>Ga0315287_10004158_pt1 | contig 14066 bp, 11 predicted proteins | sample YL17G11_0_MG_FD_205037 | JGI IMG/M metagenome (GOLD analysis project Ga0315287, IMG submission 205037) | Sediment microbial communities from Yellowstone Lake, YNP, Wyoming, USA - YL17G11_0 | ecosystem: Environmental > Aquatic > Freshwater > Lake > Sediment | place: USA: Wyoming | collected... | reverse complement strand
GGGCGGCCAGGCGCCGCCGGCGTGGTGGGAGGAGTTGGTGTGACTGGAAAAAAAAAAAAAAAAAACTGTACTGTGTTGAAGATGAAAAAGAAATGGATGGAGAGGATGGTTTCACGGTTCGTGTGGGAAATTTAACAGAGCTCTTTGTTTCGTTTTTTTTTTTTCCCGGGGAGAGGGAACCAGCGCGAAAGCACCACCCGGAACGCAGCGCCCCACACATCACGGGGGAGGGGGCGGGGGTATGGTCGCTGAGTGTCTCTCTCTCCCATGCTCTCAGAGGGGTGGTGTGGTTGTCTTCCGCACCTCTCTCCTCGTCCTCCTCTTTTGCTCTCTCGCTCTCTCTCATCACGTGGCCCGCCCTCCAGCGGCGGCGTCTCTTTGTTATGTTGTACGCAGTCACACCCAGGGCGCGCAACCCACACACACCCACACACATACACGCCCGCGCCGGGTGGAAAGGCGCAGAGCGAGAGCGTGCAGGCGGCGGCGCGCACCACAGTGGGACATGCAAAAAAAAAGGAGAAGACGCGCGCACAAATAAAATTGGGGGTGGGTGGGGGTTATCGCCGAAGGGCGACAGCTGTGTTTATAGAGGAAGAAAAGGAAGAAGAAAAGGGGGGGAGAAGGGGAAGGGGGGTGGGTGGGGGGTGGGAAGGTAAAGAAAAGTCAGGCGCGGCGTGCGTGCGCTCTGGTCATGGCGACACACACGCCCGCGCCAGGATGTAGCGTCGTTCATAAAGGAACGAGGCGCGGGCGGGGCGGGCGGAGGAGGGAGGGGCGAGGTTGAAATAGGAAAGGAAAAGGGATCAAAGAGCGTGTGTGCGCTCGCGCTCACCCGCCCCCCCCCCCGCTCTCTCACCCTCACCCTCCTTTTCTTCACAGCGCCAGCTCGGCCGCCGGCGGCGGCAGGCGGGCCACCTCCCCGAATTTAGGGGAGGAGTACTTCTTGTGCACCGCGTGCAGGGCGGCGCCCGGCGCCTTGGCGGCCAGGGCGGCCAGCGCGGCCGCGGCCGCGGTCGCCGCCGCCCGGCTCACCCCGCTGTGGGCGGCCAGGCCGGCCGGCCACTCGCTCCCGCCGCCCCGCCCCAGCGCCGCCCGGGCGGCCAGCACCGCGCCCGCGGCGATGGCGGATGGCGCGTGCGCCAGCATGCCGTATTCGGGCAGGGCCAGCTCGGCCAGGTAGTGAGCGTAGTGGGACAGGGCCGGGTCGGCCGCGCCGGGCGGCGCGGCGCAGGTGGCCGAGGGCACGTGCGCGCCCGCGCCGGCACCCCCCTCCACCGCCTTCAGGCACCGCCCCACAAAGGCGTGCGCGGTCGGCACCGTCAGCGCAAAGCCCAGCGTGTTGAGCATCAGCTTCTCCATGGCCAGGATCTGGTCGCGCGAGTAGGCCCGGTCGGAGATGTAGACAAAGTCGCGCACCTCGGGCGCCCAGATCTCCTCATACTTGGCCGCGACCAGCATGGCCGTCACGCCCACCAGCTGCAGGTTCTTGCGGGACACCTCCCGCCGCTCCAGGAACCGGTCGATGAGGTGGGCGGTCAAGTGCAGCGTCTCCGGCAGCAGCTTGAACTTGAGGTGCACCTCCACCAGCCAGTCCACCAGGATCGCCCGCATCTTGGCGTTGATGTCCGCCTGGCGGGCCATGTAGTCCGGGCCCACCCGGTACGCCGGCTCCACCCGGCGGTAGTACGCAAAGATGTCGGCCGCGTAGGCGGAGGCGGAGAGCGGGTCGGCCGCGTCCCGGGCGTCGATGTCCGCCAGCGGGCGGGCGCAGGGGAGGAAGGTGGAGGACGGCGGGTGCTGCGCGCTCGTCGTGGGCGCGCCGCACCCGGCCGACCGGGCTGCCAGGAGCGCAGACATGGAGCGCGGGGCCGGGGCGGCGCCCGCGGCATTCTCGTCGCCCTCACCCGCGGTCGCAGGCTTTTTGGCGGCCCGGCCGGAGGAGCGGGCGGGCTTGTCGCCCCACTGGCCGAGGACCTGAGAGAGAGAGACAGGGCAAAAAAAAAAGAGGGGTTGGTTAAAAAAAGGCAGAGGGGCGAGGTGCCGGGGGCTTGTTTTTTTTGTTTCGCTCGCCGGGGCACAACTTTCAAGGGGGAAGCGTTCCTATGCTTCCACCCTCAGAATGTAGAGCAGCCGACGGTGCATGGGGCAGGGCGGTGACCGGGTGAGGGGCGGGCTGGCAAGCGCCCCCCGGGCGGTGGCGGGGCGCCACCTTGGCTTTTCGTCGAAAGCACGCGCGCGCGCCCGCCCGCCCGCCCCCGGAGAGACAAACCGGCCGAAAGACAGGTAGGGGCCGCCTTGCGCGCCTTTTCCCGGGCCGCGCGCGCCCGCTCCTGTCCCACCCACACACCTTGGGGTCAATGACCACGCCCGCCGCCGCCGCAGTCCGCCGGGTGACGACGCCGCCGTTCTTCAGCAGCTGGAGAGGGGGCGCGGAGAGGAAGAGAGAGAGAGAGAAATGAGTGAGGCAAATAAATGAGGCTGTTGGTCCCCCAGCCCCGCCTCCCCGGCGCCGCTGCCCCACCCTTGCCACCTTCCCTTCCTCACCTGGGCCGCCCGCTGGCGCTCAGCCACCGAAACCTGGGCGTTGGAGCCGATGGATAGGTTGCCGAGGTCGCCGAGAGCGCTGGAATGGGAATGGGGGAGGAGGAGCGACGTTGTGAGGAGCGCCGGAAAAAACGAGATTGGGCGTCGCCACTGCCGGCCTGGCGTTCCCGCCAGCCCGCCCTTTCCGCTACCAGGGGAAACAGCTGAGCTGTAATGCTCTTTTGGGAGGGAGAGGGGACCGGGGGCGGGGCAGGGCAGGGGCCCACAGGGCGGCCGCCGATACAGCTGTTTGCTCGAGCGTGAGAAGCGCGCGCCGTTTCGCATTGCTCCTCTTTTTTTAACTCACCGCCGCCCCTGCGTGGTGCCCGCCTTGCCGCCGCCGCCCGCCAGGTCCGGATTCTCAGAGGTGATGGTCGTCTGGGGCATGGCGTGGTTTTATTGCAGGGTGTGTGGAGGGGGGTTCCGCGGGGCAAGAGCAGGAAGGGTGCACTCTTTTCTTTCTTTGCGTCTCTCTTCGTCTGAGTGAGCGCAGGCTGGGTTGGGCCCGCCCCTTCACTCCCCGCTACTCTATTTTTTTCCCCCTCCCACTCCCCGCCCTTTCGTGTGTGCGGGGAGCACAGCGCGCCGCCACGCCGGCCGCCGCACGCATCTCTACAAGCTGCATTTACCATCACCACAGCCTAGAGCCCGCCCCACACGCCATGCTCCCCACCAACCTCCTCCGCACCCTGGCCGCCCGCGCGCGCAGGCAGGGCACCACCGCCGCCCTCCCCACATTCCTCGCCCCGCTCCTCCCCTCCCGCCGCCCGTCCTCCACCTCCGGCACCGCCGCCCCCTCCCCACGCCGCCTGGGGGACATCCTGCACCTGGACAAGCTGGCTGACGCCAGTGGGCCCGAGATCGCGGCCATTTGGGTGGACTTCCACGACGTTGAAAAAAAAAAGGGGGTGGCCGACCACCACCCGTCGACCTCCGCGGCCGCACCCGCTCACGCCTGCCGCCTGGGCACCACCATGGCCGCCGACGCGTTTTCCAAGTTCAGGAGCAGGGCCGCCGCCTCCCCTCTCATGGCGCTGCCCGTGCTAAAGCAGGGCGACGGCGGCACCGGCACGCCCGGCGCCCTCACCCTCTTGGTGCAGGCACAGCACCCTCACCTCCTGGTGGGGACGCTGGGGGAGTACCGCGATGCCGGCCCGGCCGCGCCCGCGCACGCCGTCGTCACCCACTACGACGACCTGGCGGACGAAAAAGGGGTGGTGCTGGTCCGGACAGACCTGGTCTCGCCGCACGTGCTGAGCCCGGCCGAGGCCAGGCAGGCGGTGGCCACTCTCCACGCCCTGTACTTGGACGAGGCCGGCCACGCCTTCATCCGGGCCTTCAACCACGCGCCCGCGGGGTTCGATTGGGAGGCGCTGTGCAAGCACCTGGGGGTAGAGGCTGGTGGGTAGGACAGGCGTGTGTGTGCAAAAGACGAGAAAAGAAAACGAGCAAGGGCAACAAATCCCATTTCTCTCCATCCCACCATCCCTCTCGTCAAGCCGCCACCGTCACCTTCTTCCCGGCCGCGGCCAGAATGGCGTCATCCACGGAAAAGTCGACGTCCTTCTTATCCCGCCCCGACGCCCGGTACGCCGCCACCAGGGCGGGCGCGTCCCCGCCAAAGGTATGAGCGGGCTTCCAGTTCAGGACAGCCTTTGTCTTGTCAGAGTTGGCAAAAAAGTGCCCCGGCCGGAAGGGGTAACCCGACTTGGTTTCCTTGGGCAGGGACGCCGGGTCGTACAGGACGACATTGGCTTCCACGCCCGCCGCCTTTGCGAGGGCGGCAATGGCGCCCGTGTGGCTGACCGTCCGGTCGGAGCACAAGTTGAGGTGCTGCCCGACCGCGGCCGGGTTGCCCGGGACGGCCGCCAGCGCGGCCGCCAGGTCCTCCACGTGCGACAGGGTGACCAGCTGGGTGCCGGGGGCCGGGATGGGGACGGGTCGGCCCCGGACGAGGCGGTCCAGGAACCATTGCTCGCAGTCCTTGGCGGTGGAGGGCCCGTAGATGTAGAGGGGCTGGAAGACGGTGAAGGGCAGGCCGGCCGTGGCCAGGGCGGCCTCGACCGCGACGTGCCCGGCGGACGCCTTCCGCGCGTCGCCCGGCCAGTGGCCCGGCTCGATGGGGGAGGGGGTGTAGGCGCCCGCGGAGGAGACGAAGACGTAGTGCTTGACCTTGCCCTGAATGTGGACGGAGAGGGCAATAAATGGGTTTTGGAGAGAGGAGAGAGAGAGAGTGAGGATTGGAGAGAGAAAAGATGATGGGATGGGATGGGGACGAGGGGACGAGGGAGGGGAGGGGGGAAAGCTCCGGCGCACGCCCCTTCCTTGCCCTCTCCTTTTTTAACCTCTCCACCCCCTCTCTCTCTCCCTCCACTCGCACACGCACACACCTTGAAAGCGTCGATGAGCGGTTGGCAGGCCTCCACGTCCTTGCCGTTGTTGTCGTAGACCACGTCAAAGGGGCCGGCCGGGATGGCCGCCTGGTCGGCCGGGCTGCCCCAGGCGACCTTGACGCCGTCGGCCTCCAAGGCCGCGTACTCGGAGAAGGGGGCTTTAGTGCGCTGCTTGGCCTGTGGATGCGGAGGGGAGAGAGAGCGAGGCGGCGCGTCGAGTGAATAAATTGAAATGTGGGAGAATAGGGTCGGGGTCGAGGTCGAGGTCGGGGAGAGAGCGAAAGGCAGCGCCCTTCTCTCTCGCTCCATCCGCCCCACCCCGCGGCCTGCCCAGCGCCCACACTGCTCTACCATCCACAGTCCTGTCCACTATCCTCCTCTCTCCGGCCTTGGCGTAAATGCGCGGGCGTGGAGGGCGCGAGTAGCCCAGGGCGGGCGTGGTAGACTCGAAAAGCTCTCTCCCGCGCGCTCCTTATTTCTTTCTTTCTCCGACGCATGCGTCTCTCTCCTGCTTCGCAAGCGGCCTGGGGACAGGCTGCACCCCTCGCACACACACCACCCATCCTTACCTCTTCCCCGTCGTTCAGGATGGTGACGGAGTGGCCGTCCTTGACGAGCTTGCGGGCCAAGTGCAGGCCAAGGAACGCGTGGCCACCCCCCTTGGTGTTTGCAATGAGGACCGAGTCCGCCCGGCAGATGAGGGGGCAGCCCCGGGCGGCGCGAGGGGAGGTCGTGGATGACCGGCCGCCGCCCAGGGCGACGCGGCGAGGGGCGAGAGCGGACATAGTGATGTGGGTTGGAGAGCAGGGAGAAAGTCGAAATGATGAGACCAGCCCCATTATCTAGCCGCTCCGTCATTTCTCACCCGCCTCTCTCTCATCCATCCGCTGCAACCTCCTCGCATCCGGCCGGCGCGCTCGCCGCCAGGCACCTCGCCCAATGCTTCATGACCGCCTCCGCTTCAGCCGGGCTCGACCCCAGCATCCCCTCCGCCTTGCCCTTGACCGTGAACAAGTCGGCGTCAGGCAGCCCCAACCTCTGCTGGAGTGCCGCCAGGGTCGCGCCCGCCAGCGCCGCGGGCGCCCCGGTCGTGTCCCCCTCGCCCCGCGTAATCAGAATGGGAGTGGACGTGAACGTGCCTGGTGGCGGCGGTGCCGCCTGCTCGCCCCTCCTCCCCGCACTGTTGAAGTCGGCAGGCGCGAGCTGGGCGGGCAGCAGGGTCGCCCCGACAGTCACGCACGACCCCCACCGCCGCCCGCCGCCCGCGCTCCCTGGCGGGCCGGGGCCCAGCACCCCGCCCGCGCCTGCCACGCACAGGTCCAGGGCCGCACTGCCGCCATCCCCGTACCCTAACAGGTGGACCCGGTGGCGGGGCCAGCCGGCGCCGTCGATGGCGGCCGCGAGGGCCGGGCGGGCGGCGGCGAGGGAGGCCGCGTCGGCCGCGTCGCAGGCGCCCTCGGCGAACCAGGTGGTGCCGGGGCCGCACGGAAACGGCGCTTTCAGGGCCAACCCCGCCGTCCCTGGCAGGGCCAGCTTGGCGGCCAGCCTGGCGAAAGGCGCGGGCGCGTCGCCCGCGCCGTGGAGGAGGACCAGGAGGTTGATGGGGGTGTTGCTCCCTCCGGCGGGCACAAACAGGGCGCCTGGGGGGGTCTCAGCTGGAGCGTGTGCGGTGGCCATTTACGGGCCAATTGGAAAAGAGGGGTGATGAGGGAAAGAGAGAGTCAGTCGGCCCTCAGCTGGAGCGGATGCCGGGGGCCATTTTTGGGCCGATTGGAAATGGCCATCATCAAAGCGCTTTTTTTTTTTTTTTTTTTTTTTTTTTTAGTTTGGAAGCCCCGATGCGGCCCCGTCTGCTTCGCCTGCCGTTCCGCCCCGGCATTCTACCACCCTCTCTGTCTGCCAGGCGATGCAGGGCTGTCCTCGCTCACGCTGATCGGCGGGAGGGCAAGGCGGCAAGCGAGGAACCGGTGAGCTCCCGGCTCACCACCCCTCTGCCGTTGTCGCCCGCCCCGCCCGCCGCCCAACCTCCGCCCACCGCCGCCCCTGCCGACGCGGTCGCGGCCGCCTCCGCCTCGGCCGCCGCCATCATGCTGATCGTGGCGGGCGGGATCCGGGCGGTGGCCGTTCCCCTAGCGCCGCTCCTGGGGCATGACGTGGGCCGCGTGCGCGCTCTGACGGGCTGGGTGCCGTCCCTGTCGCCGGCCGCGACGGCCGCCGCGCTCGCGACGGCTGCGGGCGTGACGGCCGCCCGGGCCGCCCTGGCAGCCGCCTCCCCGCCCTTTGCCGCCTCCACCGCCCGCTCCAACGCCACCATCCTGCCCAACCTGTCCTTTCCGGCTACGGCCCTGTGGGCGGCCGCCCTGCCCGCCCTGGCGGAGGAACTGCTTTTCCGGGGCGCCCTCCTGCCTGCGGTCGCGCCCGACGCGCGCGGCGTGGCGGTCGCGGCCGCCGCCTTTGGGGCGTTGCACGTGGGCGGCGGCCGGGGGCCGGTCTTTGCGGCCTGGGCGACCGGGGTCGGCCTGGTCTATGGTGGGCTGACCCTGGCGACGGGGGACGTGTGGGCGGCCGTCGCCGCGCACGCGCTGGCCAACGGCGCGGCCGGCGCGCTGTGGTGGGTAGGGCAGGGGAATGAGAAGCAGGGCGAGTAGAGAGAGGTCAAGTGGGGGGACGCACACGCCGTCCCGTGTGTGCATGTGTGCATGTGTGTAGAAAGCAGAGGCTTGTGCGTGTTGAAGGTGTGACACACAGAGAGAAAGGGGCCGGGCCCCCCCTGCCTCTCTATTTTCAACCCACCCCCCTCCCTCTCCTCATTTTCCGCGCACGCCCTTGGTCGCGACCGACTCCCGCAGCGTGACCGTCCGGTTCAGGACGGGCTTCCCCGGCACCGAATCCGGGTCCACTGTGAAGTAGCCGACCCGCTCTACCTGGAAGGTGGCCCCGGGCGGCGCGGCCTCCAGGCCGCTCCCCGCTGCGAGCGCGCCCGGAATCCTGGTGACGGAGGCCGGGTCCAGGTCGCCCAGCCAGGCGGCTCCCAGCGCGCCCGGGTCGGGCGACTTGAACAGGAGGCCGTACAGGCGGGCCTCAAAGGTGGTGGGCGGGGTGCCGGGCGCCGGCTGGCCGACCCAGGAGAGGACGCCCTTGGGCGGTTTGGCGCCCGGGGCGAGCGGCTCGTACGTGCCTTGCACCTCCGCCACCCCGTCCCCGCCCGGGCCGGGGGTGAACCCCGTGCACGTCACCGTGCCCGCATACTTGAGCAGGGCCACCTTACCCGGCGCCAGGCCGTAGTACCCGCGCTCGTCGGCGGGGCGGAAGTCGGCCGCCTCGATGAAGACGACGCGGGTGAGCGGGGCCGCGTACGTCTCGCCATCGCCGGCCCGGTTGGGCCACACCCTGGCCGCCACCGCCTCGCAGTGGCCTTCCGGCAGGTTGGTGAGGACTAGGCGGACCGGGTGCAGGACGGCCAGCAGGCGCGGGCTGTCCGGCTCCAGGGCCGCCCGGACGTGGGCGTCCAGGAGCGACGGCCCCACCCCGGCATCCGCGCGCGTGATGCCGACCTCCCGGCAGAACGCGTTGATGGCGGCCGGCGGCACGCCCCGCCGCCGCAGTCCCGCCAGGGTGAGCAGGCGTGGGTCATCCCAGCCCGCCACATGCCCCGCGCACACCAGCTCCGTCAGCTTGCGCTTGGACAGGACGTTGTGGTGGAGGACTAGGCGCCCGTACTCCCACACGACCGGCTTGTACAGGCCCGCCACCTGGAGCAGCCAGTAGTAGGACGCCCGCCGCGGCTCAAACTCCAGCGTGCACAGGGAGTGCGTCACGTTCTCCAGGGCGTCCACCAGGCAGTGCGTGAAGTCGTAGGAGGGGTAGACGCACCAGGCGTCGCCGGCGTGCGGGTGGCGCATGAACTTGACGCGGTAGGCGACTAGGTCAAACATGTTGTAGTTGGCGTTGCCTGGGTCCTGCCTCAGGCGCAAGGTGGCCGCCCCCTCCGGGACGGCGCCCCGGGTCATGTCGGCAAAGGCGGCCAGGCTCTCCTGGACGGGCCGGTCCCGCCAGGGCGACCCCTCGCGGGCGTCGCGGGAGGCTTTCACCTCGGCCGCGCTCTGGTGACACACAAACGCGTGGCCGCCCTCGATCAGCTGGACAGCGATGGCGTGCAGCGCCCCAAAGTAGTCGGAGGAGTGGGTGACCTCGCAGGGCGACCACCCCAGCCAGCCCACGATCTCCTTGATGTGCTCGATGAACTCGGCCTTCTCCGCGGCCGGGTTGGTGTCGTCAAAGCGGAGGTAACACCGCCCCGCGCGCGCCGCGGCCAGGCCGAAATCGATGAAACAGGCTTTGGCGTGGCCCAGGTGGAGGTAGCCGTTGGGTTCGGGCGGGAACCGGGTGACGACCCCGCCTCCCGTGGCCGCCAGGTGCGCCGCCAGCTGGGCGGGGGTGTTGGCGATGCGCAAGGGGTCGCCCCCCGACGACAAGGGCACGGTCGTGTGGACCTTGTTGTTGGCCGCCGGGTCGGGGAAAAAGGCAAAGGGGTCGGCGGGCGGGGCGGCGGCCTCAGCTGCTGCTTCAGCGGCCGCCGCCGCGGCCGCCGCCGCCACGCCCGCTGCACTGGGCCCCGCCCCGGCCTTCGCGGACGGCTTGCCGCTGTCCGCGGCGGTCTTGGGGCCCAACAGCGAGGCGACCGCGCCGTCCACCCCCGCCTTCACGGCCAAGTTGTCCGCCCACGGGAGGGCGGACCCCACGCCCCGCAACAGCGTGCTCAGGGGGAAGCGGTACCGCTGCTCCACCAGGGCGTCCCGGTGGGCCTCGATGACCGCCTCCACGGCGGCGGTGACGTCGGCGGGCGTGACAACGACGCCCACGCCCGCCGCGCGGTCGAGGTCGCTCTCATCCAGCGGCGCGTCCCCGCCCAGGGTGCCCAGGAAGTCGCAGGCCGCGTTCAGCTGCTTGGGAGTGGCAACGCGGGCGTCCGCAATGCGGGCGAGGAGGGCGGGGCGGTGCGGGAGGGCGTTGGGCGGGAACTGAACGTCATGATGTTTGGATGGGATTTGGGATGGAAAAAGGGGGTTGAGAGGAGAAAAAGGGGGGGCAGGGGGGCGCGCGCGCTTCTCGTTTGCTCTCCCTCCTGTCGTGAGGCCGCCCTCATCCTGTCCTCTCAATCGGGGGCTGGGGGCGGCAGGAACCATGCCGTGCCCCCTGGGCAGAGGGGATGCGTCCGCCACCCTCGTTCTCGAGGGCGAGCAACGCCGCGATGCCCCCTTTCTCGTTCGCTCGCCTCTCAACCCCATCCGCCCTCCTTTTTTTCCCCCTCACCTTGCTCGCCGCCGTGTACAGCAGCTGCCCCATCCCCTTCTCGCACCCGCCCGCCACGTCGGCGGCCGTGATGACATCCATCAGGGCCGCCCGGAACTTCTTGTTGGTCAGGGAGTTCCTGGAGTGGGAAAGAGAGAAAGAGGGCGTGATGAAAATGAGAAGAGAACGGGGTGAACAGGTTGAGGGTCGTTCCTCCATCGCCGGTCGCCTCTTTCTCCGCCCCGCCGCCCCTCCACACACACACACACACACACACGCCCACCACACAACGCACTCGACCGACGACGGGGCCAGCCCGATGGCGGTGAACGCCGCGCGGGCGACTGCCTCCTGCTCCTCCCGAGTGGACGCCATATTGGGAGAGAGAGGAGGAAAGAGATGAAACGAGCCGCTCGCGAGAGGAGTCGCGGCCCGAAACTAAAATGAGACCTGTTACAACGCCCCCGCCCCCTCCCTGCCCTTCGGCCGCCCTGCCTCTACGATCGCGTCCAAGCCCGTCAGCAAGCCCTCCCGCACGCTGAGCCCCCCCTCGCCCCCGCCCCCCCCCCCTCCTCCCACCCCCACCGGTCCCGTCCGGGCGAGGGCCGCGCCGCCGCCCGCGCCCAGCAGCACAAAGGCCGGCGCGTCGGCGACGCCGTAGTGCAGCACCTCGGGCGCCCAGGTGGGGCCGTCCGCGGCGTTGAGGGCGACCACGTCCAGCCATTCGGCCTCGTCGGCGGCGATCTGCGTGTGCGCATGTGGGACAGGGCATGGAAGGTGATGGTGGGGAAGGCTGTTTCCTCTCAACCCAGGCGTACCCCTCTCTCCCCCCCCCTCTACTCTCCCCCACGCCCCATTCCTTCTCGGCCACCGCCTGCCTCTCTCTTTACCTCCCGCACATCCTCGCCAATGCTGCGGCACAGGTCACAGTCGGGCGAGTAGAAAGCCAGGAGGGTGGCCCGGCCCGGGTCCGCCAAGGCCCGGGCGTAGCGTTGCTGCTCGCCCGCGGCCCGGGCGGCCGCGACCGCGGCGCGCGCGGCGGCCGCCCGCGCCCGTCGCCTCACGGACAGGGTGGCGCAGCCCGCGCCCAGGGCGGCGGCGGCAATGCCGGCGCCGAGGCGGGAGAGCGGGCGGGAGAGGGCGGGCATCGGGTGTCTGGGGCGTGCAATTGGGAGTGTGAAAAAATAAAGGTACACAAGAAGCATCCGACGCATCCGGCGAGATGTGCCCGGGCCACCACCCCACCTTGGCGGCCCCCTTCCCCCTGGCCGAGCTCAGCGCGGCCTTGGCCGCCTTTGAGGCCGAGGCCGCGGCGGTCCAGGCGGCCCGGGCCCGGGCGGCCTTGGCCGCGGCCGCGGCAGGCGCAGCGCTGGCTGCGTTTGAGGCGGGGACAGCCGCGGGTGGCACTGAGGAGGCCGCCCTCCTCGCGTCCTCGGCGGCGGCGGTCGCCGCGGCGGGCCGGCCCCGGCCGGTGGTGCTCGCCGAGGAGGCTGACCCATCCACGCCCGGCCGGGGCGACGGGGGCGGCGGCGGCGGAGGGGGCGAGCAGGCGGAGGGCGATGCCGCCGCCGCCCCACAGCCCGCCCCCGCCGCCCCACAGCCCGCCCCCGCCTCCCCCTCGCCCCCACCCGCCGCCGCGGCCACGCCCGCCAGCCGCGCCCGGGGCCGACCGCCATCCCGGGCCGTGCCCGCCATGCCGGACACCGATGACAATGCCTGGCCGGGTTATCGCGGCCTGGGCGCGTCGGCAGGAGGAGGAGGAGGAGGAGGGGGAGGGGCGCAGACCAAAACGCGCGCTGCCCAAAAGGCGGCCGCAGAGGCGGCCGCGGCTGCTGCAGGCACGGGTGCCGCCACCACCTCCTCCGACTCGCCCCCGCCAGCGCCCTCCGCCCGCAAGCGGAGGGCGGCCGGTGCCGCGCCCGCGCCCGCGCCCTCGACCTGGGAGCGGGAGGCGCAGCGGGCCCGCCGGCGCGAGGGGAGAGGCCTGCCCCCCGCCGCGTCGGCCGCCCACCCGCCGCCGCCCGCCCGCCGGGGCGCCAAGGTGCGGGCCTGGGAGGCCGAGAAGGCGGCCGACCAGGGCCGGTGGGACCCGGCGGCCCGATGGTTCCAGGCGAACGCGGCCGCGGCGGGGGCGGCCCTGGCAGGGCGGGCCGCGGCCGAGGCGGCGGCCGCGACGGCCGCGCGTGGGGGGCGCCCCAGCCGGGCTGCGGCGGCGGCGGCGGCGGCGGCGGCGGCGGTACCCACCGCCTCTCCTCCAGCATCACTCGACGCCTTTGCGGACCTGCACCAGGCGGCGGCCGCGCGGCCAGTGCCGGGCGGGCGTGGGCGGCCTGCCGCGCAGGGGGGGGTGAATGAGGAAGAGGTGCAAGAGGAGAGGGGCGGGGGCCCCCCCTCCGCCCCCGCCCCCCCCCCCGCCCCCGCCCCCGCCCCCGCCCCCGCCTACGCCGGCACGGGCGGCCGCCTGGACAAAGACGTGGAAGCCGCCGAGTGGGTGGCCCGCCAGGAAGAGCTCGCCCGCCAGCGGGCGGAGGTGGCCGCCCAGCGCGCGGCCGCCCGGGCCGCCGCCGCGCACGCCGCGCACGCCGCGCACGCTGCGGGCGGGGGTGTGGGGGGCGGCGCCCCTGGCCCCTCCCCCAGCCCCACCGCCGCCCGGGCGGCGGCTCCATCGCCCCCGCCCGCCACAGGGAACGCCGCCACCACCTCCACGGCCGCCGTGGACGCCATGGCCGCCCGCCTGGCCACACACCGGGCGAGTGAAGCGGCGGCCGCGGCGGCAGAGGCCGAACTGGAGGGCGCCCGCGCGGGCGCCCGGTCCCGGGTGACCGCCGCCCTGGCAACCGTCTGGAACAAGGCGGACGGGCGGGCGGTCCTGGTCGCCCTGGGCTGCGAGTGTCCGCCCGCGCCGCCGGCCGGGTCCGTCGACGACCCCCCGCTCCGGAAAGGCCTACGCAAGGCGCGTGCCCTGTTCCACCCGGACAAGTTCATGACCGCGGACGCGGACCAGCGGGCCCTTGCGGAGGAGGCGTTCAAGGCGCTGAGCTGTGTGCCGGACTGTTAGAGATGAGTGAGAAGATGGGGCACGGGAATTAGAGGAAAAACGGAGAGTGAGAAGAAGGTTAGGAAAAAAAAAAAAAAAAAAAATATGGAGACAACACCACCTCTCGGCGGCTTACACTCGTTCTTTTTTCGCTGGGGGAGAGGACGAGGTCCGACACACACGCACGCACCAACACTGCATCAACACTGCACAGAGGAGCGCAGAGCTCGTCTATTTGCTCTCGCATGCCTCCCATGCATGGCGCCCTCCGGGGCGGCCCGGCCGCAGGGTGAGTTTATGATATGGCTATGATGACGCATGCCAAAAAGAGGGGGGGTCGGGGTCTCTCTCTTGTTTGCACGCTGCCTCTCTTTCTCTGACCCTCAGGCGCGCGATGCCTTGTGTGGCCTGCCAAGCGTGCGCCTGGGCCATAGTGGCGGGTCGTGCGGGGCGCAAAGCATGCGCACGCACAAAAAGAGAGGACCGCACGCGTGTGGCCGCCGCCGCTCCGAAACCCCTTGACCCCTCCAACCCTCTCTCACCGCTGTCCCCCCTTTTTGCTCTCACCGACACACACGTTCCCTCTCCTCTCTCTGCCTCTCTCTCCCGCCTCCCCCTCCCCCCCACCCCCCCACACACACAGGCGCCCGCCCACCCGGCCCACGAGAGCCGGCAAGGCACCGTCGACGGCGACCACCCCACCTTCCCGTCTCCTTCCACGCTGGCCCGCCCTCCTCCCATCCACCACCGCGTCCGCC
>Ga0315287_10004155_pt1 | contig 14074 bp, 12 predicted proteins | sample YL17G11_0_MG_FD_205037 | JGI IMG/M metagenome (GOLD analysis project Ga0315287, IMG submission 205037) | Sediment microbial communities from Yellowstone Lake, YNP, Wyoming, USA - YL17G11_0 | ecosystem: Environmental > Aquatic > Freshwater > Lake > Sediment | place: USA: Wyoming | collected... | reverse complement strand
GCGCTGGGCATCAACGGGCGCTACGCCCAGGCGCACTACAACCTTGCGCTGCTCTACGACGAGAGCGGAGAACTGCTGCGCGCCATCGAACACTACGAGCAGTTCCTGACGAACGCCGGGCCCGAGAGCACCGCGCTGACTGTCGAGGTCCGCACCCGCGTGCAGGCACTCCGCGCCAAGTTGATGTAGCTCCTCTCGGCTGTCCTTCTCGCCTCCCTGGGCGCCGAAGCCTTGGCGGAGGCGGCTCGCCTGGATGTAGCGCCCCTCCTGATTTGTAGGGCCCAAAACGCCACTCCTCTGAAATATGCAGATGTGCGCCGATCGGTGCAACGGCGCTTAGCCGACGGAAATCCCCGGAACCCCAAGGAAGTTCAGCGCATTGCGGCGCCGCCGCGTGCCACCGCGCGCAGGGCACGCGCTTTGCTCAAGACCCGGGTGACGCATCTGACGCGCGTGACCTTCCGGCGGAAGGCCACCTGCGCCGGTAGGTCAAAACTCGCTGGCGACAGGTGACCTGAATGATGCGGAGGAGTTGGTATGCGAACGCGATGCACCACTGAGCGCGGCCTGTCCCTGGTCGAAGTCACGATCATGCTGCTGGTCCTGATGCTCCTGACCGGCGTGCTGGCGCCGTCGATCATGGATTTCGTCAAGGACGCCCAGTGGGTGAAGGTCAAGGAGGACTGCGAGGCCATCGGCCTCAGCGTCGCGCGGCTGACACGTGACGTGGGTCCCTGCCTGAAGTTCAGCGGCACGGGCGCCTGCACGAAAGTGAACCGCGTCGACGTCCTCTACAGCGACGGACCCGACGTCACGACGAACGACGTCGCGGGCGACGCCGTCGCCGACTTCCATGGCGGCGCCAACACGGCGACCGACCTGAACTGGCACAAAGACGATGCCCGCGGCGACTCGATGCAGCACCAGCTCGTGGACAACGGCGGCGGCCCGGCGTACCCGACGCCGGCGGACCTGGGCACCCACGGGGCGGTCGGCCCGCAGTTCGGTCTCGGCTGGCGCGGGGCGTACCTGTCGCCGCCGATCGGCCCGGACCCCTGGGGGCACCGCTACCTGGTGAACAGCGTGTTCCTGGCGGTCGCCTCCGATGCCGGCTCGAGCGGATTCCTGAAGACCGTGATCGAGCCGACGACCGTGATCACTCCACCGAGCGGCGGCTGGTCGAACGACACATTCTGCATTTCGGCCGGTCCGAACGGCCAGTACGAGACGGCGTTCGGGGGGAACGCGACCCACGGGGTCTACCGCCGCGGCGACGATTTCATCTACATCATCTCCGGCGACACGCGCTGAATCCGTCAACTGGTGCCTCAGCGGGAGCGGTCCACACCTGCACGGGGGCGGGTTGGGGAGAGTGCTATGCGAACCAGGCTCACGACCAAGCGCGGCCTGTCCCTGATCGAGGTCACGATCATGCTGCTCGTCATGATGCTCCTCACGGGCGTCCTGGCGCCGTCGATCATGGACTTCGTCAAGGACGCGCAGTGGGTGAAGGTCAAGGAAGATTGCGAGGCCATCGGCGTCAGCGTCGTGCGGCTGACCCGCGACGTCGGGCCCTGCGTAAAATTCAGCGGCCCGGGCGTGTGCACAAAATCCAATCGCGCGGACCTGCTGTATAGCGACGGGCCGGACGTGACCATCAACGACGTGACGGGTGACGCCACGGCGAGCTTCGCGGGCGGCGGCAACACGGCCACCGACCTCAACTGGTTCACAGACGACGCTCGGGGCGATTCGATGCAGCACCAGTTCGTGGACAACGGCGGCGGCCCGGCATACCCGACGCCGGCGGACCTGGGCACCCACGGGGCGGTTGGTCCGCAGTTAGGTCTCGGCTGGCGCGGAGCCTACCTCTCCTCGCCAATCGGCCCGGACCCATGGGGCCACCGCTACCTGGTCAACTCCGTGTTCCTGTCCGTGGCGAGGGATGCCGAGCCCGGCATGGGCGAAGGACAGAAGAGCGGCGGCTGGTCACACGACACGTTCTGCATCTCGGCCGGCCCGAACGGCCAGTACGAGACCGCCTTCGGCGGCAACGCGACCCACGGAGTCTACCGCCGCGGCGACGACGTCATCTTCGTCATCTCCGGTGACACGCGCTGAAATACTCCGGTGCGGACCACCGCGGGGAGGGCGGCAACACCCGGACTTGTCCGAGAGATCGCCACGCGAACCAGACTGATGAGCAGCGCCATCTCGAATGACATTCGTCGCCACCGCGTAACTACGGTTATTGTAGGACTGTCGTCGTCGAGACTCCACGAATTGTAGAATGCGCATGGTTCGTCTCGTTACTTGACCAACATTTGTATATAGGTCAACAATTTAAACGCTCTTTTGCATCGCAGGAGGCAAGCCGATTACTCGCGGATAGACGCGAGTCGACAGCAGTGGAACAACATATTATGTTGTGACTCCGCTGAGCGGTGAGCGGCTCCATCGGCGCTCCTCACCCGTAAGTGTCCTAAAAGAAGGCGCTTAGAAGGTACTTCCGGTGAAAGCGGCGCCTGGGCCTTAGGGCATGGCCATTGCTCCGAGAAGTACGGTATCGGCCGCGTCCCTGGTCAGGACGTGGCCGCGGAGTAAGGGTACCGCGCCGCCGTTCCATCTTGGGTTTCCTGGAGGCCACCGGACATGCGAAGACTTAGAAGGCAAGTCGGGCTCTCGCTGGTAGAGGTCACGATCATCTTGCTCGTCCTGATGCTCCTGACCGGGGTCTTGGCCCCGTCAATCTTCGATTTCGTCAGGGACGCGCAGTGGGTGAAGGTGAAGGAGGACTGCGAGGCTATCGGGGTCTCCGTCGCCCGCGTGATGCGGGACGTGCCGCCGTGCTTCCGGCTGGTCGGCACCGATGGGTGCACGGTCACAAACCGCGTCGACCTGCTCTGGAGTGACGGCGTGGCGTCGGGAGCGATCGGCCCCACGTCGTCCGCCTTCACGAACTACGTGCTCGCGGGTGGGAACGCAACCGGCGCTCTGAACTGGGATACGGCCGTGACGAGCCAGGACGGCAGCATGGAGCAGCACATGGTCAGGAACGGCATCGCCACGCCGTACCCTGTTCCCGGTGTCCTGTATCCGTTCAGCGTCCCGGTCGGTCCGGTCACCGGGATCGGCTGGCGAGGCCCGTATCTGTCGCCTCCGATCGGCCCGGATCCGTGGGGCAACGCGTACATGGTCAACACGGCCTTCCTCACGACCGCCACCGACGCCGTGGCGGCGGCGGAGGGCCAGAACGGCACGACCTGGAGCCGCGATGTCTTCTGTCTCTCGGCGGGCCCGAACCGGATGTACGAAACGTATTTCGGGGGGTGCCTCTCGACGACCCAGTTCGGCACCTGCCGCGAGGGTGACGACTGGACGTACGTGATCCAGGGCGGCACCCGCTGATCGGGGTGCTCCGGAGTTCAGAATTCACGTCGCGGACGTGCCGACGTGCCGCGCCTGGGATGAGATGCATAAGCGCCACACCACCGTGACAGGTCGAATGGGCTTCACGCTCATCGAGCTCACGGTGGTGCTCGCCGTCATCGTGACGCTGGCGCTGGTGCTGACGCCGTCCATCGCGAATTCGATCAACGACGCGCGCCAGGCCCGGGCGCGAAACGACTGCCAGACCATCGCCAGCGGCATCTACCAGTTTTTTCGCGACACCGGGTACTTCCCTCTCTGGAGAGTCGCCCAGGGCGGCGGCGCCGGCCTTCCTGCGAACCGGCTCCAGCTCCTGGTGAGCCGTGGCAACGTCCCGGTCGAGGACGTGCCGACCCCGTGGACCACGGGGGTGGCGGGAGGGTTGACGGAACAGCTCGTCAACGACGCGCCGGGCTATGCCATGAGGACGCCGACGTCCCAGTTCGGCTGGAACGGACCCTACTTCTCGTCCGAGATCGCGGCCGATCCCTGGGGCAATCGCTACGTGATCAACGTCGCCCTGATCGATCTGTCTCCAGGGGCGGCGACATCAGGTGGCCAGCCCAAGATGGCTGTCTGGGTGCTGTCGGCGGGTCCCAACGGGATCATCGAGACGCCCTTCGCGTCCTCCATCCTCAACGCGGCTCAGCCCGGCGGTGACGATATCGGGACGCGCATCCAGTAGCCGTTCCCCGCGGTTGCCCAGCACTGCACGGATCCTGCAGCGGGACATCCTACGGCCGGAGCCCGCTCGTGCCGAAAAGCCTAATGACGTATGGCGAACCGTACAGGGATTGAACTGCTTCCGTATGTCTGCCGGATCGTGGAGGTCAAGACCGGAACGAAGGTGTTCGGTCGTGGCCCGTCTGGCGGCGCCCGTGTACGGGTCTTCCACGAGATTCCGTATTCTGCCACCAACCCCGGATCTCTGACGGCGGACCTGCGGCAGTTGATGAAGGGACTGGAGCGCCGGGCGGCGGTTGCCGTCTGGGGTCTGCGCAGCACGCACCAGGCCCTGCTCCTCCCACCGGCGGCAGCCGCGGCCGACCTCGAGGTGATGGCCCGCCGCGAGGTCCGCGCGACGTCCGGCCATACCGCCGCGGACCCGTCGGCAGACGGGATCGTGGTGGGCGACCTGCGAGACGAGGGGCGGCGCGAGGTGGGGTACGTCTCGGTGCCGTCTGTGGAGATGCGCGCGCGGCTGCTGCCGCTGCTTGATGCGGGGTTCGTGATCGAAACGGCTGTCACGCCGGCGTTGGCCCACGCCGCGCTCGTCCGCCAGCGCCGTGCCTCCTTGCCCGGCGCCATTACCGCGGTGCTCTCGATCAACGGGCGCGCCACGGCGCTGACGGTGCTTCGCGGCGCCCTCGTGCTGTTCGCCAGGGAATTGCCGTGGGGGGACGAAACGGAACAGGCCGAACACGCCGCCCCCGGGGTCCTTGCCGCGACATTCGCGGCGCGCCTCGCCTCGGAGTTGCGCCGTTCGCTCGTGTACCTCAAACAAAGCCATCGGGTCGATGTCACTCGCGTGCTGGTGTGCGGCGACGTGCCTGATCTCCGCGCGCTCACCGGACCGTTGATGCAGGAACTGGACGTCGAGATCGAAACGCTGGACCTCGCCGACGACCTCGACCTGTCGCGTCTTCAGGAGCCCGCGCAGCGGTTCAGCGAGCGGCTGGGCGCGTGGCGCACGGCACTGGCGCTGGCAACCGACCCGGCGCCGCCGATCAATCTCGTGCCACGCGACGTCAGCGCCTCTCGATCCACGCCGCGCGCCCGGCGTCGACTGGGCGCGGCCGTGGCAGCGGGGTTGCTGATCGCGGCGGCAGGCTGGGGGCTCGTCACCTTCCTCTCCGGCAATGCCGCCGCCGAGCAGCAGAGGCTTCGACGAATGGTCGGCGCCCTCGAGCCGGAAAGGCAGCGGCAGGCCGAGGAGCGGCGCCTTGCCGCGCTGGCCGCGGCCCGTCAGGCCGCGTTGCGGGCCTTTGCGTCGCAGGGCCCCCGGCTGGCCAGAGTGCTCGAGACATTCAGCCGCGCGGCGCCCGCGGATCTCGCGCTCACCGCATTCACGGTGGAGCCGGGCGTCGGATTCTGGCGCATCACCGCCGAAGGCCAGGCCGAGGGCGCGAACGCGTCAGCCGCCCACGCGACCTTCAACCGGTTCCTGACGACGCTCAACAGCTCGCCCCTGCTGGGCACCCCGATCGCGCCGCCCTCCCTGCGTGTCCGCACGGAGGATCCCGCCGGGGACAGGGAGTTGAGGGCGGCCGAGCCGCTGCCGCCACCGAGTGACAGCCTGACGAAAGAAGTCCCGGCCCGACGGCCGGCCGCGACGGGCCCTGCCTACATCGACGTCGCTCGCGATGGCCGGCTCTACCGGATTCCACTGAAACGTCAGACCGGGGACGTCGAACTCGAGCGTCAGAAGGAACTGCGAAGGCGCCAGCAACTGGAGGCCGCCAGTGCTGGTTCGCGCCTGACTCTCGGCTCCCCGGCGTCAGCCGCGACAGCGGAGCCGCCGGACCGGCACCCCGCGAGCGTGCTGGACTTCACCCTTCACTACGAGGTGCGAAAGTGAAGGCCGCCGCCCGGTTGAACGATGCGATCGCGCGACTGCTCCCGTTCCTCCTCGTCGTCGCCATCGCGACATGCGGCTACTTCTGGCTCGTTCAGCCTCGCCTCGGCACGTACCTCAGGACGCGGACGGACATCGCTGCGCTCTATGACAGGGTCAGGACCTTGCAGCAGACGACCGATCGCGCGCGCGCTCTGCCACCCGCCGACATGCTGACGTCCATGCGGGAGTTCGAACGGCGCATGTCGCGCGACGACAAGGTAGCGGACGTCGCCGGGGCGCTCGCGAAGGCCGTACTGGACAGCGCGCCGCCGGACACGCTCCGCGGATTTGCCATCGAGACGGGGGACCGCGTTCAGCAGACCGGTGGGCCGGCCGGCCGGAGCACCGCGCTGGTGGCCGCCGGAACCACCGCCGACGCGCCCGATCCGCGCGTCTTACTGTTCGAGACCCCGGTCATCTATACGCCAGTGAGGATCAGCTTCGAGTCCACGTTCGAGGCTGGCGCGAGCTTCCTGTGGAAGATCCGCGATCTGCCGACGACGGTGGAGATCAGGTCAGCCTCGATGACGCGCGGTCTGCCGCTGATGAAGGTGGACGTCCTGGTTCGGGTGTACCAGCGTGGAGACACCGCCGAGCCCGTGCCGCTCATCCCGGCAGGCGAGCCGGCGTCGACGCCGGCGGGCCCGACCGCTCCGCGCGTGGCAGAGCCAACGGGTGCCGGGGGCAGGGAACCATGAAAGTCCAGAAGAGCCACCTCCGACTCGCGTCGTTCGCGTTGGGGGCGGCCGTGCTGTACAACCTGTGGTTCTTCGTCCTCCGTCCGGGCCCCCAGGCCGGGAGTCGCGTGACGCCGGAACAACCCCTGTTGGGGGGCGCCCCGTTCGGTCCCGGCGCATCGGCCCAACTGGACCCCGCGACGATTCCCGTGCCGCCCGATATCGACATGTCGACGTCGCCCGTGTTCGGTCGTGATCCCTTCCTCTTCGGGGACGAGACTCGGACCATCGCGCTGGCAGCGGTCCGGCGGCTGCCGGAATCGGATCCGATCGTGCGGTCAATTCTCTTTTCGTCCACCCGGCGGCTTGCGATCGTCGATGGGCGGATCGTCAGCGTCGGCGACACGGTCGGCACGTACACGGTGTCGGCCATCGAACAGGCGGCTGTGGTGTTCACGACGCCGGCGGGCGCGCGCCGCCGTGTCTCCGTTCATGCGCCGTCGTCGCAAGGGCTCCCACGATGAACGGGCCGGTCGGGCGGCGACCCAGTTCACCGGCCACCGCGCAGCGTCGGCCGCGGGCGCGGCAGCGGTTCCTCGTGTTGCTACCGCTCGTCATGGGACTGCTCGTGGGGGCGACCGGCTACTTCGCGACAGGCATGTCCCGGCGCGTCCACGTGATGCACGGGGTGTTCAGCCCGGAGACCGAGCGCCTGCTGCGGCAATTGGACATGCAACTGCTGATGGTTGGAGTCATCGCGGCGGTACTGGCGTTCGGGATGACCTTCGGCGTGACGACGCCGCTGCGTGCCCTTGCGGATCGGCTGGACGCCGTGACATCAGGCGACCTGCGGGCGTCGCTCGACCCGCGGGCCACGCCGGATGCCGAGTGGCTTGCCGGCGCGTTCAACGATGCCCTGAGCTCTGTCAACCGTTACCTGCTGCAGGGGATCAGCGGGGCCATCCTGTCGCTCAGTCCCGACGGTCTCATCATCGGGTCCAGCCCGGCTGCCGAGATGATCCTCGGCTACCGCGAAGACGAGATCGTCGGCCGGCGATTCAGCGATGCGTTTGCGCCGCCGGGAGGCGGGCGCGCGGACCTGACGGCATTCGAGTCGGCCATCGCCGGCCGCCGGCCGGTGAATGTGGACGATGCGTTCATCGGCACCAAGGATGGCCGCCGCATCCGCGTCGGCCTGTCGGTCTCATACCTCCGGCATGCCGACCGGCCGGACGGCGCCGCCGGCGGCATCCAGCCCAGGGACGTCGTCGGCGTGACCATCGGCTTCAAGGATCTCACCGAGATCCGGCGGCTGCGCGACCACCTGCGGAAGACGGATCAGCTCGTGGCGCTCGGGGCGCTGACCGCGGGCGTGGCCCACGAACTGCGCAACCCGCTGGCATCGATGCGCGGACTGACCGAGCTGCTCGCCCGGGATTTCGCGCCGGACGACCCCAGGGCCAGGTACGCCTCGACCATGCTGGACTCCATCGACCGGTTGAATACCCTGGTCGAGAACCTCCTCCTGCTGTCGTCGGACGTGACCCACACCGAAGAAACCGTCGACGCGCGGGAGCTCGTGCGCGAGGTCACCGCCTTCGTGTCCCTGGGCCTGGGAGGGCGAACCGTCGAGATCGCGATCGGGGACGCCGACGCCGCGCCGCCGGCGCGGGTGCAGTGCAGCCGCGCCCGCCTGATTCAGGCCCTGTCGAACATCGTGCTCAACGCCGTGCAGTCGACGCCCGACGGAGGGCGCGTGACCGTCGCGGCAACGCCGGGCGACGGCCAGGTCGCCATCCGCGTCCACAACACGGGGTCGTATATTCCGCCCGACATCATGAAGCGGCTGTTCGTGCCGTTCTTCACCACCAAGCCGTCGGGCACCGGCCTCGGGCTCGCCATCGCCCGCCAGATCGTGACGGCCCATCACGGGCAGCTGTCGGTCGAAAGCGACCGCGCGTCGGGAACCTGCTTCATCATCGAGCTGCCGGCGGCCGGAACGGCATCAGCGGCGCCGGCTGACGCGTCATTGACGGCAACGGCCTGATGCGCTTGACTGTACGCCTATGTTCCATATTCTCGTGATCGACGACGACGAGCAGATGCAGTTCTTCCTCAACGAGGCGCTGCGCCGCCAGGGCTACGCCGTGACGTTGCGGAAGACGGCCGAGGAAGGGCTCCAGGTGCTGAAGTCGGACGCGGCCGACCTGGTCCTGCTCGACATCCGCCTTCCCGGGATGAGCGGCCTCGACGCGGTGGAGGAGATCCTCAAGATCGATCCCCGCGTGCCGATCATCATGATGACGGCGCATGGCACGCGCGACACCGCGATCGAGGCCATCAGGCGCGGCGCGTACGACTACTTCACGAAGCCCTTCCGTCTTGAGGAGATGGAGATCGTGATTCGCCGCGCCCTCGACAAGCGCAAGCTGTACTTCGAGATCGAGCGCCTGCGAGAGGAGTTGTCGAACGTGCCCGGCCACGAGTGGGCCACCGCGGGCAGCCTGGCGATGACCGAGGTGATGCACCTCATCGAGCGCGCGGCGCCGACCGATTCCACGGTCCTGATCATGGGCGAAAGTGGCGTCGGCAAGGAACTGGTGGCCGAATCGATCCATACGCGATCGGCGCGCAAGCACCGTCCCTTCGTGCGCCTGAACTGCGCGGCCATTCCCGAGACGCTGCTCGAGTCCGAGCTCTTCGGATACGAGCGCGGCGCCTTCACGGGAGCCCAGCAGCGCAAGCCAGGCAAGTTCGAACTGGCCGACGGCGGGACGCTGCTGCTCGACGAGATCGGCGACATGACGCTGGCGACGCAGGCCAAGATCCTCCGCGTGCTGCAAAGCCGGGAGGTCGAGCGCGTCGGCGGCACGACGACGGTGCGCGTGGACGTCCGGATCATCGCGTCGACCAACAAGGACCTGCTTCGCAGCGTCCGCGAGGGCTCGTTCCGCGACGACCTGTACTTCCGGCTCAACGTGATTACGCTGCAGGTGCCGTCCCTGCGCGAACGGCGCGAGGAAATCCCGAACCTCGTCGACCACTTTCTGGCCGAGGCCAACAAGCGGCTCGGGCGCTCGATCAAGCGCGCTTCGTCGGACGCCATGGCGGCGCTCATGACCTACGACTGGCCCGGCAACATCCGCGAGCTGAAGAACGCCATCGAACGGGCGGCCGTCGTGACCGACGGCGAGGTCGTGACGCTATCGAGCCTGCCGCAGCCGATCCGGCCCGCCGGGATCGGCCTCGTGGCGGGGGTCGCCAGCGAGCAGTGGGAGGGGACCGGCACGCTGTCGCTCGACGAGAAGATGGCGCAACTCGAACGGGCCTTCGTCATCGAGGCGCTCTCGCGCACGGGCGGCGTTCAGGCCCAGGGTGCCCGGATGCTCGGCATCACGGAACGGAGCATGTGGCACCTGGTCAAGAAGCACCGCATCGAGGTCGACAAGATCAAGGAGCGGGCCCAGTCGTCGGGCGGTTGAGGCCTCCGCATGATCGGCGAACTGCTCGTCGCCGCGCGCACGATCACGCAGGACCAGCTGGACCTGGCCCTCCAGGAACAGCGCCGTACCGGCGGGCTCCTGGGGGACGTGCTCGTGTCGATGCAGGCGGTTTCACAGGACGCGCTCGCGCGCACGCTGGCGCAGGAAGCCCGGGTCCCGTTCGCGTCGCTGGAGGGGGCGGAACCGGATGCCCATGCCGCCGCCCTCGTTCCCGAGGCCCTGGCGAGGCGCGGCATGTTCGTGCCGGTCGCGCCCCGCAGCGCGAGCCGCATCAAAGTCGCCCAGGCCAATCCCTTCGACGTCGTGGCGATTGACGAGCTCCAGCGGACCATCGCGATGCCCGTGGAAGTGGTCTGCGCGCCGAAGGACGCGATCGCGAGGCTGCTGGACCGCGCCTACGGCCCCGGCGCGGGACACCGGTTGCAGCCTCTGGTGGACCGTGGCCTGGCCTCGCTCGGCGACTTCCAGGAGGACCTGGCCACCGAGGCGTCACCCGTCGTGCGCCTGGTCGAGGCGCTCATCGAGGATGCCGTCCGGGCGGGGGCGACAGACCTGCATCTCGAGCCCGAAGAGAAGGCCGTCCACATCCGCCACCGCATCGATGGCGTGCTCGCGTACGTCGACGCGCTCCCGAAGGAGCTCCAGCCCCCCGTCGTCAGCCGGCTGAAAATCATGGCCGGCCTCGATATCGCCGAGCAGCGGCTGCCCCAGGAAGGCCGCATCACGAAGGTCATCGCCGGCCGGCCGGTCGATTTCCGGGTGTCGTCGTTCCCGACGGTGTTCGGCGAGAAGGTCGCGGTCCGGATCCTGGAGCAGGAGAAGCTGATCCGCGGGCTCGCCGAGCTGGGCCTGAACCGCCGCAACCTGGCGTTGTTCCAGGATCTGCTGGGCCGCTCGCGCGGCATTGTCCTGGTGACGGGTCCGACCGGCGCCGGCAAGACGACGACGCTGTATTCGGCGCTCAACGTCCTCGGCGGGCGCGTCAAGAACATCATGACGGTCGAGGACCCGGTGGAGTTCGAGTTCCCGACGATCCGCCAGACCCAGGTCCGGCCGCGGGCGGGCCTGACGTTCGCCACCGCCATCAGGTCGCTCCTCCGGCAGGACCCGGACGTGATCATGATCGGCGAGGTCCGGGACCCCGAAACCGCGCAACTGGCCGTGCGCGCCGCGCTCTCCGGCGTGCTCGTGTTCACCACGCTGCACACCCAGGACTCCCCGGGTGCCGTGCCGCGCCTGATGGACATGGGCGTCGAGCCCTACCTTCTCGCGTCGGCGATGGCCGGCGTTGTGGCCCAGCGCCTGGTCCGCCTGGTCTGCCAGCGTTGCAAGGCGCCGGCCACGTACCCGCCGGAGATGCTCGCGAAGGCAGGCCTGACGCCGGCCGACGGCGTGACGTTCTACAAGGGCCTGGGATGCGATCACTGCGGCCGGTCCGGATATCGCGGCCGGACTGGCGTATTCGAGGTGCTGGTGATCGACGGGATGATCCACAACCTCATTCGCGATCGGGCCGACTCGCGCCGCATCAAGGATGCGGCCGTGCGCAGCGGCTTCAAGTCGATGCACGACGATGCCTTGTCGAAGGCCATGCTGGGACAGACCACGCTGGAGGAAATGCTCCGCATCTCGAGCGAGTGAGCGAGCAGCCCATGCCTGAGTTCGCGTACGTCGCCGTCGGGCCCGATGGGCAGCGGTTAAAGGGCACGGCGGTCGCCGCCAGCGAGGACGCCCTGGCGGAGCAACTGCGCCGGCAGGACCAGCGCCTCGTAGAAGCCGCGCCCGCCGAGGACACGATCGATCTCGCCGCCGTTCGCGTGCTCGACCGGGTGATGCGCCGCGACGTGATCTTCTTCACGACGCAGTTGTCCACCGTGATCGGCGCCGGCGTGAATCTCGTCGACGGGTTGCGCGACATCGAGGCGCAGGCGGTGAAGGCGCCGCTGAAGAAGATCATCGCCGACATCCGGAGCGGCGTCGAACGCGGCATGAGCCTGTCGTCCGCCATGGAGCGCCACCCGTCGGCGTTCGACGAGCTCTACGTGGGCATCGTGCGGGCGGGCGAGGCCACGGGCCGCGTGGACCGGTCGCTCGACGACCTGGTCAAGCAACTGGAGTGGCAGGAGGCGCTCGGCGCCCGTGTGCGCGACGCGGCAACCTATCCGCTCATCATCCTGGGCCTGCTGACGGTGCTCCTTACCGTGCTGGTCGGCTTCACGATCCCCCGCTTCACGCAGGTCTACCAGCGCGTCAACGCGAACCTGCCTCTCCCGCTGCCCACCCGCGTGGTCCAGGGGGTCGCCACCTTCGTTGCGGCGAACGGGCTGGTCATCCTGGCGGCCCTGGTGGTGCTCTACCTCCTCTACCGCTTGCGGGTGCAGGAGCCCGGCGGCCTCGTGTGGCGCGACCGCTGGCTGCTGCGGATCCCGGTGGTCGGGGACGTCTCCCGCAAGCTGGCGCTGTCGCGGTTCGCCCACTTCTTCGGCAGCCTGCACGAGTCCGGGGTCGAAGTGGCGCCGTCGCTCGCGCTCATGGAACGTGTCATCGGCAACGCCTACATCGCCCAGCGGTTCCGCGGGGCGGTGTCCCGTGTCCTGGCCGGTGACTCGCTCTCGCGCGCGCTCGCCGCGGTTGGCGAGTTCTCGCCCCTCGTCATCCAGATGGTCGCGCTGGGCGAGAAGACCGGGCAGATGTCGAAGTCCCTCCAGCAGGTCCGCCGTTACTACGATCGCGAAGTGGACCAGTCGGTGAACCGCGCGATGACGCTCTTCGGTCCGATCGCGCTGATGGCCCTGGCCAGCGTCTTCGTGCTGATCGCCGTGGCCTTCTACCTGCCGATGTTCAACCTGGCCAGGGCACTGAACCGATGACGCCACGACCCTCGCGCACGCCCGGGTTCACGCTGATCGAGATGACGGTCATTCTCGCGGTCATCGCCATCCTGGCGGCCGCGATCACACCGATGGTCCTCCAGCAACTCGTCGACGCCAGGAACGAGACGACGCGCAGGGAGGCGAAGCTGCTGCACGAGGCCATCGTGGGACGGCCGGATGTCGCCGGCAGCTTCGGCTTCTACGGCGACATGGGCCGGTGGCCGAGGACGTTTCAGGAACTGCTCGCGCCAGAGCCCGGTGCCTTCCTGTTCCACACCGACACGTTCCGCAACGTCGGCATGGGATGGAAGGGGCCGTACATCAATGCCGGCGATTCGAAGGAGGACATGCTCACCGACGCCTTCGGACGCCCGTACCAGGGTGCATCGACCGGCCAGGTCCGCAGCGCGGGCCCCGACGGCGTGTTCGCCAGCGAAGACGACGTGGTCTATCCGCCAATCTGGCAACGCCCGGGCGGCCGGCTCATGGTGACGGTGAAACGCATGGCGGCCGAGGATGTCGGGTACACCCTCGACCCGCCCGGGTACACGGTGCGGCTGTACTACTCCAGTAACGGGCAACAGGCTTTTCTGGACGACCCGATTGCCCCGTTCGTCTTCGACAATGTGCCCCAGGGCCTCCACGCCATTGTCGTGCTGCGGATGAAATCGGACCCTCCGCAACCGGTGGTGCAGGACACCATCCAGATCTTCGGGAACGGCGCCACCCGGCTCGTCGAGCTGAATTTCCGCCTGTAGACATCTTCTATAGGCCTCATCTTGCCGGATGACGCACGTTCTCGTCACCCCGGCGGATGCCGGGCCTGCCCCGGCGAAGGCCGGGGGTCCAGAGAGGTACACGACTGGATTCCGGCGTACGCCGGAATGACGGAATGGAAGGGAGTCTTCCGACGCCGACGGCTCTTGGGCTGCCGCAGCCGGAGGCGAAGGCGCCGGCGCGAGCACTCGGCGGTGT
>Ga0315287_10004154_pt1 | contig 14074 bp, 8 predicted proteins | sample YL17G11_0_MG_FD_205037 | JGI IMG/M metagenome (GOLD analysis project Ga0315287, IMG submission 205037) | Sediment microbial communities from Yellowstone Lake, YNP, Wyoming, USA - YL17G11_0 | ecosystem: Environmental > Aquatic > Freshwater > Lake > Sediment | place: USA: Wyoming | collected... | reverse complement strand
TGGCCAAGATGCCGCGGTCGCGGTCGATCTAGTCGCCGTGATCCCACCCGAGCCATCAGGCAAGGTCCGCGTCGTGGTGCGCGCGCCGGCCCTCGCCCCCCGAGCGTAGGCCAGTCTCAATCCACCAAACAGCGCGATCACGGTGAGGAGTGGCCTCCAGACCCAGCATCCACCAGCGTTCGTCAAGTCGGAAACGACGGCTGCACCGCCTCCAGCGTCGTCCAGGCGGAGGGCGCTCCCGGTTTTCTGGGCGCCGTCAGAGGCGTACACTCGCACCCAGGCCCACGCGGCCAAGGAGCCGCATGCCCCCACTGTGGAGTCGGATCTACTGGACGGCGTTCACGGCGTGGCACACGCGCGGTCAGTCGCAGGCGCCTTTCTGGCCGTCCGGGCGCCTCCTCGCCGTACAGGCCGAACGCGTCCGCCGCATCGTCGCCCACGCCTACGCCACGGTCCCCTTCTACCGCGACGCCATGCAGCGCCTTGGCCTGCGCCCCGCGGACATCCGTTCGGCTGACGACCTCGCCCTGCTGCCGGTCGTCTCCAGCCACGACCTCGCCACCGAGCCCGAGCTCTTCCACTCGAGGAGCTTCCCGCCTCATCGCGTGCTCGAAAAATTCACCAGCGGGACCACCGGCCACCGCAGAGCCATGACCTACGACCACCGCTGCGTCTTCCTCTCCTGGGCCGAGGGACAGCGCCGCCGCGACGTCGTCGCGTCGCTCCTCGGCAAGTCCCATGGCGCCCGTGTCCTCGAGTTCCGCCTGCCGGGCGGAACGATCGACTCGATGACGCTGTTTCTCGACGAGAACACCCTGGTGCCCGGCGGGCGCACGCAGCGCGTCTCGGCGCGTCGTCCACGCTGTCACCCGCCGAGGCGGCACGGGTGCTCAATGAGTTCAAGCCCGACCTCGTCCACGGCTACGGGTCGTTCCTCGGCTCCTTCTTCCGCGAGGCCCTCGCGGATGGCCTACTCACCCACCGGCCCCGGGTCGTGCTCTACCACTCCGACGCGATGCCCGCCGCCGACCAGGCGTTGATCGAGCAGGAACTCGGCGCCGCGCTGATCTCCTCCTACGTCGCCGCCGAGACCCTCTTCATCGCCTTCCAGTGCGAGGCCCACCGCGGTTTCCACATCGACATCGACCGCCTCGCCCTGCGTCTCGTCGACCCCGACGGTCGGCCCGTTGCTCCCGACGGACGCAGCGAGGTCGTGGTCTCCAACCTCACCAACCGCGCCACCGTGCTGCTCAACTACCGTATCGGCGACGTCGCCACCCTCTCCGAGGCCCCCTGCCCCTGCGGCCGCTCCCTTCCCACCCTCGACTCCATCGACGGACGCGCCAACGACGAGCTCCTCCTGTCGGACGGCACCGCCCTCAACGGCATCGCGATCATGACGGCCCTCGAGAGGCATGGGGGCGTGGTCCAGATGCAGGTCCGTCAGGAGGAGCTGCGCCGCTTCGTCATCCGCGCGGTCGAGAGGGCGGACGCGAACCGCGACTTCCTCGCCACGGCCCTGCGCCGCGAGCTGGCGTCCCTCGTCGGGGGCGATGCCGCCATCGAGGTCGAGTTCCTCGCCGCGATTCCGCCCGAGCAATCCGGCAAGGTCCGCGCCGTGGTGCGCCGTCCGGCCCTGCCCCCGCAGGCCGGGTAGGCGCGCGGGGCGCGCGCCCCGAAACACCCGCTCGTCACGACCGTTCACCGACGCCGCGGACCGCCACCGAAGAATAATGAAATCACTTCTCAAAATGTGCACACCATAAGGAATGTTCAGATATCCGGATGTGCGGTCAAATTGTCGGACAGATCGCGATGCGGAAGCGCGTGGAGACGGGCGTGCTTCGGGCACGGGTGTTGCGTTAAGATGTGTTGAGGAGTGTTCAGTGTTGAAACCGTGGCGCTCGTCGACCGCAGCGCGACGGGAGACCGGGCGCGGCCCTCCGGCTCCAAGCCGGTGAAGGACTGCGTTCCAACACATTAACCGGAGCAGGGAGCAAGGAGGAGAGAAAATGAAGCGTCTTGTACTTCTAGTCACACTGTTGGCTCTGGTGGCGTTGCCGGCGGTGGCCCAGCAGCAGTACGGCTCGATCGCTGGGAGCGTCGTCGACAACAACCAGGCCGCACTGCCCGGTGTCACGGTGACGTTGAGCGGCGCCTACATGCAGGGAACCCGCACCTTCGTCACCGACATCAACGGGCGCTACCGCTTCGTGCCGGTGCCCCCCGGTACGGGCTACCTGATTAAGTTCGCGCTGCAGGGGTTCAACATCCTCGAGCAATCGGGGATCACCGTGAACATCGCCAAGGACACGACGGTCAACGCTGAGATGTCGCTCTCGCAGTTTGCCGAGACCATCACCGTCGCCGCCGACAAGATCGTCGTCGACACTTCCAAGTCGACGATGGAGACCAGCGTCGACTGGAACATGGCCGACACCGTGGCCACCAACCGCAACTTCCAGAGCTTGATGCAGATGGCCCCGGGCGTTGTGACCGGCAACAACCCGCTGGTCAACGGCGGCACCAACGACGCCAACCAGTACCTCGTTGACGGCGTCGACACCTCCGACCCGCGCACCCAGACCTGGGGCACGGCGATCAACTGGGACACGATCGCCGAGGCGCAGCTTCAGACCGGCGGGTTCCAGGCGGAGTACGGGCGCGCCACTGGCGGCATCCTCAACTTGATCACCAAGTCGGGTGGCAACACCTTCTCCGGCACACTCCGCTACATCAAGTCGGACCCCGACTGGTCGGCGAAGAACGGGATCGAGTCAGAGACCAGCAGGAAGAAGACCGGCGGCTCGCGCAACAGCGAGCAGCGCCCGTCGTTGACCTTCGGCGGACCGATCATCAATGATGCGCTGTGGTTCTACCTTGCCTACGAGAAGCGTGACAACTCCCGCGGCTTCTCCTACTACCCGACCATCGGCGACATCGCGACCGGCAACCAGGTCGACGGCGCGACCGCGTACGCGGGCCACTACCTCTCGGGCAAGCTGACTTGGCAAGTCAACCCCAGCCACTCGCTGATCGGCTTCTACGACGAGGACCCGATCGAGCTGACCCCGCTCAACCGGGGCTGGAACGAGACGGCCACCACCCACTATGCCGAGAGCTCCGAGCTACTCCAATTCCAGGGCGGCAAGAACAGCTCGCTGCAGTGGACCGGCATCCTCTCCCCGAACTTCTTCATGGAGGCGAAGGGCCAGTACCACAAGCAGGAGCTCAACGTCTCGCCGGATGCCCCCGGCTTCAACGTAGAGCCGTACATCCGCGACATCAACGCCAACTACTACTACAACGCGCCCTATCGCGACTACAAGTCGAATCGTGACCGCAACGGCCTGCTGCTCTCGGGCTCGTACTTCCTCGACTCCGGCAGTGCCTCCTCGCACCAGATCAAGGCCGGCATCGAGTACCTCGGCCTCAAGCCCAAGGCCGGCACGGTCTACAACAGCGCCGGTTACTACCAGATCCGCAACGGCGCCCCCTACCGCCAGTACCAGTATCTCGACCAGACCGGTGTCAAGGAGTCGAAGCAGAACTACTACGCGATCTACGTTCAGGATGGGTGGAAGATGGGCCGTCTGACGCTCAACCTTGGCCTGCGCGCCGAGTCCACCAAGATCTACAGCAACATGGACGAGGAGCTGCTGTCGTTCGGCTTCGGCAAGGAGATCGCACCGCGGATCGGGTTCGCATACGATCTCAACGGCGACTCGCTGCGCGGCTCGATCGGCCGCTTCTACTCGCTGGCCTCCAACTACATCGCCGACTACTTCGCGGTCACCACCGACCACCAGCAGCGCTACACCTGGAACGGAACCTGCTCGGTCGTCGCCGGAACGCCGGTGAACGGCTACGCCTCCTCCTGCTGGCGTCTCGACTACGACATCCCGACCGGGGCCGGCGGCCACCAGATCGACCCCAACCTCGACCCGGCGTACGTTGACGAGTTGACCATCGGCTACGAGCACCTGTTCAACACCATGATGGCTGGCGGCGTCAACTTCGTGTGGCGCCAGCAGGACAAGGCGATCGACTGGTACGACCCGGATGCGACCGGCTACTACTACATCACCAACGTGCCCGACGTGGCCGGCCACCCGACGTTCAACAGCGAGAACACCTACCCCTCGGTCGCGAACAAGAAGTACATGGAGTACCAGGCGCTGCAGTTCAGCTTCAGAAAGCGCTTCGGGCCGGACGGCTTCCAGTTCATCGCCAACTACACCTATGTGATCAAGTCCGCGAACTGGGCCACCAACTGGAGCACCGTCGGGGCCTTCACCTTCACGAGCCCTGAGGCGATGAACGGGCTCTGGTACGGCAAGTCCGAGTCGCCCCACTCGTTCAAGGTCAACGGCTCCTACACGATGCCGTGGAACACCATCATCGGCGCGACGGCCTTCTACAACTCGGGCAACGTCTACACCCCGTACACGTACGAAGGGGCTTCCTTCACGTCGATCCCGCTCGCCCAGCGCGGTTCCAAGACCGTCGGCAGCAACTACGATGCCGACCTCTACATCGAGCAGCCGTTCAGGCTCGGCCCGGTGACCGCGTCGATCTACGCCAACGTCTTCAACTCGTTCAACAGGCAGCGGCCAAACGCGCGGGTTGGCAACCACGACCTCGCCACCTACGGCCAGCCCAGCGCATGGCAGAACCCGCGTCGGGTGGAGCTGGGCGTCAAGATCGAGTACTGATCCACTGTGGTGAAGTGATCACGACGCCCGGGGCGACCCCGGGCGTCGCTCTTTTTTGCCCGGTGATCCACTCCTCACCTCCCCGCAGCGGTGGAACCCCATCCGACCAGAGGTGCCCTCCACCCGAGCACTCGGGTTGAGGAGACACGATGACGAGCGGAGTGCAACTGGCAGGACTCCCGACGACGTGCGGGCGAAGCGGCCCTTCAGAGAATCAATCGCCCTTCACTGCATCACTTCCCCGTCTCGGCGAGCCGGCGGCGGGCTTCGGCGTCGCCGGGAGCGAGGCGGAGGACGTGCTCGAGGGAGCGCCGCGCCCCGTCGCGGTCCCCGAGTGCGATCTGCGCGCTGGCGAGGTTGCGCCACGCGTCGGCGTCGTCGGGGGTGAGGGCGGTGGCTCGCTCGAGGTCGGCCCGAGCCTCGGCGAGCTCGCCCCGCTCGCCGGCCAGGGCTCCGGCGCGCGCCCACAGCGATCCGCTCTCGGGGAAGCGACGACATGCCTCGGCCAGGACGGCTGCCGCGCGGCCCATCTCACCACGCCGGCGGTAGTCCCCTGCGACGCGAATAAGCGCCGACGGAGGGTCCCCGAGGCCAAGACCGACCGACCGCCACAGCAGGTCATCCGCCTCGTCGTAGCGCCCGTTCTCGCGCAGGAGCATGGCGAGGGCGTAGTGGCTCGGCGCGTAGCTCGGAGCCGCGGCGATCGAGCCGCGGAAGGCTTCCTCCGCTCCCCGCCGGTCGCCCGCCTGCGCCCGCGTGATACCGAGGTTGTTGAGGCGCCGCGCCTCCGTGACGTCGTTGCCGGGCTCGGCCGGCGGCGGCGGCGCCGCGCCCGCCGGCGCCTTGCCCCCGTCACCGCCCAGGTAGCCGAGCGCCCGCAGCTTGGCGAGCTCCTCGGCTCGCGCCTCGGGAGGCAGCTCCACTCTGGCCGGCGCCTCGCGTGGAACGAGCATGCCCCAGTCGACCCGCGGTGCGTCGGTCGGGAGCGGCTCGGCGAGCAGCCAGGTGGGGACCTGCCCCGGCATCTCGCTCCCCTGTGGCAGACCGGCGAGAGCGAGCAGGCTCGGCGTGATATCGAGCATCCCCAGGTTCTCCCGCACCAGGCTCCGGCGAACTGGGCGGCCAACGGCGAGGAAGAAGCCGTGAGGACGGTGCCAGTACAAGGCGGTACGGGTATGTGCTCCCGAAGCGACGGCAGGCCGGTCGCTCCCCCAGGTGAAGCCGTGATCGGAGAGGATGACCAGCGTGTCCTCCGGACCCAGGTTCGTCGCAATTCTGCCCACCCAGGCGTCGATGAAGGCGTGGTAGCGATCGACGACCCCCCCGAAGCGCGCCGCCAACCCAGGCTCGGCTCCCGGCAGCGCCGGGGCGCGGTAGGCACCGAAGAGGTGCCCGACAGTGTCGGTCCCCTCGAGATAGGTGAAGACGTCCCGGGTACCGCGCTCGAGCTCGTATTCGGTCAGGCGCTGCGCCGAGATCGTCGCCGCCATCAACCGCGCAAGGCCGCCGATCGGCTCATCCCACGCGGCACCGGAGGGCGGGACGGCCGCGAGCTCGGCAGCGCTCACCACGAGCACCGGGGCCAGCATGGCAGGGGTGACCTCGCTGCCCCTCACCACCAGCCGGCGCGCCACCGTCGCCGCCTCGGGCGGGTCGGCGAGTCCCGGGAGCGCGTCCTCGAGGCCCATGAGCTGCTCGGTCAAGCGATCGGAGTACACCGCCCCTCCGGGCGGGGCCTGGGCCGGGAAGGTGGCCCACCAGCCGATGACCGCGCTGCTGTGACCGGCTGCGGCTGCCATCTCCCACACGGCGGGCGCCTTGCGTGCAGCGCTCGAGATCGGTCGCAGCTCGCCGCCGGTCGGGTCGCGCTCGACGAAGTCGAGGACGCCGTGGACGTCAGCCGTCACACCGGTCGCGATCGAGGTCCAGATGAGAGGCGAGAGCAGCGGAGGCGGGCTGCTCTCCACTGCGGACGCCCCCACGGCCAGGAGCCTGCCCAGGTTCGGCATGACGCCGCGGCGGACCAGCTCATCGACGAGCGCCCAGTCGAGGGCGTCGAGGCCGATGACCACGAGCCGACCGCTCGGCCTTGCCACGCGGCCAAGGGTCGCGCGCGCCGCGGCGCGGACGAGGGCGTCGCCGCCCTCGGCGATGAGCTCGGCCCGTCGCACCTTCAACGGGCTGAACGCCGCCGCGAGCGAGGTCGTGACGTCGAAGGGACGCGCCGCCGCACCCGGGAAGATGTCGTGCCACTTGGAGCTCGTCTCCAGCGCCCGCTGCGCGGCTGCAGGGTCGAGGATCAGGTGGCTTTGGAGCCACTCGCCCCAGGCCGCCTCCCACCCCCGGGCGCGGACCGTGGCCGCCGACACCGGCAGCCTGCCGCTGCCCTCGACGAGGATCTGCACCCGCACTGGGAGGACCGAGCCGCCTGCCAGTGAGACCTGCTGTGAAGCTTCGACGACGGCGTCGCGGCCGGCGCGGGCGAGGGTCAGGCGCCGGAACAGAAGGAGAGGGGCCCACGCCGGTCGCGAGGGCAGCAAGCTCACATCGTCGCCGAGCCGCGAGATGGCGACCAAGGCGCCGCCGTTGAGCGGCACAGCGATCGAGGTTGCGAGGAGGACGGCGAACACGGCCGCTCCGGTCAGTACAAGGCGGTTCCACCGCCGGGACGTCCACTCGACCATGGTGGGGATTGTAGCGGCCCGCGCCTCGGCTTCGCCTAGAATGACGCGGTGCCACGCACCCCTGCCCCCGGCCCACGAACCCGCCGGATCGCCGCGGCCGCGGTTCTCGCCCTGCTCGCAGCCGTCTCGCTGTCGACCGTCGTCCTCAACCGGCCCGACCAGGCCCTCGTCGCGATCTCACGCCTGGGCGAGGGGACGCGCCTCGCTCCTGCCCGGCTGGCCTTCTCACCCTGGCCGCTGGAGAGCCGCCATCGGCTGGGGCGGGTCGGCGGCCTTACCGTTCTCGAGGCGCCCCTTGAGCTGCCCGCCCCCGGCGGCGCGGCGTTTCCAGCGCGGCTGCACCTCGAGCTCGACGGCGGCGGGCCGCTCCCGGTGGCGGCCTCGCGGGTTCGCGCGCTCGGCTGGGAGGCGGCGTGGGCCGAGTGGGCGCGCGGAGCGCTCCGGCTTACCCCCGAGGACACCACCCGGGTGCTTCGCGGATCGGCGGCCTGGACGGCGATCTTCCCCACCGACCCGACCGGCACCGCACCCGATCTCGCCGCGCGGGTGACCGGCTCCGCCGGTGGGGTGAAGCTCACGCGCGCCACCGTCGAGCTTGCCGAGGCCACCGAAACCGTCCGTGCCGCCGCCCGCGACGAGCTGCGCCGCCGCTACCGTCGCGGCGGGCGGCTGGTCGTTGTCGGGCTCGACGCCCTCGACTGGGACCTGGTCGACGACCTCACGGCGCGGGGCATCATGCCCAACCTGCGCTCCCTGATACAGCGCGGCAGCCAGGCCGTGGTCGAGGTGCCGCGACCGCTGATCTCGCCCGTGGTGTGGACGACCATCGCGACCGGCGTCCCGCCCGACGTCCACGGCGTGCTCGATTTCCTCGAGCCCGATCCTGGAGGCGGCGCCCCCCACCCGGTGACTGGGGCCTCGCGCCTCGTCCCGGCGGTCTGGGAGATGCTCGCCGCCGGCGGGCGCTCAACCGCAACGATCGCCTGGTGGGCGACGTTCCCTGCCCAGGCGCCGCCCGGGGGGCGCGTCTACTCCGACCGGCTCACCGAGCAGCTCCTCGGGCTCTCGGCCCGTATCCCCGCGCTGGCCGATCCGCCGGCCGCGGAGGGCGTGGCGCAGGAGCTCGCCGTGGCGGCGGCCGGTGTCACGCCGGCGATGCTCGCGCCGCTTGCCGCGGTCGGAGCCGAGGAGCTCGCCGCGGCGCAGAGGGCGGCGGGCGAGTGGGACTCGCCCATCGCCGGGCTCGCCAAGCTCGTCGCCGCGACGCTGACCGTCGAGCGCCTCACCGACCACGAGCTCGAGGCCGGCACCGACGTCGTCCTCTCCTACCTCGAAGGCACCGACATCGTCGGCCACCTCTTCGCTCCTTACCGCCCGCCGGCGATGCCGGGAGCCGATCCGGCGCGGGCGCGTCGCTTCGCTGGCGTGGTGGACCGCTACCACGCCCAGATCGACGCCTGGCTCGGTCTAGTCGTCGCGAGGCTCTCGCCTGGCGACACCGTCGTCATCGTCTCCGACCACGGCTTCACATGGGGCGGCGAACGGCCCCGCGTGCCTGCCGGCACGCACACCGCGACCGCGGTGTGGTGGCACCGCCCCGAGGGCGTGTTCATCGCCGCCGGACCTGCCGTTGCCGCCGAGGCCAAGCGGGGTCGGATGGCGGTTCTCGACGTCGCCCCGACGCTGCTCTTCCTCGCCGGATCGCCGCGCGACGCCGACATGGTGGGGAGCGTCCCGGCCTGGTTGTCGGAGCGGGCCGCCCCGGCGTCGAGCACGGTGCGCTACGCCGCGCTCGCACCACGTCTCGCCCCGGCCCGGGTCGAGCTCCCACCCGAGGCACGCGCGGAGGAGCTGGCCAAGCTGCGGGCGCTCGGTTATCTCGCAGGGGGCGATTCCACCACCGGCGCCACGCCGATTGCAGCGCCCCCCTCACCCGCCGAGCCGCCCGCGCTACCGACACCCCAGTTCGACAGGGTCCAGGCTCGGCAGCTCACCAACCTGGGATCCAGCCTCGCGGAGCGCGGCGACCGCGCCGGCGCCGAGCGCGCGTTGCGCCAGGCGATCAACGCCGACCCGAGCTTCGCTTCGGCGCACTACAACCTCTCGCTCCTTCTGCGCAAGGACGGGCGGATCGAGGAGGCCGACCGCGCCTTCTGGCGCTCGGTGGACGCTGGCGTCGCCGACCGCGAGATGGCCGTGGTGCGCCTCGCCCTCGACACCATGGAGCGGGGGGACGCCGAGCGCGCCCGCGCCGTCTTCGCGGAGGGTCGGCGCCGCTTCCCCGACTCTGCGCCCATTTGGCTCAACTCCGGCGTGTTCCTCGGCGAGCATGGGCTGCTCGACGAGGCGCGCGCCTGCCTGGAGCGGGCGGTGCGCCTCGCCGCGGACAACCCTGCCGCCCATCGCAACCTCGCCGCGGCGCTGCTCGCGACCGGCGACTCCGCCGGCGCGCGCCGCGAGCTGGCCGAGGCCGTGCGCCTCGCCCCCGGCGACGAGGCTCTGCGCCGCCAGCTCGACGCCCTCGGCGGACCCCCATCGAGCTGACCTCACGCCGGTACGCCGTCCGGCGAACCCCAGGCTAGAATGACGCTCGAGTGACGGAGAGGCGCTTCCGTCACCCGTGGAGGGGGGATGCTGGGGTTCCTAACGGCACTGGAGCAAACGATCCCCGAGGGCGCGTCCCGATTCCGCACCGTGATCCGGGTCGTGCTCGGCCTCTTCATCGCCCTGCTGCTCAGCTACATCGTCCTGGAGCAGGTGGGCTCGTGGCGCCGCAGGAGATCCGGCCGTGAGTGAAACCACACCCCGGGACGTGCTGCGCTTCACCGTCGGCGAGCGGGTCCAGCACTGGGCCCTGCTCGTCACCCTCACCGTCCTCGCCCTCACCGGCCTCGCGCTGTTCGCCCACGGCACCTGGCTGGGCCGCACGCTGATCGCCCTCGAGGGCGGCATGGAGGCGCGGGGCACGCTCCACCGCGTCTTCGCCGTCGCCCTCATGGCTCTCGCCGCCTGGCACTTCCTCTACACGGTCTTCACCGAACGGGGGCACCGCCAGCTCATGGAGCTGCTCCCCCGCGGCCGGGACTTCGCCGACGCCGCGGGTCTCGTCGCCTACTACCTCGGGCGCCGCGCCTCACCGCCCGAGTTCGGGCGCTACACCCCGCTGCAGAAGCTCCAGTACTGGGGGGCCGGGCTGGGCTCGCTGCTCATGATCTTCACGGGTTTGCTGCTCTGGTTCCACACCCAGACCATGGCCGTGGTGCCGAAGTGGGTGGTGGACGTGACCGCCATCGTCCACGGCTACGAGGGGCTGATCCTCTTCCTCCTGCTCTTCGGCTGGCACCTCTACATCGTGCACCTGTCGCCCGGCAACTTCCCGATGCAGCGGACGTTTCTCACCGGGCGCATCGACCGCGCGCGGATGTGGCGCGAGCACCGTCGCGAGTACCGCGAGCTGTTCGGCGACGCCCCGCCCGGGACCCGGGACGAGGAGGAGCGCTGATGCACGGCCTCGCGGCTCTCCTGCTCCTCCTCGCCGCGCCGGCGACAGCGCAAGCGCCGGCGGCGGTCGCATCCCGCGAGTGCACGATCTGTCACGGTCGGCCCGAGTTCAAGGTGGTGCGCAGCGACGGCTCGATCGTGCCGCTGTTCATCGACGAGCAGCAGCTCAAGGCCTCGGTGCACGCGCGCTGGCAGTGCGTGGACTGTCACGCCGACACGACCCGGATCCCCCACCCCGCTCCGCTCGCGCCCGTCAACTGCCTGCGCTGCCACTTCACCGGCAACTCGGCCGGCGCGCCCCAGAACGTGGACTACGACGCCTACGGTCGCTCGGTGCACGGGCGGCTGCGCCAGGCCGGCAACACCAAGGCGCCGACGTGCCGGGACTGTCACGGCAGCCACGATGTCCGCTCCCACACCGACGCCTCCTCGCGGGTCTCCCGCGCCGACCTGCCGCGCACTTGCGGCCGCTGCCACGTCGAGGTCTTCTCCCACTTCGAGCGCTCGGTCCACGGCCAGGCGCTGCTCGTCAAGGGCAACCTCGAGGCTCCCAACTGCGCGAGCTGTCACGGCGAGCACAACATCATGCGGGCACGGGAGCGGGGCTCCGGGGTGTCCGCGTCGCAGATCCCCGACACCTGCTCGAACTGCCACGGCTCGATGGCGTTCAACACCAGGTTCGACATTCCGATTAACCCGGTGAAGACCTTCGAGCACAGCTTCCACGGCATCGCCAACTCGCTGGGCTCGCTCAAGGTGGCAGAGTGCTCCTCGTGCCACACCGCGCACGACGTGCTCCCACCCGAGGACCCCGCCTCGTCGGTCAACCCCGCCAACATCCCGGCCACCTGCGGCAAGGCGGGGTGCCACGAGGGCGCCAACGCCAACTACGCCCGCGGCCACTTCCACATCGACCCGGAGAGCAAGGACTCGGGAGTCATCTACTGGGTCACTCTCTTCTTCAAGATCCTGACCGCGTCGACGATGGTGGGGCTGATCGCCCACATCCTGCTCGACCTGGTCAAGAAGCTGCGGACGCGCCACGAGGGGGGACACGCCGGTGCGTGACAACGACACGACGCTGCGGGACGCGCTCGCCGGCGAGCTCGAGACGGCCCACGGCCTCTCCGCCGCCGAGGCCGCCGAGCGCGCCGCCACGATGGAGGCGGCGGTCCGACCGCGCTTCGCCACCTGGGTGCGCCGCGAGCTCGCCATCCAGCGAGGCGGGGAGCGGGCAGCGCGGCGCGAGGAGGCGCGCGAGCAGGCGCTCGCCGCCGTCGCCGAGGAGCAGATCGAGCGCCTCTCGCTCAACATCCGCCTTCAGCACGGCCTCATGGCGCTGTCGGTGATCTTCCTGGTCTTGACCGGGATCCCGCTCAAGTTCCACGGCAACGCCGTGTCACAGCTCATCATCGCCCTGTTCGGCGGCCCCGACGTCTCTCCGATCATTCACCGCATCGCCGCCACCGGGCTCATCGTTGCCGGGGTCTGGCACCTCGCTTACATCGTCCTCACGCGCGAGGGACGGTGGAACTTCAAGGCCCTCTTTCCCCTCCCCAAGGACGCCCGCGACGCCTTCCAGCAGATCTCCTACTACCTGGGGAAGAGCGACGAGCGACCCCACTTCGACCGCTTCAGCTATGTCGAGAAGTTCGACTATTGGGCCGTCTACTGGGGCATGGTGATCATGATCGGCTCGGGCACGATGCTGTGGTTCACCGAGCTCTTCCTCCGCTACGTGCCCAAGTGGGTCACCGACATCGCCAAGGAGGCGCACTCCGACGAGGCGCTGCTCGCCACCCTGGCGATCGTTGTCTGGCACTTCTACAACGTCCACTTCAACCCGCACAAGTTCCCGATGAACCGGACGTTCCTGACCGGCACGATCTCCGCGCGCGAGATGCTCGAGGAGCACCCCCTCGAGTACGAGCGCCTCATGGAACAGCGTCGCAATGATGCCGCGAGCGACGAGGGAAGCGGAGGACAGTCATGACGACCGTGCCGCGCACCGTTCGGACCTCGCCATCCCCTCTCCCTTCTTCCCCGTCCCCTGTCCCCTGTCCCCTGTCCTCCGTTCCCCGTCCCCTGTCTTCTCCCCCGGAGACGACGCCATGAGGCATCTCTGGCTCGCCATCAAGGAAGGCCTGATCGAGCACCGCCGCGCCCTACTGCGTGTGCTCGCGGTCGCGGTTGCCATCGTGGTGGTCGTGCAGGCGGTCTCGTACGTCGCCTCCACCCGCACTGCAGTGTGCGGCTCGTGCCACATCATGGAGCCGTACATCGCCATCCACGAGCAGTCGAGCCACGCCGGCGTGGCCTGCGTCGAGTGCCACGCCGAGTGGCGCTTCGTGCTCTCGACCGCGTACCTCCGCTACGCCGTCGGGCTCTACACCCCACAGATGCGAGCCGAGGTCCCGGACGCGCGCTGCCTGGCCTGCCACGAGCACAAGGACCTCGACACCGATCAGCACTTCCTCGAAGGCATCCACTTCTCGCACAAGAACCACCTCGGCGAGATGCGCCGCGGCAAGAGCCTGCACTGCACCTCCTGCCACGGCAGCCACGCGATGATGGGCGACGTCGGCCAGAGCGAGGCCGCGAAGAGCGACGTGCAGCGCGAGGTCTGCTTCACCTGCCACTTCAAGGGCGCGGAGAAGGGTCAGGCGGCGACCGGCTGCCTGGTCTGCCACGGACCGCCGACCACGGTCGTCTCCCACCAGGGGTTCCAGTTCGACCACGGCTCGTACCTCAAGCGCGACGTCCGCTGCGACCTCTGCCACACCGAGGTCGTCTCCGGCGACGCCAACGTTCCGCGCGCCAAGTGCGCCACCTGCCACGTCTCCCGCATCGAGGCGTACGAGGACATCGAGCGGGTCCACGCCATCCACCTCAAGCAGCACCAGGTCGACTGCCAGCGCTGCCACAACTCGTTGGAGCACGGCATGGTCGCCATGGCGCCGGCGCTCGGCGAGCGCTGCGAGAACTGCCACCGACCGCAGCACACCCCGCAGGAGCAGATGTACATCGGCGTCGGCGGCCAGGGCGTCGCCGACACGCCGTCGACCATGTTCCTCGCCCGGGTGGCGTGCGATTCGTGCCACGGCGAGCCGGGCGGCGACCCGCGCAAGGGTGCGGAGCAGCTGCGCCGGTCCTGCGTGGCGTGTCACGGGCAGG
>Ga0315287_10004152_pt1 | contig 14076 bp, 6 predicted proteins | sample YL17G11_0_MG_FD_205037 | JGI IMG/M metagenome (GOLD analysis project Ga0315287, IMG submission 205037) | Sediment microbial communities from Yellowstone Lake, YNP, Wyoming, USA - YL17G11_0 | ecosystem: Environmental > Aquatic > Freshwater > Lake > Sediment | place: USA: Wyoming | collected... | reverse complement strand
GGGGGCGAAGCAATTATTACGCGCCTCTTCTACGAAACCGACATTCAGCTGCTGAATATCATCCAGGCTTTCAAATTCTCTCAGCAGTTCGAGCAGGCCAAAGATCGAACCTTCGATTTTTATCCCATGGCGGTGTGATCCCTGTTTGTGCTCTTCTTTGGCCATAATGCTGGGATTATTCACCACCATCTGGATAATGGACGAATTAAAAAGGAAGATATTGGTGTTGCCCTGACGGAATTCCAGCCGCAGCTCGCCCAGTCCGGCGAGCGAAGTGGTTTGCCCCGAGGGCTCGAGGTTTTCCTTGATCAGATAGAGTTCCGTGCCGGCGGGGATTTCGTTGGCCCCGATCAATTTGTATTGCGGCTTTATCAGTTTAACTTCTTCCAAAACATTAGCTTTGCCTGGCGGGTAGGCCTCATCAAAAAGCTTTTCGAGATGATCTTCGGGAACGACCAGTATATTGTCATGTCGGTCTTTGACGAAATAGATCCGTCCTTTGGATGTAAGATAAGCGTAGGCTTCAACCGAGGTAAAGCTGGGATGGTTGTATTCGATCACCTGCGGCTTGTGGTCGGCCCGCGCGAAGATCCCCATTTTTTCATCCGGTTTGCTCTTTTCAGCGTTGAGGCCGGTGACATCGAATGAACCGCTAATGTGCTGGCCAAGCCATTTGGCTATAAAATCGATGTTCCCCATTTGCCAATTGAACCAGTAGTTCTCAACATTCCCGCCCAGCACATATCTTGGCCTAAAGCCATGGGCAGCTTCGATCTCATTCAGCATCCGGTCCGAAACATCATGGAATCCACCATGTCCATTGGCTTCGGCCACGATCCGGCCGGAATCATCGATCACGATATCCATTTTCTGTTCTTTTTTATCGGTGACGAGTACGATTGGGTTGTTTTTTTGGGTCTTGAAGACAACTTGGTCTTTGTGCAGCACGCCGAAATATTTATCGTCGATAAGATTGGACTCGAAAAAGTCTCTAACCGCGTCTTTGTTATCATGGCTGAGCATAACTCCCCAAATGATCTTTTTGCCGACGGCCTTGCTCAACCGGTCGATCGAGCGAGCCTGCATCTCGAATAAACTATGATCGCTTTCTGGCAGCTCAAAGACCCCTTTGGGGACGTTGACCAGCGTTAACTGGTCAGTGGTCAATATCTGGTCCAGCAGCCGGGCGGAAAATTGATCCGCTTCTTTTTTCAGGGAAGGTAAATAGGTTTTAAAATCATCAACTGAGATCATCCAGACCTTGTCCTGTTTGCGGTCGAGAGCGTGTTCGATCAGGCCCTGCTGCAAGATGGCGTTGCATTTATCATTGAGCAGCTGGGCCGGGATCTTGACCATTTTGGCCGGTACGAGATCGCGTTCAACGCCTTTTAAAAGCTCGATCAGGTTCGGGATCTCTTCTTTTAACTTTTCAAAATCTTTTGAATCTTTGTTATCTTCAAAATATTTAATTATTTTCGCGATTTCATCTTTGGGAAGGTGCCAGAGATATTTTTCCCCCTCTTTATATTGGAAATTAAGCTTGCGGTGATTTTCGGCGCGTTGCAGCAGCTCCACCATCTTGGAAGAGAGGTTCGATTCGGGGACCACGTAATCACTGCTGGACTGGATGTTAAAAGCCAGCCGCTGGCCCAGTCCGCCTGACATGGTAACAAATAGCAAGTCGCTAAAATCCGGGCTTCCGCTTTCCCGCAGCGCTTTGAGACCGATCTCTTTAACACTGTCAGGCGCGGCTAAGATCGGTTTAGTTCCCACCGCTTCCAGCAGCTCAAATTTGCGCGGGACGCCGAACAGGGCGTTGCGGGCGACTTTGGCGTACAGATACCAGTTAGCGGATAGTTCTTTTAATGATTTAGCGAACTCACAGATCTGGGCTTCGCGATCACGGAAAACGGAGAGGGCGGCTTTACTGCCAAAACCCTTGACCAGCGCTTTAAAGGCCGGGATAGAGTCTTTCATCCCCTTGGCTTCAAGGGTTTTCAGCGCCCGGGTGTAGATCGGATAGGGAGAGAGATCAACCGATTCGGCGGCTTCATAAAGCTGAACTTCGGGGACCCGGGAGAATTCGACCTCTGGGACCAGGCGCTCGTAAAAATGGCGGTAGCTGTAACCGAGGCCGCGTATGTAATCCCAATCCTCGGGTTTGGGAGAACACATGTCAATGCTGGCCACATGATCGGCATAAGTTTTGGTAGAAAAAAGAAAAGATAATTCACCTCTTTGCAGGCGCTCAATGAACTGGCCTTGGAAAGCGCCGACCTCCTGCTTGCCGCCGACGACTTCATTCATGTGATTTTGGGTCCAGGTTACGATAAATCCGGCCCGCAGCATACCGACCTTAGCCAGACTGATACTGTCATAATATTTAAGGTCGGTCGGCCGCTGGCCGGTCAATCCCAGGAAGGGAAGAAAGGAGGTTTCGAAAAGTCCCTGGTAAGTTGAATCGGGGTAGGTGAAAAGGATATTCCGGATCGGCACGTTCTGTTCTTCCAGATAGAGCAGACTGAGCGTGGTCGGCCAGTCGAGCACATGCAAAATGCGGGGATCGATATCGGCTTCTTTGATCAGTATGGCCACTGCGCGGTTAAAGAAGGCGATCCGTTTCAGAATGACATCTGCCGGCTCTTTAACGAACCCGTTTTCATCGAGGCCGTACAGATTGCTGCTTAGATATCTTTTGTTTTCCAGCATGACCACTGCCGGACTAGTATCGGAGAGCCGGACATAAACGATTTCTTTTTTTTCAAAACCCGGGCCCGGTGGCATATAGATCTGGCCGATCTTTTTGTATTCGTGGTGTGAGCTGTAACCTTTGGGCAGGTTATAAGGTGCGATGATCGTTCCGTCGATAGTTGGATTCTTTACCACTTCTATGACTCCCGCCTGAGGGCAGCGGCGGATATCACTGGTGATGCTTACCACCCGGTTCTGGCGTTGCCAGCCTCCAAATAATTCAGATTTAAGATAGGTCCCGGCGATTGGTCTGGGCATAAATTCTCTCTCCTTATAATAAATTATGATTCTTTTGCCGATTATCTTTCCGCATAAAAAATACTAAATTTCACTTTTTTTTGCTGGTTGGACAAATAAAAAAGGGAGCAGGTCGCTCCCTTTTCAAACGATTCAGTTGTGCGGGAAAATTACTTATTTGCCGTCTTTTAAATTTTCCATTGTCAGGAAAGCTTCCGCCGCTTTCGACATATCCTTGGGCAGTTTGACTGCAATAAAGCGGCCCTTTTCTCCTTCTCTTTCAACGATCACAAAGTTGGTCGGTTCCTGGTGGGTGAAGTCGCCCAGCAGCTGTTCAAATTGATAGCGCCGGAACTGCGCGGCCACACCGACGGTAAAATCTTTATGAGTGATATACCAGGGGAATATTTCAGGATCGGCTTTCTCAATGGCTTCGACTTCTGCCGTCATTGACAGGGTATTAAAAGGTTGTTCCTTTTTGGCCATTAATGCTGTTAGCTCCGCTGGAACCGCCAGCAGTTCAACCAGCACGTTTCTACCGTCGAGCGACATCGCTCCTCCCCCTTTGTCTAGCAGTTTCTTTTTCTGGGTGATCGGATCCACCGCTACCTTTGGCCAGACCAACTCAACTGTTAATCTCCGGCCGGAATTGATCCGGCCCAGATGGAAACCGAGCACTTCGTCATAGCTGGCATCGCGGACGGTCGATCCGAGATTATCGATATTCTTGATCAGCAGGGTCTTGATCCCCAGTTCACGGCATTTGGCGAGAATTTGTATTTTCATAGCTTTAATGATCGAACCGTGGCCGGTAGGAGCGAAGTCGATCCCTCTCTTGTTTATGGTAAGAGCTAGATTGCCGCTTGGCAAGATCTTCGGCAATATATCGCTCTGTTCAAAAAAGATTACCTTTTCAGGGTCTAAACCAAAATATTCATTATCGTTAAAATGCCGCTTGATTACTTCCCAGTTGAGCGGGCTGACCATAACAAAAAGATGGATGTCTTTTTTAACCGCCCGGGAGGCTTCCCGCACATCTTCGGCCGCGATCTGCATAAAACTGCGTTTGCCATCAACTTTGACCAGTGCTTTGGGCCCCTGGCCGAAACGCGCGGCGGCGCCGGCGGCCATGATCACCACACCCAGCTTGCCGGAGGCCTTGTATTTTCTTCCCGCTGCGGCCATTTTGGCCATCTGTTTAGCCAGCGGTACGCCTTGCTGTTTGAGGTCGTGCGTAGAAAAATCCGGGATATCATCCATTATTGGAAGCGATAATTGACCCTTAATTTGGGCGACATTGGAAGACTCATCTTTTCCACTAGATTTGATATAGCTCTGATGGGCGTTGGTGTTGCGACTGATCAATTCAGCATCGATTTTTGACAGGTCGTCGAGCAGGCGGGTTTTACCCTCCGGGCCGAGCACCTCCCAGAAGTTGAAGATCCCGTCCAGCAGCTTCATGCAGGCGAGTTTGACAACCACCGTCCGCTGGATGGGATTAAACCAGCGGAAGTCGCGGAGGAGGGAAGGGAAGCGCTTGAAGAAATTGGATAGATCTTTGATCCCTTGATCGGTTAGTTCGAGTTTGGGGCTCAATTTGACGGTTGGGACTTCACTGCGATGCAGCATCTGCAGCAGGTTGTAATCTTTGATAAAGACCATGGCGCAGCCTTGCAGAATATTGATTTCCTTGAGGTAGCCAGTATTCAAACCTTCGACAAAAGTAGCGATTTTACGCCCACTGATGCTCGGTTCTCCAACTATTATTATTTCTCTTTTATCTCGTTCATCTTTTTCCAATAATCTGCCCAGGCTGCGAGTCCCGTAAGAACTGCCGACTTGGCTTTCATTAACAACCACCAGCCCATCAGATTTGATCCGTATCACCGCGGTTTCATTCCTCAAAGCTGATTGGATCTGCATGGCCAGCAAAACACCGCCATCGGCATATTTAACCCGCAGCGGTTGGAGATAACCATAATCAATACCACGAATAAGATCTCCGGCCCGTTTTATTAATTTTGCTGCGACTTCCATCATTTCCCCCTTATTATTGTTTTATTGGATTGATGACCGGGTGGATCATCAGGTTATAAATTTCACTGATCGAGTGTTCAAAATAATCAGCCCATTTGATTTTGTAGAATTCGGCCCGGATGTGGTCTTTTAATTCATTAGTAATCGTCAGACCTCTATCCGCCGCAAATTTTACCAGGGTGTCATATTTTTCACTCAGGGCGTCATCTTTTATAATGCTGTAGAGGGTTTCATCGAATTCTCCGATCAGCAGCATGATGCGATTGCCCCGGCGGTCGGGAACAGCGATATAATGTTTCCCGGCGAATTCAGCCCCTTTGGTGTTATCGACCGGGTCCACAAAGATCTGAGATGGCTGGGGCAGGATAGTGCTGGCTTTGTGGTCGGTGGCGGGAACGAATTCACTGTCGGCGCGGGAAGGATATATTTGCGCGCTCCCGGTTTTTGAGCCCGGCCGGACTTTTAAATAGGTGCGGAAGCTGCCATCGTTCTCTCTTCTTACTTCCACGTCATAGACCAACGATCCTTCAACCTTAAAAACCGCGTTCAGGGTCTGCAGTTCGCGTCGATGCAATTCATCGATCTGGCTCAGGTATTTATCGGTAACTATTTCATCTAAACTGATCGGTCGCGAAACCAATTCGGCCGGTGGCGGGAAAAATGTTTCCATGACCCTCTTTTGCTGCGAGGGCGGCCAGCGATCGGCGTTTTTTAAAAAAGCTTTCAATTCTTTCTTGCCAATAGCCGGATCGTGATAACCATCTACGCTGTTGCGGAGGGTCATATTTTCACCCGGGCGAATATAAAGAATGGATTTTCTAAGGGTTATACGATCTGATAGCGAAGCGCCGGCGACGGTAAGAGTTCCGGTTGGCTGTCCCTGTTTGGAACCGAAAATAATCGCCACATCGTCTTCATAAGCCACCGGGCAGAAAGTCTTATAATCGCCAACTTCATGAAAATGGTTCCCTTCACCGCCGATCATCATAGTCTGCAGACGGGCCATGTAATCATAGGCGCCGTGACGGAAAATGATTTTATCCAGATCCGCCACCGATTCCATAATCTTTTTTGAAACTTCCAGCAGTGGCTTGGGAACGTATTTACCGTCGCGCATAGCGGGCAGCAGCCTTCCCATGATCCAGGTCATCCAATTGGTCCGTCCGATCCACAGGTCGGTCAGGAATTTAGCCGGGGTAAAACGCATTCCCCGGTCAATCACCAGTGCTTTCCAGGACATATCACTCAGGCCGTGCGCCATGATCGATTCGACTTTCAGCCAGGTTTGACTTCCAGTTCTTTCCTCTTTCGAAATCATTAGCGGCAGGTTGAATTTTCGGTCCATAAGAGTGGCGGCGACAAACCAGAAGCTATTGGTGTTGGAGTAAGGGAAAGTTTCCCTTCCCATAAAACGATCCCGCCATTCGTCCGGGACAAAGGCTTCTTCAAGAACAGAAGGCCTTCCAGAGATCATAGCGGGGACGCCGCCTTTATCGCCCTCAAATTTTTCAGCCGCTTCCATGAAGGCCTCGATCTGGTTCTGCTGTGCCTGTTCTATAAAGTTTCCCAGGATCGCGCGCGAAACCAGGCCCCCGGTATTATCGATGTTGGAGGTAAATATATACTTGATGCCTGTTATTTCGATCAGGTCTTTTAATTGCGATTGAACCACATCATAAAAATCACCATGACCCTTCATATAGGGTTCACCGACTTCTCTGCCATCTTTGCTTATTAATAGTGTAGAGGGCTGGCGGATGATCGGAACAATTAACGTTCTTTCCCATTCATCCTGGTATCTTTTCCAGATATTGATGATGTTTTGCCGGCTGGTACCGGCTTCAATGTAAATCAATTGCAAGCCGTTCGCGTCGGCGAAGCTTTGCAGGTTCTCCCTAACCGCCTCTTCTGTCTTTTCACTGACCATGGCCGCCGCCAGAAGATGATGACCATTATCCATCTGCAGTTTTAGGTAGTTGTTTCTTTTTAGATCTAAATAGGTAGTCCCTTTTTCGGTCACATAGCGAGTGTCCAGCTGGGCCGCGACCGAAGCTTTGGGAATCTTACCAAAACCGGTTGCCATACCTGCGGCCAGGTCGATAACCAGCAGTTCGCCTTTAGCCAGGGCGGCTTTTCCTACTTCCCGGTAATGATCTTCTCGCGAAGAGAAAGCGGCAAACACATCAAAATAACGAGGATCTTTCACATCAATAGCCTGGATCGCGTCGGCCGGCAGTTTTGAGATCATCTGGCCGCTGGTAATTTGATGGAGCGTCTCAAGAAACCTGTTTTCCATCCAGCGCTCATGTGCAGCTTTAAGCCTGAAAAAATCTTTGGCCCGTTGCTGTCCTTTCGGGCTCAATTTATTATAAGTGGAACGGAGCGAATGAATCGTTGAAACCATTATTTTTTCTCCCTTCTATGCTTTCGCTTAAATTTCGTAAGCATCTGGGAGAAATTTCAGGTTATTTTATTATATATATAATGTTAGGGGAAAGGGGCGGAGAAAGGGGGAATTTAATTGCGGCTGGTTTGAGAGAGATAGCGCTGAATGATTTTTGGATCGAAAACGGTTGCCAGGGGATTTCCTTTGGGGCTCTTGATTACCAGTCTGTCACCTAAGACCTCAACATTTTGACGTGGCCGGGAGAGGTAGTTATTGACCAGCAGCTTCAGGATTTCAGGGTTTAAAGTGTCTCCGATGAAGATCTTAGGCTGGACCATAAATTCGGTATGTTTGGCGGCGATGACATGCGCCTGGCCCTGTTTTTTCCAGAGATCCTGGAGCACGCTTTCCAGATTGGCGGAAGGGGCAAGCTGATTATTGGTCAGGACTTTGCACAGCAGCAAGGTTTTTCCATTTTGTTTAATGGGAGGCAGAGCCTCAGCGCTTTGTAGGTCCGGCGAGGGATTGAGATTGAGATCCTTGCGATCGATCTGTGGAACACGGGAGGCTGTGGCCGACCGGTCGAGGTTTCTTGCTCCTGTAACGGTGGCTTCCATCATCTGGCTGTGAGGGTCTTTTAATTTTCGTGCGTTAGGGATAACAAAATCTTTTAAGTAATCCTCGGAAATGTTTATGCGGGTATCGGTTTTTATCTTGCTGCTCAAGATCGCTTTTTTGATCACCGATGCTACCGACGGCAGTTCATTGGCGGAAAGGCTGTATTTTTCCTTGTAAGCCTTGATCAGGGCTTGGGCTCTTTCGTTCGGGTCGGTAATGTCTCGGCTGACCAAAGGTTTTCCGTCAATATCGATATCGATATACTTAAGAACATCCATGGCCGACAGCTGCGGCTTTTGGACCGATTGAGTTGTAGCTACTGCTCCTACGTTATAGGACATAATATTTTATCTCCCTTACCACTAATATTATCGGATCGAGAAGGCAAAAACTTGCATTCTAGATCACGAATATTTTAGGGCCCCGAAAACCCGAAATAAAACGTCCCGAATCTTTACAAAATCCCGATTCTCTCCCTAATTTTGTGAACAAATTAGGGTATAATATTACCAAATGCAAAAGACCGGCCAAAAGTTTGAGGATTTCGTCAGGGTGGTGGAAAAGCTCCGCCGGGACTGCCCTTGGGACCGGGTGCAGACCTTTGAGAGCATAAAACCGTACATGGTGGAAGAAGTGTATGAGGCGCTGCAGGCGATCGACGAAAATAAATTCCATAAATTGGCCGAAGAACTCGGCGACATGCTGCTGCATATCGTTATGCTGTCGGTTTTTGCCTCCGAAACCAATAAGTTTAAGATCGACGATGTGATCGATTCGATCGCGGCTAAGATGATCAGAAGGCATCCGCATGTATTTGGAAAGGCCAGGACCAAGGATCAGGCCGCGATCTGGAAGAGATGGGAAAAAATCAAACAGCAAGAAGCCAAGCGGGAGGGGCAGAAGCCCAAGGGGATTTTGGCATCGATCCCGCCTTCGCTGCCAGCCCTTTACCGGGCGGATAAAGTGCAGAGGAGGGCGGCCCGGGTAGGGTTTGATTGGGATAAAGTGGCGGGGGCGTGGGAGAAAGTGCATGAGGAACTGGAAGAAGTGCACGCGCTCCTGAACGTAGATCTTCGAACGTTGAAAGTAGAACGTAGGATAAAAGAAGAAATTGGAGATCTGCTTTTCGCGGTTACGAATGTGGCCAGAAAATTGAATATTGATGCTGAAGAAGCGCTGCAGCAGGCCAACAATAAATTCATCCGGCGCTTTTCGCAGATTGAAAAAAAACTGAAGCGCAAAAAGCTCACCCTCGCGCAAATGGATGCTATCTGGAACAGGACCAAAGCCGCCGAAAAATGATATAATAAGCAATATGCAAGCCAATTGGAGAAACATTTTTACCTATCTATTGCTGATCCTGATCGGGATCGCGGTCATTGCTCCGCTTTTTTCCGGAGAAACAAAAGTTAAGGAGCTGGCTTTTTCCGCTTTTCTCGATATGGTGGATAAAGGGCAGGTCAGCGAAGTCACGATCAATGGAGACATGGTTTCCGGAATTTTAAAGAATAAAGTGACGTTCCGCACCCGCGGCGTTAACTATCCCAACCTGGTTCCGATGCTCAGGGAAAAGGGAGTAGCGATAAAAGTCGAAGCCCCGGCCGAGACCAACTGGCTGCTCAGTTTGATCACCCAGCTTTTGGCCCCCATCATTTTCTTTGGTTTGCTTTGGTGGCTGATGCTGCGCCAGGCCCAGGGGGTCAACAGCCAGGCGATGTCTTTTGGTAAAGCCAATGTTAAGCCTCTGTCCGGTAAAGTGACCGTTACCTTTGCCGATGTTGCAGGGGTGGACGAAGCCAAGGAAGAGCTGGTCGAGATCGTCGATTTTCTCAAAACTCCGGCCAAGTTCCAGGCGCTGGGAGCGAAGATCCCGAAGGGTTTGCTGCTGATGGGTGCTCCCGGGACCGGAAAAACTTTACTGGCCCGAGCGATTGCAGGCGAAGCCGGAGTCCCGTTCTTTTCGATCTCCGGTTCCGATTTTGTGGAAATGTTCGTGGGGGTGGGCGCGGCGCGCGTCCGTTCGGTTTTCGACCAGGCGAAGAAACAAACCCCTTCCATTATTTTTATGGACGAAGTGGACGCGGTTGGCAGACAGCGGGGTGCCGGGCTGGGTGGTGGGCATGATGAAAGGGAACAAACCTTAAACCAGCTTTTAGTTGAGATGGACGGGTTCGACCCCAAGACGAATATTATTGTAATCGCCGCAACCAATCGCCCTGACATCCTCGACCCGGCACTGCTCCGTCCGGGAAGGTTTGACCGGCAGATCGTGCTGGATAAGCCGGACCTCAAGGGCAGAGAAGAGATATTGAAGATCCATTCCAAAGGGAAGCCTTTGGCGAAAGACGTTGACCTCAATGTGGTCGCCCGCCGGACGCCCGGCTTCACCGGCGCGGACCTTGAGAATGTCCTAAATGAAGCAGCGATCCTGGCGGCGCGGGTCGATAAGCATGAAGTCTTCATGGAGGAAGTGGAAGAAGCAGTCGACCGGGTCCTGGCCGGTCCGGAAAAGAAAAGCCGGGTAATTTCGGATAAAGAGAAAAAGATCATCGCCCATCACGAAGTGGGGCACGCTCTGCTTTCACAGGTCCTTCCCAACGCCGACCGTGTCCATAAGATATCGATCCTTCCCCGCGGTATGGCGCTGGGCTACACCCTGCAGCTCCCCCTGGAAGATAAGTATCTGGTCACCAAAGAACAAGCGGTCGACCAGATCACCGTCATGATGGGAGGGAGGGCAGCGGAAGAGCTGATCTTCAACCAGATGACTTCCGGTGCCCACAACGACCTGGAGCGGGCGACCGAATTGGCCAAGAGAATGGTGACCGAATTCGGCATGAGCAATCTGGGCCCCCGCACTTTCGGGCGCAAAGACCGGCAGATCTTCCTGGGCCGCGATATTGGGGATATGAAGGATTATGGTGACCGGACCGCGGATGAGATCGATCACGAGATCGAGCGGATCATTAATGAGAGCTATGCCAAAGCAAAAGAGGAATTGACCAAAAGACGCGATAAACTGGAATCGATCGCCAAGGTCCTGATTGAAAAAGAGTCTCTCGAGAACAGCGAACTGGCGGAGGCGTTTGCCGGTGTCGAAAGCAATTGAATGCGTCCTCAATTTTTCCGAAGGCTCCGATCTGCCTCTAATTGAAGAAATAACCGAATCGATTAAAACTGCCCGCGTTATTGATCTCCATTCCGACCCCGACCATAACCGTTCGGTAGTCACTTTTATCGGTTCACCCCAGGAAGTAAAACAAGGGGCTTTTGACCTAACTGAACGTGCCGTCCAGCTGCTGGATATCCGTGAACATCGAGGAGCGCACCCCTATATCGGAGTAGTTGATGTCATTCCTTTCATCCCGCTCAAAGAAACCGCCATGAACGAAGCGGTGATCCTTGCCCATCAGCTGGGGCAGGAACTATGGAATAAATTGAAGCTGCCGGTTTATTTTTATGGCGAAGCGGCCAAGATCGCCGAGCGGCGGGAACTGCCCTATGTCAGAAAAGGGGGTTATAAGGCGCTCAAGCTTGAGATCGATGATACGCGCCGCAAGCCGGATGTCGGCAAAGGTTTGCATCCGTCGGCGGGAACGACGGCGGTGGGCGCGAGAGATTTCCTTATCGCATTCAATGTCAATTTGAATACCAGGGATGTGGATATAGCTCGTTCGATCGCCAAGAATATCCGCGAGAAGGAAGGGGGACTGCCTGGCGTTCGCGCTCTGGGATTAGAACTTTCCAGCCGCGGGCTTACTCAAGTTTCGGTCAATATCACCAATCATCGAGAAACTTCGATCAAAATCGTCTACGATGAGATTGCCGAGTGGGCGAAGGAATACAAGGTTAAGATCGTTGAATCCGAGATCGTTGGCTTGATCCCCGCTTCGGCGGCGTTTTTAGGGATGAAAGACTATTTAAAGCTGAAGAATCTTAATCAGAACCTGATTTTAGATAATTATTTAGCTTAGACCTCAAACTAATCCCCTGTTGCTTGTAAGATCAGCATGATTACCCGCAATATCAATAATGAATGAAATTTGAGCGATCAATTCCCGAAAGAAAAGTTGACTGCCTAAGTCAAGATATTTAAAACGGAGGGATCGCAATGGATGTATGCAAAGTTAGGTCAATGAACGATATTATCAGCCTCTATCAGAAGAACGAAATTCGGCAAGCGAAGAAATATGATCTTGATGGAGACGATAAAGTTTCTCCCTGGGAAGTGATGGAGGCGGTCAACCGCTGCGGAGACGAAAAAGTGTTCAGCGCTGAAGAGATCGAGAACATGAAAAAAACCAATAAAAACTGGCAGACATTCGAAGGCCGGCGCATTTCGCAAGACATCCGGATCGGGGAGATGATTTATAAGGCGGGATCAGAGCTGAGATTTAATCAGGAAGGTTGGCTGGTCGCGGTTAAACTGCCGGCTGACATTGTTATTCGCGGGATAAAATACCGCTCTGGCAGCGATCTCCAACTTCACCGCAATGGCAGGGTTTCTCGTGGAGTCTTGGCGGAGGATAAGAGGCTTGAGGGTTTAAATTTTAGAGCGGGGACCGATATCGAGTTTTACGATAACGGCAAGCTATACGAGGGAACCCTGGAAGAGGATGCCGTGATCGCAGGGATTCAATTAAAATCCGGCTCCACAGTTAAGTTTCGCCTTCAAAATAAATTGGAGAGGATAACTCCCTCAACGGATACCAATATCTATGGAATAGAATGTAAAAAAGAAAGTTCGGCCTATTTACACAATAACGGTAATCTTTCAGTTTGCACCCTGGCCAAGAACAGCCGAATCCAGGATATTCCATTTAAAGCCGGGTCAATGATTGTCTTTCACGATAATGGCAAGGTCGCAAGCGGAACACTGGCCAAGGGAATTTATCTATTAAAGCAAAATCAAAAAATTGCTTTTATGGCTGAAAAAGAAGTCAAATTGTTTGACAGCGGAAAACTGCAATCCGGCACGCTGCAGGAAAATACCACTATCGATGGGGTGGAGTATAAGGCGGGTGAGATATTGAATATCCACCTTAACGGGAAGATCGAATCCGGCGTTCTGGCGGCGGATGCGACAATTGATGGAATTACTTTTGAAGCGGATTCAGAGATTACTTTCCACAAAAATGGAAAAGTAGAAAAAGGAATGACGGCGAAAACGACTATCCAGGGGATTGAATTCCAGTCCGGATCAAATGTTAAATTCTATGAGAGCGGGAAACTTGAAGAGGTATTCCTGATTGATGATACCGTGATCGGTGGAATAAAGTATAAAAATACAGTTAAGGAAAGAGCGGAAGAAGCAAATAGAGAACATCCCTTTCGCTTCTATTCAGGCCCCGATGTTGAATTCCATGAGAACGGCAAGGTTAAGTCTGGCAGACTGGCGGCAGCGGTCACAATCAACAAGATCAAATATTCCACTGCCAATCCCGATTTTTCTACATATTCCATTGAATTTCATGCTAATGGAAACATTAAAGCTGGGACATTGGAGCAAGAGACAAATATATATGGTAGATTATTTACGGCCGGTTCCGGCGTAAGCTATCATGAGAGCGGCAAATTAGCTTCGGGCTGCCTGAAAGCCGATATTACTATTTTTGGGGTTACATTCAAGGCCGGCCAGAATATCGTTTTTGATGAAGCGGCACAGCCGGTCGGCGGAGAGCTGGCGGAAGAAATAACCATCCGAGGGATAAAATATGCCAAGAGCACGGAGATCGTATTCTGGGGAGTCAATTTAGTCAAGTCTGGCATACTTGCTGAGGTTAAGACCATCGGCGGAATTAACTATCAGGCTGAAAAGCAGATCAAATACTTTAAAAACGGAAAGGTTGAAGAGGGGGAATTAGCAGAGGACAGCCTGATCCAGGGTAAATGGTTCAGAGCGGGCCATACGATTCATTTTTTCGAAAATGGCAGGGTTGGGAGCGGTCAGCTGGCTAAAGATACCATTATTCGTGGAGTAAAATACGCGGCTGACTATGGGGTCGGTTTTTATAGTGACGGACGGGTTTATCAGGCAACTATTGCCC
>Ga0315287_10004151_pt1 | contig 14077 bp, 7 predicted proteins | sample YL17G11_0_MG_FD_205037 | JGI IMG/M metagenome (GOLD analysis project Ga0315287, IMG submission 205037) | Sediment microbial communities from Yellowstone Lake, YNP, Wyoming, USA - YL17G11_0 | ecosystem: Environmental > Aquatic > Freshwater > Lake > Sediment | place: USA: Wyoming | collected... | reverse complement strand
TCCTTCGTTGCGCGCCGTCCACCCGGCTTGTGAAGCCGCTCATGGTTCGACAGGCTCAGGACGAGCGGGTTGGGCACCGCTCGTCCTGAGCCTGTCCTGAGCGCAGCCGAAGGGCTTGTCGAAGGATGGTTCGATGGGCTCACCATGAGCGGAGCGGAACGTTCTCTACAGTAGCCTAGCCGTCCTTCCCCCGCGCCCTCTCGCGCAGCTCGTAGAGCTTGGTGAGGGCCTGCAAGGGGGTGAGGCCGTCCACGTCCAGGGAGGCCAGCTCCTCGAGCAGGGCGTGGTTGGCGTCCAGGAAGGATAGCTGGACGGCGGCCTGGCGCGGGCGGCGTCGGGGCGACAGGCGGTCGCGTCGCTCCTCCAGCTCGCTCAGCACCTCCTGCGCCCGCTGGATGACCGGTCGGGGCAGGCCGGCAAGCTGGGCGACGTGGACGCCGTAGCTCTTGTCGGCGCCGCCAGGCAGGATGCGGTGGAGGAAGACCACTCGCCCCTCCTCTTCGCTCACGGCCACGTTGCAGTTCTTCACCCGCGGCAGGAGGGCGGCCAGGTCGATCAGCTCGTGGTAGTGGGTGGCGAAGAGCGTCTTGGCGGCCACCTCCGGCCGATGGTGGATGAACTCGACCACGGCGCGGGCGATGGCCATGCCGTCGTAGGTGCTGGTGCCGCGGCCGATCTCGTCCAGCAGGAGGAGGGACCTGGGCGTGGCGTTGTGGAGGATGCTGGCCGTCTCCAGCATCTCCACCAGGAAGGTCGACTGGCCAGCGGCGATGTCGTCCAGGGCGCCCACGCGGGTGAAGATGCGGTCGACGATGCCGATGCGGGCCGAGGCGGCGGGCACGAAGCTGCCCATCTGGGTCAGCAGCACGATGAGGGCCACCTGGCGGATGTAGGTGGACTTGCCGGCCATGTTGGGGCCGGTGAGGACGATGATCTGGGCGTCCTGGTTGGAGAGATGGGTGTCGTTGGGGACGAAGGTCCCCTGGGGGAGCATGCGCTCCACCACCGGATGGCGGCCGTCGCGGATGACGAGTTCGTCGTCCTGGGTCACCTCCGGCCGCACGTAGCCGTGGCGGGCGGCCACTTCGGCCAGGGCGCAGAAGACATCGGCCTCGGCGATGGCGGCCGCCGCCTCCAGGATGCGCTTGCCCGCGGCGGCTACCTGGGCGCACACCTGGTGGAAGAGGGTCGCCTCCAGCTCCTCCTGGCGCTCGCGGGCGTGGAGGATCTGGAACTCGCGCTCCTTCAGCTCGGTGGTGGTGAAGCGCTCGCCGCCCACCAGGGTCTGCCGCCGCTGGTAGTGGGCGGGCACCAGCCTCAGGTTGGGCTTGCTCACCTCGATGTAGTAGCCGAAGACCTTGTTGTAGCCCACCTTCAGGGACTTGATGCCCGTCTGCTGGCGCTCGCGCCGCTCCAGGTCGGCGAGGTACTGGCGGGCGTCGCGGGCCACGCTGCGCAGGCTGTCCAGCTCGGGCGAGAAGCCGGCGCGGATGACGCCGCCCTCCTCGAAGGCGCCCGCGGGCTCGTCCTCGATGGCTTGCTCGATGAGGGCGGCCGTCTCCTGGCAGGGGTGAAGGCGGGACAATAGTTCGCGCGCTTCGGCCACGTCTTCCCCATCGCCAGCGATGGCCTGACGCAGCGTCGGCACCAGCGCCAGGCCGCGGCGGAGGCTCACCACCTCTCGCGGCGAAGCCAGGCAGGCGCTGATGCGTCCCAGCAGGCGCTCCAGGTCGGGCATCTTCCCCAGCAGGGCGCTCACCTGGCCGCGGCGGACGGCGCTCTGGAAGAAGAAATGCACCCTGTCCTGGCGTTGGCGGATGTGGGTTATGTCGAGGAGGGGCTGCCCTAGCCAGCGGCGGAGGAGGCGAGCGCCCATCGATGTCTTGGTGAGGTCGATGGTGGAGAGCAGCGAGGCGGTGCCTGGGCCGTGGCGGATGCTGGCGAAGAGCTCGAGGTTGCGGCGGGTCTGGCTGTCGAGGGTCATGAAGGTGCTGGTGCTGTAGGTGGAGAGGCGGGTGATGTGGTGGAGGACGGCTCGCTGGTTGTCTTGAAGGTAGGCGAGGACGGCGCCGGCGGCGGCGATGGCCAGGGGTAGGTCGGCGCAGCCGAAGGCGTCGAGGCAGGCGGCGCCGAAATGGGCCAGCAGGAGCTCAGCGGCCGCCTCCGGCTGGAAGCGATGGGCCTCCAGGTGGCTGACGGCCGTCTGGAGGCCTTCGGGTGGCTCTTGGCCTTCGGGGAGGACCAGCTCGGCGGGGCGCAGGCGGTCGAGCTCGGCGGACAGGAGGCCGGCGTCCATCTGGGCGACGGCGAACTCGCCCGTGCTCACGTCCACGTAGGCGAGGCCGGCTCGATCGCCTTCGAGCGCGAGGGCGGCCAGGTAGTTATTGGCTCGCTGGTCGAGCAGATCGCCCTCGACCACAGTGCCGGGGGTGACGACGCGCACCACCTGGCGCTCCATGAGGGGACGGCCCTTCGGCAGGCTCAGGGCAGGCTCCTTCGCTCCGCTCAGGGCTGGCTCGCTGACCTGCTCGCAGATGGCCACCTTGTGCCCTTTAGCGATTAGTTTAGCCAGGTAGCCATCGAGGGCGTGGTGGGGGATGCCCGCCAGCGGCACCCGCTGCCCCTTGCCGAGGGGGCGCGAGGTGAGCACGATCCCCAGCTCGCGGGAGACGAGCTCGGCGTCCTGGTCGAAGGTCTCGTAGAAGTCGCCCAGGCGGAATAAGACGATGGCCTGAGGGAAGCGACGCTTGATCTCCAGGTACTGGCGGCGCAGGGGTGTAGTCATAGCGTAGGCTCACGGCATTCCACGTTTGGGGCCATTATACAACCGCTGGGGGATGTTGCGGGCGAAGTTGCCGAAGGGGTTGACAAGTCCGGTGAGTGATGTACAGTGAGAGCACGTGAAGGTGGCGTTCTGGCATGAGAAGCTTTCTGGGACGATCGCTGAGCTCATCGAGGTGGTGGCTGGCCGCGGGCGTGGCTGGCATCCTCCTGGCCGCAGGCATTGCGTTGGGCGTCTACTTCGCCACCCAGGGCGGCGACGGCACCAGCGAGGCCCAGGAGCCCGATCAGGCCACAGCCACGGCGGCAGCGGGGCAAGGAGACTTCGTCGAGAGGTTGGAGCAGGCTCTGGAGGCGGACAGGGCCAAGCCCCGCTTCAGGGGCGAGATGGGCGACTTCGTGATCGTCGATGCCGCTGCCGTCACCGGTTACCCGTGTCCCGACGGCGCTCAGCCTGCGACCAACATCGAGCAGTCTGAGATCAACTTCAACCTTCCCGGCGCGGTCATAGACACGGCAACGTCCGCCTCCTGCCAGGGTATCTTCACCAATATTAATGCTTTCGTTCCGGGCGAGCCACACGAGGCTATGGTCGGCCGCGGCTACTTCCTGGCGCCCAGGATGGAGCTCAGCGTCAACGCCCCCGCGGAGCGGCTGAAGCTGATCACCGTTGGTGGCAAGCCTGCCCTGGCAGAGCTGCCCATTCCGGACTGTACGCTCTGCGATAGCCAGGTTATGGTCATCGAGCGTTTTCCCAGCGAGGCGGCCCCGGGAATATTCACGTGGGCCCGCACCATCAACGACCTGGACAGGGCCATAGCGCTCGTCGAGCAGATCATGGGGGTGCAACAATAGCGCTGTTGCGGCGCCCGACACAGGTTCTTCTGGTGCTCGCGGCGCGTCTCGCCTTCGCTGCTATCCCCCCACTTGTTCCAGGTCGGCGGCGAGCATGGCCGCCACCTCTTCCCCCAGGCGGATGCTGTAGTTCTGGCCGCGGTCCTCGGGGTAGATCTGGCTCATGGTGGCCAGATACAGCCCCTCGATGGGCGTGCGGTGCTCGGGGAGGGAGCGCGAGTAGTGGGTTGCGATGATCGGCTGCGCGAAGGGCCCGCGGAAGAGCCAGCGGTCGGCCACCCACTCCGGCGAGAACTGGGGATTGATGCGTTTCAGGTGGGGGAAGTAGAGCTCGCATAGCTCGTCGATGCTCATCTGGAAGAGGGGCGAGGCCTCCTCCAGGTAGTTGGAGAGATAGACCACGTGCAGGCCGTCGTAGTGGGAGCGCTCGATGAAGTTAGTGTGCTCGATGAGGGCCAGGAAGGGGATGGAGCGGTCGCTGATGTTCATCCAGTAGATGGGCGATAGCGACTGCTTGAGGGCCAGCACCAGGCAGAGAGCCCACTGATACTGTACAGCCGCCAGCTTGGTCGCGTAGTCCTGGGGGAGCTGGCTCACCAGGCCGAGGAAGGTGCGGTTGGGGACGGTGGCGATGACGGCGTCGCAGGCTATCCTCTCCCCTTTCCCCCCACCCGCCTCCAGGGCGACGGCCCGCCCATCCTCGACGATCACTCGCTGCACCGGCCGCCCCGTCTCCAGCACGCCGTCCATCTGGCGGATGCGCTCGGCCAGGGTATAGACCAGCAGGCCGAAGCTGCCCATAAGATAGCCCAGTTGCTCCTTCTGACCGGCCCCTCCCTTGCGGGAGGCGAAGCGCAGGTGGATCTTGCTCCAGAACCAGGCCATGCTGACGTCGTCCGCTCGCTGGCCGAACTTGCCGCGCAGGAGCGGCCCCCAGACGACGTCGTAGTTGCGCTGGCCGGCGTGCTTGATGATCCATTCCTTGGCCGTGACGCTCTCGTACGGCTGCCAGTTCTTCTGCCTTCGCAGCCAGAGGCCCACCAGGCCCAATCGCACGCGGTCGATGAGGGAGATGGGGGTGAAGCGCAGCAGGTCGAGGGGGGTGACGAAGTCGTACACGCGGCCGTCGTAGAAGATGCCAACCTTCGATTCCCGCCAGATCAGGCGGTCGGCCAGGCCCAGATCGTCGATCATGGCCGTGACGGTGGTGTCGGTGGAGAAGATGTGGTGATAGAATTGCTCGATGCGGCTGCCGCCGATCTCGAACGTGCCCACCAGGCCTCCCAGGTCAGGCTCTGCCTCCAGCAGGTGGACCTGGAAGCCCCGCTGGCAGAGACGATAGGCGGCGGCCAGGCCAGCCAGTCCCCCACCGATGATCGCTACCTTCATTCGCTGCCCTCCCCTTCCAGGCCTGCACTGGTGGCCAGCTTGGGCCGGGCCGGCCGGCGCAGGGTTTCGGCCAGTGACAGGTTGATCACCCACAGGAAGAGCAGGCCAGCGGCCACGACCGGCAGCAGCACCAGGGCATGCAGGGCGGCGGCGTATGCACCCGCCACCCCACCGCTCACACCCACGAACTGCAGCGTCTCCTTCGTCAGGAGCTCGAAGGGCCCGACGCCGCCCGAGCTGGAAGGAAGGGTTATCGCCAGGTTGGCTGCCGCCGCCACCATCATGAAGATCGGGAAAGCCTCTCCTAGATTGAAGGAGATGCCCACCATGAAGTACATGGTGGACTCCAGTGCCCAGGCGACGACCGTGGTGATCAGTACCGCGGCGATGCGCCAGGGGCTCTGCAAAGCGCCTAGCCCCACCATGAACGAGCTAGCCCACTGACCGCCTTTCTCCTGGGCTCGCGCTGGCAGGAAGCGCAGGAGCCTTGCCAGCCAGCGTTCGGCTCGTTCCTGGGAAGAGGCCATGAACAAGAAGAGGGCGAAGATCGCCACGAAGATGGCGGTCATGGCGGCGGCCAAGATGCCCAGCTCTCGGCTGAGGCCAACGAAGGCGCCCACGCCTATCAGGAAGACGACCAGCACCAGCCCGTCGAATAGACGCTCCACGGCGATCGTGCCCAGGGTGGCCATGATGTTCAGACTGTGCCTCTTGTCCATGATGTAGGCTCGCACGAGCTCGCCGGTCCGAGCAGGCAGGAGGTTGTTGGCCATGTAGCCGATGATGACGATGGGATACAGGGTCTGAGCGGAGAAGCTGCCCATCGGCTGCAGGAGATAGTGCCACCGCAGGGAGCGGAACCAGGCCGAGACGAACCAGACAGCAATGGCGGGGGCGAACCACCAGTAGTTGGCGTCGGCCAGGGCCTCGCCCATTTCTCGCAGGTCGGTGAAGGCAAAGAACAAACCCAGGAAGAGGGCTGTCCCCAGTAAGCCGAGCCAGACCTGACGATTGCGCAGCAAGATGTTTGGCCTGCCTTCTCCTCCCGGCTGGATAGAGTACGCATCATTATAGGGTGGGGGCAGTTGGTGAGGCAACGCAGGCCGTCGCAGGGGGCGAGGTTAGGGCACGGGCATATCGGTTAGGGGGATGCGGCGGATCTGATTGGCGCCGCTGTTGGAGATGTAGAGGAAGCCCCGGTTGTCCAGCGCCAGGCCGGTGGGGTTGGACAGGGCCTTCTCGCCGATGCCCTCCAGCATGTATAGGATTTGGCCGTCGGCCCCGATGCGCAGGAGGCGATGGCGGGTGGTCTCGCTGGCGATGACGCTGCCGTCGGGGGCCAGGGCCAGATAGGGCTTGGTGGACGGGTCATCCGGGAACCAGCCCGGCATGGGGGACTGGGCCACCGTATTGAACTGGCTGTCGAAGCGCTGGATGCGTCTGTTCCAGGCATCGGCCACGAGGATGTCGCCGTTGGCGGCGATCTCGATGCCAACGGGCTCGCGGAGCTGCCCTGGCTCCGATCCGGGCTTGCCCAAGCTTGCCAGGAAGGTACCGTCGCTGGCGAACTTAAGGATGCGGCTGGTGCCGGTGTCGGCGACCCAGACGTTCCCCTCGGAGTCAACGGCTACATCGCGTGGGCCCCAGAAATCGTAGGCCTTGGGGTTAATGAGGTCGGAGGCTGGCTTACCCCACTGGGCCAGGAAGTTCAGATCGCGGTCGAACTTCTGGATGCGATTGTTCCAGGTGTCGGCGACGTACAGGTTGCCCTGGCTGTCCACCGCCACTCCCCACGGCTCGTTGAACTCGCCCTCGCCGTCTCCTGGGGAACCCACCTGGGCTATGAATTTGCCCTCTGCGTCGAACTTCTGGACGCGGTGGTTGCCGCTGTCGGCGACGTAGAGGTTGCCGTCGCTGTCCACGGCCAGGCCGGCCGGCTTGATGAATCGACCGGGGCCGGAGCCCCGCTCGCCCAGGGTGAACCTGCCCTCGCTATCGGCCTTGGGCGCTTCGGCCGGTTCCTCTGTGCTGACGACCTCCTCCGGCGTGAACTCCTTGGGGAAATAGGCCACCGCATCCGCCGAGCCCTTGGGCTCCGGTGGCTCGTGGTCACGGAAGTAGCGCCACCAGGTGTGCCAGGTATCGCCATCGCCCAGGCTTGCCACAAAGTCGGTGAAGGTGGCCAAGATGTTCTTGCGCTTCCCATCCTTACCGATCTCGACGCTTCGATAGGTCTCGGGGAACCACCAGCGGTGAGGATAGCGCTGCCCCGGCCCGTAGCCCTCCAGGTGGGACTGCATGGCGGCGTCGTTGTCGACGGTGACCAGAACGACGGCGTTGGCGGCTGGGTCTTGGCCGCCGCTCAAATTGGGATAGGAGACGTTGTGATAGTTGCGCAGGTACCAGACCCAGGGCCAGGAAAAAGCGATGCCGCCGTCGTCCACAACGATGGGCAGGTCCTTGCCCAGGCCTGTTTGAGCGGCCCACTGGTCGATCTGGTCTCGAATCTTGGGCACGTCGGGCGAGGTCTGGGTGTAGACCAGCATCTCGCGGGCATCGGCGCCGGCGCCCTCCTGGAAGCTGGCCATCCAGGCCGCCCGAACACTGAACAGCAGGAGGATGCCAACCAGCGCTGCCAGAGGCACCACGGCCATCGCCCGCCCCCGCAGGGTGATGGTCAGGGCGGCGATGGCGAGGGCCGCTGCCAGGCCGACCAAGATGGGGACCACCATACCGTCGCTGGGGCCGAATACGCCGAAGGCCACGGCTCCCGCTCCCAGGGCGGCCGCGAGCAGAGGGCAGGTGTAGATGGGGATGCGGAGGCGCCATTCTCCCTCCTGGGCTAGCTCCCAGAGCTGGCCCAAGACGTAGGCGGCCAGGATGATCACCGGCAGGGTCAGGTGCACGTTAAGCCAGGGCATCTTCTCGCCGGCCACCGAGTAGGCGAAGAGGGCCATAATCATCCAGAAGGTCAGGAAGCGGAGGAAGGGGTTGACCCGCAGGCTGAAGACCAGCAGGGCCAGGGCTGCCACCCCCAGTACCATGCCGGCTGTCGACATGCCACTGGCGGCGGCGGTCAGAGCCAGGATGGCCAGCGAGCCGGCAATGCTGAAGATGATGCGGGCCCAGTGGCCCTCGGCGGTGTTGGGGCCAAAGGCAGCCTTGGCCAGGGCCACTCCCGCAGTCGCAAAGGCGAAGAGCAGGGGGAGGAACTCATAGGCGGGCAGTAGCACTAGGTAGTAGTAGAAGGGCTGGTTGCCGCGCTGCTCTCCCTGCTGCTCCAGCCAGTAGTCTAGGGAGTTCCATATGCCAGAGCCAAAGCCGTGCGGGTTGGTGAGGAAGGTGGAGTAGAGGAGGCCAAAGATGGGGTAGAAGATGGCTCCCACGATGAGCCAGGAGCGCCAGTTCCAGCGCAGGCCGACCACAGCCGTCGCGGCGATGAGGGCGGTCACGGTAAGGAAGCCGGTGAACTCCTCGACGGTCATTCTTTCGCTGCCGCCCAGCGGCCCCAGGTTCAGGGTGAACAAGTGGTTGGACCAGTTGTTTTCGCCTACGAGGCCCAGCCACTCGAGAGGGATCTGGATGGCCGCCGCGAACTGGGGCAGAGATAGCGTGCCCAGGATGAGGAGGAAGTCGGCGGCGCGGGGCCTCTCACCCAGCCCGAGGCGGTGGCGTGTCTCCTCGCTCAGGAAAGGCCAGAGGGCAACGATGGCCCAGGCAAAGGGCACGAGGGCCAGGAACAGGAAGGGCGCAACCAGCGGGTCGAGCTGGTGGCGCTCCCTGATCTGGTCGGCCAGAGTCTGCGCTACCCACAGGTCGAGGAAGGCGATGAAGATGGCAACGTTCAGAAAGGTGACCTCTTTGGTGGCGAAGCTGAGGGCGAGGAGACCGGCGGCGATGTACAGGTAGCGGTGGCGGCCTTCCTCGATGTAGCGCCAGAGGCAGACCACCAGCCCCAGTGTCCACAGGCCGATATAGATGTCGTTGCGGGCGAAGCGGCTGAAGTAGAGGAGGGTGGGCGAAAAGGCGATGAGGCCGGCAGCGGCCAGCGCACCGGAGCGGCCCAACTGGCGCCGCAGGAAAAAGGGTACGCCGATCAGGGCGGTGCCCATTAGGGCAGGCAGAATGCGGGCCGTATAGTCGCTCGCCCCAAAGAGAACGAAGTTGAAAGCCGTGCCAAAGAACTGGAAGGGGCCGTGCATCATCGGGTCGTGATTGTAGGTGCCATCGCGGAACAGATACCAGGCGTACTGGGCGTGCAGGCTCTCATCGTGGTGGAAGGCGCGCGCTCCCAGGTCCCAGAAGCGGAGGCCCGCGCCCACCGCAATGAACAGAACATAGAGAGCCAGCTCCCAGCTCAGCCTCAGGCGCAGGGAGGCCAGGCGCTCGAACGGGCTAGCCGAGGTCGTCAGCGCAGGCGAGGAGGATGTTTGGTCGCTCATTTGATTCTCACCAGTAGGTCCGCTTCCCTAGATGATAGGTCACCCCAGGGCTGACGGTAAACTAGCCATCGCCACCAGTTCAGGGGATCGATGGAGTCAGGCAGCCAGCCCTCGGCTATGGACCAGGCCTCCTGCCGATGGTAGCCAGGGGGCGCTGGTTCGCCAGACTGAGCAACAATGGCCACGGCGTCCTCCGCCGGCTGGGATGCAAAGACCACGCCCTTCACATCTCGCAGATACCACCCGAGAGCGGGGAGAAACGACTCGTGGACGGCGATCGGCCCAGGCGTCTCGGCCTCGATGGCGGCTAGCCGCTGCTGCAACTGGAAGACGCGGGTATCGACTCGTTCGCTCGTCAGAAACTCGCTGCCCCGCCCGTACATCACAGACGTGGAGCCGTGAATGGCCAAGATCGCCAGCAGCACCAGCGACAGGGCCAGGGAGCCGGCGGCTGCCTGACGGCCCAGCGTATTCCAGGCGATCCATATCAGGGCTGTAGCCCCGGCCAGGGCAAAGATCACCCCTACTCTCTCACTTGTCGAGCCCACTGAGCCGGCGTGAGCCCATTGGCAGAGGATGAGCGCTATGTAGCCGGCCAGGGCAAGCACCGGCGCCAGGTAGAGAGCCATCCGGCCGAGGGAGGCGGGGTCGGCCTCGGCGGCCATCCTCTCCAGCCAGCTGCCGGCCAGGAGAGCAAGGGGCAGGAGGAGAAGGACAAGCTGTCCTGCCTCGCGGCGGGTGGTGATGGCGATGATGACGGCGGTGCCGCTGGTCCAGAAGAAGAGAAAACGCTGGAAAAGGGACACATCCTCGCCTCTGGAGGCGATCCAACGGCTCAAGAGCCACAGGTAGGCCGACCCGCCCAGAAGAAGCAGCAGCGCTTCGTAGCTCACCAGTATGTCGGCGTGAAAATGCCAGGGCAAATCGTCGCGGGGCAGCGCGAACATGTCGACCCACTGCCGCAGGCCGGGCAGGCTAAGGCGATCGACGGAGGTGCCGAAACGGGTGATGCCTAGCTCTAGCGTCCCCAGGAAGAAGAGCAGGCCGCTGATGAGCAAGGACGGGCTCCGCCTGATGGCGCTCACGGCGTCCAGCACGTCCTGGTTTCGCCGCCAGACGATCTCGCAGATCAGGAAGGCTATCAGAATGAGAGCGGTGGAAACCGAAACGGGGTCGCTGCCCAGGGCTAGACCCAGGCTGAGGATCAGAGCGAAGAGATAGAAGGGGCCTCGTGTCCGCAGGTAGGCGAAGAGAGAGAAGACCATGGTGAGGGAGAGAAGAGCGCCGACACTGTAGGGCAAGCCGCTGCGGGAGACATGCACGAGAAGGGGTGAGAAGGCCAGCAGGCCCGCTGCCGCCAGGGCAGAACCTCCCACGTATCGCGATAGGGGCCAAAGCAGAGCGACCAGAGCCGATCCGGCCAGCGCTGGCAACAGGCGAGCCAGGAGGTCGCTGGAACCGAAGAGGGAGAAGAGGTGGGCAGTGAGGGAGGAGGTGATATCGCCTGGCCAGTTGGCGGGGATATCGCCCTCGGACGTCTGCCAGGCGGCGAAAGCGCGGACGCTCTCGTCGATGCCCAGGGGGAGATGCTCCAGGCGAGCCAGGCGCAGGGCGGCGGCCAAGCCGATAACGGCCAGCCAGACGACCGTCTCCAGGCTAACGGACAGGGTGGGCGCTGCCGCCAGTGCCCTGGCCATTATTCCTGAAGGCTGTGTTGGTAGGCTGTCGTCGAGGTGCTCGCTCATGGGCGCGATCGCCTCGCTGCCACCCTAAGGGGCGCTGACAACAGTTTTTACCTCTCGAGACATTCGATAGATGGTGACGCTGTCGTTCCGGTAGGCCACCTCCATAAAGGTGGCGAACTTGGCCAGTCCCACCTCACCGTAGGCCTCCTTCTCCAAGTGACCGACGTATACGTACTCCACGTCGTACTTATCCAAGATCTCTTTCGCTTCCCCTGGGCTGGTGCTCACGTAGGCTCGGGCCACGTCATCCTGGCGTCCGGCGAGGGGTTTGTTCGAGCCCCGCCACAGGCTTTCGTGGCCAGGCCAGCCTATCACCGTGGGCAGGCCAGTGCGAGAGGAGATGCGGGCATAATCGGTGTAGCCGCCGCCTACCGCCTCGAGGATGACCGGGGTGCCACTGACGTTGTCATTCAGCCAGCGGATGGCCTTGTACTCGTCGGGGTGCTGCACCTGCACGTGTACCAGGCCGTCCATGCGGCGAGCGTTGGTGAAGCCGCCAGTTCGCTCGAAGGTGGCGGCCACTGTGTAGACCAAGGCGGCGGCGATGATGGTGACGGTGAGGGCGGCCCAGCAAAGGCGACCCAAGGCGACGGCCGGCCGCCTCGCTCGCCAGTGGACGGTGAGGTAGTAGAGGCCGACGGCACCGCCGATGCTCAGAAGCGTCCAGGCCTGGTAGTACAGCTTGAAGACGGTATTCACTCGAAAGCCTAGCGGGTCTTTGACCCAGTACAGCTCGGTCCCCAGGATGAGGAGAAGGCCCAGGCCCACCAGCATCAGGGGGAAGAGATAGCTGCGCCTCGTCTCCTCGTTCTCATGTTCGCGGAAGAGGTCGCGGGCGAAGGCGAAGCCGGCCGCTGTGAGGAACGCGGCCAGCATGACGAAGGTCCCCCAGCTAGGGCCGCGGGTAGTCAGTTCGTCGGCGAAGCCGCCGGGGCCGCGCTTCACGAATATCAGGAAGGCCCAGATGGCCAGGGGAGCCAGCCAGGGTAGCACAGACAGGGCAGCGATGGACCGGCGCAGGCGAGGCCAGGGTCGGACAAGGATGCGGGCCGCTATGAACGACAGGCCCAGCCAGATGAGGGGGAGCCAGACCATGAGGAACTGACCGGGGCGGGTGACGGTGGAATTGATGGGCGCATGGCCCGCACGGGTAGCCGCTTCCACCAGTGCCAGTCCATGGGCGCTGCTGTTGAAGGTAAGGTAGAAGGGCAGGTAGAGGAGAACGGCCGCGATAGCCAGGGATGAGGCGAAGGAGGCTGTATCCCACGCAACCTGAAAGCTGAAGCCTCCCGCTCCTCGCGAGTTGACCACGAGGGCGACCGCGACCACCAGGAAGAAGAAGGTGGGCAGATCCCACAGGTTGAGGAAGCCGAGGGCGCCGATGGCGAGGGCCGTGAACAGGAACCGCCAGGGATGACGGATGAGCCAACGTCCGTCCAGACCGTCGCCGGAGCGGAATAGCTGGAAGGCGATGGCCACAGCGGTGATGGTGAAGGGGAGGGCGAGGACATGGGGGTGAAGATCACCGAAGTGGAGGCTGAAGAAGGGGAACTCCTGGATGTCCCAGTCGGAGCCTATGCGGGTGGCTCGCCACCACCACCAGAACTTGGTGGGGTACCACTTGCTGCTGGACTCGGGGCCGTTCAGGTTGAAGACCCCTACCCAATCCTTATAGAAAGCTTCCGAGCCGATGCCGTGGGCGGCCAGCATCTCGAACACGCCCTCCAGGTTGGCCAGCAGAAGTAGCAGCCCGGCTCCCGCCAGGCCGAAGATGGCCACTCGCGGCATCAGCTTAGGGGCCGCTGCCAGAGCCTTTTCCGTGGTCATTCGAGCGGAGGCCAAGACGTTGTAGACGACCCCGAAGACGGCGGTAGCCGCCAGCGCTGCCACCAACGACAGGGTGAGATAGAAGGTGTAGTTGCTTCCCAGGCCGGTCAGCTTGGTCAGGGTGGAGGCCATGACATAGCCGAAGTGATAGTAGCTGATGGAGTGGCCGGAGAGCCAAGGGTCATTAGCCGGGAAGAAGTCGCTGCGGTTGATGGCGTTGACGAAGGCCAGCTCGAAGGGCTTCTCGCCCCACTGGATCTCAGGAGCGTAGGAGCGCAGGAAGACGGCCAGGACGAAGGTGGAAAGGAAAAGGCCCTCTACCAACAGTAGATAGCGCCAGCCACCGCGGAGGAAGGCGCTCATCTCCTGACGATGCCGCCCGGCCAGGACGGCCGATAGGAGGGCGATGAGGGTCATGACGAAGATGATGGAGCCGCGGGCGTTGGGGTAGATGCCCAGAGTAGCGCCAATCCAGAGGCAATAGCTCACCAGCAGCAGGCCTATGACCTTGGTGAAGGCGTAGCCGCGGTCGGGCAGACGATGGAAGAAAACGAAGGCTATAGGGAAGGCTATCGCCCCCAACAACTCTGCTGTCGCCCACCAGCTCAGGGTTTCTAGCATGGCATCGCTAGCTTCGCGCTAGGCGAAAAGGGCCTCCACGAAGTCCTCGGCCGCAAAGGGGGCCAGGTCCTCCGGCCGCTCGCCGGTGCCCACGAACCGCACCGGGATGCCTAGCTGATCGCAGATGGCGAAGACGATGCCGCCCTTGCCCGTGCCGTCCAGTTTGGCCAAGAGAAGGCCCGTCACTTGCACTGCCTCGGTGAAGTATTTGGCCTGGAGGAGGGCGTTCTGGCCGGTGGTGGCGTCCAGAACTAGCAGGACTTCATGGGGGCTTGAGGGGTCTTTGCGCTGGATCACCCGCTGCACCTTGCGCAGCTCCTCCATCAGGTTCACCTTTGTGTGGAGACGACCGGCCGTATCGATGATCACCGCGTCGGCGCTCCGCCGTTCGGCGGCGGTAAGGGCGTCGAAGACCAC
>Ga0315287_10004150_pt1 | contig 14077 bp, 16 predicted proteins | sample YL17G11_0_MG_FD_205037 | JGI IMG/M metagenome (GOLD analysis project Ga0315287, IMG submission 205037) | Sediment microbial communities from Yellowstone Lake, YNP, Wyoming, USA - YL17G11_0 | ecosystem: Environmental > Aquatic > Freshwater > Lake > Sediment | place: USA: Wyoming | collected... | reverse complement strand
TATCCATGTCCCCCCCTCGAAATCGATTCCGTATTGGAGCCCGTGTATGAGTGTGAAGGCGAGCATCAGAACGGTAATCAGCGGCGGCACCCAGGTTAGTATGCGATAGTCGAATCTTTTGGTGAGTTCCTGGTACAGCCTGAAAGACATGGAGATAATATAGGGTGAAATGCTTAAAAATGGGGGCCGTCCACTCTTATATGGAAGCGGGTAATCAGTTACCATGTTCAGGAGGATAGTCATCGGCGGCACCTTCGACGGCCTCCACGACGGCCACCGCAGCATCCTTAAGGCTGCCTTCGACAACGCAGACTCCGTGGTCATCGGGCTCACGAGCGACGGGTTCGCCCTCAGGTTCAGGACGAGGAGGGTGAGCCCCTACGGCGACAGGAAGGCAACCTTGGAGAAGGCAGTCCGGAAGTACGGGAAACCTTACGAAATCGTGGAGATAAGCGACAGCTACGGGGTTGCGACCATAGACCCTGGGATAGACTGCATTGTGGTTAGCGAGGAGACGATGCTCAGGGCCGAGGAGATAAACATCATAAGGTACAAGAAGAAGCTTCCTAAGCTGACCATGATTGTCGTGCCGCTGATCCTCGGCCTGGACGGGCTGCCCCTGTCCTCCAGCGGGTGAGCCAATGATAGACCAGACAGTCTACGTCGCCGACGGGGCCAGGGTGGTGGGTTCCGTGAGCATCGGCGAGTTCTCGAGCGTGTGGTACAACGCGGTCGTGAGGGGCGACCGCTCAAGGATTACCATCGGCAGGTGCTCGAACATACAGGACTGCTCAGTGATACACAGTCCGGAGCGCATGCCGGTTAGAATAGGGGATTTCGTTAGCATCGGCCACGGCGCGATGGTGCACGGGGCTGAAGTATCCGACAACGTCCTCGTGGGGATGGGCGCGATACTCCTGAACGGCTGCAGGATAGGCGCGGGGAGCGTGGTAGCCGCCGGAAGCATAGTCACGGAGGGGACGATCATCCCCCCTGGTTCGCTTGTCATCGGCGCACCGGGCAAGGTCACGAGGAAGCTGAACGCGGACGAAATCGAGAGCATAAGGCAGAACGCCCTCGAATACAAGGCCCTCGCCTCCCAGGCCAGGTCAGCGATGGAGAAATGATAGGGCTGGCGGGGAGCGTCAGGCGGACCGTCGAGGACGTGAGGGAGTGGATTATCCGGGAGCTGAAGCTCAAGCAGAAGCCGGAGCTGGACAGGAAGATTGACGAGATGCTTAAGCCGCCGAAGGTCAACCAGATCATGGTGAAGTACCTCGGCGTCGGAAAGGAAATCGGGAAAAGGCTCGGGCGGTGCGGCGGCGGCCGAAGCATAGGTGCCGGGATAAGGCTTCTCAGGCGGCTCCTTTAGTGGGGTCGAAGCCGTCGCCGTTTTGGTCGTCTCCGGTGTGTATCAGCACCTTCTCGCAGTCGCGTATCATGTAGTACTTGTATTGGCCGCGTATCCTGACGCGGTCGACGAGGCTTGTGCGCATGAGGTATCGAAGGTCGGTGGCGACGGACTTCTGGTCGCGGCCGAGGCGGCCTGACAGCTCCTTCGCCGACATTGTGCTTTCCATGTTCAGGGTCTCGAGTATCTTCCTGTGGCGGGGCTTGAGGCCGGACGGCGATTCGACGAGTTCGAGCTCAGCGCCCCGCTCTTCGGCCTCCTCGCAGGGGTCGCTTATCTCCTGCTCAGAGGAGAGTGTGGACGGCGCGCCGCCGAGGTAGTCTCTGCATTCAAGGCAGACGTGCCTGCCGTCGACGACCCATTCAAGCCGCTTCTTCTTTCCGCAGCACCAGCAGAGGGCTTCGACCGAACAGTCCGCCTTCAATGACCCTGCGGATTTCGGGGCTTGTATCAAGCAGCCGTCGAACGAGCCTTGAGCCTGGACTCCTGTTTTCAGGTGGCCGTCGAACAGCTGGAGCAGCTCGTCCGCGTACTCGTCCGAGAAGAAATCTGATAGGTTCATCCTGACGGTCCCACATATGCTGCCTTCAAGCCGGTCCGGGTACTCGCCCACCGGAGAGTCGACCCTGATGTTGTCGTAGGCCTTGAGGCCGAAGTCGCGCATGACAGGGTAGATTATTGTCGCCTGGGAGTTCGCATCGACGCTGACCGGGACCGCATATTCGCCTATGAGGTCGTATCCCTTGATGACGCTTCCCGCGGAGGCCGTCATCATGGGTATGGCGCCGTTTGACGTCCGCTCCCGGAGCTCGTCTGCGTGGATGAGCTTCACCAGCCTGAGCGCCGGCCTCACGTAGATTTTCCTTCCGCTGACGTTCTCGACGACGAGGTGTATCTCGTTGCGGAGTTTGTTGTATCGGACGTCCTTGAATACGACGTCGGGGCTGGTCCTCTTAAGCCTCAGAATGAGGATGGTGACTAAACCTAGTCCGAATGCCGCTATTACCGGCGTGAAGTCAATCTTCATGTTGCCTTCGCGCCAACCACCAACGTCTACTAATTGACATTCCACATATATAAACCCGCCGTCTGCCGACAGTTTTTTACCTGTAGAGGTCATTAGTTACCGGTACGATACCCATGGCCGAGACAGAAGCCGCCGTAGTGTTCCAGTACTTCCAGAGGCCGTCCGTGGCGGGAGTCAAGGTGACGAAGGACGCGCTGAAGGTGGGCGATAGGATACACATCCTTGGCAATACGACCGACCTCGTACAGACCGTTGAGTCTATGGAGAGTGAGCACACGCTAGTGAACAAAGCCAAGGTCGGCGACCAAGTCGGGATAAAGGTCGCTGGCAGGGTTAGGAGAAACGACGTCGTCTATAGGGTGACGGACGATTAAAGGGTGATATGCCGCCCTCTTGGGGGCAGTTCATACTGAACCGACTATCTTAGCCAGCGACTCCAACCTTCCGACGGGCATGATGTGCGCGCCGCCCAGGCCGAGCGCCTTCGCGTCGTCGATGAGCTCCAGGCAGACGACAACGCCCTCGGCCTGCGGGTCGCCCGAGGAGGTGACCCGTCTTGCCACGTCCTCTGGCACCCTTATGCCGGGGAGCCTATTGAGGAACCCTATCATCTTTGCGGATGCGAGAGGTATCATGCCGACGAGCACGCTCTTTCTGACGTCGCCGACCATGGCGTCCGCCTTCGAGAAGAACGCCTCGAGCGTACGCCTGTCGAAGACGGCCTGCGACTGGAAGAACCTCGCGCCGGCAGCCGTCTTCCGCCGCATCTTAAGGACTTCGGGCTCGACGGGCGTAACGTTCGGGTTGACCGCCGCGCCCGCAAAGAAGCGCGTCTTGGCGTTCAATTCCACCCCGCTCGGGTCGCGGCCCCAATTCATCATCGTGACCGTCGAAAGCAAGGATGTGGAGTCAAGGTCGAACACCGGCAGGGCGGACGGATGGTCGCTGGCCCCGCGCTTGGGGTGGTCGCCGGTGAGCGCGAGTATGTTCTCGACGCCGAACGCCGCTGCCGAGATGAGGTCGGACTCGAGGGCGAGGACGTTCCGGTCCCTGCAGACCATCTGGAATATCGGCTCCACCCCGTTCTGCCGGAGCATCACGCTCGCCCCGAGCGAGCTCATGAAAAGCCTGGCGCTCGGACTATCTATGACGTTCACCGCGGTGATTTTCCCGATGCGCTTTACCGCCTCCATCTCGCCGACGAAGCCCGACACGTCGGGGCCGCGCGGGGGCTTGAGCTCCGTGGTCAGCGTGAACCTTCTCCCGAGCGTCTCCGACAGGCTGCTCATCTTGTATCAGGCGTCCTCACCGCCGTGAATTCGTCGAGCCTCCCCTCGCTTGCGAGCTTCGCGTACACCTTCACCCAGACGCATGGCCCTGACACCTCGCACATGCCGTTGTTGACTCCGCCGCATGGGCCGTTCAGCATCCTCTTAGGGCATGCGTTGGCGACGTCGTATCCGGCAACCAGCTCCTTCAAAGTCATGTCCAAGCAATATGGTGTCTAGCATATATATTACGCTCGGATAAGACGTAGCACCATGAGGGTGGTTGTGACCGCGGGGCCGACGAGGGAGTACATAGACGACGTCAGGTTCATAAGCAACGCCTCAAGCGGTCTGATGGGCGTTGAGCTTGCGAGGGAGGCTGTGAGGCGCGGGTTCGAGGTCACGCTGCTCCTCGGACCGTCATGCATCCGCGTCCCAAGGGGGGTGCGGGTCATTAACGTCGTTTCCTCCGACGAGATGACGGATGCCGCGCTCAAGGAGCTTAAGGTTGGATGCGACATCCTGGTTTCAGCTGCGGCGATAGGGGATTTTACGCCGGCAAGGAAGGTGCGGGGGAAGATCAGCTCTTCTGGCGGATTCACGCTCGAGCTGAAGCCCACGAGGAAGCTTATCAGGGAGGTGAGGAGGATGTTTCCTGAGACGATGATAGTCGCATACAAGGCTGTGTGGGGCGGCGGCAGGAAGGCGATTATTTCCAGTGCTAAGAGGCTCCTTGACTGCGCTGACTTGGTGGTCGCCAACGACATATCGAAGGACGTGTTCGGCGCTGGGAGGACGAAGCTCTATGTGGTCGGCGCGGGCTCGTGCACCGACATCCCCAGGTGGGAGAAGTCTAAGGCGGCGCGGAGGGTCCTCGACCTCGCATTAGCCGAGTTTCGGGCCTGAACCTAGGCCGAAATCACGCTGGTTGAAGTAGGCGATGAACAGGAAGCAGAACCCGAAGAAGAAGTCCAAGACCCGGACCTCGTTTCCGAAGAGAGTCTCTGTGAGGCTTATCAGGCCGACCACGAGCACGAGGCCGGTGGATATGAGTATCACGCCGGCGTAGAACTTCACGAACCTCGCCGGACCCTTGCGGGGTGAATATAGGAGGTGGCCGGTTGCTGCGACCACGACCGCGATTATGATGTAAAGGCCTGCTTTGTCAGGGTGTAGCAGTGACATCCCGACGGAGTACATGATGAGCGCGACCACGAAGGCAAGCGCGATGAGCCTCCGCTGGCCCACTGTGGTTTCAACCGCCCACTGGAAGAACGAGACGAACTGCGCGGCCTTCATGCTGCGCTTGTACTGTTGGTACAGTATGAGGACTAGTGATAGCGTCAGGCTGGCGAAGAAGAAGCTAAGCGCCTGCATGTCGGGCGCGTCGGCGAAGTTCTTCAGGAGCTTCAGGGAGATGATTACCATGCAAAGGACGACTATGTCCAGCCAGAGGTCCCTGATGCGCATGACTGCCTTCGTAGAAATGCTCCTCAGCAAAGCCTTCGGGTCGACCTTCACCCTCGGAACCGTCACAGTCTCCTGAGCCTCAAGCTCGCGTTCCAGCTTCTTCAGCCTCCGTTTCCCGTCGCGGGTGAGCAGCATGACCCCCTGACCGCCCTCGTCGTCCGGCGTTGCCACGAGCCCCTGCGACTCGAGGCTCGCGCGCCATTCATGTATCTTCGCCTTGGACACCTGCATCTTGAATGCGGCCTCGTCCTCGGTTATGCCCTTAAGCTCAAGTATCAGGGCTAGCAGGTGGCCTTCGTTCAACTCCCCGTCCAGCTTCCCGTCGTCGAAGCCTTCGCCTTCAGCCATAGTCTAAGGCAATAGTTCGCCTTTCTCTATCTTCTCGGGCAGGTACTCCTCGGCCACGAACTCGAGGCTCTTTGACGCGAGGGCCTGCTGCTCTATCCTCACGCCCTTCTCCTCCATCAGCTTCAACTCGTGCCTCCACTCCTTGGTCTGGAACCACGGGTACTGTAGGAGCTCGCTTATCCTCTTCTTGTCCACGTCCTTGAGTTCCTCGGTAACCTTTTCCAGGCCGAATTCCTCCACGTCTGTCACCGTCATGCCGACGAACCGGCTCTTTGGCGTGCCTAGCCTCTCGCTCTCGTGCGCGAGGGCCATTGAGCCTGCCTTCACCACAGAGTATATGTAGTAGCCCCAGGGGTCGCCGTCCGTGAACATTATGACCGGCATCTTCAGCTCCTTGTTTATCCGGTTGAGGAGCCTCCGGCAGCCCCTCGCGGCCTGGCCCTTCGTGGAGACCATTATGCAGTTGTTCTTCTGCGGGTACTTCTCCTCGACCAGGCGGTCGAACATCGCCCCCGTCTCTATGACGAGGCAGTAGTCCGCCTTCACCTCGTGGAACTTGTACTGTTCCACGATGGACGGGACGGCGAGGCCGCTTCTTCCGAGCTTGCTGCAGTCTATGAAGTCCCCAGAATCCTCGATTACTATGTTACCGATTATCGTGCCCTTGTCGTCGGCCTTCAGGTGGAGCTCCTCCCTCAGGACCGATAGCATCGTCTCAAGGTCGACGATGAGGGGGTCGCTCTCGTCCTGGCCCTCGAATGTGTTCTCCTTCGTGCCGGCCACCGTGTGCTTGAGCTGGTAGTAGAGCTCCCTGATGCTCGCCGTCTTGTCGCGGTCCACGAGCTCCTCGCATTTTGAGGCGATAAGCATCGTCTGCATGAACTTCTTCGTGTGGGCGACGTTCATGAAGTTCCTCAGTGACGTCTTGTCGCCCATCCTCAGGAGGTTGCTCTGCTTGTCGAACTGTATGTTGGAGAAGCTCCTGAGCGGGACCTTCATCTTCGGGACCTTGTCACTCTCGATGGACAACGCTATGTCCTCCCCGAGGCCCTTTAGCTTCCTTATTACTTCCTTGCGATTGTCTTTCCCGGCCATCTTCACTCCTCCGATTCTCCCTTCAGGCTCGCCGGGGCCTCCTCCTCGGAGGCCTCCGCCCCCTCCATCTCGGCCTTGTACTCCAGCTTGAGCTTCTTCGTTATCAGGATGTGCAGCGTCTTCGCCAGCTTCTTCTCGTCCCTGCCCGTGAGCTTAGCCACCGCGGCGGCGAGCTCCGCGCTGTACTTCAGAAGCGCGTTCATCCTGGCCTCCCGCTCTATCTCGCGCCTCATACGGCTGTGGTAGCGCTGGAACTTGCGGCCTACGTCCATGAGGGCCATCCTAATCTCCTTCACGATCTCCTCCTCGGCGCTGACGCTCTGCTTGCCGGCGGACGTGTAGGGGACGTACATGGAGACGAGGTTGACGAATATGGTTATCGGAGTGCTCTCGAAGTCCTTCACGTCGTACCGCTTCCATTCGACGCTGCTGACGGCTTGCATTATGGCGCAGGCGCCCGCGTCGAATAAGAGGGGGGTCCTGTTGGCGAACCGCATCACCTCGACGCGGTTGGCCTCGGACTCCTCGCCAGTGGCCAGCCTCCCCGCGTTTCCGCCGAACGCTATCGCAACCTCTATCTGGAAGGGGACTCCGCCGCCGTAGACGGTCGGGCTCCGGGTGAGGACGGACGAGAACTCGGGCTTGAGTATCTTCAGCACCGCGTTCTCTATCTGCTTCTCCCCTATGGGCCGCAGTCCCTCGACCGGCGGGGCCATGAAGTCGACCTGTACGAATGCCTTCGTTATCTCCTCGGCCTCCGGCCACGTGATTTTCCTCGGGTTCTTCTTCAGGTCGAAGTTGATTTTCGACTGTATCTCGTCGACCTTCGCCTTGCTGATGCGCGAGAACTCGGTCTCCAGGAATCCTGCGATGCTGCGGTTCGCGGAGCGTTTCGCGCGGTTCAAGAGGTCGTCTGTGTCCATCCCCTTCGGGTGCGGCTTCATCTCCTTAGGGGGCCGCGGTATCTCCTTGCTTGTCCTGTCGAAGACGCTCTTTCTGCCCTCCGGGTCGACGAACGTCACCTTCGCGTGGGGGTTGGCGATTGCGGTCCGCCGGATGTACTCGTACGGGCTCCGCTCGCCGAGGTTGAACGATACCCCCTTAAGCTCGCCGTGTATCTCCGTGCCGCGCCATTTCTGGTTGATGACGTTGTTCTCCATGATGTCGGCGCTGTTCCTGGTGACGTCGACCAACAGCTTCACGTCGTTGACCTTGCCGTTACCCGTGCTCGTGAGTATCCTGACCGGCTTACCGGTCGTCATCTGTGCGAAGAGCGTGACTCCGGCGACGCCGATACCCTGCTGGCCGCGAAGCTGCACGTTCCGGTGGAATTTCGTGCCTGCCAGCATCTGCCCGAAGACTCCGCCTATGTGCTTCTCGGGTATCCCGGGGCCGTTGTCCCGGCACATGAAGCTGTAGTGTTCCTCGCCGACCTGCTTGACGACGACGTCGATGTCGGGCAGTATCCCCGCCTCCTCGCACGCGTCCAGTGAGTTTGTGACCAGCTCGTGGACGACGGTGGTGAGGGAGCGTAGCTTGCCCGAGTAGCCGAGATGCGCCTTGTTCTTCCTGAAGAACTCGGTTATAGATACGGCCTTGAAGTCCTTGAACAGGTCGTCGGCGGACCTTTCCTTTATTTCCTCTTCTTCCTTCTCTGGCATGTCAATCAACCGATAATGAATACAGGGGATTCTCGTATCTATTAAGCCGTGCCCATTAAAAAACGAACGCCCGCTCAGCGCCTCTTCTCGAGTTTCCTGTAGACGGTGGCGTGCCTTGAACCCTCAAGGAGCATCGAGACCGCCTCCTTGGCAGAGGCCACTGAGTCGTAGGGGCCTATGAGACCCACCGTCTTCCCGTATACGGAAACCATGGCGCCGGACGCCCGCTCTATGAACTTCCTCGCACGGCCGCTCTCACCTATTATCCGGCCGCGCAGCCTCTCCATCGCCTTGTCTGTCGGGGCGTAGTCGGACATGTCGATGAACTCCAGGACGTGGCCTTCCTTCAGGAGGCCCAGGGCCTTCTCCGGGCTGAAGCCGCGACCTATCGCGTGGACGATGTCCTTGCACACCCATTCGTCAACGGCCTCTCCTTCTGTGGAGACTTCCCCGTCGGAGATTGTTATCTTGCAGCGGGTCCTCTTTTCCAAGTCGCTTTTTGTTTTGCCTCCTTCGCCTATTAGGACACTGACGCGCTCATGTGGTATCCTGACGTACTGCATCGGAGAATACAAGGGCTTGGGCGATTATATATGGCGGGCCATGGCGGGAGTCATAGGCCAAGGAGCCTTCTGACCAGCGGATTGATTGCTTCATTCGCCTTGTTGAGATAGTAGGCGTCCGTCTCCCGCTCCATCACCTTGGAGAGTATGTACCGCGGCGTCAGCGTGTCAGCCAGGACATAGTCAACCGCTACGAAGAGCTCATAGAGGAGAGACGCCACGACCGCGACTGACGCGGCAATGACCAAGTACCTCCAAACTCCAGTCGGCATGTGCTGCTCCAGAATCTCGCGGAACCTCATGAGAACCACCATGGCCGCTATTGTGAGTAGCCAGCCGATGTCGTAGACGTAGCGCATCCAGGACGCGTCTATCATCAGTATCCCGATGGTTAGGGGGGCAGCCATGGAGGATACGAGGAGGACAAAGCCTATTTGGCGGCTTATCCCGCCAGGCCTGAAGGCTTCGTATACCGCGATGAGAGGGACCGATAGTAGGATAGACATTATAGGGAATGCCAGGAAGAACGACGGGAACTGGAAGTTGTGCGTCAGGCAGCCGTTGAATTTGCTGGTGGCGAATTCCAGTAGGGGTATGTTCTCCGTCACATTAACGCGAGACATTAGGTAGTTCCTGAGGTTGCAGCCTATGTGCGACGGATTCGGCAGAAGCTTAGGGTCCGGCGTCACCGAGTTCTGGTAGACTACGCCAAGCTCTAATGGGTCGTCGAACCGGACGTGATTCCACGCCATGAGGATGAGGATTGACAAGATGAGGGGGAGGGTGAGGTGTAGGAGGGGGAGGCGAGCCGACGCGACCCGCCTACCGCCCTCATGCGTCAACGCCACGTACGTCAGCGAAACCAGGTATGCCGGGAGGAGCGCCTGCTTGCACATTATGCTCAGGCCCGCAGTGGCGCCGATGAGCGCAAGCACATTGTTGGAACGACAGTAGTAGAGCCACACGACCAAGAGCCCGACATGGGCCGCCAAGAAAAACTGGGCCGAGGATATGGACAGGAACCAGACCATGCTCATCGAGGCCACATGCAGGTAGAAGCTCGAGAATCCGACCGCCAGGAATCCGAAGAGGGACGCCCGGAATATGGTCTCCTGGCCACATCCCAGATAGAGCGCGTGGAGTATGAAGTAGAGGATGTAAAAGAACATGTATAGGGTGGCGGATGTTATGAGGATTTCCTGCGCCGACTCCGACACGCCCAAGCCGAGGAGGTTGTTAAATGAGTAGGGCAGGATTGTCGGCAGGGGGCCCCAGTACGCCTGCGTCCGGTTGTTGTAGTACGAGGCGTCCTGCATCCGTTGTATGTAGGCTCCGTCGCCGCCGCACAACCCAATCCTCCCGTGGGCCAGACAGTTCGCCTGAAGCTGATAGTGGTTCATCCACCTGAGAGGCTGCATATGGAACGTAAGGTGGCTCGCGAGCGCGTAGGAAAGTATGAATACTATGAGGAACATCAGGTGAAACCATACGACCTGGCCCGGCTTCCGGAATGGGTAGGGTAGGGCGCCGATTAAACGCTTCGACCTATTATCCGAACGGGCTTTGGCGCCGGGCTTGGGCGCGAAATCTCGCCGCGTTGACGCATTGCCGCTAGTATGTACCATTTGTCACCAAGAGGGGGTGATTATTGATTGGAGCCAGGGAATAAAATCCTAGAACCGGAATTTTAATGCCAGCCTACCATTCTGTTTATGATGCGCGAAGCCATGCTCTACGAAGGCTCAGGCGAAGGCCGCGTGCGCTGCAGGCTCTGCCCGCACGGGTGCGTGATACGGGACGGGGGCAGGGGCCTGTGCGGCGTCAGGGAAAACAGAGACGGAAAGTTATATTCCCTCGTTTACGGGAAGCTTTGCGCTGCGAATGTGGACCCCATAGAGAAGAAGCCGCTCTACCACTTCCTCCCCGGCTCTGCCTCGTATTCGGTGTCGGCGGTCGGCTGCAACTTCAGGTGCATGCACTGCCAGAACTGGGAGATAAGCCAGGCCCCAAAGGACGGCGGCCGGATATACGGGGAGGACACGTCCCCCGAGGAGATTGTGGCTAACGCACGCTCATGCGGTTGCAAATCGGTATCGTACACCTACACGGAGCCGACCGTCTTCATGGAGTATGCCCTGGACACGTCGAAGGCCGCGAGGGAGGCCGGCCTCAGGAACGTTTTCGTGAGCAACGGCTACATGAGCGGTGAAGCGGTCGAACTGATAACCCCCCACCTCGACGCGGACAACGTGGACCTGAAGGCTTACACCGAGAAGTTCTACAGGGAGGTCTGCGGGGCCTCCCTCGAGCCGGTGCTTCGGACATTGAAGGACCTGGTCGGGAGGGGTGTGTGGGTGGAGGTTACGACGCTCATTATACCGTCCTTGAACGACAGCGAAGGCGAGCTGAGAGAGATAGCCGAGTTCATATCGGGGGAGCTTGGCGTACATGTGCCATGGCATGTGTCCAGGTTCCACCCGGACTACAAGTTGACGGGGCTTCCCGCCACCGACGTGAATGCTGTCTCCGAAGCCGTCGAGATAGGCAGAAAAGCCGGTTTAAAGTACGTCTACGGCGGCAACGTCCCGCACGGAGGGTATGAGAACACATACTGCCCCGGCTGCGGGGAAGTCCTGATTGAAAGGCGCGGCTTCACAATAGTCAGGAACGTCATCGGGTCAGGCGTTTGCCCGAAGTGCTACTCTCAGATAGAGGGGGTGTGGCAGTGAACCTGGACGCCGTAGTCGCGAGGATAACGCCCACACCCATGGAGAGGGAGGCTGAGGCGAAACTGCTTGAACGCATCATCGACCTACTGAAGCCGTACCCCGTCGAGCCTGTGATAGTCGGCTCGTACGCCAAGGACACAGACTTGTCCGGGAACAAGGACCTGGACGTCTTCATACAGTTTAAGGCGTCGACGAGCAGGCAGGAGCTTGAGACGGAGGGGCTGAGGATAGGCAAGGACGTGTTGTCGAAGCTAGGGGTCGAGTACGAGATAGACTACGCCGAACACCCGTATGTGAAGGGCACGCTGAGGGAGCACACCATAGAGATAGTCCCCTGCTACATGGGAGCGGGCATAATGTCCGCTGTGGACCGCACGCCCATGCACACGAGCTATGTAAGGTCCAGGATAACCGGGACCGGACTGAACAGGGAGATAAGGCTCCTTAAGCAGTTCATGCGCGGCATAAGCGTCTACGGGGCGGAAGCTAAGGTGGAGGGCTTCTCAGGATACCTCGTCGAGCTACTAACGATACGCTACGACTCATTCATCCAGGCCCTTGAGGCGGCGATGTCCTGGAGGACTCCCATCGTCCTCGACATCGAGGGCCTATGGGACGACCCGACTGCCCTGCCCAAATTCTTCCCTAACGCCGGACTCATAGTCGTGGACCCCGTGGACAGGACCAGGAACGTCGCGGCGGCCGTTTCCAGGGAGTGCCTCTCAAAGTTCCAACTCAAGGCCCACGAGTACGTGCTTCAGCCGTCAGAGGAGTTCTTTTTCCCCACGCCGAAGCCCGTGAGGAAGGCGCAGGATCTCAGGGAGGCTTTAGAGGCTAGGGGAAGCAGGTTCATGGCCGTCGTCTTCAGCCACGGGAAACTGAACGCGAACACACTCTACTCGCAGCTGAAGAAGACCGTGAAGAGCGTGTCCGCGGAGTTCAAGGAGAACGAGTTCAGGGTTTTCAGGTCTGCGGTGTGGACGAACGAGCGAGACATATCCGCCCTCCTCTTCGAGTTCGAGGACTGGCAGCTGCCTGAGCTCGTCCACAGGCTCGGCCCCCCCATAGACGCCGACCCCGCAAACCAGGAGAAGTTCAACGAAAAGTACGCCGGCGAAAGGCCCTACGTCATGGACGACAGGTGGGTCGTGGACGCGAGGAGGCGACACAGGACCCCTGACAGCCTACTCGAGGTCGTCCTTGCCGAGAGGAGGGGCTTCGGGAAGAATCTCAGAGGCCTCGGGAAGCCCGCCGTCATGCAGGACTCTGCAGTTTTGGAGGTCGACGGGCAGGAGTGGCTTAGATTCCTTGGCGATTACCTAGGTTGATGCTGGCGCCTAAGCCGCAAGGGCACGTCCCTAAAGGATATATTCGCGGGCGCGACACAGTTCTAACCGGGTATGCCTGAATAATGTGGCAGTGACATGAGAAGGCTGAGGGAAGGAAAAACGATATCGAAGATAATCGAGTACATAATACAGGGCCACCCCCACGGCCTCAAAAGAAGTGAGGTGCAGGAACGCCTGAAGGGAGAGTTCGGGGTCGGCGAGAGCACGGGAGGGGTCAACCGCCAGCTCAAGAGGCTCAGGGAGGCGGCGCTCATAGAATGGGACCAGGAGTCCTACACCCAAAAGCTCCCCGCGGACTGGGACTCAAAGGATTTCTTCATGAGGGTTGTTGACGCGTACAACATGTCAACAGACCACGCATACTTCCTTTCCCTCCGCCTAAGGAGGATAGTCTCCGAGAAGACCGCAACTGAGATAGACGACTACCTTGGCGGAAGATACGACCACGAGATGAATGAGAACACAGCCATGCTTCAAAACGACTGCAGCCAAGATGAGATGGCAGTCCACGAAGCCATCGCCAGGCTCACGGCCCGCCACAACAGCTATGTCCGCCTCAGACTCTACAAGACCGCAAACGAGTCCTTCATACGCGACATAAGCCACCACCTGAGCGGGCTAGAAGCAGAGAAGCTGGCCGGACAGTACGCCCGCAACCTCGCCACCATAGAAGCAAGCATCCGCCGCGAGATGGAGGCGATATTCAAGGCTAGGGAGGACCTGATTAGGCGCTTGGCAGACAAGAGGCTGAAGAGGAAGATGAAATATCTCATCAGGTTCGCACTGAAGAACGCCCGCCCAAGCCACGTGTACGACGGCCTCCTCTAATCCTTAGGGCTGGCACACTGACTTGAACCACCACGGATCCTTCGCGCAGGCCCTGAAACCAGTAGCCTCACAGCAGACATTCCACCGATACCAATTGCCTGCAGGCAGGTCGTGTAGCGTGTAATAGCTCAGGTCCTTGTTAGCGACACAGAACCATCCCGCCCCGCCGAATCCGTTATTCTGACAACCCGTCATATGACCGACTGGTGGCGGGTCGACGCTAACACCCTCTATGCCGCACTGTCCGCCAGTATCAAGGACCGGGAATATATCGCATAACGAACCGTCCGAGACATTATAGGACAGGTTAAGGTCGCATGTGAAGGCT
>Ga0315287_10004149_pt1 | contig 14077 bp, 8 predicted proteins | sample YL17G11_0_MG_FD_205037 | JGI IMG/M metagenome (GOLD analysis project Ga0315287, IMG submission 205037) | Sediment microbial communities from Yellowstone Lake, YNP, Wyoming, USA - YL17G11_0 | ecosystem: Environmental > Aquatic > Freshwater > Lake > Sediment | place: USA: Wyoming | collected... | reverse complement strand
TCGCCAGCGGCGCGGCCTTTCCCAGGGCGCCCTGGCAGAGCGGATGGGCTCGAGCCAGTCGCGCGTCGCCAAGCTCGAGGACGGGGCTCCGGGCGCTTCCCTCGACCTCTACCTTCGAGCGCTCTTCTCCCTGCACCCTCCAGCCGAGGGGGACCTCGGAAGGCTCGCCCGGCGGTGGTCCGGGGGAACGAAGACTGCCTCGAGACGAGCGACTCGGCGAGCCGGCGCAGGCTCGGGACGCAGGGCACGGCCCCGAAGTGGATGACCTGGCCGGGGAATGTCGTGTTTTGCGGAGGAGCGCCGGATGCCGATCGACCGAATTTCAGGCAGTTACGTGGTCTTTTGCCGCAGCGATTTGCCGCGCTCACCGACCCCTGCGGCAAATCAACCCTTGGGGACCCAGCGGCTTCCGCGCTTCTGCCCGGTAACCTCGACCTTCCCCTCAGCCTTCAGTTCCCGAAGCAGCCTGTGAATCGAATCCCGGCTTCGGCCCGGTAGCGCCTGCTCGAATTCCTGGATGGTCGCCGATTCGAACTCCTTCAGGTGCTGCACGAGCAATGCCTTGGCGTGGGCCTTGTCGAGGCCACGGCGCCGGGTGTACTCGCCACGCTTCCCCACGAAATCATAGAAGCGGCTCGACAGCATCAGCTTCGTCCGGCCCCGCTTCTCGAGGACACCCTTCTCCAAGAGAAGCGGAACTCGGGGTGCGAGCGCCCTCGGGACAGGCTCGGCACGATGAACCAGATCGAGGACCACGAGATCGGTCGTCGAGAATGCCGCCTGGGTTTCCTGCCCGACTCGCTCGAGGAAGCGCAGGAATGCCTCGTCCTGCACCTCTCCGCGTAGGACTACCGACACCTGGTACTCATCCGTTCCGGAGAAGTCGGGACGTGGCTTTCCCTCTCGTATCGACTCCTCGAACATGCGATCCGCCCCCTGCCCGGAGCGCTCGACGAAGCCGCACCTGGAGAGCGCCTCGGCAAGGCGCCGATTCCGGGGAGCCTGTTTCCAGAGAATGTTCTCTTCGGTCACGCCGGGGGGAAACCCGCCCGGGCTCACCACCTCGATGCGCCGGGAAAACTGTCGAATGAAGACCGACCCGAGTTGACGGTAGTCGCGGTGGCTGAGAGCGTTCAGGATCGCTTCCCGGGTTGCTGCCTCGTTGACGGTCGGGATGTCTCGGATGATGAGGCCGTTGCGAAACTGCTGGACCTCGCTGCGAGCCATGATCATTCGCAGAAGATTCTCGAAGTAGAGAAGGAACCCTTCCCGGAACTCCACGCGCTGCTGCGGGGCAATCGTCGTGTCCGAAGACCGGTACTCCAGCACGGTCTCCGATTGCGCCAGGTGCCGACCAAGCCCGGCTCTCGTCCCAAGGAGGACCAGGGCCGCTATGGTGATCCTTCCATCCGGGGCGAGCTCCGAATCACGGAGAAGCTCTTCCCGCGACATCCTCTCGATCTGAGGATTGCCGGATTTCCTTCGCCAGAGCTCGCGGAGCTTCTCTATCGCCAGCGGGTCGAGCTCCTCGTCTCGAGCCCCGATCACGGGTTCCGCGGAGTAGTCGGGCAACGCCTCGTCGAAGATCCGCCGGAGCCGGTCCGGAGTCATGGCCAGGAGCGACTCGCCCGCGCGCATGAGGTACGCGCCGTCGAAGCTCAGGGGTATGCCGATCGGACGGGAAGGTATCGTGAAGGCGAGCACCCGGCCGTCACCGTGCTGGATCTCGTCGACGTCGACACGCAAGCGCAGCTTGTCGACGAGTTGGACCTTCGTCCGCTGAATGTCCTCGAATGCGCGGGTCCCGACGACGCTGCGTGGTCTCTTGTCGCTGACGCCGAGCACCAGCACGCCACCACCCTCGTTGGCGAGCGCGATGCAGTACTTGAGGAGCTTCTCGAAGTCGAAGTTGTTCTTGGCTTCCTTGAACTCGAGGCGCTCCGCCTCGACCGTCTCCATCCAGGCCCGAAGCCTTTCGAGTTCCCTCTCCCGAGTCATCGGCACAGGATCTCCCACGCAAGACGCCCCATCAACCGTCCCGCGGAACATGGCGGTGGCGCGGGGTCTCCACAGTGAGGCAGGACGAGCGTCCTCCGCCCAACCCTTCCTCGGGTATCCGAAGCACGTTCAGCACCCGCACGCACGGCATCTTCCCCCTCGCACAGGCCTTGTAGACTGTCGCCGTCGAGACCTTGAGCCGCCGCGCCGCCTCCCGGACGGTGAGGAAGGCCCCGGGCACGACTGCACCCATGGCCCTCCTGCTCCGTAGCACGGGCGAAGCAAAATCCTCGAAAAGGAGCGGGTTTTCGCGGGACCGCTGGACGGCGTCCGAGATCGGATCCGTAGGGATTGCAAAGGGTTGCACATCCTTGCACGTGGTAGGACTTTCGGTGAAAGCCGTTCCCAAGCTGAGGGTCGCCGGTTCGAATCCGGTTTCCCGCTCCAGATTCGGAATGACGGAAGGCCCGGTGACCCCGGGCTTTTTCGTCTTCTGGTGCCTGGGTTGGTGAGCCCTCGGGAACCTCCGTTGCGAAGGCCGCAACACCGGCGCAACTCGACCCCCCGCTTTCCCCCGTCACGGTCGCCGCGACGGGAGCTTCGACGCCAAGGCGGAGCTTCGCCACTTCGGACTGCATGAAGTCAGGGGCAAGGTGCCCGTTCCGCTCCAGGGTTATCCGAACGTCGGCGTGGCCCAGGACCCGGCTCACGGCGGGCAGGGAGCAGCCCGCCTGCAGGAGGAGACCAGTTCAGATCCTCCTGGACCAGGGCGACCAGTTTCCGTAACTGCGGTTACCCGACGCGAAAGGCGGTTTGAACTCCCTTCTATGAAGCGGCGCCCCGGTGTCAATCGGCCCTGTCTGGGTCCCCGTTGCGGTTGGTCTTCTCGAGTTCGGTCAACCTTCTATTCGCGCTCTCGTGTGGCGACCGTGTCGCCGGCGCTTGATGTCCAATCGATGGTGAGCGGCGCCATCTACCCGACGGTCGTGGACCTCGACCAAGGAAATTCACGCGCTCGGCTCACCAAGACTCGAACCCTCGAAATCAACCGCCCGGTTCACCAGGCCGGGCTCGTCTCTCCTTTCATGCGGCCAGTGCCGCCTGCACGCCGACCTGCTTGCCGGGGTCAAATGGCGTCCCGTCGCGGAGCATCGCGAAGAGGATCCCGGCAAGTTTGCGTGCCAGCGCCACCGTCGCCACCGCCTTCCCGCGTCGCACCTCGATTCGTTTGGCCCACATCCGCAATCCGAGGGTCTCGGGGACCCTGCTGTAGCGGATGCGCTGCGACGCCTGCACGAGCAGGCACCTCGTCCGGGAGTCCCCGGCCCGCGTGATCCTCCCGCGGTGCTGCTTCTCGCCCGAGCTCTTCTCCCGCGGTACCAGCCCGAGGTAGGCCGCCAGCTGGTGTGGCCCGCGGAATCGCTCCACGTTGTCGACCACCGCCCGGAACGCCGCCGCCGTCACCGGCCCGATCCTCGGCGCCGTCCGCAGCAACGCAACCGCGGGGTCGTTCTTCGTCGCGTGCTCCACGGCCGCGTCGCACCAGGCCAGCTGCTCGTTCACCTTCACGATGGCGGCCAGGAGTGGCGCCACCTCGCTCTGCAGCCACCCCGGCAGCCCCATCTTCGAGACACGTTCCGGGAAGTGCTCCGCCGACCCTGTAGGCACGCGCAGCCCGTCGTTGCGCAGGAGCGCCCGCACCACCGAGATGAAGCTCGTCCGACTCCGCACCAGCGCCTCTCGCACCACCAGCTTGGTCGTCACGCGGCGCTGCTGCTCCGACCGCCGGTGCGCCAGCCTGTAGGTCCCGCTCCTGCACGCCTCGGCCAGCGCCCGAGCGTCCCGGAGGTCCGTCTTCACCCGCCTGATCCTCATCCCGTACATCGGCGCGAAGCCCGGGGCGGCGACGATGAGCTCGTGGCCCAGTTCCCCCAGGAACCTCGCGCCCCACTCGCTCTCCGTGGACGTCTCGATGAGCACCCTGGCCCGCGGGCGGTCGCCCAGCACCTCCCCGAACCGCTCCAGCGTCGTCGCGATCCGCACCTCCGTGACCTCCCCGTCCGGGGTATTGTGGGGCTTTCGAGCCACCACGGTCGAGGTGGTAGCCAGCCTGCGGTTACCCGAGTCGAAAGGCGGTTTGAATCTTCCATCCGCGAATGGCGATGACGTCGTCGTTCGCATCCTCGCCGGGGCCACCGCTGGCCGCCCCTCCAGATGTGTGACAGGATCACACCCTCAGTCGAACCAATCGACCCGCACCAGGACCTCGCTCCGCCCGGTCTCAGGAGGTCACGATGCCTTGCCTGCTCCGCGCAGTCGTCGGACTCGCACTCGCCGTCCTTCCCTCGCTCGCAAGCACCGCCGCTCCGGAGACGGTCCCGGCCGTCGAGCGGTATGCCTTCATCGCCAGCGGCAGCCGTATCGGGACCATGGTCGTCTCCACGGCGGGAGCACGTGTGAGCGTCGACTGGCGAGTGGACGACAACGGTCGCGGGCCAAAGTTGAAGGAGGAGATCGACCTGGGCTCGGATGGCGTCCCTCGACGCTGGACCCTCGAAGGGACGTCGGACGCCGGAGCCCCCGTGAAGGAGGCCTTCGAACTGCGCGGCACGCGGGCCACCTGGACCTCGCTGGATGACTCCGGCGGCCTGGAAGTGACGGGCGCTCCTCTCTACCTCCCCAACAACTCGAGCCCCTGGAATCTGGGCCTCATGCTGCGGTTGCTCCTCGCTGCGCCGGGCGGGCGGCTTCCCGTGCTGCCAGCCGGCGAGGCTCTCGTCGAGAGGGTGAGGGACGTCCGGATCGGTCCGGAGAGCGCAGGCGTGGAGGCCACCGTCTACGCCCTCTGGGGGCTCGACGTGCAGCCCACCTTCGTCCTGGCCGATGGGAAGCGACATCTGCTCGGGTTCATCGGCGCGGGCTACGTCCTCGTGGCGGAGCAGCTCGCGGGTGAGTTCGAGGCGCTTTCGCGCCTGGCCCAGACGATCAACCAGGAGTTGCTCGGCCGGCTCACTCGCACCCTGACCCACCGCTTCGACCGGCCGGTGTACATCGTCAACGTCCGGGTCTTCGACTCGGTGGCTGCCACGGTCGGCCCCCTCACGAACGTCGTCGTGTTCGGGGACCGGATTGCCGGCATCCGGACCGGGGCCCCGCCCCCCGGGGCCGTGGTCATCGAAGGCGGCGGCGGCACGATCCTGCCCGGCCTGAACGACATGCACTCGCACGTCGGCGCATGGGGCGGTCCCTTGAACCTCGCCGCCGGAGTGACCTCCGTCCGCGACGTCGGCAACGACAACGCGGTGCTTCTCGAGCTGACCCGGCAGGTCGAGGCGGGCGAGGTCCTGGGACCGCGGATCGCCCGGTCCGGCTTCCTCGAGGGGCGCAGCCCGTTCTCGGCGTCAGGCGGATTCACGGTCGGCCGGCTCGACGAGGCGCTCGAGAAGGTGCGCTGGTACGCCGACCACGGCTTCATCGGCATCAAGATCTACAACTCGATGACGCCGGACTGGGTGAAACCCATCTCCGAGGAGGCCCATCGCCTCGGCCTGCGCGTGAACGGCCACGTGCCCGCGTTCATGACCTCCGAGCGTGCCGTGCGCGACGGCTACGACGAGGTCTCTCACATCAACCAGCTCGTCCTTAGCTTCGTCATCGGGCCCAAGGACGACACCCGCACCCCGTTTCGCTTCACCGCGCTGGGCGAGCGGTTCGGAACGGTGGACCTGGGGAGCGAGCCCGTGCTGCGCCTGCTGAGGCTCATGAAGGAGCGTGGCACAACCCACGATCCGACCCTCGCCGTCTTCCAGCAGTTGCTCCTGTCGCGCCCCGGGACGACGACGCCCAGCGACGCGCCATGGCTCGACCACATGCCGGGACCCGTGCAGCGTGCTCGGCGAACCACCGCTCTCGACGTGAAGCCGGAGCAGTATGCCGCCTACGAGGCCGCCTGGCGGAATCTCCTGAAGACGCTGGCTCTCCTCGACCGGGAGGGGATCCGGCTCGTGCCGGGGACGGACGACATGCCCGGATTCACGCTGCACAGCGAGCTCGAGATCTGGGCCCAGGCGGGGATTCCCAGCGGCCGGATCCTCCAGCTCGCGACCCTCGGTTGCGCCCGCTACCTCGGCCGGGACCAGGATCTCGGGTCGATAGCGCAGGGCAAGCTCGCCGACCTGATGCTCGTGGCCGGCGACCCGACGAAGGACATCTCCGCCATCCGGCAGGTGCGCCTCGTGATGAAGGGAGGCGCGGTCTATTACCCGGAGGAGATCTACTCGAAGATGGGCATCAAGCCCTTCGCTTCCCGGCCGAAGGTGACGGTTCCGACGCCGAAGTAGCCCGCCTGGCCGGACCGGATCGGGAGCCTCGCGGTCCTGGTTCAAGGCTGACTCGGAACGCCACGGGCATTCCGCGTGCCGCCCAGCGGCTCCACACTCGGCGCAGCAGAATCGAGAGGACGCGGTCGGCAGGCGGGCCACGAGGAGGAGGAGCGTCGTGCCGGGGGATTTCTGGCAAGGCAAGCGACAGGCGCATCCGGGCGAACGTCCTGGTCGAGGTTACGGATGAGCGCCCGGATCGTGCGAGGTGCAACGAGGTTCGCGAGCCGGCCCAAGCAGGTTCAGCCAGCCGACCGCGTCCGGGAGCTCTTTGGCGGCGCCTCGTCGGCGTCCAGCCATGGACCGATTGCCTCTCCCGACATCCGACGCACCTCGGTGAGGGACGTCGGCGGCCATGAGTAGCTCTTGCTCATCCGGATGAAGTCGTTCATCGCCCCGAGGATGCGCCGGCTGGCGGTCTTGCCGATGCGCGCCTGCTCCATCGCTCGCAGTGTTCGCTCGCTCACGAAGAGGACGACCTGGAGCCTCGGTGCGTGGATGAGCGTCGCGTACCAGTCTCCGAGCGCAGTCGTCGGCGGCACCTCGTAGAGCGATGGCTCGGCCCGGAGGCGCGCGAGAAGCTTCGCCGTGCACCGGGTCGTGAACATTTCTCGCTCGTATCACGGGGCTACCCGACATGCACCGGCACTTGCGGTTCGCCTGGCCGACCACGGCGTTCCTCGGTCTCGGCATCCCGGGCCTGAGGCTGGACGACTTATACATATACGTATAACTTGTTCGGCATGGCCCCCGGCCCCGCTCGCTCGCCTCCCCCGGTCCCTCCGGAGCTCCCTGCGCTCCTGCACGGCCTCAACACCTGGTGGCGCCCGCCTCACGCGGTCCGCCCGGCGGTTCCTCCGTTCCTCCGCCGCCAGACCCGGCTGCTGGCCGAGCGGATGCGCCAGCGCGTGCCGCTCATCCAGGTCATCCGCGGGCCTCGGCAGGTCGGCAAGACCACTGCCATCCTGCAACTCGTCGAGTCGCTCCTCGCTGACGGCGTCAGGCCCATCGACATCCTGCTCCTTCGCTTCGACCTCCAGTCGCTGCGGGAGGCCGGCGGCCTGCTCGGCCTCATCCGCTGGTACGAGGCCAACGTCCGCGGCCGGGCGCTCGACGACGGCGCGCCCGGCTACCTGCTCCTCGACGAGGTCCACAAGCTCCCTCGCTGGAACGAGGAGGTGAAGCACCTCGCGGAGACCGCCCGGCCCCGTATGGTGATCACCGGCTCCTCGAGCGTCCTTTTGGCGCGGGGGACGAGGGAGAGCCTGGCGGGTCGAGTCCAGTCCACCGAGTTCCCCACCTTCTCATTCCGCGAGGTGCTGGAGGCCTGGCACCCCGAGCTCTCGCCGCCGGTTCCGCCGCTCCGCTTCCTCGCGACCTTCGACTCGGGCGCGCGTGAGGTCTTCCGCGAGCTGCACTCGTTCGCGGAGAAGAACGTCCGCCCCCTCGCCCGCGCGCTCGACCGGTACTACCTCCGGGGCGGCTACCCCCGGCTCCACTCCGGGGAGATCGTCGCCGACGGGTGGGCCGACTACCTCATCGAGACGGTGTTCGATCGCGTTCTCGGAGTGGACATCCCGGAGCTCTTCCCCGTCCAGCAGCCGCAGCTGTTGCGCCACCTCTACCTCTCGCTGGCCCGGCGAACCGGGCAGGAGGTGAGCCAGCTCGACCTTGCGGCGGAGGCCAACGCGGCCGGCCTTCGCACCAACCAGCCCACGGTGGGGCGCTACCTGCGCTACCTCGCCGATGCGCTCCTGGTCCGTGAGTTCCGTCGCTTCCCGCTGGGCAAGGCCAAGACGGCACGCGTGCCGGTGAAGATCACGCTCACCGACCTCGGCGTCCGCAACGCCATCTTCCGCGGCGCGCCGTCGCTCTGGGAGTCCCCGCCGGAGATGGTCGGGCCGCTCGTGGAGACCGTCGTCCAGGCGGTCATCCGCGACACCGACCTGGCGGTCCACTTCTATCGGGAGCGCACCGATCCCTCGGACCGGCGGTCGCCGTTCCAGGAGGTGGACTTCGTGGCCGAGCGGACCGATGGCGACGTCCTCCCGATCGAGGTGAAGTTTCGGCGGAAGCTGGACGACGCGGACTTTCGGGGGCTCTTCGCCTTCATGAAGCAGCACCGCTGCCGGCGCGGGGTGCTGGTGTCCCGCGTGACCACGATCCTCGAGGATGACCGGCTCCTGGTGGTGCCATTGAGGGACTTCCTGCTGGCGTACTGACGCCTCCGCGTCACCGTTGCCGCCGACCGGCTCCTGGCCGCCTCCCGGACGGTCAGGAACCTCTCCAGGGCCGCACTGACCGTCATGTTTTTCCGTGGCACGGGCGTGGCAACATCCTCGAAAGGAACCTGCGTTCCAGGGGACGGCTGGACGGGATCCCTCACCTGTCCCCGAGGAATTCCAGCTGCTTGCAAGGCGCTGGACCCTGCGAGACTCTCAGTGAAATCCGTTCCCGGCCTGAGGGTCGCCGGTTCGAATCCGGTTTCCCGCTCCAGGTTCCTGAGGGGTCGCGCGGTGACGCGTGGCCCCTCGGTCGTTCCGGACGAGATGCTTCACCGCGCCAGGTGGCGAACGACCGCTACGGCGGGCAGCCAATGACGGCCTTCCAGCGCGGGGCGTCCGCGGGCAGGCGCTCCGCGCCGAAGCGCGCGGCCGCCTGGCGCAGGACCTGGCAGCCCTCGGCCTTCCGCCCCACCCCGGCCAGCGGAAGCGCCTGGTGGGTGAAGTAGATGGGCGAGCCTGGGTCCCGGGCGGTGGCGGCCTGGAACGCGGCCAGGGCCTCGGCCCAGTTCCGCTGGTAGGCGAGGATCTCCCCGTACGCGTTGAGGAGGGTCGGGTCGTCGGGGGCCACGACCAGCGCGCGGCGCGCCTCGGCGCGCGCCTCCTCTGACCGGCCCATCTGCGCCAGCGCCACGGCGCGGTTCATGCGCAGCTCGGGATGTTCGGGCGCCACCTCGAGCCCGCGGTCGACGACCACCAGGCTCTCCGCATGGCGGCCGCCCATGGTGAGCAGGGCACCGAGGTTCCGGGCGAGGTGCACGACGTCGGCCGGCGTCTGCGCGAGCACCCAGCCACGGCGATAGGCGGCCTCCGCGCCCTGGACGTCTCCCTTGTGCTGCAGGGCGAGCCCGAGGTTCGTGAGGATCCGGGGTTTGTTCGAGTACTTGGCCGCCGCGTCGCGCCACAGCGATTCCTCGGTGGCCCAGACCCGGGCGCGCCCCGTCAGCATCACGGCCAGGGCGAGGAGGACGGCGGCGGCGAGCGCCGCTCCGGCGAGCGCGGCCCGGGGTGGGGCGACGGCGCGATGGAGGGCGGCGTCGACGCCGACGACCAGGGCCAGGATCGGGCCCAGCGACGCGAGGTAGACGCGGTGCTCCATCGCCAGGTCGACCACCGGGACCACCGAGGAGGTCGGCGCGAGCACGACGAACCAGAAGAAGATGCCGAAGGCAGCCAGCCGCTCCGCGGGAGCGGCGCCCGGGGCGCGCTCGGCGCGGCGCCACAGCCACGCGGCGAAGAGCAGCGCCACCACGATCCCCGCGCCGGCCAGCGCCGATGCGGCATCCAGGCCGGGACTCGCCGTGAAGTCACGATCGACGGTGAGCCCGTCGGGCCAGGCCAGCAGGCGCAGGTAGAGCCACTGGACGCGCAGCTGGCTGAGGAAGTACCGCCCCGTCGGCAGCGCCGCCGACTCGACGCCCACTCCGGCCCCCGGATTCGACGCGAAGTCGCCCATGTGCAGGACCGCGCTCCAGGCGGCGAGGAGGAGCAACGGGGCTGCGAGCACCAGCGCACGCAGCGACCGCCGGGCCAGCGGCCCGGAGCCGCGCTCGCCGCCCGATGCCACGACCGCCTGCTCCAGGACGAAGACGGCCGGAGCGGTGATGGCGATGGACTTGGATCCCATCGCCACGAGCCAGGAGGCGACGGCGGCCGCCCAGGACACGCCCGCGCGGAGAGTCCGGCGGCGGGCCGCGGCGGAGTCGAGCAGGAGCAGGCAGAGCAGGTAGAAGAGCGAGCTCAGCACCTCGGCTCGCTGCGCCACGTAGGCAACCGCCTGGCTCTGGATGGGGTGCAGGGCGAACGCGCCGGCGACGACGACGGCCAGCGCCGAGGCCCGCAAGTGGCCGGCGCGGCGCAGGAGCTGGCGAGTGAAGAGGAACGCGAGCACGCCGGCAGCGACGTGCAGGAACAGGCTCACCACGTGGTAGCGCAGTGGCTCGAGCCCGGCGGCGCGGTAGTCGAGCGCGAAGGAGAGCTGGGTGACTGCCCGGGCCGGGCGCAGGAGCTCCACCAGCGACGGCAGCCGCAGCGCGTCCGGCCCGCGCAGCGCCATGTTGTTCTGGATGGAGCCCCAGTCGTCGAAATGGAACTCCCCGTGAAGGGCCGGACGGTAAGCGAGCCCCGCGCCGGCGAGCACCGCTGCGAGGGCCAGCCACGGCGCGGCCCGGCGAAGCGCGTCCGAGGTCGGTCCGCGCGACGGCGTCGGCGGCGGCGCGCCCTTCCCGGGCGGCCCAGGGCGGCGGCCGGACGACGGGGCAGGGTTCGCGCCTGCACCGGGGGGCCGACCTGCGGCGGCAGCAGGGTGGACGGGCGAGGGGCCCCCGCGACGGCGGGCCTTGCGGGATGCCATGGGGCGACGAGCCTGCGCCGGAAGGAGCCGGGGGGTCAAGGCTCGCGGCGGGTCCTCGTCCCGTGCATCGGTTCAGGCCGGGGTCGGCGACGACGATCTCGTGCCCCAGCTCGTTCAACGAGTCCTGGGAGGGGCCGCGCCACGGGCTGCAGGCGCAGATCCACCGCGACCTACTGCACGCCTTCCGGGAGTTCACGCTGCGTGAGGTCGAAGCCCCCACTGCAATGAAAGCTCCATGAGAGCCAGCCGATTCAGTCCCTGCGTTGCCGAACGCGCGGTGGAAGCGAGGGAGGATCCTGCTCGCGCGCCGAGGGTCGCCCTGGGTGCGTGGCCGAAGGAGACATCCCATGCTGTGCAGCGGGGCGCAGCCCTGCCAGGCGTCGGTCAGGACGATGGCCCCCGTCATGACGTTTGTCTTCACGAAGCCCGACAGCGAAGCCGCCGTGGCGTTTGGCACGACCTGGAGCCGCACGCGGCCGGAACCTGCGCCTCGAACCTGTATTGAAGCAAGTCCTCCAGAAGCTCGAGGGCGCGGGGGGCTGAAACCAATCGCGCGATCGGACCCCGATCGGGTCAACCGAAACGGGACCTCCCGGGATGGCCCGCTCGAGACCAGAGGTCCGGATGGGTGTGAGACCTGGTTCTGCGCCTCCGGCCATCACGAGAAGCGCACAATGCCCCTCTGGCACGCGGAAGCCCACGCCATCTCCGGAGGAAGACCCCATGCGGAAGCTCGTTGCGATTGCAGCGCTCATGTTCACTGCCTGTAACAGCGGGGGCAGTGGCGACTCCACGGTGGCGACGCCAACCTTCTCGCCCGCGGCCGGCACGTACAACGCCGTTCAGAGCGTGACCATCACCTGCGCCACCGCCGGCGCGGCCATCTACTACACGGCCGACGGCAGCGCGCCGACCACGACCTCCACGCTCTACGTCGGGGCGGTCCCGGTCGCCGCGAGCAAGACCCTCAAGGCCATCGCCACGGCCGCCGGCAAGACCGACAGCGCCGTCGCCTCGGCGACCTACACGCTGCAGGCCGGGACGCCGGTCATCTCGCCAGCGGCGGGCACCTACGCCACTGCGCAGAGCGTCACCCTCACCAGCGCGACGCCGGGGGCGGCCATCCACTACACGATCGACGGCTCGACGCCGACCTCGGCATCGCCCACCTACGCGACGGCGATCGCCCTGCCCGTCGGCGCCACCGCGGCCACCACCACCATCAAGGCCATCGCCTTGGCCACGGGCTTCGCCGACAGCTCAGTCGCCTCCTCGACCATCGTCATCGATCCGAACGCCACGCCGGCGGCGGCGCCGACCTTCAACCCGCCGGCGGGCACCTATGCCTCGGCGCAGACGGTGACCATCTCCACGGCCACCGCCGGCACGACCATCTACTTCACGACCGACGGCAGCACGCCGACCACGGCCTCCACGGTCTACTCGACGCCGGTCCCGGTGGCCGCCACCCTGACGCTCAAGGCCATCGCCGCTGGTGGCGGTCACACTCCCAGCACGGTCGCCTCGGCGGCCTACGTCATCACCCTGCCGCTGGCCGCCACACCGACCTTCAGTCCCGGGGCGGGCACCTACACCTCGGCCCAGTCGGTGATCATCAGTTCCACCACGGCGGGCGCGGTCATCTACTACACGGCCGACGGCAGCGCGCCGACCACGGCCTCCACGCTCTACGGCGGGGCGGTCCCGGTCGCCGCGAGCAAGACCCTCAAGGCCATCGCCACCGCCACCGGCTACGGGACGAGCGCCGTCGGCTCGGCCACTTACACCATCAGCACTGGAGGCGGGACCGACTTCCTCGCCGTGTGCAGCGGCGTCTTCGACAAGCAGATCAGCTTGATGGAGACTTGCCTGCACTGGAACCCCGCCATCATCTCGTCCACCATCGGCTCCTCGCAGGTCTTCTGCGCGGACACCCAGAAGGAGATCGCGGCGGGGCTCATCACCTACAACCCAACCCAGGGAACGGCTTGCGCCAGCGCCTCCCAGGCCCTCACCTGCGCCGATCTGGTCTCGCTGGCCGGCGTCACGACGCCGGCGGCCTGCGACACGGCACTGGTCGGGACGGTCAACAACGGGGGCGCCTGCTACTCCGGCAACGACTGCAAGACCGGCTTCTGCACCTGGGACCTCGCGAGCGGGACCTGCCCGGGCACCTGCCAACCCTTCGCACTGCTGGGCCAGAGCTGCTCGAGCTCCATTTGCGCCGATGGGCTGGCCTGCGACGCCTCAATCTGCAAGACGGAATCGCCGGTGGGCGGCGCCTGCCCGTGCCAGTCCAGCCTCTGGTGCGACACGGCCGGCGGCGGCGCCGGAGTCTGCAAGGCACCGCTTCCGCTCGGGGCGAGTTGCACCTTGGCAAGCGACCACTGCAACGTCCTCACGAAGTGCGCGGGTGCCCCCGCCACGTGCCAGAGCTACGTCGGGCTGGGCGCGAGTTGCACTCCCGGCTCGACCCCCTTGGACAGCCTCTGCGGCCTCGGCTACGACTGCGATTCCGTCACGAGCAAGTGCGTCTCCTGGCCGAAAGTCCTGGAGTCGTGCGCCACCATTCCCATCTGCATCAACGCCTACTGCGACGCCCTGGCCGCCAGTCCCACCTGCAAGGCCTATCTGGCGGACGGTGCCACCTGCAACCCGTCGCTCTTCGGGTTGGAATGCGCCTCACACCACTGCAACTCCACCACGCTGAAGTGCGACCCCAGCACGCTGAACCGGTGCGCGCTGCCGTGACGTGAAGGACAAGACGCCGGCTGGCGCGTCCGCGCGCCGGCCGGTCCCTGCTGCTCGCCCATTCCCAGCCCCGGCAGGATCTCGTCGCCGGAGAGCTTGCGCCACTGGCCCTCCCCCGGTCGGGCAGAAGATGCCGTGGACCTTGAGAGGGGGGCTGGACGACCGCCGGTCGCACCGGAGGGACGCCGGCTTGACAACGCCCTCCGGGGCGGGCAGACGAAGCCCATCGGCGGATTGCACCACCGCCCGGTGCACTTCCGGTGTACCTTGCACGTCCGAGGAGTTCCTGCGTGCCCTTCTCCGAGACCGTGGTC
>Ga0315287_10004148_pt1 | contig 14078 bp, 10 predicted proteins | sample YL17G11_0_MG_FD_205037 | JGI IMG/M metagenome (GOLD analysis project Ga0315287, IMG submission 205037) | Sediment microbial communities from Yellowstone Lake, YNP, Wyoming, USA - YL17G11_0 | ecosystem: Environmental > Aquatic > Freshwater > Lake > Sediment | place: USA: Wyoming | collected... | reverse complement strand
AAGGTCCTCTGCACGGGTCGTTCACACTAACACCCCAGGCGGATGTCGGCGGTGGAGTATGGGAAGGTACTTATGAGGGATATAGGTACAAAACAAGTACGCCTGGTGTTTTCACGGCATTCCTAAGGATTGTGGGACATGGAAAGGGTGGGACTATTCACGGAATGCAGCTCTGTGAACAAAGCACCCTCACTGCATATGGTACACCTCCCGACTACTGGACAGGTGTGGGCGAAGGCTCCTACAAATCACATTGAACCCGGTGGACAGAGGGTTGCTCATCCTGGGAAGTGAATGACAGCCACACTGTCGATATGTTCAAAGATTTTAGCGTTGACGTTGCCGAGCTATGCATAGAAAGGTCACCGGAGGAACGAATACGGAAAGCAGTACGAGGGAAGGCTTCAAGTTCGGTTTGTTGGAGAGTCGGTTACGGTCCTCGTTGCGCTACCGCGCCGGTGACCTCCTTAAATGGGACGCTTACCAGTTGTGTAGATAGGAGGTCACATGTCGAATGCAACCAAGTACCTCGGCCTGCCTGCCGCTAAGACAGGCTTTGTTGAAGCACAATCAGATTTCAGGAAGTATTGTCTGATTCTTGTTTCCTGTCTTCTCGCTTTCTTTGAAGCGCGCGGGCAAAGCGGAGCCTGGACAAGGAAACAAGACTTGCCAACCCCAAGAATAGTGACTAATGCTTCTGTCATCAATGACAAAATCTATGTTATCGGTGGGATGGATTTCAATTATGTAAATCTTGATGCCAACGAGGTGTACGATCCTTCAACAGACACCTGGGAGAGAATAAGACCTCTGCCAACCCGAAGGGCGTTTCCTTCCTCCGCTGCTGAAGATGGGATCATTTATGCTATTGGCGGCGGTTACCCTGATGCAACCTCAACCGTTAACGCGTATGATCCTCTGACTGATTCCTGGACAACAAAAGCCAATATGCTCAGTAAGAGGTTTGCTGCTCATGCAGCTGTTGTTGATGGCATCATCTATAACATTGCAGGAAATCACTATGACAAGAATCTGGAAGCGTATGATCCTTCAAAAGATACATGGACAAGGAAAACAGATATACCTGAGGCCTGGGGCATAGTGCGCATAACTGCATATAATGGATTACTCTACGCATTTGGTGGAGGATTTGACACGTCACCACTTTCAACTGTGTATGCCTATGATCCTAAGACAGACACATGGACAAAGAAGAAAGATATGCCCACTCCCAGGTGTGCCTGTTGGACATATCTCGTCGGTGGCAATATTTATGTTCTAGGGGGAATGGACAGAGCTTTTGGACAAATTCTTTCAAATGTAGAAGTGTATGATCCGGGATCCGATAGCTGGGAAACTAGACCAAATATGCCATTGAAGCGTACTATTTTTGCAGGGGCAGTAGTTAAGGGTAAAATCTATGTAATGGGTGGAATATCTAATTGGGCAGGTCCGGAACAAAAAGAGGTATGGGAATATGATCCAGCAGTCAATACAGGCGTGGCAGCGTCATTAGAATTGCCGAAGAATGTCGGTCTTGAGCAGAATTTTCCGAACCCGTTCAATCCGGCCACAGTCGTCAGGTATCACCTGCCAGTGGCCAGTGACGTAAAGCTCGCAGTATACGACATGCTTGGACGCGAGGTATCCGTGCTGGTGAATGAGAGGAGGGAGGCGGGGGTTCACGAGGTCAAGTGTGATGGGTCCAATCTTGGGAGTGGTGTGTACTTGTACCGACTACAAGTGGGGGATTTCGTCCAATCGAAGAAACTCGTGCTTTTAAGATGAGTTTCGGCTCGATTTAGGAGTCAGCGGGCCGCCGAGTGTTGCCGTTCTACCCGACGACCCACCGAGACCTACTTCGAGTCTGCAACCTTCTGCGACATCTGCGCCGAAAGGAGCATGAGATGAGAAACCATTACATCAATCTCGCATTCGTCATTGTTCTGCTTTGTCCCTTTGCGTCTGCACAATGGGTGCAAACCAATGGACCGTACGGCGGCTTCGTTTGGTGTTTCGCGGTCTCCGGAGGAAATCTCTTTGCCGGCACTTGGGGCGGCGGTGTCTTTGTTTCCACAAATGGGGGCACAAGCTGGACTGCAGTCAATACCGGCTTGACCAACAGGAATGTCAACGCCCTTGCGGTGAGCGGTACGAATCTCCTTGCGGGTACGGGTGGTCCCTGGCGCGGTCCTGGCGGCGTGTTTCTTTCCACCAACAACGGCACAAGCTGGACACCGGTCAATAACGGCTTGACGAATACTGAAGTGTATACCCTTGCCGTCTCCGGTACGGATCTCTTTGCTGGTACTTGGCGCGGCGGCGTTTTTCGTTCCACCGACAACGGCACAAGCTGGACACAGACCGGCTTGACGAACACTGATGTCTATGCTCTTGCCGTCTCCGGAGGGAATCTCTTTGCCGGGACTGAAGGCGGCGGCCTTCTTCTCTCCACCGACAACGGTACAAGCTGGACTGCAGTCAATACCGGCTTGTCGAACACTCCTGTCAATGCTCTTGCCGTCTCCGGAGGAAGTCTCTTTGCCGGGACTGAACGCGGCGGCGTGTTTCTTTCCACCAACAACGGCACAAGCTGGACTGCCGCCAGTACAGGCCTGACCAGTACTTGGGTTCTGTCACTCGCCATTTCGGGCACGGATCTCTTTGCCGGAACTTATGAAGGCGGTGTCTTTCGTTCTACCGATAGCGGTACAAGCTGGACGGCCGTCAATACAGGCTTGACCAAGACTGCTGTTTGGTCACTCGCTGTGTTGGGCACGAATCTCTTTGCCGGAACTTGGGATGGCGTGTTTCTTTCTACCAATAGCGGCACAAGCTGGACTGCCGCGAGTGCAGGCTTGACGAACACTTTTGTCAATGCTCTTGCCGTCTCCGGAGGGAATCTTTTTGCCGGGGTTTCGCGCGGCGGCGTCCTTCTTTCCACCAATAGTGGCACAAGCTGGATTCCAGTCAATACCGGCTTGGCGAAGACTGATGTCTATGCTCTTGCCGTGGCTCCCGCCTCCGGCGGGACAGGCGGCGCGAATCTCTTTGCCGGGGTTTGGGGCGGCCTCTTTCTTTCTACCAATAGCGGTACAAGCTGGACTGAAGCTAGTGCCGGCTTGCCGATCCAAGGTGTCTATGCCCTTGCCGTCTCTCCCGCCTCTGGCGGGACAGGCGGCACGAATCTCTTTGCCGGGACTCAGAACGGCGTGTTTCTTTCCACCAACAACGGCACGAGGTGGACAGCAGTCAGTAGTGGCTTGTTAAACAGGGAAGTTAGGTTTCTTGCCATCTCCGGCACGAATCTTTTTGCCGGGACTTGCGACGGCGTCTTTCTTTCGACCAATAGCGGCACAAGCTGGACTGCAGTGAATGCCGGCTTGACGAACACTTGCGTCAATGCTCTTGCCGTCTCCGGCACGAATCTCTTTGCCGGGACTGCCTATGACGGCGTGTTTCTTTCCACCAACAATGGCTCAAGTTGGGCTAAGGTTAATTCCGGCTTGACTAGTACTTATGTTCGGTCTATTGTAGTCTCCCCGAACGGGGCAGGCGGCACGAATCTCTTTGTTGCGACTTTTAACGGCGTGTTTCTTTCCACCAACAGCGGCACAAGCTGGACCGCAGTCAATACCGGCTTGACGAACACAAATGTCGGTGCGTTTGCCGTCTCCGGAGGGAATCTCTTTGCTGGGACGGACGGCAGCGGTGTGTGGACACGCCCGTTGTCAGAAATAACAACAGATGTGGAGAGCGAGGAAATGTTACCGTCTCAGTTTGCTCTGGCACAGAACTACCCCAATCCGTTCAACCCGAGCACGACCATCAAGTACGAGTTGCCCAAGTCGTCGGAAGTCAGAGTGAGTGTTTTCGATATGCTTGGACGCGAGGTATGCGTGCTGGTGAGCGAGAGGAGGGATGCGGGAGTGCACGAAGTCAAATTTGACGGGTCGAATCGTGGGAGTGGTGTGTACTTGTACCGACTACAAGCAGGGGATATCGTCCAAACGAAGAAACTCGTGCTTTTGAAATAGTGTTGGCTCGAAGGAGGAGTTAGGCAGCCGCCGAGTGTTTTTGCTTCCCCGTGCTACCCGACGACCCACCGAGTCTTACTTCAGGTCAGTAGTCTCCCGCTGTGATTGCGTTGAAAGGAGGACAAGATGAGAAACCGATTCGGCTACCTTGCACTCGTCATCGTTCTGGTTTGTCCCTTTGCGTCCGCACAATGGGTACAAACCAACGGACCTTGTGGTGGTGATTTAAGAGCCCTTGCCGTGAGCGGCACGAATCTCTATGTGGGCACTTGGGGTAGTGGCGTCTTTCTTTCCACCAACAATGGCACAAGTTGGACTGCCGTCAATACCGGCTTGGGAAATTGTTATGTTTCTGCTCTGGCCGTTTCCGACACAAATCTCTTTGCTGGAACTTATGATGGTGTCTTTCTTTCCACAGACAACGGCACAACCTGGTCAGCAGTCAATACCGGCTTGGGGAGTGGTGGGGAACTTACTGTCTCTGCTCTTGGCGTCTCCGGCATGAATCTCTTTGCTGGTATGGAGGGTTTCTTAAGAGGTCAGTACGGTGCCTTTCTTTCCACCAACAATGGCACAAGCTGGACTGAAGTTAACTCTGGTCTACCACGCACATCTATCTATTCCTTCGCTGTCTCAGGCACAAATATCTTTGCCGGGACGTATGGCGATGGCGTCTTTCTTTCCACAAACAATGGCACAAGTTGGACAGCAACCGGCTTGACAGATACCGGTGTTGTGGCTCTTGCCGTGTCCGACTCGAATCTCTTTGCCGGGACTTCTGGCGGCGTCTTTCTTTCCACCAACAATGGCAAAAGCTGGACTGCAGTCAATACCGGCTTGACGGTCATTAATGTCAACGCTTTCGCTGTCAACGGCACGAATCTCTTTGCCGGAACTTCCGGCGGCGGCATCTTTCTTTCCACCAACAACGGCCTAAACTGGACGCCGGTCAATGCTGACTTGAGGTACTCTTATGTCCTTGCCCTTGCCGTCTCCGGAGGGAGTCTCTTTGCCGGGACGTATGGGGGTGGCGTTTTTCTTTCCACCAACAAAGGTACAACCTGGACTGCTGCTAGTACAGGCTTGACGAATACTAGTGTTTCATCTCTTGCCGTAAACGACACGAATCTCTTTGCCGGGACGTATGGGGGTGGCGTCTTCCTTTCCACCAACAAAGGCACAAGCTGGACTGAAGTTACCTTAGGGCTGCCAGCCAACACATCTATCCTTCCTTTTGCTGTCATTGGCATAAATCTCTTTGCCGGGACGTATGGCGAGGGCATCTTTCTTTCCACCAACAATGGCACAAGTTGGACTGCCGTCAATACCGGTCTGGGGAATTATTATGTCTCTGCTCTTGTCGTTTCCGAGGGAAACCTCTTTGCAGGAACTCAAGACGGAGTCTTTCTTTCCATCAACAATGGCGCAAGCTGGACTGAAGTTGGCTCAGGGCTGCCAGTGAACACTTCTATTTCTTCTTTTGCTGTCAGTGGAACAAGAATCTTTGCCGGGAGTTCTGACGGTGGCGTCTTTCTTTCCACCAACAACGGAACAAGCTGGACACTCGTCAGTTCAGCGCTGCCGAATGAGGATGTTCGTACTCTTGGAGTCAGCCCTGATGGGATAAGTATATTTGCGGCAATTTCTTGGAGGGGTGTCTTTCGTTCCACGAACAATGGCACAAGCTGGGCTGGGGTCAATACCGGCTTGATGAATAGTTATGTCAATTTATTTGCCGTCTCCGGCACGAATCTCTTTGCCGGGACTTCGCCAAATGGGGGGGGGTCGGGCGGCGGCGTCTTTCTTTCCACCAACAACGGCACAAGTTGGACTGCCGTTAATACCGGCTTGACGAATACTAGTGTTTCATCTCTTGCCGTAAGCGACTCGAATCTCTTTGCCGGGACTTCTGGCGGTGGTGTATGGACACGCCCGTTGTCGGAAATGATAACAGATGTGGAGAGCGAGGAGCCATTACCGTCTAAGTTCACCCTGGCACAGAACTACCCCAACCCCTTCAACCCCTCGACCACGATCCGCTACGGCCTGCCCCAGAGGTCGCAGGTGACCCTGTCCGTGTTCAACACACTTGGTGAGCAGGTCGCACTTCTCCAGAATGGGGAGCAAGAGGCCGGTTATCACGAGATCAAGTTCGACGCGAAGAATCTCTCCAGCGGCGTGTACTTCTACAGGATACAGGCAGAGGATTTTGTGCAGACGAAACGCCTTCTTTTGCTGAAGTGAGCGCCAAGCCAGACTATTCCTGATCTTGTCGGGTGAGGAGCGAAGGCTCTTTACTCCAAGTCCTGACCATGGCAAGACCTTGCACACTATGCAGCGAGGAGTCGGTATGGGACAGGAAACGGTCTCATGCAAAGCGACTCGATCCCGCTGTGCGGGATAGTCTGAAAGCACGCAACGCAAACGGCCAGGTCGTAGTTTACGGGTGAACGCATAGGTAACCCCGCAAAGAGGAAAATGAGGTGGACGAGTCCCTATTTTGTGGACGAAGTCAACATAGGTGACTGAGAACAGAGAATTGTGAAGAGGAACAGGGAAGCGCCACTTGCCCTAGTATATCTCCGGCACAAATGTCTGCTCTGTCATCGGAGGACGAACATACCCCATCGCTTTTTGTCGTGGAAGCAGAATCGGCGCCTTAGGTGTGAGGTCCTCGTGAGGCATGATCTTCAACAAATGCTGAATGCAATTGAGTCGCGCGCGCTTCTTGTCATCGGCGTCCACAACATACCAGGGGCACTGCTTGATGTCAGTGTGAGCAAACATCTCATCCTTTGCTTTTGAGTATTCAACCCACCGTGCGCGCGATTCCAAATCCATCGGACTGAGTTTCCAACGCTTCGTTGGATCTTCAATACGTTCATGGAATCGCCGCTCCTGTTCCTCGTCACTTACTGAAAACCAGTATTTAATCAGGATGATGCCGTCGCGCACAAGCATGCGTTCGAATTCGGGACAGGTGCGCAGAAATTCGGCATATTGCGCTTCCGTGCAAAATCCCATCACCCTCTCTACGCCGGCCCTGTTGTACCAGCTGCGGTCATAGAGAACTATTTCCCCCGCGCTCGGAAGGTTCGCTATGTATCTCTCGAAGTACCATTGGGTCTTTTCCCTTTCAGTGGGTGTCCCCAGAGCGACGATGCGGCACACTCGCGGATTCATCCTCTGGGTAATCCGCTTTATCACTCCCCCCTTCCCTGCAGCATCGCGCCCTTCAAAGATCACGACAACCCGCAGCCCCTTCTCCACGATCCAGCCTTGAAGATTCACAAGATCAGCCTGAAGCTTCGCGAGAACCTTGTTGTATGTCTTCTTGTCGAGATTCTTTCTCGGCTTCGGTTTCTTAGACATTGTTCATTCTCCGAACATGCCACCTATGAGAGCCGCCGCGTTTGATGCTGGATGAATATGTGCAAACAGAATGCCTGATTATGGACGGCGGCGATCCTCAGAAAAACGACTAAAATACGAGGTTGTGGAGGAATAAGGAGCCCAGACCCCCGCCAATTCTCGCCACCTGGCTAATGCGGTGCTGGTCATCAACCGTTGCCTTTGTTGTGATATCCCTCTTAAAAAGTCCATCCGGGCCAGAACTCCAGCATGAACCATCCGAATTGCCTGCTGGTGGTACAAAATCGGAATACACCGCGCGGAGACCGGCCGGCAAATCTTACTTCATGCAAAATGCAACTCACGCCTCCGTCGTCTTCGTGTCGTGCGCCTTGGCATCCGTGAATGCATGGATGCTGTGCAATCGGGACTGTAACCAGGCTGTAATGGAATTGTGTAACTCGATGCACTTGGTGGACAAGAATCTGGAAATAGTGCCCTATTTTCGCGGGATTGAGGGGTTGTCCCTCTTCAAAATGCCATCCGACGCAAGATTCCATCATGGGCTATCCGCTGAGGGAGACTCTCAAGCATCAGGAGTGGAATTCAAGCGGAGCTTCTTGATGGATAGGGGGGTAAGGTCAAGGAGATTCTTGTGCGAAGGGTGATGTGTTCCCCAGAAACGATATGGATTTCCTTCGACCCACGAGGTCAACATTCGTACAATAGATTCCTGCTGTGTCTTATGCGGCTTTTCTGAAATAGAAATGATGCAGTCCGTTTGCCACCGCCGCTCTCTCAATCTCCCCGTCGGCTCGGACTTCTCTCGGTTCAGGTGAGTCTTTGTTCAGTCCCAAGTGAGTCCGTTGATTATGGTAGTAGTGAAGATATCGCTTCAGACATTTCCGCAAATGATTGTCATTCACGATGATCAAGTGATCAAGACATTCCCTCCGGATGCTCCCGATGAGTCTTTCGCAATATCCATTTTTGCCACGGGGACCGATAGGCGGCTACAATCGGTCTTAGACCCAAAGCGGAAACACTCTCGATGAAATCCTCACCGAATATACTATCGCGATCCCGAATCAGGAACTTGGGTATTTCCTGGTCATAGAAAACGTTTCTCAATTGCTGGGTAGCCCATTCAGAAGTCGGATGATCGGTCACGTTGAAGTGAATGATCTTTCTTCTGTCGTGTGAAAGGAAAACCAATACGTACAGTAGTCGAAAAGTGATCGTCGGCACCGTAAAGAAATCGAGGGAGATGAGACAGGGGATCATCAAAAAGAGGCACACCGATCTGACCCGAAAGTGGCGAATTCGGCAGAAATGAGCGAGGTAACAGATCGGCAGAAAACCCAAGTGCCCCCCTGCTGAAACGCGAGGGTGACGAAACGCTGGGAAGGGTAGAGATGTCGTTCAGGGCGAAAAATAGAGAAACGAATCTAGAGTGTCAAGGATAGGGAGGACGAGGACGACTCTGATTGGCTCTATTTCCAGAGCGTTTCCTGATCCGTCCCGGTCTCTTTGAGGAGGGCGGTCCTCAGTTCACGGGAGAGGTCGGACAAATCTTCAACGACAATGCTCCAGACAATATCGTAGTCAACATCTTCGTATCCGTGAATGAGGCGGTTACGTGTTCCGACGATCTCTTTCCAGGGGATGCTGGTGTGGCGCCCCTGAACATATACAGATACTTTCGCTGCCGCCTCGCCGATGATTTCGATGAGTCTCACCAGCGCAAGGGCAAGCTTCTCGTCCCGATCAAGATCTTGGCGGGCCTTCCCGTCGGTGAACGCTTTTGCCTTGTCCGCCGCCTCAAGCATATGGCGGAGTCGGATGATATCACTCTTCGTTGGCATAGATGGGCTGAGCTTCCTGAACCACCTGGGGGCGGAAGTACTTGCTCAGGCTCGCTTCTGTGTGAAGATCCACGGTTGCACCCAAGAGTTCAGACAATTCTCGTGCTATTCTCGCAAACGCAAAGCCCGGCGTCCGCCCTGGTTCGAACTCCACAAGAAGATCGATGTCACTCCCCGGTTGATTCGTTCGGTGGAGGGTGGAACCGAACACCTTGAGCCTCCGAATGTAATATTTTCTGCAGAGAGCGCGCAAGGCTGCATTCACCGACGAAAGATCCTTTTGCTCTATGCCAATATCTGTTAGCTCAACGTTCATGGAATGTCCTGAACCTGACTCAAGTATGCCATCCTTGCTCCAATATAGAGAACCCCAGAGATTGAAGCAACGAGGATGGATGAACCAACGGAGGCTGGGGGTGGTCGGCATGGCAGATTGAACCTCCGGCGATACAGGCAGGCAAGATTCTGTGGATCAGGTTCGATTCCTGGGAAGGAATGGCCAGGCAGGAAATGAAGCCCGAGGGGGCGGGTTTGATGCTGCTTACTGCGTCGTGGCGGCTCGCAGGTGATTTCATCAAGGGTTAGGGTCAAAACAAATACGGCAAAACCGCCGCCGCTTTTCGCTTGTTTCTCCGTCATAGTGGGATGAACTGAGTCCTTGATTTGAAACTCCGAGACAGAACGATAGAAGACCTCTGATCGTTTGAGATTTTGCCCCTCTATGCACAGAATCAACTTTTTTCTCTTCAACCCCCGAACCTGGTCATCCCACCAAAGACTGCACTTGCTATTTACTCCTATATCACGTACGTTTCTTAGTGAATACAGAGTTAACGACAAGTCCAACTTGCTCCTTACATCCAAATCTCGAACAAACACTCGTGATTCCAGAGAAAATGGCAACAACTCAGTCAGACATACGCGAATTCCTTGAATATCATCCCGTCTTCACCCTTGAAGAACTTCGCAAAGCCCTTTCCATTCAAAACGGCGGCCGTGAGGCTTCCGATTTGGTTCAGTACAACAAAAGCATGGGTCGAGTGGGGATGATCAAGGAAGGGGTGTATTACGCCATACGTCCAGGTCAAAGTGTACAGAAAGCACCGGTTGACCCGTTTCTTCTCGCATCAAAGCTCGCACCTGATGCAGTCCTCTCATATCACACGGCCTTAGATGTACTCGGATTCGGTCACAGCCTGTTCAACGCCCACTACTGCTTCTCAAACCGCTTCCGTCCTGCGCTTCGCTTTCGTCACGATAACTTCCGGATTGTGGTGACTCCTGGGAAACTGCGGGAGAAATCCCAAGAGCTCTTTGGCACCGAGAAAGTCGAGCGACTCGGAGTGAAGCTTGTTGTCACCGGAAAAGAACGCACACTCATCGAATGTCTGGAGAAGCCTCACTATTGCGGAGGTTTTGAAGAGATGTACCGATCATTGGAGAAAATTCCTTTCATACAGCCTGATGTTCTTCTTAAGTATCTCGCCCTCCGCGAGCAGAAGACCCTGTATGCGCGTGTGGGATTCTTCCTTGAGCAACACCGTGAGGATATGCAGATTGACGAATCTCTATTCCGGCAACTGGCGCACAGTGTCCCGACTCAACCGGTCTACTGGACCCCGCAAAGCAAGGGAGGCGTATTGGTGAAGCCTTGGAACCTCATCGTTCGCGAGGCTGTCTACGAGCGAAACTGGGAAGAGCGATGATGTTCTCAACAGAGTTGAGGCCTCTGTTGCGCACCGGCGACGAACCAGACCTGAAGAGGATGAAAACCACGGTGAAAACGTTTCTTGCCGAACTCATGAAGTACAGTGACGATGAGCAGCTGTTCCTCAATCAGTTCCTTGATAGGGGAGTCTATGACCCAGGGCTTCTCTTCAAGGATTCAGTTCAGGCAATGGCACTCCGCGGGCATCCGGCTGTGTTGTGGAAGTTGCAGAATCACAGGAGGTATCTGGGACTCAATCCCGAATGAATGTGTTTTCGCACGGGCATTCAGCCGCTCCCGTCCTGACGCGCGAGTTCACCGTTTTGCGCCAACCCTCGGCCTGTGTGCCACGAATGTGATCGCCAGCCATATTGCGGTATGCGCCCGCACACAGCGAATTCACTATTTTGCACGCGAATGGAGTTGTGGTAAAGTACAGCCGGCCGACACGCTACAAGATTCACCCGAAATCAACACGAACGCTGCACGCACACCTCCTTACATGCTAAGGTGCAATATGTCACACTGTGTGTACATTCTTCTCATGGTGTCCGTGACGCTTTCCGTACACGGTTTTATTGCTGCGTCTCAGGAGAGCAACACGCCGATCACGTATCCCAGAACAACCACGGTCGACGTTGTCGATAAGTTCTTCGGTACTGCGGTGCCAGATCCATATCGATGGCTGGAGGATGACACCTCCCGAGCGGTAGCAGAGTGGGTTACAGCACAGAATGCTGTTACCAGCCGCTATCTCGACGAAATCCCTTACCGGCAGCAACTGTTGCACCGGATTAAGGCTCTCTATGACTATCCCAAATTCACCGTTCCGATACGCCGCAAAGGATACATCGTCTACTCGAAGAACGACGGACTGCAGAATCAATCGGTGGTCTTCATCCAAAAGGGCGACAAAGGTCAAAGCGAGGTTCTTCTCGACCCTAATACCTTCTCGAAAGACGGGACGTCGCGCTTGGGCGTCCTCAGTTTCTCCAAAGACATGAAGTACGTTGCGTATGGGATTTCACGTGGAGGCTCGGACTGGAACGACATCTTCATCGTGGAAGTGGCCACGCGTCGCCAGCTTCAGGAAGTCATCCGGTGGACGAAGGTTTCCGAAATTTCGTGGGAAGGAAACGGCTTCTTCTACAGCCGGTACGATGCTCCGCATGATACAACCAAAGCGCTCTCCTCATCCAACGAGAATCACAAGGTGTACTTCCACCGACTGAACAGTCCACAAGCAGAAGATCAACTCATTTTTGAAGATGCACTTTTTCCCAAACGATTCAACTCTGTTCGTACAACCGATGATCAGAAATATGAAGTGCTTGATATTTCTGACAGGGGATCGGGAAAAAGGGGAAATGCGGTGTTCATTCGCAAAGCCGGCCAATCGAACGAACGCTTCCATCCCATTATCACGGGGTTCGAAGACACGTACGGGGTCATCGACCATGTGGACGGCAAGTTCTACGTCCAAACTGATCACGGGGCGTCGAATGGCAAGGTGATCATGATCGATCCCGAACAGCCTGATGAACAACACTGGAAGACCATCCTCCCCGAGGGAGACACTCCGCTTCGCGGGGCCAACATCGTAGGAAACCGCCTCGTTGCGATCTATCTCAAGGACGTCGTGACACGGCTCTACGTGTACGACCTACATGGGAAATTCGAACGCGAAATAACACCGCCCATCCCGGGGACGATCTCGGTCATTGGCGGAAGTCGGGAAGATACTGTGGGGTACTATAGCTTTGCCTCATTTACATACCCGGCCGTTATCTACGAGTACAACTTCAGGAATAATGCGTCAACCGTATTCCGATCCATCGAAGTGCTTTTCACGCCCGACCGATATGTCGCCAAGCAGGTGTTTTTTGCGAGTAAGGACGGCACACGTATTCCTATGTTCATTATCCATCGAAAAGACCTCGCTCTTGACGGAACCCATCCCACCCTTCTCTACGGATACGGAGGCTTCAATCTTTCACAGGTTCCAGCATTTGATCCCCTGAGGATCCCGTTGCTCGAACAGGGATTCGTGTATGTATCGGTAAATCTTCGGGGCGGTAGCGAGTATGGTGAACAGTGGCATCAGGCAGGGATAAAAACAAAGAAACAGAACGTCTTTGATGATTTCATTGGAGCTGCCGAGTGGCTTATCGAGCACAAATACACCTCCCCGAAACACCTCGCCATGCAAGGTGCATCAAACGGTGGTCTTCTCGTGGGAGCGGTCATGACGCAACGGCCTGATCTATTTGCCGTCGCGCTTCCTGCAGTCGGGGTCATGGATATGCTCCGCTATCATCGCTTCACAATCGGCTGGAATTGGGCTCCCGACTACGGGACGAGCGAGGATTCTACCATGTTCGAGTACCTCTACCGGTACTCACCGCTCCATAATATTCGGGCAGGCATTTCATATCCCGCGACCTTCATCACGACAGCAGATCGCGATGACCGTGTTGTGCCGGCACATTCGTTTAAATTCGCTGCCACCCTCCAGGAGATGCACCGCGGACCTGCTCCAGTGCTGATCAGGATCGAGACCAAATCAGGCCATGGCGCGAGCAGCACGACCAAACGCCTCGAGGTCACGGCTGATACCTACGCGTTCTTGTTCCGAAATCTTGGGATTGCACCGACATTCTGAATGGATGCATGTATATGACAAACAGACTGATATGTGAACGAATTGAAACACACACCTTCAATGGAGTTTTGACGAGGTACAAGTACCTTTCCGGGCTGATGTGACGCGGAATGCAACATCGCGGACATGATAAAGAGCGATGGGCGGATTATCAATCCATAGAAAAATATACGAGCGTAACAGGTCTTGAGAGCGCGCCTTCGGGCGTCACAAACACGGGGAAACCGTTGGCAGTTCAGAACTGAATCGATTTCTTCGCTAATGCACAGGTTCAAGAGGGATGAGGATCATCTCGAAACTGCTCCCACATCGTGCCCCTTTTCTTAACATATTGGAGTTCAGGTCAACCCACCACATTTCCGGAGGATCCTTCACTATGCACAAACTGCTCGTTTTGACAATTCTGCTTCTCATGGTACCGCTGGGGTGTAGCCAGGCGCCCCCCATTATTGACA
>Ga0315287_10004147_pt1 | contig 14079 bp, 7 predicted proteins | sample YL17G11_0_MG_FD_205037 | JGI IMG/M metagenome (GOLD analysis project Ga0315287, IMG submission 205037) | Sediment microbial communities from Yellowstone Lake, YNP, Wyoming, USA - YL17G11_0 | ecosystem: Environmental > Aquatic > Freshwater > Lake > Sediment | place: USA: Wyoming | collected... | reverse complement strand
AAGAAAAAGATTTCCCAAAACTCTCAGTTGAATACTTTGGTTCCGGTCCCGGATTTTGTTCAGAAGATAGAAATGATACTGTTCTTGCTATCATTGGTTCTATTATACCTTCTGCTAAATCTCATATTAAATTATATCTAAGTGAAAGCACAAATGTTTCTTATTTTGAAGCTTCAGAGAAAGCTTTAGCTGAAAACGATGTTGTATTATTTTTGGCTGGGAATACTTTCGATGAAACTTCTGCTAAACTGTGGTCTGATCTCTTAGATAAATATAAAAATACTATTCCGGTAATGTATTGTGGAGATGGAACTGATTTATATCTTCCTTCTGCTTTACCACAATGTGTGAGCACTGGAGCATCTGTTTTATATTTAAAAGATAATAAATATGATTATGAGACTGCTTACAATTTTAGTGGTGGTGGTAGAGCTAATATACCTCAACCTAAATATCAAAAAGATGTTGTCCCTGAAGAGTTAGCACGAGGAAAAAGAACTTGTCCAGATTTGGTAATAAATGGTGGTAGTTCAGAGAGTGTTGGTTATAGAGTCAAAACTAATGATGGTTTTATGAGATCTAGGACTAATCCAATAGTCATCTCATCTGCTATGATAGCTGGATTCTTAGCTTTGAGTGACTCTAAATGTAAAATGACAAAAAGAATATATAAAGCTTATCAGAAATTTCCATCTGCTTTCAATGATATCACTTTGGGAACAACAGTCAATTATCCAGCTTTAGTTGGATATGATTTAGCTACTGGTCTTGGATCATTCAATGGATCTAAATTAATACTATGTTTATGATTTAGCCAATATGACCATCGATAAGAAAGTTCTTTTGACAAATATGATAGAGAACATCTAGATCCATATGTTCATTGTCATCCAGATCAAAAGAAGACAAATACTTTTTATTTTCATAAAGCATATAACAAAGAAAATTCTAGATATAAAAATATAGGTCCTAGAATAGGTTTAAAAGGGAAAACTAAATTGAGACTTGTTTAAAATATTTAAGAAATTTTTCTTAAATATCAAAAATGAAGGGAGTAGTAATCAAGCCTACTGTAAAACTTCCTTTACCGGAGTCTGGTAAGATATCATCAATAATACATCTTTCAGATATACATATTAGAACTGGAGATTTAGAACATTCTAGATATAAAACATATGAAGAATCTTTTAAAACTTTATATTCAAGTGTAGAGAAACAAGATTGTATAATTAAGAAAGAAGCAGTAATAATCATAACTGGAGACTTCTTTGAGAGTAAAAACAAGATAGAGTCTCCCGGAATACTTCTTTTTAATAATCTTTTAAAGAGACTTTCATCTTTTGCTCCAGTTTATTTAATATAAGGTAACCATGATTATAGACAAGATCAACCTAACAATCCAGACATATTAACGAGTCTTTTACATGGAAATACTAATCCAAATATATATTATATATCCAAAACTGGATGTTATGTTGCTGGTAATTTGGGATTTGGATTAGTATCTGTTAGAGATACATTGATAGCTGGTAATACATTTGGACAATTAGAAGAATTACCGCCTTTTCCAAATAAGTTTCCACCTATAGTTACTAAGAAGATAGCATTATTTCATGGAAGTATAATAAATTCTACATTACAGAATTATACATCTTTAACTAAAGGATATCCTTTGGATTGGTTTAAAGGATATGATCTATTATTATTGGGAGATATACATCTACAACAGATACATGGAACAGATAAATATGGAAATTGGAATAAAGATTTAGTTTGGGGTTATCCCGGAAGTTTAATCCAACAGAACTTTGGGGAACATCTATTTGAACATGGATATTTCATATGGGATTTGGAAAATAAGACGACAAAAGCATATAATATTAAACCTTCTTTTGGTTTTTTAACAGTCAAATATGAAGATGAATGGAAAGTTAAGATTGGGAAAGATTTAGTTTTATTACAAGAAGCCAATATCCCAGACAATATTAATATTAGAATATCTGGGAAAACAAAAGAAGTAGATATAGAGAAATTAAAGAATCAATTGGATGGAAAGAAGTATAATATCTCGTCTAGCATATTAAATGTTGAGGATAAACAAGAAAAATTAGTAGATGTTAACGAAATAGCCACATGTAATTCTTCAGATAGTTGGATTAATTATATAGAGAAGTATCATTTGGTATCAGAATTAGAAAAATATAATTGGAAGTCTTGGTTTAGAACTCCAGAAACATTTAATATAGATTTATCTATAATAGATGCTTCAATAATAGATAGTTTAGATAAGAGAAACGAAGCTATAATAAAGAAAGCTAAATCTTATCTTGATGCTAAGATGTCTCATGATATGAATTCTAAGAAAACATATTTCTATCTTTCTCATATGAAGTGGAGTTGGTTGTTATCTTATCAAAAGGATAATTGGTTTGATTTCTCTAAAGTAGATGGAAAGATAGCTACTTTAAATGCTCCCAATGGTAGTGGTAAATCTAGTTTCTTAGAAATAATATGTTTAGGTGTATTTGGAAAATCTCCACCATCTAGGATAAATTCTGACGATCCAACTTCTATAATAAACTGTTACAAACCATATAATGAGAAAGCATGTGTAGAAGTAGTTTTGAATATCAATCAGAATAAATATTTAATAAGAAGAACATATAATGTTACTAATAAGATGAAAGAAGAAGTGGTTTTATATGAGAATGATGTAGAAATAAACTCTGGGCATAAAGCTGTAGATGAATGGGTATCTATAAATATTGGTAAGTTTGATTCCTTTCTATTAACTTCTATGTTAACACAGAATTCTGATAAAGATTTCTTTTCTTTGAATAAGAAAGATCAAATAGATCTCTTTAATAAAGCTTTAAATGTAGATTCAATAACTGCTTTAGAAGCATTAATGAAAGAAACTATGCTAGCACATACATATTTAATAACTAAGATGGAGGGAATATATGCTAGTTTAGAAGAAATTTTAATTCCAGAATCATCTAGTTTAGATAATGATTATAAAATATCTGAGATCAAAACAAAATTAGTAGACATTGAGAGTAAAAAGAAAGTCTTAATCAAGCCTAATGTTAAAAATTATTCTATAGTTGAACTTTTAGAATTGAAGAAGAGAAATCTTAAAGAAGAAAGAAATTTAGATAGTCTAATAGAATTCAGAGGAACTATTAAAAATCAAATAGATAGATTGGGGATATATCCTTCTTTTAAGGGTGATAAGATAGAAGAGATGATAGATATATCTACAATAGTAACTAGAGATATAGATGAAATAGAAAAAGAGATATTATTAGTAGGTGATTGTTTACATTCTAAGAGTGAAATAGAAGAGAAGATTAAAGAATATAAAGATATATCTAAGCCAGAATATCAAATAGAAGATTATGAGAAATGGGAGAAAGAGAAAAATTCAATCTTAAAAGAAGTTGAAGTTGTTGGAATAGAAGCTTTAAAAAAGTTTTTGGAAGAGAATCCTGTCATGGTGTCTCCATTGACAAAAGAAGAGTTGGATAAAAGAATAGCTAGATTAGATAAAGAGAGAATAGTTTGTGAAGAAGTTTCTGATGTTAGAGATATAGAGAAAAAGAAAAGAGAAGAGTATGAAGATTTGTTGAAGATTTCTATTTTAGATATTGAGAAACCAACTATATCCAGAGAAGAGTTACTATTGAAAATAGATAATAGTTTGGAAGATAATCTATCTTGTTCTTTGAGTAAAGAAGAGATAGATAAAAGAAGACTTAGATTGGAGAAAGAGAGAATAGTTTGTGAAGAAGTTCCCGATGTTAGAGATATAGAAAAGAAGAAAAGAGAAGAATATGAAGATTTATTGAAGATAGCTATTTTAGATATTGGGAAACCAACTATATCCAGAGAAGAATTATTATTGACAATAGATAAATATCGAAGATGGTTACCATTAGTATCTAAATGGAAAAAGCAAATATTATTAGAAAAGGAAAAGTTAGATATAGAGAGAAGATTAGAGAAATTGAAAGCTTCTTTTAAATATAATCCTGATTGTTGGGCATGTAAAGAACAACCTTTAAGAAAACAAATATTAGAGGAAGAGAAGAGATTGAAAGAGATAGAAGAAGAAGAGAAGATAGAATCATATTTAGAAGAGTTTGAAAAAATAGATATTAGTCACACTAAACATCTTCTTAAACAATGGGATGACTATGATGATTACAATAAGAAAAAAGATTTGGTTTTGAAAAGAGATGTTTTGAAAGAAGAGTTGGTTTCTCTAAAAGAACAATCAGATAGAAGAATTAAGTATGAATACTATTTGGCCAATAAAGATAGATGGGAAGAAGAAGAGTCATTTTTAAAGAAGATGGATAACAATTATATCAAATCTCTTCTTAAACAATGGGATGACTATATTCAAAAGAAAGAAATAACTTTGAAGAGAGATTTATTGAAAGAAGAGTTGATTTCTCTAAAAGAACAGTTAGATAGAAGAGTCAATTATGAATACTATTTGGCTAATAAAGATAGATGGGAAGAAGAAGAGTTATTTTTGGAGAAGATCGAGAAGATGATTGAGAGTTATCCAATTTCTAAGAAATCAGAAGATCTATTGAAGAGATATGACAATATTAATGAAGAGGTTTGGTTAATTAGATTGGAAAAGATAAAGAGATATCAAAATAAAATATATTGGGAAAATCAGATTAAGAGATCAGAATTAGAAGTGGAGAGAAATAACTTCTATAGGAAAGTTGGTATCAGTAAATATTTTAAAGAACAACTAGATGGACAATTAGTAGAAGTTGAAGAGAAGATTGAAAATGGAAAGATGTTTTTGAAACTGAAAGATTTTCAGATGATGGAGAAGTTTTTGATAGAAGAGAAAGAACAATTATCATTAAGAAAAGAAGAATTGAGTGAAAGAAAGTTTCTATCAGAATTAGAGAAGGTTGGTGAGAGGATCAAAATGATAGAAAAGAACATTATTGATCAGAAAATTAGAAAGAATGAGATAGCTTTGAAGATAGATTCTCTCAATGAGAGAAATGAAGTTTTAAAATATCTTAAGGATACTTGTGTTAAGGGTTATAGATCTTATTTATACAATGATATAGTTTTACCTAAGCTGTTATCAATAACAAATAATATAGTATCTGATGCTGTAGAGAACAATAATACAATGTTGACTGCTAATTATGATGAAGGTAGATTGATATTTGGCATCAAAAGATACGAAGAAGAATCTATAACCATAGAAAAATGTGGTGGGTTTCACAGATTCATATATGGTTTGGGAATGAGAATAGCTTTAAATTCTATGGGAGCATCTGGAGTATTATGTTCACAGTTGTTTTTAGATGAAGGATTTGTCTCTGCTGATTCTGACAATTTGAGTAGAATACCCAATTTTTTAAGAAAGTTAATCGGTGTATATAAAGGAATATTAGTAGTTAGTCATCTAGAAATATTAAAAGAATGTGGAGATATACAAGCTAATATTCGTAAAGGATACTTAAGATTTTAAAATATATATTAGATGATATATATTTGTTGAGAGATGATTGGGCGATATATTTTTGTTGAGAGACGATTAAAGGGTGAAAAATTATTAAATTTTTTGAGTAATTTGGTTTTTGACAGTCCAACTGTCTTTAATTGAAAGGCAATTTAAAGTAGATAAATGGAAGAAAACTGTTTCCTGAGTCCTAGTATTAAAATTTTTTTGGAGTTCTCCTATCTCCCAGAAAAGAGAAGATAGATTTTTCTCTTTGATTTTGGTTTTTGATAGTCCAATTCTCTTTTCTAAAAAGGCAATTGAAAGTAGAAAAGTGGAGGAAAAGTGTTTCCTGAGTCCTAGTATTAAATTTTTTTTCTGGGAATCATCTTGTCTCTCAGAAATAGAAGATAGATTTTTCTTGAGTAATTTGGTTTTCGATAGTCAAATTCTCTTTTCTAAAAAGGTAATTAAAAGTAGAAAATAGGAGGAAAACTGTTTCCTGAGTCCTAGTATTAATTTTTTTTCTGGGAATCATCTTGTCTCCAAGAAAAGAGAAGATAGATTTTTCTTGAGTAATTTGATTTTTGATAGTCCAATTCTCTTTTCTAAAAAGGCAATTGAAAGTAGAAAAGTGGAAGAAAACTGTTTCCTGAGTCCTAGTATTAAAATTTTTTTCTGGGAATCATCTTGTCTCTCAGAAATAGAAGATAGATTTTTTTCTCTTTGATTTTGGTTTTCGATAGTCCAATTCTCTTTTCTAAAAAGGTAATTGAAAGTAGAAAATAGGAGGAAAACTGTTTCCTGAGTCCTAGTATTAAAATTTTTTTGGAGTTCTCCTATCTCCCAGAAAAGAGAAGATAGATTTTCTTTCTTCACATAGATAGTTTTGATCTCATTTTACATCACTATTTGGATATAATTCCCAAATTAATTTTAATCCCGGGAAACCTAGATGGGTTTTTATTGACAAGCGATAGATCTCAAATATGACTCATAACTCCGGGAAAACAAAAATATCCTAGATATGTTTTGGGATATAATTTTGACACTAAGAGAAAAACTACATGGGTTCTATTGACAAGCAGAAACATCTCAAAACTCAATTTTGACTCTAAGGGAAAACCTACATGGGTTTTATCGAAGAAGAGAAAGATCCTAGAGATGACTTCGAGCTTAATTTTTAACCCCAGATGAAACCCTTGGGTTTCAGTTAATGAGCTTAAATTTTTATCTGGGATGTAAAACCTACATGGGTTTTGTTAACAAGCAAAAATATCCTAGAGATCTCTCCCAACCTAATTTTTAACCTCAGATGAAAACCCTGGGGTTTTCAGTTAAGAGAAATATCTTAGAGCTTGATTTTAACATGTGATTGAAAACCCGGGGGTTTTTATCTAACAGAAATATCCTAGAACTTAAATTTTTATCTGGGATGTAAAACCTACATGGGTTTTGTTAACAAGCAGAAATATCCTAGAGATGTTTGGGATATAATTTTGATTGTAAAGGAAAAGCTACATGGGTTTTCATCTAACACAAATATCCTAGAGATGTCTCCAAATTGATTTTTGACTTGGGATTAAAACCTACATGGGTTCTCATCTAATAGAAATATCCCAGAGCTTAAATTTTTATCTCTAATAGAAATATCCTAGAGATGTCTCCAAACTTAAATTTTGATCTCTAACAAAAATATCATTAAGCTTAATTTTTTAACCTTGATCTAAGACCTCCAGGGGTTTTATCAAACAGAAATATCCTTAAGCTTAATTTTTTAACCTTGATCTAAGACCTCCGGGGGTTTTATCAAACAGAAATATCCTTAAGCTTAATTTTGACCCTAAGGGAAAATCTACATGGGTTTTATTGAACAGAAATATTCTCAAGGTTAAAATTATCTTCGGGATATAAAACCCCGGGGTTTTCAGTTAACAGAAATATCCTCAAGGTTAAAATTATCTCTGGGATTTTGAGACAAGAAAAACATCTTGGATATGTCTCCCAACTTAATTTTAAAAATGGGATGTAAAACCCCCGATTTCATTTAACAGAAATATCCTAGATATGTCTCCAGAATATAATTTTAAGATCTAACAGAAATATCCTTAAGCTTAATTTTGCCTCTAAAGGAAAAACCTACATGGCTTTTTGACAAACAGAACATTTTGGATATATACTTGAACATAAATTTGATTCTGGGAAAACCTAGATGGGTTCTATCAAAGAAGACATACATTTTAGATATGACTCCGATTTTTGTTTTCTCTTCAAATTTGGTTTCTGTTAATCCAATTCTCTTTTCTAAAAAGGCAATTGGGGGTAGAAAAGTGGAGGAAAACTGTTTCCTGAGTCCTAGTATTAAAATTTTTTTCTGGGAACCATCTTGTCTCTCAGAAATAGAAGATAGATTTTTCTCTTTGATTTTGGTTTTTGATAGTCCAATTCTCTTTTCTAAAAAGCTAATTGAAAGTAGAAAATAGGAGGAAAACTGTTTCTTGAGTCCTAGTATTAAATTTTTTTTGGAGTTCTCTTTTTTGGGAGACAAGAGAAGATACATTTTTTCTCTTTGAATTTGATTTTTGATAGTCCAATTCTCTTTTCTAAAAAGGCAATTGAAAGTAGAAAATAGGAGGAAAAGTGTTTTGTGAGTCCTAGTATTAATTTTTTTCTGGGAGTTCTCTTGTCTCCCAGAAAAGAGAAGATAGATTTTTTTCTTTGATTTTGGTTTTTGCTAGTCCAATTCTCTTTTCTAAAAAGGCAATTGAAAGTAGAAAATAGGAAGAAAAGTGTTTCTTGAGTCCTAGTATTAAATTTTTTTTGGAATCATCTTGTCTACCAGAAACTTAGTTTAAATCCGATTCCGAGAAAAATATAGATGGATCTTCTTAGCGAACAGAAACATTGTGAAGGTTAGTTTTGGTTTGGAAGAAAAACCTATGTGGGTTCTATTGATAGGCAGAAATATTCGCAAGATTAAATTTGATTCTAAGAGTAACCTACATAGGTTTTAAAAGAAAAAATATCCCAGATACAAGTCTTGATTTAAATTTATTTCTGAAGCAAAACCTATATGAGTTTACTTCACAAGCAGAAACATGTTAGTTATATACTGGAAGACAATTTTGGTTCCGAAGCAAATATGACTTTTTGGCTTAATTTTTAAGCCCTAGGATATTTCTGTTAGATGAAAACCCGGGGGTTTTCAGATAGAGGTTAAAAATCGAGTTTGGATACATCTCTAGGATATTTCTGTTAGATAAAAACCCCCGGGGGTTTTTCTTCAAGGTTAAAAATTTAAGCTCTAGGATATTTCTGTTAGATGAAAACCCCCGGGGGTTTTAGATCAAGGTTAAAATTTTAAGCTCTAGGATATTTCTGTTAGATAAAAACCCCGGGGGTTTTCAAATAGAGGTTAAATTTTAAACTCTAGGATATTTCTGTTAGATGAAAACCCCCGGGGGTTTTAGATCCCAGATAAAAATTTAAGCTCTGAGATATTTCTGTTAGATAAAAACCCCCGGGGGTTTTAGATCAAGGTTAAAATTTTAAGCTCTAGGATATTTCTGTTAGATAAAAATTTAGCTTCTAGGATATTTCTGTTAGATGTTAAAAATCAAGTTTGGAGACATCTCTAGGATATTTTTGTTTGATAAAAACCCCGGGGTCTTAATCTCCAAGGATAATTTTAAGCTCTAGGATATTTCTGTTTGATGTCAAAAATTAAGCTCTAGGATATTTCTGTTACATGAAAACCCACATAGGTTTTAGATCCCAAAGACAAATTTGAGTTTGGAGACATCTCTAGGATATTTTTGTTGGATGTTAAAATTTAAGCTCTAGGATATTTCTGTTTGGTGTTTAAAATTAGCTTCTAGGATATTTGTGTTTGTTTAAAACCCCAGATTTTTAGTCAAAGGTTAAAAATTAGGCTCGGAGTCATCTCTAGGATATTTTTGCCCAATAAAAAGCTCCGGGGTCAAATCCCAACTAGAATTTGGATCTGGAGAAAAAATTTTAATACTAGGATAGAGAAAACAGTTTTCTCGCTATTTTCTATCCACATTCCCTTTTAGAAAAACAATTTGAGAGCAATATTTCTGAGACAACACATTTGGGATGCGACTCCTTAAACTGATTTTGACTCTAGGAAAAACCCATATAGGTTTTCTTGACAAGTAGAAATATCTTAGATACGACTCTAGATCAAATTTATCTCCGGAGAAAAAGTCAACAATGTTTTTCTAACAATTAGAACCATTCTAATTATATGCTTGGGGTCAAATTTGTCTCTGGGAATTAAGACCCCGGGGGTTTTCATCCAACAGAAATATTCCAAGGCTTAAATTTTTGATCTAGATCTAAGACCCCAGGAGTTTCAGTTGATAAAAATATCCCAGAACTCAAATTTTATCTGGGATTTAAAACCCCCAAGAGTTTCAGTTAACAGAAATATCCTAAGGCTTGATTTCTGACCTATGATACAAATCCCATTTAACCTTAAAGAAAATGTAAAAGGGCTTTGTTAACAAAACATCTTCCGAGTCAAAATTAATCTGAGAGTCATATCCAAGATGTTTCCACTCATTCGCAAAATTAGAGATTTATTTTTGACTCCGGGAAAAACCTACATGGGTTTTGTTAACAAGCAGAACATCTTGGATATGACTCTCAAGTTGATTTTTATCCATAAGAAAAATTCAGTGAAGTTTATATTAGATAGGATATCTCAGATATGACCCCCAACTTAAAATATGAATCTGATTTATGGATGTCATCTCGTTTCCCAGAAAAGAGAAGATAGTTTTTTCTCTTTAAATTTGGTTTTTGTTAGTAAAATTGTCTTTTCTAGAAAGTCGATTGAAATTAGAAAAATGGAAGAAAAGTGTTTCTTGAGTCCTAGTATTAAAATTTTTTCCGGGAAACAAGATGACTCCCAGAAACTCAGTTTAATTTTTTTCATCTAAATTTGGTTTTTGTTAGTCAAATTGTCTTTTCTAGAAAGAGAATTGAAGATAGAAAAATGGAAGAAAAGTGTTTCTTGAGTCCTAGTATTAAAATTTTTTCCGGGAAACAAGATGACTCCCAGAAACTCAGTTTAAATTTTTTCATCTAATTTTGGTTTTTGATAGTAAAATTCTCTTTTCTAAAAAGGCAATCGAAAGTAGAAAAAAGGAAGAAAAGTGTTTCCTGAGTCTGAGTATTAAATTTTTTCCGGAAAACAAGATGATTCCCAAAAACTCAGTTTAAATTTTTTCATCTAATTTTGGTTTTTGATAGTAAAATTCTCTTTTCTAAAAAGGCAATCGAAAGTAGAAAAAAGGAAGAAAAGTGTTTCCTGAGTCTGAGTATTAAATTTTTTTCCGGAAAACAAGATGATTCCCAGAAACTCAAACCAAATTTTTCTCTTTGATTTTGGTTTTTGTTAGTCTAATTGTCTTTTCTAAAAAGGCAATTGAAAGTAGAAAAGTGGATGAAAAGTGTTCCTTGAGTCTTATTCCTAGAAACAAGATGACTAAACTCAGTTTAAAATTGGTTTTTATTGGTCAAATTGTCTCTTATTAAAAGGCAATCGAAAGTGAGAGAAAACTGTTTCCCATTTGAATTTTTTCTGAGAGTCAATTAGTCTCTGAAAAGAAAAAATCTCTTCAAAAACACTTGAAAAAATATCAACCCAATGAGAAAATGTGACAAAGAGATAAATCCATTTTAAGAGATAGATAAATCCCTACTGAATCTCTTTATTATGGAAGTCTTATGATTGTAATCATTGATCATCGTCACATTAATAATAGCTTCTTTTAATTGAACATATTTATGCTTCAGATTAAGAGAATAAGGTCCTTCATTCAATTCTAGTTTTTCACTAGATCCATCACCCCAATCTACATAAATATGAGAATAATCTTTATTATAACCATTGATGATTAATCTATCTCGTCTAAAAAATATCTCTTCTATTTTGATCAATTTTAATTCATTTATCGTCTCTATACTAGAAATAAATATAGCAGGTTTCTTAAATATTTGTATATAAGAATCATCTAAGGCAGATAATACTCCGTATAAGAAGTTATCTTTCTTAACCAAAGATATCTTTTCCACAGTCTCTCCATCGAGAGAATTCTTCAAAAGAACAAAATGATCTCCATCTCTAGAGAACAATTTTAACCTATATTCTTTATCCGAAAGATACATGGATTCAGACACAATATCATTTTCAATATTAAAAAATATTTTAGATATCAAACCATCTCTATTGTATATATCAACTGAACCTTTTGATCTAGATATAGGAAGTAAACATTTGGATGTATATATGATATTGTTTTTTTGGTTTTCTAATATAGGAGAATCATCTACTATTAGAAAATTATCAAACATCCATTTTATACTGGGTGTATATTCTTTATCTAAGATAGCTTGGAATGTTAATATTCCACTATCTAAGGTCACAAATATATCTTGTATCATTTTTCTTAAAGCTTATTTTTAAGAAAAATTATTTTTTAATTCACCATATTGTTAGCAAATAAAATGCCATATATATCATTAGAGTCATCTAAATTTACCATAAAACCTGAACCTATACATATAGCAACTATCGATGAATTGTTAGAAATAACAATTCAAATAGGATGGAATTTTATTGTCCCAGATTTCGAAAAAGAAGGTGATAAATATCTAGTTAAATTGAAATTACCATCCTTTGTTAAAAAGGATACTAAGGTTTGCTTATATATAAATAAAAAATGGACATGTGATTTATATTTTGTTTTGTAACCATTCCGAGGAATTAATAGAAAAAATAGTGTCCTTTAAAAATGAATAAAGTTAATTTCTTTAATTTTGACATTTATTTATCAGATACATATTCTCCAGATATACCAACAATAGAGTTAACATCTGATACTAAGAATTTTAAACCCATTTCTATAGATTGGGGTGATGGAAAGATTAATGAAGCTATAGGAAAAATAGTATTTCAAGATCCAAATTACTATACAATATCTCCAGGTTCTGCTAATACATATGATAAGATTGGAGAATATAATCTTATTCAGAAAATAGAATATGATGGAGACACATTATCTATTCCAGGTAAGTCTAAAGTTTGGGATAAACCATCATTAGACTATAGCTTTGCTACTAATGGTGTCACAATAAAACTTAAAAATGATATAGCTCCAAATTCTATAGTAAACTGTTATTTGACATGGAGTGATGGTTCTGTAAAGATAACACAAACATTAAGTAATTCTAATAAACAAGCTACTTATAAGTTTCAAAATCCTATAGGAACTAACAAATTAACAATAGAATCAGAAGCAGTGATAACAAACAAATATATAAATCTTCTAGGAAAAGAAGTTATTGGATTAGTATCTAAGACTAAATTAGAAAGAACTGAATATGTTTATAAAACAGAAGCTAATGATATAGTGATAAATGATTATAGTTGGTTAATAGTGATATTCCTAATAATAATATTTATATTATTAGTTATATGTATAATATTATTTTTTAAGAAGAGACTTTAATTTCTCATCTAAAATCAAATCTTGAATCTCTTCAAAAGCTAATATCTCTTTTAATATTTCTGATTCATCTAATATTTTTATCTCTTCATTTAGTCTATTATTTAAGAGAAGAATTAGATTCTTTGTATAAGATATTATATCTTCCTCATTATACAAATTAACAGAATAAGATGATAATGATTTATATGATATAGATATGCCTTCTTTTAAACAAGATATATTTAAAGATGATATTATGATGCCTTGAAAATCTTTTAGATCTGTTTCTTTCTCTAAGAAGTATAATTTAGAATAATATAATGCTCTGGAATATATTTTATTTCCAAAATCTAATTCTTGGCATAAAGAATATAACCAATCCATACCAATTATCCATTTAGATACAGATATTTTAAGTTCTGTTGATGAAACTAATGGAATAGTTGATGAAATAGTTGATGAAATAGTCAATGAAATAGTCAAAGGATATCTGGATTCTATCTGAGATTTAATAGAAGAGAAATATGGGTGATGAATTATAGCATCTAAGTCTCTATTTTTAAACAATAATGATAAGATATCTAAAATATTCTCATCTTCAATATAACTTTTTAAGATAGATGGATTATTTGATATCTTACAAACTATATCATATTGTTCTTTTTCAGAAGTTTTTTTAAACAATTTAGATTTACCAGATGTTAATATTTCCCAGAAACATATACCTAATGTCCAAATATCTGAACTATATGTATGTTTATTATCATTAAATAGTTCTGGTGCTCTATACCATAAAGGATAAGCATTCTCATCATCTTCTATATCTTCAGGTTTAGCTAAGGAAAAGTCAATTATTTTTACCGATCCATCTGGAAATAATAATATGTTATCTAATCTTAAATCTCTATGTATATATTTTTTAGAAAATATATATTTTAAACCTCTAGCTATCTGATAGAATATATAACATTTATCTTCAATCCTATTGGCTTTCAATTGATCCAAAGGGAAAGAAGCTCTATCATATACTAAGAAAACTTCTTTGGATAAAGATATTTCTTTGAAAGATAA
>Ga0315287_10004145_pt1 | contig 14083 bp, 12 predicted proteins | sample YL17G11_0_MG_FD_205037 | JGI IMG/M metagenome (GOLD analysis project Ga0315287, IMG submission 205037) | Sediment microbial communities from Yellowstone Lake, YNP, Wyoming, USA - YL17G11_0 | ecosystem: Environmental > Aquatic > Freshwater > Lake > Sediment | place: USA: Wyoming | collected... | reverse complement strand
CTCAGCGGTCACCCCCTCAGCGGTCACCCCCTCAGCGGTCACCCCCTTAGCGGTCACCCCCTCAGCGGTCACCCCCTCAGCGGTCACCCCCTTAGCGGTCACCCAGTGCGCCCACCGCGGCACTGTGGCGTCCGCTGGCGGGTCCCGGTTCGGGCGGTTCCTCGCTGATCCCGATGCGCTCGTGCAGTCGAGTCAGGGGCCCCGGCGCCCACCAGTTCGACCGCCCCATCAGTTGCATGAACGACGGCAGCAGTGCCATCCGAACCAGGGTGGCGTCGACCAGTACCGCCAGCGTCAACCCCAGTCCGAAGATCCGCATGAAGGACACCTGAGCCGCAATCAACGCGGCGAAGGCAATCGCCATGATCAGGGCTGCGGCGGTCACCACCCGCCCGGTGTGTGCCAGACCCAGTGCCACACACTCGTCGCTGTCGGCCCGGGTCCGCCCTGACTGCAGCCAGAACTCACGGATCCGAGCGAGCAAGAACACCTCGTAGTCCATCGACAGACCGAAGGCGACGCAGAACATCAGCACCGGGATGTTCGCCTCCATAGTGCCGGTCGGGGTGGTGCCCAACGCGCCGAGATGGCCCTCCTGGAACACCCACACCAGTGCCCCGAAAGCCGCCGACAGCGACAGCACGTTGAGCACCAGCGCCTTCAATGGCAGCACCAGGCTGCCCGTTAACAGGAACAGCAGAATAAGCGTGATTGCGCCGATCAGGCTGAGCACCAACGGCATTCGGGAGGTGACGGCTGAGACGATATCTCGGCTCATCTGCGCGCCGCCCGCGATCAGAATGTCGCGGTCAGCCGGTTCGGCTACGGCGTGCAACCGGTCGAGTTGGTCCTTGGATGCGTCGGAGAACAGCGGTGCGGTGCTGCGGACCGACAGGAAAGCACTGCCGTCGGCGATTCCGGCGGGGGCCGACGGCGGGCCGGTCCTGCCGCCGTTCACGAAGGTTCCGCCGGGAGCCGACACCAGCGTCACATCGGGTACCCGGGACAGATCGGCGGCGTAGCGGTCCAGCTCGGGTCCGGTGGCGCCCGTCGCCTCGGGCACGACGATGCTTAGACCGTTGTCGAGATTGCTTGGAAAGTCATTGCGCAGCTGGTCGCCCACCTGGTGTGCGGAGGCCGACTTGGGCAGCACCCGATCGTCGGGGCTGCCGAATTGGATGCGCAGGAAGGGTGTACCGAGCAGGACTAGGAGGGCCACGATGACGGTCCCGATCGGGACGGCCCGGCGCATGACGAACTTGGTGGACCGGTACCAGAACAATTCCTCGACCGGCTTGGCGACGGGCTCGGCCCGACCCAGCGCGCGGCGCAGCCAACGCCGGATGTCGAAGGAGTTCAGCCGATCCCCCAGGACGACGATCGCGGCCGGAGTGACGATCACCGCGGCGGCCACCGCGAACGCAACGGTGGCAACCCCGGAGTACGCGAAGGACTTGAGGAAATACATCGGGAAGAGCAGCAGCGCTGAAAGCGACAGCGCCACCGTCACCGCGGAGAACAGGACGGTCCGCCCGGCAGTGCACATCGTGCGTACGAGTGCGGCCTCCGGTGTTGAACCGGATCCCACTTCATCGCGGTAGCGGCTGACGATCAGCAATGTGTAGTCGATGGCCAGCGCGAGGCCCAGCGCAGTGGTGATGTTGAGCGCGAAGATCGAGACCTCCGTGAAACCGGTCACTATGCGCAGCACCGACATCGCCCCGAGCACCGCCAGCAGGCCCACCACCAAGGGCAGCATCGAGGCAATCACGCCGCCGAACACCCACACCAGCACCAGGAAGCTGAGCGGGACGGCGATCGCCTCCATTCGCAGCAGGTCGTTCATGGTCACCTGGTTGATCTGCTTGATGATGATCGCGCTGCCGCCGGCCCGGATCGTCATGCCGTCCCGTTCGCCAACCACCGGTTCGGCCAGCTCGGAGGCATACTCCTGCGCCTTGTTCTCCCCGCCGGCCATGGTGGCGACGATCAGGCCGGTCGTGCCGTCGGTGCTGAGAAGCTCCGCGGCGGCGGCGGGCGGCGAGGTCCACGGCGAGGTCACGCTGAGCACGTTGGGCGAGGCATCGAGGCGGGCGACGATGTCGGTTCCGGCTGCGGTGGCCGATGCGCCGGTGGCGCCGGAGGGGTCATGGACCGTGATGAGCAGCTGCTGATCGCTGAGTCCGAATTTTTCGCTGAGCACCTGCGCGGCGCGCGCGGACTCCGAGCCAGGATCCTGGAACCCGCCCGCGGAGAGGTGCTTCGCGACCGGGATTCCGAGTACCGCGCAGACCACCATCAGCAAGCCCGCAATGGCCAGGATCAGGCGCGGCGAGCGAATAGCCAGGATGGCGATACGATGCAGCACAACCGCTATCCTCCCCCTCGACCAGCTAACTTATGACCTTCTCCAGTGTGGTTGGCGGGATGCGGACCGGTCAACTTGTGGGCGCCGCGGTTACCCAGCGGTAAGAATTGCCACCATTTTCCGAACCGTAACTCAATGATTCCTTAATAGTTACCAATACAGTCCTGAAGTATGTGGATCGACGACACGAGTGCCGACGTCATCAAAGTTGACTTCGAAGCCCTGTATCACGGCGATTTCCTCGTGGAGGGTGACACCTCCGAGCAGTTCGAGGACACGCCGCTGGCCAACGCCAGCTGAACGACCGATTCGGCCACTACCGGCCCTAATGGTCTGATGCGGCCGACCGCCGTGTCGCCCGCTCCTGTGCGGGCATGGGCAATGTAACCAGCCTCTGATCAGATCCCAGCTCGCAGCATGACCATGCCGCCCAGGCGGCCGGTGATGATCTCCTCGGCCTCGCTGACGATCCGGCTCACCAGTTCCGCACAGGTCGGAACGTCGTGAATCAGGCCCATCACGGTGCCCACACTCCAGATGCCGGCCTCGAGATCGCCATCATCGAACACTCGTCTACCCCGAGATCCAGCCACCAAATCCTTGACCGCATCGAACTCACCGCCGCCGGCGAGGATCTCCACCACCTCGCGCGACACCGAATTACTGGCCACTCGTGCGGTGTTGCGCAGGCTGCGGAAGATCAGTTCGGTGCCGCGCTCATCACCGTCGACGATGGCTTGTTTGACGTTGTCGTGGATGCACGACTCCTGAGTACACATGAACCGAGTGCCCATATTGATACCGTCGGCTCCCAGTGCCAGCGCAGCCACCAGACCGCGGGCGTCACCGAAGCCTCCCGACGCGATCATCGGGATCTCGATCTCCTCCGCGGCTGCAGGGATCAGCACCAGGCCGGGCACATCGTCCTCGCCGGGGTGCCCCGCGCACTCGAACCCGTCGATGCTGATGCCGTCCACGCCAAGGCTCTGCGCCTTGACCCCGTGCCGGACCGAGGTGCACTTGTGCAACACCTTGATGCCGTTGTCGTGGAACATCGGCAGATGCGGCGCCGGGTTGGAGCCGGCCGTCTCGACGATCTTGATTCCGGCATCAACAATGACTTGGCGGTACTCGTCATAGGGCGGCGGGTTGATGGACGGCAGGATCGTCAGGTTCACCCCGAACGGTTTGTCAGTCAAATCACGGGTCTTGGCGATCTCGTTGGCGAGGTCGGCCGGCGTCGGCTGGGTAAGGGCGGTGAGGAAGCCCAGCGCACCCGAATTAGCCACGGCGGCAACCAGTTCGGCGCGGCCGACCCATTGCATGCCGCCCTGGGCGATGGGGTGCTCGATGTCGAACACCTCGGTGAATTTCGTGATGAGAGCCATCAGCGGGGCGCCATCCGGATTGCGCCGTCGAGACGGATCACCTCGCCGTTGAGCATCGAGTTCTCGACGATGTGCACCGCGAGTGCGCCATATTCGCTCGGCTTACCCAGCCGCGACGGGTGCGGAACCTGCGCGCCGAGCGACGCCTTGGCCGGCTCGGGCAGTCCGGCCAGCAGTGGCGTGTCGAACAGGCCGGGCGCGATAGTGACCACGCGAATCTGCTTATCGGCCAGATCCCGGGCAATCGGCAGGGTCATGCCTACTACCCCTCCCTTGGAGGCGGAATAGGCGGCCTGTCCGACCTGGCCGTCGAAAGCCGCCACCGAGGCGGTGTTGATAATGACGCCGCGCTCGTCTCCGACCAGGTCGGCGTTGACCATGCGTTCAGCACCCAGTCGCAACACGTTGAATGTGCCGATGAGGTTGATGTTGACGATGCGGGCGAACTTGTCCAGTGGGTAGACACCCTTCTTGCCGAGAACGCGAATCGCGTCGCCGGTGCCGGCGCAGTTGACCACGATGCGGACCGGGCCCATCGACTCAGCGACGTCGAAGGCGCGCGTGACGGCCTCCTCGTCGGTGACGTCGGCGGGTGCGAACCGCACCCGATCGCCGAGTTGTGAGTTCAGCTCGGCGGCGACGTCTTCGCCCTTGGAGGTCGGCAGATCCAAAATGACTACCTTGGCGCCCTCGGCCAGCAGTGCCTCGGCGGTCGCCAGACCCAGCCCTGACGCGCCCCCGGTGACGACGGCTACCGCGTCCTTGATCTCCACTGATTTGTTCCTTTCGAGGGCTCTACCTACTGGTTGGTCGGGACTATACCCAGTCGCGCAACACGGTCTCAGTGTCGGCTCCCGGAACCCCGGGCGGGGTCGGCTTGTCCGACGGCGTGCGGGAGAAGCGCGGTGCCGGCGCCGGCAGGATCGCACCGGCATCGGTGTAAAACGTTCCCCGCTCGGTGTTGTGCGGTTCGGTCTCAATCTCGGCGAAGGACAGCACCGGCGTCACACAGGCATCGCTGTCGGCGAAGACTCCCGCCCAGTGGTCCCGGTCGTGCGCGGCGAAGGTCTCGGTGAACACCGTTCGCAACTCCGGCCAGCGGGCAACCTCGTTCTGACCGGGCAGATCGGCCGGATCGAGGCCAAGCTTGGCAAGCAGTTCGGCATAGAACTGCGGTTCGATCGCGCCGACCGAGACATAGCGGCCGTCGGAGCACTCATAGGTGTCGTAATACGGCGCACCGGTATCGAGCATGTTGGTACCGCGCACATCGCTCCACAGTCCGGTATGGCGGAAGGCGTAGATCATCTGGGCCAGCACCGACGAGCCGTCGACCATCGCGGCGTCGATCACCTGGCCCTCGCCTGAACGCTCCCGCTCCCACAGCGCCGAGAGTATCCCGACCAGCAGGAACATCGAACCGCCGCCGAAGTCGCCGACTAGGTTCAGCGGCGGTACCGGGCGCTCGCCGGCCCGGCCGATGGCGTGCAGGACGCCGTTGAGCGAGATGTAGTTGATGTCGTGGCCGGAGCGCTGGCTGCGCGGGCCGGTCTGGCCCCATCCGGTCATCCGCGCGTAGATCAGTCGCGCATTGACCTCCGCGCAGTCCCGCGGACCCAGGCCAAGCCGTTCGGTGACACCCGGGCGAAAGCCCTCGATCAGCACGTCGGCCTTGGCGATCAGGCCCAGCACCAGATCCCGGCCCTCCGGGCTCTTGAGATCGGCCGCCACTGAACGTCGATTGCGCAACGAGTAGTCCCGGCTGGGGTTGGTCTTGGGTGGATCGCTCGGGCGCTCCACCCGAACGACGTCCGCGCCGAGATCGCCGAGGATCATCGCCGCATGCGGCCCCGGGCCGATTCCGGCCAGTTCAACTACCCGCAAGCCCGTCAGTGGTCCTGCCATATCACTCCACCCTTCGTCGGTGCCGCCCACTCTTTGTACCGCCCGTGCACCGCGGCGGCACAGCGGGTCTAGGTTGCAGGCATGAATTACCCCAACGTCGACTACTCCAGCGTTCCCGATCTAGCCGTGGCACTGAATGAAGGCGTGCTGTCCGTGACCTTCAACCGCCCCGACAGTCTGAATTCGCTGACCGAACTCATGCTCAAAACGGCAGCCGATGCGTTGGACCTCGCGGCCAACGATCCGCGGGTGAAAGTGGTTCGACTCGGAGGGGCCGGCCGCGGGTTCAGTTCGGGCGCGGGAATCAGCGCCGAAGACCAAGCGGCCGCGACTATTTCACCAACGGTCGACCCGCTGCTCGCCGAGGCCAACCGCCTCGTTCAGACCATCACGGCACTGCCCAAGCCTGTTGTCGCCGTTGTACACGGGCCGGCCGCCGGCGTTGGCGTCTCGCTGGCCCTAGCATGCGACGTGGTCTTGGCTTCGGAGAAGGCGTTCTTCCTGCTGGCCTTCACCAAGATCGGATTGATGCCCGACGGCGGCGCCTCAGCACTGGTGGCCGCCGCAATCGGCCGGATCAGGGCGATGCGGATGGCGCTGCTGGCCGAACGCATCACCGCCGCCGAGGCTCTGGATTACGGATTGGTCAGCGCGGTCTACCCGCAGGACGATCTGGATGCCGAGGTGGCGAGGGTGATCAGCACCCTTAAGTCCGGACCGGCGGTCGCACTGCGCAAGACCAAGCAGGCCATCAACTCCGCGACGCTGACCGAACTCGACGACGCGATCGACCGGGAGACCGCCGGTCAGCTGATCCTGTTGCAGTCCAAGGATTTCAGAGAGGGCACCCGAGCCTTCCAAGAGCGGCGGGCGGCGAACTTCACCGACATTTAGCTAAAAACACCGCGCTACAGCCCGAAGATCGGCGGCAGTGCGAGAACCATCATCGACCCCCACACCAGGTGGGTGAGTACCGGTGCGAGCACACCCCCGGTCGCACGGCGCTCCAGCGCGCACACGGTGCCCAGGATCAGCGCTGCGAATCCGAGCATGGGGTTGCCACTGGCCGACGTCGATACCGCGTAGAGCAGAGTCGAGATCAGCACCGGGTAAAAGCGGCCCAGCGCGGTGTAGAGCGCACCCCGGAAGAACAACTCCTCGGCGACGGCATTGACCAGAGCGATCAGGACGATGAGACCGAGCGGGCCGTAGTTGGTGTACTCCAGCACGCGGACGATCCGATCGGCGATCGGCGGGATTTCCCGCACGACCAGACCGCCGACGAGGAAGATCAAACCCAGTAGCACCCCGATCGCGATGCCGGTGATTACCGGACGCTGATTGCGCCCGCGCCAGTTGATCTTGCCCAGATGCAGCGGGCCGGACAGCAGCGTGCCCCCCAGCCATACCGCGCCCAGCGACAGCGCGGAAACGTAGAAGGACTCGTCGCCCGGTCGGCTCCTCAGCGAGTACCCGAGTAGGAAGGCGCCGAGGAGCAGCACCACGCCGACGATGAGGCGTCGGCGCCGCACCACCGATGGCCCCTCGTGGTGCGGCACTGCAACGGTCCGCGCGGCCGCGCGGATCTCTTCGGGCATGGTCATGGCGGACTCTGGATCATGGCGGACTCTGGTTCTGGGATTCGGAGCCCGGATTGCCGGCATGCGAACAAATCAGGACACCCATGGACATCACCGTACGAAATCAGGCCGTCGAATAGGTGACACAACGCTGACGGCGCTCATTCAGCCCTGCTCGGCGTCTCGATGCAGCCCGATCAACTGCTCGTAGACCGCCGCGTTGTGACGATTCTGGGCGACTTCGGCATCGGTCAGCTCACGGCGCACTCGGCCGGGGACCCCGGCCACCAGCGTTCCGGGGGGCACCACCATGCCCTGGGGAATGACTGCGCCTGCCGCAACCAGCGAACCCTCTCCGACCATGGCCCCGTTGAGCACGATCGCACCCATGCCGATCAACACGCCGTCGGAGATCGTGCAACCGTGCAGCACAGCGTTGTGCCCGACGCTGACACCGGCGCCGATGCGGGCCGGGAATCCAGGGTCGACGTGCACCGTTACCCCATCCTGGACATTGGAGCCAGCCCCGATATCGATCAGTTCGGCCTCCGCCCGCAGCGTCGCCGAGTACCAGATACCGACCCCGGCGGCCAGTCGAACCTGACCGATCAGGCACGCGGTGGGGGCTACCCAGGACTGCGGATCACAGTCCGGACGGTGCCCGGCGACGGTCACGATCAAAGGTCCGGCCATGGCGCTCATCGTAAGGCGCGGCGTGAGATCGGCCACATCGGCCGGTAGCGACGCCGGTGACCTGCGGCTCCGGGGTCAATTCGTCGTTTTGAGTAACGGCACGGGCACCGACTACGATTTCACAGTCGTCCTGGGATTCCACAGTCGTCTCGGGATCCCACACTCGTCCGGGACTGACATGCCTCATCCGGCGAACACAAGATTCAGGAGAACCGACGTGAGCCCTCGTACCACCCTCGGTGTCGCCGCGGCGATCGCCGCAATCGCCGTCGCGATCCCCACCGCTGTCCAGGCCTACGCCGATCCAACGCCGACACCGGTCGAGCCCGCGGCACCCGCGGCACCCGCGGCACCCGCGGCCACCGCGGCCGCGACGCCTACGAAGGTGCCCGATCCACAGGGCCCCGGCTGCGACGCCTACCGCAAGGCCGTTCCCACCGGCGCAGGGTCGATCTCATCGATGGCAGGCCAGACCGCGTCGCAGGCGATCGCCAGCAACCCTGATCTGAGCACCTTCAGCGCGGCGATCTCCGGCACGCTGAACCCCGACATCAACATCGTCAGCGTGCTCGACGGCGGTCCCTACATCGTGTTCGCCCCGACCGACGCCGCCTTCGCCGCGCTGGAGCCGGCCACTGTAGAGACGCTCAAGACCGACCCCCGGGTACTGCTCCCGGTGCTCTTCTATCACATGGTGCTGGGCAACGTCGGCCCCGCCAACGTGGCCGGAACGATGCCGACCCAAGACGGCCGGCCCGTCGTCGTCACCGGCAAGGACGGCGACATCAAGGTCAACGGCAACAGGGTGAGCTGCGCGTACGCCGCGAACGGCGCCTACATCTACATGATCGACGGGGTGCTGGAGCCGCCGGTGCCGGCAGCCGAAGCGGACGCGTCGAGCACCGAGACGACAACCGCTCCTGCGACAACCACTCCAGCGACGACCACCGAAGCGACAGCCGCCGAGGCAACGACCCCCGAGGCAACAACCCCCGAGGCAACAACCCCTGCCACGAGTCCGCCGACCACCTCGGCCGCACCGGCCAGCGAGGCACCGTCGGCCTCGGCGCCGCCGCCCAGTACGACGGTTGCGCCGACGGTTGCGCCGACAGTGGCGCCGACGGTTGCGCCGACGACGGCCGCGACCCCGGCGGCCTAGTCCGCCCGGCGGACGAGCTTCAGCGGGCCTTCCACACCGGCGGTCGCTTCTCGGCGAAGGCCAGTGGGCCTTCCATCGCGTCTGCCGATCCGAAGACGACCCTCATCTCCCGGTTGGAACGCTCCCAGGAGCCCCGCTCGGCGGTGATGGTCCCGGCATCGGCACCACAGGCCACCCGCTTGCTGGCCTGAACCGCCAGGGGTGCGTTGACCGTGATCTTCTCGGCCAGCGTCACCGCGGCGTCAAGCACGGACTCCCCGTCGGGCACCACCTCGTTGATCAGTCCCCACCGAAGTGCCTCGTCGGCGGTGATCGGCTCCCCGGTGACAAGCAGGCGCATCGCGATCTTGCGGGGCAACTGCTCAACGATGCGGAAAACCCCACCGGCCGCTGCGATCAGTCCGCGCTTGACCTCGGGCAGGCCGAACATCGCGCTCCGCTGTGCCACCACAAGATCGCTGGCAAGAGCCAGTTCGGTTCCACCCCCCAGCGCGGTGCCATTGACGGCGGCGATGACCGGCTTGTCGATGAAGTGCTGCACGAAGCCGGCAAAACCCCACTCCGAGTGTTCGGGATGGAAGATGTTCTCCCCGCGGGAGATCGCCTTCAGGTCGGCGCCGGCGCAGAACGCTTTGTCGCCCGCACCGGTGACGACCACCGCCCAGATCTCCGGGTCGTCCTGCGCCTGCTGGAGCGCGTCGCCGAGGCCGATGCTGACCGCCTGGTTCACCGCGTTGCGCGCCTCTGGGCGGTTGATCGTGATGATCAGGGTGTTGCCCCGGCGCTCGGCGAGAGCGCCGGGGGCGTCAGACACTGCCATCTCTAGAGCAACTCGAGAATTGTCGCGTTGGCCTGGCCGCCGCCCTCACACATGGTCTGCAAGCCGTAGCGAATCCCGTTGTCCCGCATGTGATAAAGCATCGTCGTCATGATTCGCGCGCCGGAACCGCCCAGCGGGTGGCCCAGAGCGATGGCGCCGCCGTTGGGGTTCAGCTTGTTCTCGTCAGCGCCGATCTCCTTGAGCCAGGCCATCGGCACCGGAGCGAATGCCTCATTGACCTCGAACACACCGATGTCGTCGACGCTCAAGCCGGACCGTTTCAGGACCTTCTGGGTTGCCGGAATCGGCGCGGACAGCATCATCACCGGGTCGGCACCCGCCAGACAGGCGGTATGCACGCGCGCAATCGGCTTGAGCCCCAACGACTTCGCTTTCTCCGCCGACATGAACAGCAGGGCGCCCGAGCCGTCGGAAATCTGCGAAGAGTTGCCAGCGTGGATCACGCCGTCTTCAGAGAACGCAGGCTTGAGCTGACCCATCTTCTCAAGCGTGGTGCCGCGACGGATACCCTCGTCTTTGAGCACTACATTGCCATCAGAATCTTTTATGCCGACAATCTGGTCATCGAATGCGCCGGAATCCTGTGCCTTGCCGGCCTTTTCGTGCGAGTCGAGGGAGAACTGGTCGAGCATCGTCCGGGTCAGGCCCCACTTGGTGGCCATCATCTCCGCGCCGATCCCCTGGTTGGGGGTGCGGTCATAGCGGCTCTTGAAGTTGGCCGCGTAGGGGTTACCGCCGCTGGCCAGTGATGCCCCCATCGGGGTGCGCGACATCGATTCCACGCCACCTGCGACCACGACGTCATAGTGTCCGGCCACCACTCCGGCGGCAGCGAAGTGCACCGACTGCTGACTGGAGCCGCACTGGCGGTCGACGGTCACGCCGGGCACGGATTCCGGCCAGCCGGCAGTCAGCACCGCTGTGCGCGCGATATCCAGCGCCTGCTCACCGGCCTGCATGACACAGCCCCAAATGACATCATCGACGATCTCGGGATCGATCCCGGCCCGCTGCGCCAGGCCGTTGAGGACCTGCGCCGAAAGCTCGGCCGGGTGCACCCCGGATAGTCCGCCATTGCGCTTGCCGACCGGCGCGCGCACCGCCTCGACAATTACCGCTTCCGCCATCGGGATACTCCTTCATCGATTGGTTGTCTTTCGATTCATAGCACCGCGACCACGTGCGTCGACGGCCGGGGTCAACCAACCGTTCGGTCAGCCACGGTGCCGCGCGGGTCGACGTGTACCGGAACGTCGTCGTCCCAGGGTTGCCGGACCACCATGTCGGCGACCTTGACGAATCCACTCTCGAACTGACCGGTGGCGGCATCGACGAGGCGGTAGCGCTGGGTCTGGGTGTGGATCGGCTGCGCATCGAGCAGCACCACCCGCACCTCACCCGGTTCGAACTGACAGCGGCGCTGCAGGGCGGCGATGAGTTGTTCGTTGTGCAGGTGGCCGTCACCGAAATTCCAGCCCAGCGCCGTGCTGCAGATACGCTCTCCATCGGTGACGGAGTACTCGTTCTCGCTGTGCGGGGCCATCGCCCGGTGCGCCAGAGTGAACAGTGCCTTGCCGTGGGTGTTGAATCCGCGGAACGCGTACCCCATGTACATCGGGATCTGCGCGGCTTCCTTACTGCCGTAGAACTTCTCCAACTGGGCGGCCGGCATGTTTGCGACGGCGATGATTCCCGCGGCGATCTTCGCCTCGGCGGAGGGCTTGATGCACCACAGCGTGGTATCCCAGTTTCCCGCGTAGTACCTCATGCCCGGCAGGAAGGAGACTTTGCGCGGCATCAGGTTCCCGATGATGACGATGCCCGCCATCACCGCGAACAGAATGACAGGCAGCGGGTTGGTGATATCACCGAGTCCGACGTCTGGATGGCCGACGAACAATGCCAGAACCGCGAAGATCATGAAAACGTTCCATTCCAGCGGCACCCCCATCGGGATCGCACTGAGGATGCCGAGATGGAAGCAGATCATCACGAACGCGGCGACGTAGGTAACCGGGCCGCCGCCGGAGAACAGCAGCACCAGTGGCACGCCCATCTCGATTGCGGTGCTGATGTGGGCGACGATCCGGGAAAGCCCTCCGGGCCGCAGGTCGTCGGGGAAGTTCTCGAAGAACTTACGTTTCAACGCCCGGGACCGGATCACCGGACTGTTGGACATCATCGTCGAGATGACGAACGGGAAGTGTTTGTTGAGCTTCGAGGTGGCCGCACCCATCCAGATCACCACGCACGCCAGTTTGGCCGCGATGATCACATTCTCACCGCCAAACAGGAAGGCGGCCACAAACGGCGCGTAGACCTCACCGCGAGCAGCCAGGAAGAGAATCTTGTCGCGCAGGCCGGCCACGGCGAGCAGGCCCAGGATTGTCCACGACTGCCAAGCGGGCAGCAGGCCGACCGAGGTGCCCAGGGCGGGATCGGGTCCGGTGCCATCAGAGAACAACGCGACCACCAGCATGATCAGCAGCGCGGCATAGAGCACGACGTCGAACGGTTCGCGGTTGTCTCCCGCGGTCAGCGGCACCCGGCGCGGCCACGGCGGCAACCGGATGGTGTTGGGCCGCAGCCAGTAGATGATCGACCCCATCGGCGGGAAGAAGCGGTTATTGAGCGGACCGAAGCCGCAGCCGAGGCCAATCACTTCGAACAACATGGTGTAGAGCACGACCTTCTGGAAAACGATCGGCTCGCTCCACCACTGACCGATGTCGCCCATGCCGTCGATGCCCTTGGTGGCCAGCGCGAAAAGCACCCCGAAGAGGATGTAGAGACCGATCTTGACGACGTAGAAGAGGTGCAGTGCTACCGGCGTGCCAAAGCCCACCTCGGCCCAATGCCGGGCCATCGGCCGGATCTTCTCCGCGCGGGTGCCCTTGCTCCACTCGTCGAAATCGATGACCGGCACTTCCTGCTTGAGAAAACCCATGGGGGCAAGACTAGAGCGCGCGTGGCCGCGCGACCAGAGGCTAGAGCGCGCGTGGCCGCGCGACCAGAGCCTCGTGCAGTCTCTCGGTGTAGTCGTCGACATCGATCACCGTCGCGTCGGCGTGCACGCTGACGGCGACCGTCGTACCGATCCCGTGCACTCCGTGGGTCAGCGCCATCATCGGCGACAGCGCCGGGTAGCCCGCGGTGAGAATCACCGGGCATCCGCCGAAGCTCAGGTCGGCAGGACCGCGGTTGATGCTCGAGACCACCGTGTGGCCGGTGACGGTCGACGATCGGGCCGACGGATCAAACCTGCCCATGCCCCATCGCAGCAGCCAGGCCGGTACCGCGTCGAACGCTGCTGACGAGGCTTTCGCGGCCGGATGTTCACTGCGGCGACGATGGTCGTCGAGTTGCCCGCGAATCTGCTCCGCCCGCCGGACCCGGCCGGATTCCGGATGAAGTGCGACACCGACGTTACGGAAGTTGTTGTGCGCCAGCGGTGATGCAGGAATCCCGGTGGCGATCGGCACCTCGGCGCTTAACCTGCTGATGTCCTCGCCACGCGCTTTGAGATAACCGGCCAGCGCCTCGGAAACGGCCACCAGTGCCGCGACCGTCACGGAGCGCCCCGATAGCTGGGTGCGATCCACCGCGATCGTGCGCAGGACCGGGGGGTCGAGGGAACCTGAGTTGATACCCAGCGCGGGCACCGGCGGCGTCGGCGGCGCCAGTAGTCCGGTCCGGGTGTCGCGAACTAGGCGGCGGTGTGCACGCGCAGCCGCGACGGCCCGCCACACAAAATGCCCGCGGTCGCGGTCGGCCACTGTCCGTATCGGCCCTCGACGCCCCAGCAGAACGCCCGCAAGCTCGGCAGATCGAGTGCCGTCACCCAGCGCGTGGGCTATCTGCACCACCACCACGGATGCAGCCGCCGATGCCCCGGGAACGTCGGTGACTTCGGGAAAAACATGCACCCGCCAACACATCTGGGATGCGTCGAGTTGCTGTTGCGTTAGCCGTGACACCCGGTCGAGGCAACTCTGCCAGTCGCCTCCCGTACCGGCGTGGACGATGAACTGTTCGGAGGTGACGGGGCCGGGCACCCAACGGGGATAGCGCCACGGATGCTCGTCGGCCACCCGTAGACGCAGATCGGCACACTGCCGTGCTTGATGCCGCAACTCCCCGACCGCCGCA
>Ga0315287_10004144_pt1 | contig 14083 bp, 10 predicted proteins | sample YL17G11_0_MG_FD_205037 | JGI IMG/M metagenome (GOLD analysis project Ga0315287, IMG submission 205037) | Sediment microbial communities from Yellowstone Lake, YNP, Wyoming, USA - YL17G11_0 | ecosystem: Environmental > Aquatic > Freshwater > Lake > Sediment | place: USA: Wyoming | collected... | reverse complement strand
GGCGGCTCCGGCGGGAGGCGGCCAGCGCCGCCGGAGCGATCGTGCTGCTGTTCCTGCTGGCCGGGACGGCGGAGGCGCAGGTTCCGGTCAGGCCGCCGGCCCAGCCGCGGGCGGATACGACCCGGCCAGCGGGCAAGATGGACAGCGCCAGCGCCAAGCGGCTGGGCTTGCCTTCGGCACCGAGCCGGCCGTTCGGCCCGCCCGATTCGGTGATGGCGGCGCTGCTCGACCTCGACGGCTACGACGCGACCCGTTACCTGGCGGACACCGCCACCGTCTTCGCGCTCGACCGGCGGGTCCGCCTGAGCGGCAACGCGATGACCGAGCGGCAGGGGACCATCATGGAAGCCGCGGCCATCGGCTACCAGGAGGCGAGCTGCGACCTTGCCGCGTCGGGCGACCCCCGGCTCTTCGACAAGGGATCGGTCCTCATCGGGAACACGATCCGCTACGACACCTGTGCCGAGCGCGGCATTATCGGATCGGCGCTCACCTCGTTCGCGGAGACGGGGGCGAACTGGTTCCTTCGCGGCAACCTCGGCATCGACTCGAGCGCAAGCCGCATGTACGCGGCGAAAAGTGAGATTACCAGCTGCGACCTGCCGGTGCCCCACTACCACTTCGCGGCCAAGGAAGTGAAGTGGATGTCGAAGTCCATGCTGGTCGCGCGGCCCGCCGTTTTGTACGTGCGCGACGTGCCGGTGGCCTGGATTCCGTTCATTTTCCAGGAGACCAAGCCGGGTCGGCAGTCGGGCATCCTGGTGCCGCAGTTCGGCTTCAACGACATCGTCCGGCCCGACGCGGGCTACAACCGTCAGGTGACGAACGCGGGGTACTACTGGGCGCCGAACGACTACGTGGACGTGGCCGGGCGATTCGACTGGTATGCGAACCGCTATTTCCGGGTGGCGGTGGCGACCCAGTATGCCTGGCTCAACCGGTTTGTCCGGGGGAGCATGGAGTACAGCCGCCAGACCGAGGTGGAGGGGGCCGTCGCCCAGAGCGTCCGCTGGAGCCATCAGCAGACATTCGGGATCACCACGACCCTGAATCTCAATCTCAATCTCACCAGCAATTCGAGCGTCATCGCCACCAACGCCCTCGACCCGCTGCTCAGCACCCAGCAGCTCTCGAGCGACTTGAACTTCTCGAAGCGGTTCTCCTGGGGCCAGATGACGCTCGGCGGGCGTCGCCGGCAGACGCTGGGGGACGACCAGTTGTCCCAGACCCTGCCCTCGCTGACCGTGACGCCCAAGCCGCTCGACATCGGGTCGTCGATCACCTGGTCGCCGGCGATGAGCTTCGCCAACGACGTCAACACCAATCCCAAGACCTACATCCTGGTGCCGCGCGTGGCCGGCGGAGTCGACTCGATCGAGCAGACGCCCAGGACCAGGGTGTCGTCCTTCAACCTCGATACGCCGCTCCGGATCGGCAGCTTCAACTGGCGCAACGCGGTCTCCATGGTGGACCAGGAGGAGACGACGCAGGGCTCCACCTTCGCCCGGATCCCCAATGATGACACGCCCGACCCGACCGACTCGATCACCGTGAGCCGAGTCGTCGCGAGCCGGTTTTCGACCCAGATCAACTGGGACACCGGCATCAACCTGCCGCTGCTGTTCCGGAGCAGCTGGAAGCTCACGCCGTCGGTCGGTATCACCAACGCCACCAGCGGTGCCTTCGCCGTCCGGAATGAGAGGACCAATGGGGGGTACGTGATTCAGGGCAAGCGACTGGCCTTCAGCCTCTCCGCCTCGCCGACGATCTTCGGCTTCTTCCCGGGTTTTGGTCCGGTCTCCCGGATCCGGCACAGCCTCTCGCCGAGCCTCACCTGGGCCTATGCCCCATCGGCCACCATACCTCGGGAATACGCGGCAGCCGTGGTGGGGTCGGGACAGTCGGTCAAGCTGACCAGCGATGCGACCATGCTGATGAGCCTCGGTCTCTCGCAAAACTTCGAGGCGAAGGAGAAGCTCGCGCCGGGTGACACCGGCGGCTCCGGGGCGCAGCCGCGGAAATTCCGGATCCTCAGCATCAACACCAGCGGCATCACCTACGACTTCGAGCAGGCGAAGAAGGCGGGCCGCACCGGCTGGACGACCCAGTCCCTGACCAACAGCTTCCAGAGCGACATGGTGCCGGGGTTCAACCTGTCGCTCACCCACGACCTCTGGGATGGTCCGGTCGGCGTCCAGGGCACCAAGGTCAGCCCCTTCCTCCAGAACGTCACCGCCAGCTTCGGGTTGTCCGCCAATACCTTCCGCGCCATCGGCGGATTGCTGGGGCTGAATGCCCCGCCCAAAGCCGGGGCCGCGAGGTCCGCCGGAGGTGTGCCCTCGTCTTACGTGAGCGACCCGATGGGGCGCACCCAGGGCCGGTCGCTCCAGTCGTCGAACCAGCTCGGGCCTACCCGACGGCCCTTCACGGCGAACGTGAACCTGACGATCAGCCGGGCGCGCCAGGTGCCCGGGTCGGCGTTCCCGCCGGCGCCGGGGCAGAGTAACATCGGCTTCTCCACGAGCTTCTCGCCCACCCGCTTCTGGGGTGTTTCCTGGAGCACGCAGTATGACATCACCAATGCCAAGTTCGCGGCCCAGGTGCTGCGCTTTGAACGGGACCTCCACGACTGGCGGGCGGGCTTCAACTTCGTCCGGAACCCCAACGGCAACTTCGCCTTCTACTTTACGATTCACTTGGTTAGTCTGCCGGACTTGAAGATGGACTACAACCAGACCACGCTCAAGCGCTGAGGCTCGCCGCATGACTGGTTCCCGCATCCTGCTCGACGGTCGCTCCCTCACGCTCCGGGACCTGGTCCGCGCGACCCGCGGCGGCGTGACCATCCTCCTGTCCGACGACGCCCTGACCGTGCTGGCCGGCAGCCGGAATGTGATCGAAGCGGCGATCGCCCGCGGCCAGGTGATCTACGGCGTCAACACCGGGTTCGGCAAGCTCGCCAACGTCCGGATCGCGCCGGATGCGCTCGACCGGCTTCAGGCGAACCTGATCCGGAGCCACGCGGCCGGCGTCGGCGCGCCACTCCCGCGCGACGTCGTCCGGGCCATGATGCTGCTCCGGGCCAACGTCCTGCTCCGGCCGACCAGCGGCGTCCGGCCCGATCTGGTGCGCGCCCTCGTGGGCTTCATCAATGCCGGCCTGCTGCCCTGGGTGCCGGAGCAGGGCAGCGTCGGCGCCAGCGGCGACCTGGCCCCGCTCAGCCACCTGGCGCTGGCCCTGATGGGCGAGGGCCAGATCCTCGGGGAGAATGACCGCCCGGAGCCGGCCGGGCCGGCTCTGGCGCGCGCCGGGCTGCGTCCGTTCGCCTACGGGCCGAAGGAAGGACTCGCCTTCATCAATGGCACCCAGGCGCAGACCGCGATGCTGGCCCTCATCGTCCATGATGCCTGGGTGTTGTGGCGCTCGGCGCTCGGGGCCGCCGCCATGAGTCTCGAGGCGCTGCGCGGCACCCCGACGCCGCTCGATCCCCGCATCCATGAGGCCAGACCGCACCATGGGCAGCGCGAGGCCGCGGACCTGATGCGGTACCTCCTGCGCGAGAGCGGGATCCGCGAGTCCCACCGGGAGAACGACGACCGGGTCCAGGATGCCTACAGCCTCCGTTGCACGCCCCAGGTCCTCGGCGCGGTCGCCGACGCCATCGCCTTCGCGGATCGGACCCTCGAAGTGGAGTTGAACGCTTCGACCGACAATCCGCTCGTCTTCGGCGACGAGGTGCTGTCCGGGGGGAACTTCCATGGCCAGCCGGTGGCGCAGGCGCTCGACGTGCTGGCGATCGCGCTGACCACGCTCCAGGCGATCGCCGAACGCCGGATCGAGCGCCTGGTGAACCCGGACCTGTCCCAGGGCCTGCCGGCCTTCCTGACGGCCGACCCCGGCCTGTCCTCCGGATTCATGATGGTGCAGATCACGGCGGCGTCGCTGGTCGCCGAGTCGCGGACCCTGGCCTACCCGGCCTCGATCGGCTCCATCCCGACCGACGCCAACCAGGAGGACTTCGTCCCGATGGGCATGGCGGCTGCCTACAAGACGCGCCGGATCCTGACCAACGCCCAGCGCGTGGTGGCCGCCGAGTTCTACTGTGCGGCCCAGGGACTCGAGTTTCTGAAGCCCCTGCAGCCCGGGGTCGGTGTTGCCGAACTGCACCGCCGGATCCGCACCATGCCGGACCCGGTCCCGCCGCTCGAGGCCGACCGTCCTCCGGCACCGGATCTGGACCGGCTTTCGCGTGCAGTAGCGGACGCTGTCCTCGACCCCGCCACGTGACCGGGGTGGTCTGGCTTGTCTTGATCGATGAGGCGGCGTGGCCTATGTTTAAGCGCACCAAGGTCTTCGCTCACTTCGCCCTAGGTCGGCCAGCGGGATGAATCTCGACAAACTGAAGGAATCCGCCCGCCGCCACGAACTGCGGGAGGAATGGCGTAAGGCCATTGAGGTCTACCAGCGTGCCCTCGCCGACCTGACCCAGGCCGGCGAGCCGAGCGACCCGTCCTTGTACAACCGGATCGGCGATCTCGAGATCAAGGCTGGTGAGTCCGTCCCGGCCCTCCGCGCCTATGAATTGGCCGCGGACACCTACGCCGACCAGGGATTCTTCAACAACGCCATCGCGCTCTGTGGCAAGATCCTCCGGGTCAGCCCCGGGCGTACGGCGACCTACCTGCGACTCGCCGAGCTGCATGCCCGCAAGAACGTGATCGCGGAGGCCAAGCGGAACCTCCTTGAATACGTGGATCGCATGACCGGCTCGGGGGAGCTCGAGCCGATGATCATCGCGCTCCGGTCCTTCGGCCAACGGTTCTCGGGCAGCACGGAACTCCGGACCATCCTCGGAGAAATTCTGGCGACCGTCGGGCATCGGCACGAGGGCCACGAGGAATTCCAACGCCTCGCCGGAGAGTTCGGACTCGAGGCACCGCCCGGTCCCGCGCTCCACCCGCGTCGCGAGCCCGTCGCGCCCGGTGGTCTGGTCTTCATCGACACGGGGATCGACGTGCCGGGGCAGGTGCTGCAACTCCGCGATCCGATCGCCCCGGTGGCCATGGAAGCCAGCGTGGAGCCGGCCATCGTCTCGCTGCGGGGCATGGAGCCGACGGCCATCGGTGACGCCGGAAGTTTCGATTCGCTGGCGGTCGAGATCGGCGGCTTCGAGCCGACGCTGCTCTCGCCCGAAAGCCTGGAGGCGGCGCTCGGGTCAGCCGGCGCCATGGCGGCCCCTGAATCGCAATCCGCCACGCTCTACGGTCTGGAACCGCTCTCCCTGATGGAACTGTCGGCCGAGGCGGAGCCAGCCATCGAGCCGATCAGCCTGCACGACGGGCCCTCGGTTCAGGACCTGCTCTTCGATACCCTGGATGTCCAGGAAGAGATCGCCGCGGAACGGGCGGCAGAAGCGCGTCTCGCCAGCGTCGGGGCGCTCGAAGCGGCGGCCTCGGCCGCCGTGATCGAGGAGCGCTGGGCCGAGGCGCTGGAGTGCCTGGCCGAGCTTATCCGGCGCCAGCCGGATGCCGTTCAGCACCACCAAGAGCGCGTCGAGGTGGCTTACCGGTCCGGTGACCGGGTCCAGCTGATCGCGGCCTATCTGTCCCTCGCGCAGGCGCTGGAGCGGGCCGGGGCCCACGAGAACGCGGCCCTGGTCTACCAGCGGGTGGTCGACCACGATCCCTCGAACCCGATGGCCGCTGGCGCGATCGCCCGGTTGCAGGCCGTGGCGGGGGACGAGGGCGGGACACAGGCTGCGACGGTGGGGACTGCCGCTGGAGGGGAGGACGAGTTCATCGACCTGGGCGCGCTCATCCTGGAGCCGGAGCCCGCCCGCGACACGCGCATGCGGGTGGACCAAGGCGAGCCCGAAAAGGAGGAGGACGTCGACTTCCGCGAGACGCTGACACAGTTCAAGCTGGGGATCGAGGCGAATATCGACGCCGGCGACTTCCAGGCCCACTACGATCTCGGCATCGCCTTCAAAGAGATGGGCCTGCTCGACGAGGCGATTGCGCAGTTCCAGAAGGCGCTCAAGTCGCCGGAAGGCCGCCTCAGGGGCTCGGAGGCCCTGGGATCGTCCTTCTTCGAGAAGGGCCGCTACGGGATCGCGGAGACCGTCCTGGCTCGTGCCCTGGACGCCCTGCCGGGCGGCGACGACGAGAAGATCGCCCTGATCTACTGGCTGGGCCGCGCCCTCGAAGCCCAGAGCCGGGCCGACGAAGCCCTCAAGTGCTACGAACGCGCCCTGGCCGTCGACATTACGTTCCTCGATCTGGCCGATCGCATCCAGCGCCTCATGACGGAGAAGGTGCGGTGATCTCCGAAGCTGGCGCCGTCACCCTCGCCCAGCTGCAGGCCGGGCTCGAGGACCCCCTGCAGGAGGTGCGTGAGGAGATCCGTCGGCTTATCGCGGCGGACTTCGATCTCATCAGCGACGTGAACGCCCATCTCCTGCAGATGCAGGGGAAGATGTTCCGCCCCACGCTGGTCTTCCTGGTGTACCATGCCGTCGGGGCCGAGGATCCCCGAATCGTCAGCCTGGCCGCCGTGGTCGAGCTGATCCACCTCGCGACCCTGGTGCACGACGACTCGGTTGACCACTCGGTGCTGCGGCGGGGGATGCCGACGGTCAACGCCCTGTTCAGCCACCAGGTGTCGGTCATCATGGGAGACTACCTCTACTCCCGGGCGGTGATCGAGCTGGTCCGCCTGAGCGACCTGGAGCCACTCCGGGTTCTCAGCCGGGTCACCAACGAGATGACCATCGGCGAGATGCGCCAACTGCTGGCACACGACCGGCTCAAGTTCACGGAAGAGGAGTACGAGCTTCTGATCCGCGCCAAGACGGCTTCGCTCGTCTCGGGGGCCGCCGAGGTCGGGGCGCTCCGCGCTTCGCCGGCCCAGCGCGAGTCCATGAACCGCTTCGGTCACTACCTGGGGATGGCGTTCCAGATCGTGGACGACCTGCTCGACTTCACCGGAGGCGAGGCCGTCACCGGCAAGCCGTCCGGCCTCGACCTCCGGGAGCATAAAGTCACGCTTCCCCTGATCTACGCCCTCCCGCGGATGAATAGGACCCAGCGGACCCGTGTCGTCCACCTGATGGAAACTCCGGAGCCGCCCGACGGCCTGATCGCCGAGGTCGTTGCGGACATCGGTGCCGTTGGGGGACTGGCCTATGCCCGCGAGCGGGCGCACCGCTTCGTCGCGCTCGCCGAGGCGGAACTTGACGCGCTGCCGCCCAGCCCGGCACGCGAGACCCTCCGAGCGAGCCTCACCTATGTGCTGGAGCGGAGGCGTTGATGGCCGGCAGCCCGCGGCGACCCCGGTTCTACCTCGCGATCCTGGTCGCGGGCTTCGTGCTCGGCGGATTCTTCACGGCATTCCTCCGCCGGTTCCTGCCGGACAGCCCCACCAAGGACTTCTTCACCTCCGCGGTGCAACCCGGGATCGGCCCTATTCCGATCGACCTGATCGTAGTACACTTTACTCTTGGACCCGCTGGCCTGGATGTATCGCTGCTGAGCGTGGTCGGCGTGGTGCTGGCGTACTTGGTCGCCCGCTCACTCTTCTGAGTAACGCAGCCTGGAGGGCTCTTCTATGCTAGGCAACTTTGGCTTCTCAGAACTCCTGATCATCATGGTCGTGATCCTGCTGCTCTTCGGGGCCAAGCGGGTTCCGGAGATCGGCGCATCATTCGGGAAGGGGATCCGCGAATTCAAGCGCAGCCTTAGTGAGGTTAGTGACGCCGTCAACACGCCGGTCCAGGGGGATCAGAGCCAGACGGCGCGGAGCCTCGATGCGCCGGCCCAGCAGGCCCCGGCCTCCGGCGAACCCAAGCGGCTGTCCCAATAGCGCACCGCGCCGGGGAGGTACCAGGAAGACAAAGGGCGACCTGCGGAGGTCGCCCTTTGTCTTCCTGGGGGTATCCGTGTCGGCTACGGGCGCCGCTGCCCCGGCTGGACGGGGGCGTCGGCCTCGGCCTGCGCGACGGTCTTGTAGATGCGGTCGCGACTGTCCACGATCTTGGCGCTGGCCCGGAGCGCCGTCATGTACTGGCGGAGGAAGAGCGTCCTGGTGTTCTGGATCGCCTGCTCACGCAGTTGCGGTAGCGCCTTGGTGAACTCGGCAGAGTCGGGGCGGCTGCGCACGCCTCCCTGGAGGACGTAGATCGACTCGCGGCCCTCGACAACCTTGCTCAGCTCCCCCGGGTTGAGCCCGAAGGCGGCGCCAATGGCCGCCCCCCCCTGGAGTGGGGCGTTGAGCCGTGTGAACGGTCCCACCAGAGCGTAAGGGACGTTGAGCGGCTTGGCTGCCTGCTCGAGATTCCCGCTCGCCGTGGCCTGCTGCAGGACGAGTCCTGCCAGCTTCTTCGCCTCGGTCTTCTTCTTCTGTTCCCTCAGGCGCCCTTCGATCTCGCCTCGAACCGCCTCGAGGGAGGGGACTCCCGCGGCCTGCACGCTATCGAGGCGGAAAAGCAGGTATGCCGTTGGGGTTTCGATCACCGGGCTGTGCTCGCCCGCCTTGGCCTGGAATGCCCAAATGGCCGCGTCGGGCGGGACCAGGGACGGTCCGTTCTTCACGACCGGGCCGGTCCGCTGGATCGGCAGACCCAGGGCCCGGGAGGTGGTGTCCAGGGCGGCCGGATCGAGCCGCTCTGCCCCGAGTTGCTCGAGCGAATCGGCCTTGGCGTCGAGCAGGTCTCGGTGGGCCCCCGATATCTCGATTGGGAGCAGGATATGCCGGCCAGACGCCTTGTCGCCCTCGCGCTTCGTGACCTCGATCAAATGGTATCCGAACCGGGTAAGTACCGGCGCGGAGAGGGTGTTCAAGGGAATCGAGAAGGCGGTCTTCTCGAAGTCCGGGTCAAAGGAGCCCTTGGTCCACTCACCCAGGTCACCGCCCCGGTTGCCTGACACGGTGTCCGAGGATTCACGGCGCGCCACTTCGGCGAACGGTGCCCCACCGGCGATTTCCCCGCGGACGCGGCTGGCGCGCTCGAGCGCCGCGGCTGAGTCAGCTGCGGTGGTCCGGCGGTCGAGCACGAGATAGCTGAGGTAGGCCGTCTGCTCCCGATTCAGATCCTCCCGCTTGGCCTGGTAGTAATTGTCGATCTCACTCGGCGTCACCGTGATCGATGAATCGCTGACTGCCGTTGCCGGATCAACCGTCGCCACCCCAACCGTGACAGACTCGTTCTGGTCGCGGTACCGCTCCCAGAGTTCCGGGTCGGGGGCGTACATTGAGGCGGTCAGATGACGGGCGAGTTTCGCCTGCAGGATCTGGGTTCGATACTGGTTCTCGAGCAGGGGGACGTAGGTCTGACCGACGGACGAAGCGAGCCAGCGCTCGTATTTGGTTTGGTCAAACTGGCGCTCTGTCTGAAAATCAGGCAGTGACTGGAGTTGAGCCGGTGGGCTCGACCGGATGGCAGCAGCGATCTCATCCGGGCCGACTTCGATGCCGTACCGCCGGTATTCCCGGTCGAGAAGGCGCTCCTGAATGAACTGCTCCCACACCTGGTCTCGAATTTGCGCCATGTCCGCAATGCCAAGCGGTTGCGGGGCCTGGCGCTGGCGCTCCTCCGTGGCCTGGGAAACGGCTTGCTGGAACAGCCGGGAGTCAACCGACCTGCCGTTGATGGTCCCAACGGACGTCGTGGTGAGCAGGCCGGTTCCGCCGGACAGACCGCTGAGGTCGAGCACGAGCCATGCAAAAAACGAGATGGCCACGATGAAAATCAGCGGCTTGGCGCTGCTTCGGAAGGCTTGCATTATGTCCATGACTGCCCCAATCGCTTGAGCCCAAAAGAGCCCGAAGTCTACGCAGAACACCGGGCAATCTCAAGCGGCAGAGTAGAGCAGGCTGGTTGACGGCCCCCGCTGGGCCGGGTAGTGTTTCCTGAAACCCCACAACGACTTAGGCACGGGATCCGCGATGGCGATCTCCAGCGAAATCGAAAAGCTCGAGCGGCGATGGCACGAAAACCCTGCCGGGTTGATGTTCGCGCCCTTGGCCGAGGCCTACCGGAAGGCCGGTAACTACCAACGCGCCCTGGAGGTGCTCGAGGTCGGGCTCGCAGTGCATGCCGACTATGTCCCGGCCCTGATCGTCCGGGGCCGGTGCCATCTGGACGGCTCCGACCTGGCGGCGTCAGAAACGGCCTTCCAGCAGGTCCTCGCCTGCGACCCCGCTAACCCGATTGCGCTGCGGAGCTTGGCTGACTTGTACGAGCGCAGCGGCCGGGTCGACGAGGCCATGGAGCGACTGACCCTGCTCGTCGAGGTCGATCGCGGTGACGGCGAGGCCCGCGCCTCGCTCGAGCGACTCCGCCAACCGCCCGCTCCGCTTTCCCCTCCCGCACTTTCGCTGGTCGCCGAGCCCATTGAGCCGGCCCCCCTGCCAGAGCTGGCCTCGCCGGAGCCGATCCCGGAGCCAATCGTTGTCGAAGACCGACCTGTGGCCGACGCGACCGCTGCCGAGTCATTCGGCATCGAGCATCTGTCCGTTGACCCCATGGCGTCGGCCGAGCCGCACCAGCCATTCGAGCTGCCCCCATGGGAGCGGATGACGGTGCCGGAGTGGCAGGAACCGGAACCGGCGGTCGAGCCGACCTCGGCCCTCGAGCCCCCCCCCGTGCTGGAGCCGGTGGTGGCCGGTCCGATCACCTGGACCCCGGCCAGGTGGGAGTCTTTTGCGGCCGAACCTGAGCCGCTGGAGGCGCCGGCCGAGGCGCCGGTTGAGGCGGCGATCACCGCGGAGGTGGTAACCGCGGAGGTGGTAGTCGAAACGGACGTGCCTGAAGTCGTGCCGGAAGCGGTCGAGACCGTCGCCGTCACTGTCGTGGCCGAACCGCCCGTGGCGGAAGAGCCCCTTGCCGATGCGGTTGCCGAAGAGCCGGCCCTCATCGTGACCGAATCGATGGCGGAGCTGTTCCTGAAGCAGGGGCATCGGGAGTTGTCGCTGGCGGTCTACCGGCAGCTGGCTGAGCGGGAGCCTGGAGATTCTCACCTGCTCGAGGCGATCAGTCGCCTCGAGAGTGAGCTGGCCCCGCCTGCCGCGGCGCCAGCCTTCCTGCCTGAGCCGGGTCGCCATGCCGCGGCCGTTACCGGGGGGCTTTCGGTCGAGCAGTACCTTCAGGCCGCGCTCCATTCGCCGCCGCCGGCCACTGCCTCCACCGTGCTTCCCCCGGCGATAGAGCCTGGCCCTGCCGGTGAGCCGACTCGTGCGATTGACCAGAGTCTGTCGCTCGGGGCGGTCTTCGGGGACGAGACGTCGGGCCTGTTCCGGACCGGTGAGGATGAACCTTCATCGGTGGTTCAGCCGGCGGAGCCGAGCTACGACGAGTTCTTCGGCGCGGTTCCGGCGGCCGAAACTGCGGCGTTCGGCGGTGGCGCCGGAGAATCATCCGAGGTTGAGGACCTGCGCCAGTTCAACGAGTGGCTCAAGGGCCTGAAGCGTTGACCATGAGGGTGGCCGTGCTCAACGGACCCAACCTCAACCTGCTGGGGCAGCGCGAGCCGGGACTCTACGGCCACCATACCCTCCCGGACATCGAGGCGATGGTGCGTGACGAAGCGGCCCGGCTCGGCTGCTCGGTGTCCTGGTCACAGAGCAACCACGAAGGCGCCCTCGTCGATGCCATTCAGCAGTTGCCCGGGTTCGCCGACGGCCTGATCCTCAACGCCGGCGCCTATACTCATACCAGTCTGGCCCTGCGCGACGCGCTCCTGGCCATCCCGGTCCCGTTCGTCGAAGTGCACCTGTCCAATCTCTTCGCCCGCGAGGAGCGCCGGCAGCGATCGATGTTCGCCGATCTGGCCATCGGCGTGATCACGGGCTTTGGCGCTCAGGGGTACCTGCTCGCCTTGCGCGCGCTCCACCACCACGGGCATGCTGCAGTCAGACCGACGGTCTGAGCGACAGGACTGCCTCCGGCGCCGACTGGCTGAGTCCGCCCTCGACGCGCTGCTGGTCTCTCATCCACCGAACATCAGGTACCTGACCGGCTTCACCGGCTCGGCCGCCATGCTGCTGGTGTCCGCGGAGCGGACCGTTCTGCTGACCGACCCGCGCTACGCTGTCCAGGCGCCTGCCGAGGTTCGCGGGCTGGCGGAGGTGGAGATCGAGCCGGCCAACCTGTGGGAGCGGCTCAAAATCGTCGTGGCCGGCCTGCGCCCAGGGGTGCTCGGTTTCGAGCGCGACCGGGTCACGGTGGAGGGGGCGGAACGGCTGGCCCCGGTCGGTGCCCTTCGGCTCGCGCCGGTGAGCGGATACGTCGAGGGCCTGCGGCTGACCAAGGACGCCTCGGAAGTCGCCGCGATCCGGGCGGCCGCGGCGCTGGCGCTGGAGGCGCTGGACGAGCTCCTGCCGACCTTGCGGCCGGGGGAGTCGGAGCGGGCCATCGCGGCCCGGTTGGAGGCGGCGCTCCGGGTCCGGGGCAGCGAGTGGCACCCCTTCCAGACCATCGTGGCGTCGGGCCCGAACTCGGCGCTGCCGCACGCTCGGGCCAGCGCCCGGACGCTTCAGGCCGGTGAGTTCCTGCTGCTTGACTTCGGGGCTCAGGTGGACGGATACTGTGCCGATCTGGCCCGTACCGTGGTGGTCGGGGCCCCGGCCGATAGCCGCCAGCGCCAGGTGTACGACGCCGTGCGGTCGGCGGAGTGGACGGCCCTGACAGGGATCCGGGCCGGCATGTCGGGCCGCGAGGCCGATGCCCTCGCCCGCCGGAGCCTGGCCGACGCCGGGCTGGCCGAGGCATTCCGGCATTCGCTCGGTCATGGACTGGGCCTCGAAGTCCATGAGAATCCGCGCCTTTCTCCCACCGCCGAGGGGCGGCTTCCCGTGGGTGCGGTAGTCACGGTGGAGCCGGGCGTCTATTTTGAGGGGTGGGGAGGCGTCCGGTTGGAAGACGACGTCCTGCTCACGTCGGAAGCGCCCGAGTTGTTGTCACCCGGGGCCCCCGAGCTGCCGGAGGTACTGTAACCGGAGCTCCTGTCCCGCCACCCTTGCCGCGCCTGCCTATGAATCCCGAAGAAACCCAGCGCCTGGCCGAATTGCTTGCCAACGTGCCCGGCTTGATGAAGGGCGTCGACATGAAGGACGTGAGGCGGCTCGCCGACCTGATCCGGGAGTCTCCGGAAATCGGGGCCATCGAGGTCAGGGGACTGTTCGGCACCGGCGTGGTGATTACCCGGACCGCCCATGGCCTGGCCTCGCTGGCCATGGCGGCGCCGGTCCATCTTCCCATGGCGGCGTCCGGGGGTGGCGGCCCGAGCGAACCGGCGGCCGCGCCGGTCAGCCCGCTCAAGGAGGTCAAGTCCCCGATGGTCGGAACCTATTACGCGGCCCCCGAGCCGGGGGCCGAGCCGTATGTCAGGATCGGCCACCGGGTCACGGCCGGGCAGACGGTCTGCATCGTCGAGGCGATGAAGATCATGAATGAAATCGAAGCCGAGATCACCGGCATCGTTCGCGAGGTCTGTGTCGAGGACGCGCAGCCCGTGGAGTATGGCCAGGTCCTGTTCCGGGTGGACCCCAATGGCTGATCAGGACGTCGAAGGCTTCGCGGCGGCGCCGCCGTTCAACTTCAAGCAGGCGATCTCCCAGATGGTGCAGCGGGGGGCGTCCGACCTCCTGCTCAAGGTCGGCCGACCGCCGAGCATTCGCCTCAACGGCGAGCTGACGTCGCTCAACATGCTGGCACTGCGGCCCGAGGACCTGAAGAGCCTCGCCGAGCAGATCATGACCCCGCGCCAGATCAAGGAGTTCGCCGAGAAGAAGGAAGCGGACTTCGCCATCGGGGTGCCGGGCGTGGGCCGGTTCCGGACCAATATTTACCAGCAGCGCGGCACGCTGGCCTTCGCGCTCCGGTCGATTCCGTACGAGGTAAAGGCGATCCACGAGTTGAACCTGCCCGAGGTGCTCGAAGAGATCTCGCTCAAGCCCCGCGGGCTGGTGCTGGTCACCGGCGTGACGGGTTCGGGCAAGTCCACGGCCCTGGCCGCGATGATCAACCACATCAACCGGCACCGCCGCGTCAACATGATCACGATCGAAGACCCGATCGAGTTCCTGC
>Ga0315287_10004142_pt1 | contig 14089 bp, 9 predicted proteins | sample YL17G11_0_MG_FD_205037 | JGI IMG/M metagenome (GOLD analysis project Ga0315287, IMG submission 205037) | Sediment microbial communities from Yellowstone Lake, YNP, Wyoming, USA - YL17G11_0 | ecosystem: Environmental > Aquatic > Freshwater > Lake > Sediment | place: USA: Wyoming | collected... | reverse complement strand
ATAATAACCATAACCCATCATTAATTCTAATATTATCGATAGAATTAGAACAACAATTAGTTAGATATTCAGAAGATAATTCTCCATCAACACCAGGAAAACAAACAATAACTTTTGATTTATATTCAGAAAGATTTTTAACTACCGCTAATGTAAATGCATCTAATTCTGTAGATATAATAGATGATTGATTTCCATCAGTTAATATATCACCACCTAAAACAAAGTTCCAGGTTGATGATTCAAAGAATCATTTACCAAAGTCAACTACTTCTATCTTAGTATTATTACTTAACATATTCCAACATTTAAATAGTTCTCTTAAATTATGAGCTTGTTCTAAAGCTGAATATTTTGGAGATATACATGCATATTTTGTAACTTCAGGTATATCTTTACTTAAAATTTCAGGGATTAAAGATTCCATACAAAAGATTTTCTTTGGAGGATCTTTAACAATAAATCGTGACATATTAATTGTTGGTATAATATAGGGAGGTTCAATTTTATCATTATCATCTAAACAATGAAAAGGAGTTAATCCTAATACACTGATTAATGCAACATTCTTTTTATTAGTGGCTTTAATATATGCCACTGCACTAAAAACATCATTTTCACCACCAGCAGCAAATATAATTGTATTATCCATTTATATTTATTTAAACATACATTTAAAGTAAAAAAATATGTTTAAATAAATATAATTGTATTATCCATTTATATTTATTTAAACATACATTTAAAGTAAAAAAATATGTTTAAATAAATATAAATGGGATCGTCATCATCTAAAAAATTACAACCTCATGAAAAAATTCTATAATCGATATAATAACTTTAGGAAAATTATGGAATTGGGGTGATCGTATGAATTGTATAAATTGTAAAAGCGAAAAAGTTTTAGCAGTTGTTAATTATAAAGATAAACTTGATTATAACCAATCTATTAATTATAATTATTGTATTAATTGTTTGTATTTTCCATTATCTGTACGATGGCGAGCTATATATTCAACTGATCTACCAATTGAATTAAAACTAAAAATTTTTAAGAGATATATGACTCTTATTACTTAATTATATCATTAATCTATATGATATAATTATTAATATTATTAATTTTAGTTGATCAAATTCAAAATTGATATCGTGAATAATTAAAATTCTTATCCAATAGGATTAACACAAAATAAATTAAAAATAAATAATATCTAACATTATTTATTTTTAATTTTTAATTATTGTCTAATAAAAATGTTACGACCAAGCGAAGATTATCATTTCATATTTGACGAAAAATATCCTGATGATTCTGTCATAATAGTCAATATTTATATATAAATAAAAATTATAATTATCGCAACAATAAATATATTTTATTTTATTTTGTTTTATACTATGAATAAAATTCATATTTGTGATTTATTTCCTAAAATAGTCAATAAATTGTTTGTTAGATAAGATTTATCAAATTTATCATTTTCAATATATTTATGTTCAGTTTTGATTCTTAAAAAACTAATATGTAATTTTTCAGTATTTGGTTCTAACATATAATATAATTTAATAATACTAATTGAATAAACTTCATTAGTATCATTTTCTATTTTAAAATTTAATATATTCCATTGATCAGTAAATTTTATATCTTTGATTTTATTAATATCATCATACGTCATTAATCCTAATGAACCACATAAAAAAGGTATATAATTTATCCATTGCTTTAATTCAACAACAATATTCGAAGAATCAAATTTATAATTAGATGACTTTAAATCCATGAATTATTTATAATTTTATTCAATAAAACTATTTATATTTTATAATTTTAAAAATAAAAAATATAATTAAAAATGTTAAAAGATGCTTATATGTTTTCTCAAGGTTATATTATAATTTTATTTTTTATTTATTTTAGGTATTATTATCATTCTTGGTGGTAACTCAATATATTAATCATAGAAAATATATAAAATTGTATATTTTTATTTCTTATTTATTTTAAGTATTATTATTATTCTTGGTAATAACTTAATATATTAATCATAGAAAATATATAAAATTATACATTTTTTATATTTTTATTTCTCATTTATTTTAGGTATTATTATTATTCTTGGTGATAACTCAACATATTAATCATAGAAAATATATAAATATTATATATTTTTTAGTTATTTTTTATTTATTTTAGGCATTATTATTCTTGGTGATGATGGTGGACTCATCTTAGCCGGTGATTTTGATAAAATCAATTTATTCGTAATCTTTGGTTTTAATATCATTCTCAATTTCTCATTACGAGATTCAGATGATTCACCAACACTTTCATCGTTTTTATTAATAATTATTTTATCTTCATTAATATCTTTATCTTCATTAATATCTTTATTTGTTACGATTTTATCATTAACTTTATTAACAAGTATCAATTTTATTGTTCTAGGTTTTGGAGGTTCATATAAATGTTTTATGGTAGCACATGCTTCTTGTTTATAATGTTGTATATTTCCTCCATGTTCTATTAATTTTAATAAAATTTTAACTGGTTGATCAATACCGATTAATTTATGTCTGTTAGTAGGTTTAAATGATAATGATTGTAAATGTGGTGTTATCTTATTAAATCCTACTTCGAATAATTGATTAATTGGATTCATCAATACTTTTTCTAGATAATACATATAGTCAATTTCATAAGGAGTATCAGTAGCCAAACTTTCTTCGTATTGTTCTACTAACCTCATTTTATCTCCTAATAGTCTAGCATTTGGGTCTTTAACAACTACAAATGGTAATCGCTCACCAGGATTAACTATTTTGCCAGCTTTCTTTAAATTATCAGAAAATAATTTCAAGAAATAACTACCCGATTTATAATTAGCTCCTAATTCTCTGGTACTGATTAAATCATCCAATTTAACCTTATTATCTATTAATTCTTGAACTGCATCAATTAATATAAACAATGCTTTATCCATAGTTTCTCTATTCATTATCATGTTTAATACATTGGTGTAAACTTTAGCTAATACTCTAGCATTATCTCTACGGGCTAACACTATACCTCTTATTAACATTGATAATTTACTTCCAATGACATTACCTAGTTTGTCCATAATATCTTCAGTTTTGAATGATCCATTTTTCGCTACTAAATAAGCAGCATATTTTTTCTTTCTTAAACACAATAATCTCATAGCTTTCTCAAACTCCATACCTAATGGAGGAGGGAATAATCCTTTTATTCCATTAGGATGAACTACTCCATCAACATCTTTTCCTCCAGGAGGAATACCAGTAATTTCTTCAGCTAGACGATTTCCCCAGTAAGTACATTCTTTAGAATCTTTAATAAAAGGAAGATGCATCATAACAGAATTATGTATTACCATTCTACCTGGTCCTGCTGCAAAATGATGATTTTCAGTTTCAATATCAAATACGTCTTCTTCCATTACACCTAAAAACTTTATCTTTTTAACTGCGTTTGCGGTTTTCATTTGTCTACCTCTAGTTAAATTAAGTCTGTAAATTTCGTCTTTGTCATCTCTGTCATTTATAGATACTTTATACCCTAAAGCTGAACAGATATAGTATAACCCAGCTGCGCCTATTTGTCCTTTAATATCAAATCTTCTAGAGTCACCTTCTGCTTTTGAACCGTCTCCATCATACCATCCTTGAAGAAAAGCTGCTTTAATATCATTAGTAGCCATTAAAATGCTATCAGGAACTTTTTTGTATCTTATTCCTAAATCTGTTGCTTTATTTGTTGTTTTGTATTCGCTTCTTTCTGTATAAAATAAATTTTCATACTTCGTTACTAAAGATGGAATATTAAATTTTGAAATTTGTCTTACGTTTAATTTATCAACTGCTGAACTTATCATACAAGGATCGATGATGAAATTATAATCAGGTTCTATTTCTCTCATTGCTTTTTGTGCTCTTAACAAAAAATCTTGATCCTGATTTGATATCGACCAAGTAGATTTGTCATAATGACCGCAAGTTCCTTCAGCCATGAAAAATCCCCAAACCCATGCTTTTTCTAATGTCATCGTATCATCATTATATTGTATATTTGGTAAATCTGAATGTAATAATTTAACTTCAAGAGTTTTTCTTAATTTACATTTGGCTACGTTTTTAGCAACATGAATATTTTTAGCTTTTGTAACAAATTCTTGATTATCAAATTCCTCCAATTTAGTATCCACTTCTTCAAATAATGTTTTTACTTGTTCTGGTGTTATTTCTTGACCTAATTCATTAAGTAACGAATGATCCTCGCTAACATCAACTACTCCAGTATGTGTAATAACTCTATAAAATTTCTTCGTAGTTCTTTTTCGCATCAAATATTTAATTTTGCTCCATCCCCTTTCTGTCCATACTTCAATATTAACAGGAAAATCATAAAACTCTTGTTTAAGGTTATTGGATTTTTTAGGAATTTTAAATTCAGTATCAGTTGTATTCATCGTACTCGCAGTATCAGTTGTATTCATCGTACTCGCAGTATCAGTTGTATTCATCGTACTCGTAGTATCAGTTGTATTCATCGTATTCGTAGTATCAGTTGTATTCATCGTACTCGTAGTATCAGTTGTATTCATCGTACTCGCAGTATCAGTTGTATTCATCGTACTCGTAGTATCAGTTGTATTCATCGTACTCGTAGTATCAGTTGTATTCATCATACTCGTAGTATCAGTTGTATTCATCGTACTCGTAGTATCAGTTGTATTTATTGTATTTACCATATCCTTACTATTAGTGGTTGGTTTTTTCTCTATGATTTTAGAAGGTGTCAACATTATTTTTTGAATTGATTCTTTTGGTATAGATAATACCATTTTTTGTTGTGTTACATTTTCTGTAATTTTATCATCTTTTGGCTTAGTATTGATTTTCTTTGGACCCTTTGGACCCTTTGGTGCTGGTGGTATTATTTTTGGTTTAGTTTTTACAGATATAGAAAACAATTCATTTTTTGATGTTGAAGTGGTCAAATTATTATTATCACCGGAATATGTATAATGAGTCGCTTCTTTATTTAAAGAATTAGTATACTCCAACAGGTCTTTTATTTGTACATAAGAGATGGTACCATTACTGGCTCGAATTAACACAGGAGTCGTCCCCCTACAACTATCGGTATCTCCCGCGACCTGCCTACCTCCGTACTTGTTTTCGATATATTCTCGAACCTCGCCGATTAGTTTACGACCCATTGCAGTTATAGACATAGCTCCTTCTAATAAAGGCATTTTACCACCATCACGAATTCCAAGAAATCCAAAGAAAGAATTAGCTGAAACTTTAATAGCTAACTGTCGTTTATCAAGAATGACCATTAACGTTTTCATTGTACTTATTGTTTCACATCGTTTTTCACGTGTTTCTTCTAAGATAGTTAATATCTCAGACAGTTTATCCGTCTGATGAATTTTTATTTGATCAGATAAACTAGCGATTTGCAGTTCCAATTGTTCTAATTTTATATCTTCGTCAGTTTTCTTGATATTAAATTCCGCTCGTTCTTCAGCATCTTTTTCATGAATAGATTTAATAAAATCAATATCTAATAATTGACAAAACAATAAAACTCTCTTAGCAGCAGTAATAACTTCAGGAGCTACCGGAACATCCGAATTTGATAATTTCTTTACTCTAATAGCTGCTTCTTCTCTATCAATTATTTCAATACAACCATTAAAATATTCGTTAACAACAATACGAATTGCTTCAGTTTTCTCAAATGGTTTTACTTCTCTTTTTGTTTGTGCTTCTAATCGTCTAACTGCTTTTCTTTCAGCTATTAATTTTGCTTCTAATTGTGGCAATAATCCTTCTTTCTTCTTATAAAACTTAAATTTATAATGTTTAGTAACAGTTTTAACTTCTTTTTTCTTTCTTTTACCTGGTTCTTTGAAAATTTCGATATCTTTATCTTCTTGATTCTCTCCTTTACATCCCTCATAAAAATCAACTGGAGCTTCCCCATCTTCATTAATTAACAAAGGAACTTTTTGTTCTACTAAAGGTTCAATTTGATCAAATTCAATGATATTACAATCTTCATCAGGAACTACATCCATTAATTCTTCAGGAACTAATGTTGTATAACAAATATTGTAAGCACGAATGATACTTGGATATAAAGAAGAAAAATCTAAGCAAATAATATTATCATATAGACCAGGAATAGGTTCAAATACATAACCACCAGAAAATTTAAAACTTGGGGCTGTTCTTGTATCTAATACATATCCTTCTCTATGAGCAAGATCATACATTTGTGATAAACACCGAATTTGTTGTCCTCTAGTAAATATCTCAACAATAGTAACACCAACAATATTTGACATCTCTACTAAACTTACCCAAACATTCAGCTTTTCCATTAATTCTATTACTAACTCAGAATCTTGAATACAATATTCGAGTACTTCAGTCATATCAGCTCTAGCCTTTTCATATTTTTTATTCATATCTAAAACTCTTAATGAAAATTCATCATTATCTTTTAATTTAGGGTTTTGTTTTAATTCTCCAGCTAAATCTTTCATACCTTTTCTTGAAGATGTTAGATCCTCATATACAACAAACATTTCTTGATAATTAAATTTATCGAATTTTGTTTTACCAATGAATTTCTTACATACAAAATCTAAAGTGTATTTTTCTAACTTGTAATCTCTTTTAACAATAGGTAATAAATCTACTGATATTCTACCTTCCATCATCAAAATATTACATGTAACATAACCATAAGCACCAGATTTCCAATTTTTAGATTCCATTGTAGTTTTACCTGAAATTAATCTAGTCATATTAGGCCATTTACCTTCTATTGTTCGTTTTAATCTATGATCAAGATAAGGATAATCAAAAGATAAAATGTTATAGCCTGTTAGAATTTCTGGATCTGTTTCATTAACAATTTTAGCAAAAGCTTCAACTAATTCGAGTTCATCATTTACTTGAATAACTTCACAATTAGCTAATTTTTCGGGAGGAATATGATTACAATCTCCAATAACAACTCCATGACGTTTGATAGATTTTGAGTCTCCTTGTCGTTTGTATATTGCAGATATCATATAAGCTACATGTCTTGCATCATATTTATCTGGCATTGCACGATGATTATTAGAATAACATTCAATATCAAAAGCTAATATACCTGGATTTGTAGCCCAATTTTTACAGATATCATTAGGAACAACTTCCATAGTTTTCCATTTGATGATATATTCATTTTCCAAAGTAGATATTTGTTCATCTTCAGGAACTTTTTTACCTTCACATGTAAACCATTGAGAATAGCGAATATTTCTTTCTGTTAATAATTTTCGTACTATAGTAACGGATGTAGATTCCCACACTTGACACATAATATATCCCCATTCTTGAGTTTTAATCGGATTATTTAACATATTAGTACAATGTCTTAACGCGTTTAAACTTGAGAATTCTAGATATAACATAGGAAATTTACGATCGCCTCTATAATAATAAATTTTCGGCTTCATTTCAAATCTACTTTCGACAGGAGCATGATCACCTAATCTCCATTCTAAAATAGATTCTACAAAACGAGCAGAATTAGTTTCATTCCAAACGTATAAAGAACCATCAACATACAAAGGAAGTTCTACATAACAATAAACATTAAAATCTGTAAATCTAAGAAGATGAGGTTTAGAATCTTTATCTAAACCCCAACAATGAATATTGACATTATCTTCGTCACCATATTCATCCTTTATTACCCAATCGTAAGAGTGAATTGTTATGTTCATTATATTTGAACAAATAGGATATTAAATTTATATTTTAATATTCATTTTTAATATTCGATTTTTTATCAGTATTTATCTTATTAATGTTTTAACTGGAATATTAATAATATCTACATATTAAATTTTTATTTTGACCAGATAATTTTAGAAAACACTTTGATCATAGTAATTTTTATATAATTACATCTATTCTACATAATTTTAACTATAACAAAATATTTTCTAAAATTTCTTAGTTAAAACCAAAATTTTATATTTATAACTTATTAATATATTAATTAGATTTTATTATTACAGTGAACTAAATCCTGAATCTTTAATATTATGATTATCACCTTATATATTAATTAGTTACGAATATAAAATTTTGATTTTGGCTAGATAATTTTTGAAAACAACTTGTTATAGTTAAAATTTTTATAACTACATCTATTCTACATAATTTTAACTATAACAAAATATTTTCTAAAATTTTTCTGTTAAAATCAAAATTTTATAATCATACTTTATTAATATATTAGTTAGATTTTATTATTACAACGAACTAGATCCTGAATCTTTAATATTATGATTATTAAGTCGAATATTAATTAGTTACGAATATAAAATTTTGATTTTGGCTAGATAATTTTTGAAAACAACTTGTTATAGTTAAAATTTTCATAACTACATCTATTTATATAAAAATTAGTATGATCAAAGTGTTTTCAAAAAAAATTTCTTAATCAAAATCAAAATTTTTATTTAAATATTATTAATACAATAGTTAGTTTTAGTAATTATAATAAATCAGGTTCTGAATCTTTAATTTTACTATTATTAGTTTAAATATTAATAAATCCTGGATATAAAATTTTGATTTTAGCTAAGAAATTTTTGAAAACACTCCGATCATACCAATTTTTATATAAATAGATGTAGTTATGAAAATTTTAACTATAACAATTTGTTTTCTAAAATTTTTCTGTTGTAATCAAAATTTTAGATTTAAATATTATTAATATCCAACTTAATAATCCTAAATATTGATATTTAGGATCTAGTTCACTGGGATAATGAAATCCGATTAATATAATAATAATATTTGAATATAAAATTTTAACACTATTTTAAAAATAAGATAAATAAGATAACAATAGAATTAATAAAATAAAATTAAAAATTAATATAATTAATTGGACGATGATTATAAAAACCAAATAAAGATTATTAAATGAAGATTACTGGTACATTAAAATCTGATCCTATTGAAGAAAGATGTTTTAATATAACTTTTGAAAATGGTCCTCTGAAAACTAATGTTTGTATTTGGAATCCTCTAAATCTATATCAAACTGAATACAGTGATGATAAAATTGATACAAAGAAAGAATGGAATAATATGCATGATGCGATTTTGAATAATAGAGAATATCGATTAGATATAAATCAAAATGGGACAAATTTAATGATTGATTGTTATAATAACAAAGTTCTACTGAGTTCTATCCCGTATAACTCGCATTACAATATGATTGATGTTTTCCTATCGTTAGATGAATATAAGGATGAATTATTAAAAGTTATACAATCTTTATTAGATGTTCTAGATTTATTTCCTGAACGACAAGATTCAGATTTTATTTGTAAAGATTTTAATATGAACCAATAACGGCTCGTAAATAATATTTACGACTAATATTTATTATATACTTATATAATAAATTGAATATGATCTTAATGTATAATACTGATAAAAATTTTATATTTAGGATTTAGGATTTATTAATATATAAGGTATATTTATATATTAGTTTTTAATTTTTAAACCTTGATATTATTGACTGGTATTTTAATAATATCTATATATTAAATTTTGATTTTAGCTAGCAAATTTTAGAAAACACTTTGATCATACTAATTTTTATATAAATAGATGTAGTTATGAAAATTTTAACTATAACAAAATGTTTTCTAAAATTTTGCTGTTAAAATCAAAATTTTATATTTAATAATTGTTAATATAATAGTTAGATTTAGTAATTATAATAAATTAGGTTCTGAATTTTTAATATTGCGATTATTAAGTTGGTTATTAATTAAACTTAAATATAAAATTTTGATTTTAGCTAGATAATTTTTGGAAACAACTTGTTATAGTTAAAAATTATATAACTACATCTATTTATATAAAAATTAGTATGATCAAAGTGTTTTCTAAAATTTCTTAGTTAAAATTAAAAATTTATATCTAAGTTTTATTAATAACCAACTTAATAATCCTGAATATTGATATTCAGGATCTAGTTGACTGTAATAATAAAATCTAATTACTATGTTAATAAGTTATGAATATTAAATTTTGATTTTAACTAAGAAATTTTAGAAAACAAATCGTTAGACTTAAAATTTTCATAAATAGATGTTCTTATATAAAAATTACTGTAATCAAAGTGTTTTCTAAAATTTTATAATCAAAACCAAAATTTTATATTTAGACTTTATTAATATCTAAGCTGATATCTATAATTATTAATATTCAGGTTCTAGTTTCTTATAATATTTAAATCTAACTTAGATATTAATTAAACTTAAATATGAAATTTTGATTTTAACAGAAAAATTTTAGAAAACAAATTGTTATAGTTAAAATTTTCATAACTACATCTATTTATATAAAAATTACTATGATCATAGTAATTTCAAAAATTTGCTAGCTAAAATCAAAATTATATATTCAAATAGTATTAATATCTAAGTTAATACTATCTAATTTTAGAATTTAGAATTTAGATTCTAAATTTAATCGATAATGGTTTCAGTTTCAAGGGCTGGATTATGATTAGTAAAAGTTATTTTAATATTATCATCTATGATTGTTATTTCTTCATTAATCATTTTTACTAAATGATTATTAGTAATTGGATTAATATTTGAATTAATATGATTAAATTTACATGGATTTGTTGATTTCTTAGATATATTTGATAAAAATCTACATACTTGCTTTTTACCAAATAAACAATAAGTGTCTCCCGTATCTAAATCATTAAAATGATATATAGTCATTGAATTATTAGTATGATCTTTATGTGATAATTTAATTTTTTTAGGAAAATTTTCATCATTGTCGCTATATAGATGTAACTTAGATTTATTTACTAAACACAAGATTTTATCTGTTGTTTGTTGAAATTGTCCAATAAAATCATAAATACTTTGATCTTGTATTATTTCAATCTTATTAGATAAAATGATTTTATCATTATCCATGTTAATATATTTTAATAATAATTTATAATGTTTAAATTTAAAAAATTTGATATATACAAGCAATATTACATTTATATAGTAATTTTAAAAGATATAATAAATATTATATTTTACATTGTAATTTTTAAATTATCATGATAATCGTATAGAAAATATTTATAGTAATCTTTATATTCTCCAGTTGTAAAGAATGGAACATAGTTATTATATTGGCTCTTTCCTAGATCTTTTAAAAATTGTTTAAAATATTTGTTTAAGATATATTTTTTATCAAATACACCATATAACAATTTTCCTAAAATGTACTTTAGCATACTATATCTAACAATTTTAGCTATAAAATCATAACCCAATAGTCCAGGAGGATAAGCAACGTATAGGTAATTTAATTTATCCCACATAGTAATACCTTTTCCTTTTAGTACATTTACAATTTTGGGACAGTCTTTAATGAACGTTTGGTTGGTTTTAGAGACAACATTAAATATGGTATGACCTATATCCGATTCATCAATTAATAACTGTGAAGTAATATCTATTAATGGATTATTATTAATCTTTAACAATGATAATGCAGTTCTAATATCACCAATGTAGTTTTCTACATTACCATTTCTATAATAAGATTGTCTTCCTACTATTTTTAAAGCCCAATCATAAGTTCCAAAATTTAAAAGTTGGTATACTATTCCCTGATATTTAAACAAAACTGTATTAGGCTTAGAGAAAACAACATTACTTCCAATGACTTCAGTGTACATTGGATCGCCGTATCCCACTACCCAATAACGAGTTCCACTCTGCCAATAAAAAAATTTTTCAATGGTACCCTTTATTGTAAAAATTTGAGCGTCTATTTGATCGCCTATTGTGATATTAATATATAGGTCAACAAAATCTTTTCCAGAATCGTCTGTAATATAGATACTTCGAAATCTTGTATTTAGATATTCTTTTATTAAAGGAGGACAATTTTGTGAATATTTACTCATTGTAAAATCTTGTTTTTCACTAAGATTTAAACGCGCTAATTCACATGGCAAACTCATTTTTATATTAATAGAAAATTATTTTTAAAATTTTAAATTTTAATAGAAAATTTTTTATAATAGTATCATTGATAATTGCTGATTTTATATAATTAAATTTACATAAATTTTCGCGACTTTTTGTTACATTTGTTAAAAATCTTCGAGTATGTAATTTACCAAATAAACAATAACTATCTCATGCATCTAAATCATTAAAATAATATAAAGTTATCAATTTGCTATCACGATCTTTATGAGATAATTCGACTTTACCAGAAAATTATCATCATTGTCACTATACAAATGTAACTTAGATTTATTTACTAAACATAAAATCTTATCTGTAGAAGATTGAAATTGTTCAATAAAATCATAAATACTTTGATCTTGGATTATTTCAATTTTATTAGATAAAATGATTTTATCATTATCCATGTTAATATATTTTAAATAATAATTTATAATAATAAATTTTTAAACTTTTAAATTTATTATTTTATATATAAATGAGTCACTCAAAAAAGTTTAATTCAAATGAACAAAAAAACAAACTTAAAGATTTGGATGATATTTCAAAGGTAACGTATAATTTATTACCTTCTGGATTCGTTGAATTAGACAATAACGTTTTATGCCTTGTTTATAAGCCAATTAATAGAAATCAATCTACATCTTATGAGGTTATATTAACATTTGATAAGGAACTTAGATTCGAAGTGATTTTTAATAAAGAAACTATTTTAGAAGGATTCATTTCAGAAAATGGATATTCAAAAGGTGTTAATGGAACGTGCATTAGTGTTTATGGTAACTTTAATATTTTTGCTTCAAAGACCGACCCAAAAACAGATTTAGTATATCAAGTCTTATTTGATATGAAAGATGTTAAATCTATTAACGATATTTCTAATTTAAGAGTAAGAGTTAAGTTTCAGAAAATTATGAATATTTCACAACCAAATCCAACACCAAGTCACAATATAACTAGTAATATCAAAAATACATTAAATAAGATAAATTCTAAGAATTTATCGATTAATATCACAGCTCAAACTGATTATTTTGGTTTAAATTTAGGAGAAATTTATGGATCAGTAGCGTCTACTAAAGAATATTCAGGATGTTATCCAACTAAATTATTAGGAGTTTGTGATAGTCTATTGGTAAATTTACATACTGAAGACGGATTAATAGTTACACCTTTTAGTGGTAAACCAGATTTACAAAAAGTTTTAAAAGAAAAAGGAAGTACATTACTATCACAAACAAAAAGAATAAATAAAAAATATGGAAGTAAATTAGATGACTGTTTATTTTATGATCAGATTATGATATATTCAGCTTTAAAATATGTTTTCTCTGGATTAATAACAGGCAATTTTTCTGATGAATGGTTATACGGTAAAAATAATGACAAATTCTACAAAACAATGAAAAAAAGTGATTTTGCTGATTATTTAAGACTATTTACTGATCAACAATATGGATTAATTGGTTTTGATAAATACTTTAAGTATTGTGGAAATCATTAATTCTCTAACTGATTTATATTAAATTATTTAATATAAATTTTCCAAAAAAGTTATTTGACTATGATCAATCTCAACGGCTTCTTATAATTACAAATTACGTTTATAGGTTTCAATTGTAATTCTTCTAGTAATCCAGGTGATGATCCCGTAAAATTTTGAAATGTCCCATAAATTTTTTCTAATTGGTCTGCAATACCTACCCTATTTAAGTAATCTTGACATGTAATAAAACATTTTTTATTAATATCTAAATTAATTTCGTTAGTATTATTTATATTATTTATATTATTTATATTATTTATATTATTTATATTATTTGTATTGTTAGTATTGTTAGTATTGTTAGTATTGTTAGTATTGTTAGTATTGTTAGTATTGTTAGTATTGTTAGTATTGTTAGTATTGTTAGTATTGTTAGTATTGTTAGTATTGTTAGTATTGTTAGTATTGTTAG
>Ga0315287_10004138_pt1 | contig 14094 bp, 9 predicted proteins | sample YL17G11_0_MG_FD_205037 | JGI IMG/M metagenome (GOLD analysis project Ga0315287, IMG submission 205037) | Sediment microbial communities from Yellowstone Lake, YNP, Wyoming, USA - YL17G11_0 | ecosystem: Environmental > Aquatic > Freshwater > Lake > Sediment | place: USA: Wyoming | collected... | reverse complement strand
GAGCAGGCGGGGTCGACGCCGGTGTCGAGGACGACGACGACGGTTCCCCTCCCGTTGGATCGGGGGCCCCTGGAGGCGAGGAAGGCGTCGGCGCCGACCTCAGACTTGGGCATGCAGTCGGCGACGAGGGCCGCGATGGCGCCGTCGTCCGCGGAGGGGGGAGGAGGTTGGGAAGAGGTCGCCGTCGTCGAGGTCGTCGCTCCGCTGGCGGATGCGGAGGCCATGGTCGTCAGCGAGGAAGGGGCTGTCCCGGCGCTGGCCACTCTGCTGCTGCTGCTGCCGCTGTTGCTGTTTCTCGTAGCTTTCTCGATCGCTCTTCTCGCAACGCTCGTGCTGCTGGGAGGAGCTGGGGGTCTCAGAGAAGCTCTCGGAGTAGTGGCGAAAGAGACCGCTCGGAGCATCGTTTGAGATCGAAGAGTGATCAGCGAGCCAGGACACACGTTCGATCGAAAAAATGACAATGCATCGAGCTCCTCTTGCAGGGTCGCGGACAGCGGCGCCGCCGCTCCCCTTGCTTCCCAAGCTTCACCAAGAGGCATCACCTCGATCTTTTCTCTCCAACAGCAAGAGGCCAAGGCCAAAGAGGGAGCTTCTCGTCGCAGCGGCCGCGTCATCGACACCATCAACCTCTTCTTCTTCCTCTTCCCCCGCTCTCCGAGCCCCGCCTCCCTCGGCGACCCTCCCGGGAGAGGCCTGGGCCGAGCTCGTCCCTTCCACGCGCCAGTTCGAGGCCCTGAAGGGAGCTTTCGTCACCCTCGTGAGCGAGCCAGAGGCCGGGGCGGCCCCGGTCTCCTCCTTTCTCGTCCTCCCCGGAGGAGGAGCGGGAGGAGGAGGAGGAGGAGGAGGAGGAAGGAGCGAGAGCACAAAGACTCTCCTGGTTGTCGCGCGCTCCTTTGGCTGCCCCTTCTGCCAAGACCTGGCGGCCTCCCTGGCCACCCAGGCGATCCCGAAACTCGACGCCGAGGGAATCTCTCTCTACCTGATAAGCATCGGCACCCCGGAGACGGGCAAGGACTTCTCGGAGCTCACGGGCTTCCCCCGGGAGAGGCTGCTGGCCGACCCGGGGACGCAGACCTACGACGCCCTGGGCCTGGAGAGGGGCCTCGCCGCGGCGCTCTTTTCCCCCAGGACCCCCCTGGCCCTCGCCAGGAGGGCGTCGACGGCCGCGGGCAGGGAGGGCCTGGGCGCGGCCCTTGGGAAGTGGAAGGCTTTCCTGCCGCCGCGGGTGCTGAGGGACGCGGCGTACCAGGGCGGGGCGTTTGTGTTCGTTTCGAAAAGAGACGAGGGGGAGGAGAAGGAGGGGGGAGGCTCTGCTGCTGCTGCTACCGTCGCAGAGTGCGTCTGGGCCAGGCTGGACAGGGCGACGGCGGACCACGCGCCGGCCGAGGAGCTGCTTGAGGTGGCGCTGCGGGCGGCGCCGTGAAATGAAGAAAAAAATGTAAAAAAAATGAAGTCAAGGGGAAAACAAAGCTCGCAATCACTCTTGTTGCGACAGACAGCAGCTCGTCGAGAGAGCTCGCATCCCACCCCTTCTCTCGCTTCTCTTTCGCTCCATCTTCCCGAGCGAAGCGCAGAGCGCCTCAGGCGCGCCCCTCTCGAGCCTTCTCTCTCGCGGCGGCGCCAATAAAAGACGCGAAGAAGAGAAAGCAAGCCCAAAAAGCATTCCCATTCGCCGTCGTTGCCGGTTCTTTCTCGCCGCCGCCTTGACGCCGTCGAACAAACAGCAGCAACAACAACAACGCCCCCCCTCGGGTTCTCCTTTTCCACCTCCTCGAACCACTTAACTTTTTTGCGCCACCATGGGAGCCGGAAGCAAGGCCCCCATGGACTTCCTGAACAAAAAGGGCTGGCACCCGGGGTCGTTCCAGAACCAGCAGAAGAAGTGGAAGCTGGAACAAGAAGCCCTAGCGGAGCAGAAGCGTGTCGAGGAACTGCGCAAGGAGCAGGCGCGCGACCGCGAGCGACACGAGCTCGACGCGCTGGCCACGGCGGCGGGCCTCAAGCCCTCTGTGGAGAAGCTCGAGTGGATGTATCAGCCCGGGATGAAGGCCGGCGTCGACGCCGAGAGGGAGCTGGGAGAGGAGAGGGCGAGGGAGGCGGCGCTGCTCGGCGAGAGGAGGGTCGATGCCGCTTCCGCAGCTGCCGCCACCTCTGCCGCCGCCGCGGTGGCTTCTTCTTCCCGAGCGGACGCAGCGGCGGCGCTGCCGTCGTTCGGCACCACCGGCGGGCCTTCTTCTTCCGCCGCAGGAGCTCCTCTTCGCCGCCCGCCGCCGCCGCCGAGCGCCAGCGAGTCGTGGGCGCGGATGCACTCCGACCCGCTCTTCGCGATCAAGGCCCGCGAGGCCGCCGCCAGGGCCGCCGCGGCGACCAACCCCGTGGCGATGGACGCGGTGAGGGCGGCTGTGGCTGCCGCGAGGAAGAAGAAGGAGGAGGAGGAGAAGGAGAGGAAAAAGAGGAAGAAGGAGTCATCGAGGAGTGACGGCAGCAAAAAGTCGAAGAAGTCGAAGAGGCACACCCGCAAGGAGAAGAAGAGGGGCAGCAGCGGCAGGAGGAGGAGCCATTCTTCCTCTTCGGATTCGGGTTCGTCATCAGAGGAAGAAGAAGACGGGCAGAGGCACCTCGCTCCCGCCCCGGCGCGTCTGTCTTCGCCGCCGCGGCGACGAGACGGAGACCGCGAGAGGCGGCCGGTGCGGGAGCGAGAGCAGCGGCGCTCCCGCTCGATGTCGCGCTCTCGCTCTCGCTCTCCGCGCCGCCGCTCCGACGACCGGGAGGACCGCCGCTACCGCTCCTCGCGCCGCCGCCGCTCGAGGTCCCGCTCGCCGAGGAGGAGCAGGCGCGAGGACAACAACGATTCTCACCGCCGCCACCGCCGCCACTCGCCCGAAGACGACAACGACTTGAAGAGGCGCCAGTTTCCCACGCCTCCTCCTCCCGCGGTCGAGACGAAACCCAACCGCGCCATCATCACGGACGGCGCCTCGGCACAGCAGGCCTCGCACCTCAAGTACGGCCTGAACGCGGGAGCCGGCGGCGAGCTGCCGAACGAGGCCGAGGCCGCGGCGGCCGCCATCAGAGAGAGAGAGAGGCTGGAGCGCAGGAGGGAGGCCGCCGCAAAGGAAGCCGAGGAGCGGCGCAGGAGGGACGAGGAGCAGCGCCGCATCGGAAAGGGCTCTGCTGCTGCAGGCTACAGGCCTGGCACCCTGACGGAGGAGGAGAGGCTGCGGGCGCTGGAGGAGATGGAGGCGGCGGCGGGCGCGGCGGCGGCGGCCAGAGAGGAGAGGCAGCAGCGAGGCGAGGCGGAGGAAGAGGAGCAGCTCGCCTCTGCTGCTGCTGCTGCTGGCCGGAACTCTTCCGGGGCGGCCGAGCCCGCGTTCCTGGTCGAGGCGGCCAGGGCGGCACACGACGTCCAGGGAGGGCTCGCGGAGTCGATCGGGAGGAGGAAGGCGCGGACGCAGCACCAGGGCGGAGGAGACGAGTAGAAAAAGGTGTCGGTTCTCTCTCTTTGTAATTTTACAGTTTTCTCTCTCTCAGCGAAGCTTGCGCTTCTTCTTCTTCTCGACGCTCGCCTCTTCCTCTTCTTCTCCTGCATCTCCTTCTTTCTCGTCGTCCTCGGCGCGCGAGGCAGACCAAAGCGCGCGCTCCACTTTGGAGGCAGTCCAATCGACGGAGCCTCCCTTTTCTTCTCCTTCTTGCTGCTGCCGCTGCTGCTGCCGCTCCTGCTGCTGCTCGTTGAGTTCCGCGGCCCTCTCCCGCAAAGCCTCGGTCACCCGCAGCGCCGCCGGCTTCGAGTACTCCCTCGCCCCCAGCACCGCGACCAGTGCCTCGTCGGACAAGAAGGGGATCGACGGGTCCGCGGCGGAGAGCAGCGCGGTCGCCGTCGCCGGCCCGACCCCTTTGAGGACGCACAGGGCGTCGACCGCCGCGCCGACCTCCCCGGCCTCCAGCGCCTCGGCCGCGGCCGCCGCGGCGGCGGCGACGTCGGACTGCCTGGCAGCCTTCGCGAAGTCGAGCAGCCTCGGCCTCCAGGTCCCGCGCGCGAGCTTCCACTCGACGACGGCGGCGAGCTCCCCGTTCGTCAGCGCTGCGAGAGGGTTGGTGGACGGAGACTTCAGCAGCAGCTGCTGCGGGAGCCGCTCGAAGTAGAACTCGTCGAGCTCGGGCTTGGCGGCCAGGCGGGCTCCCGCGGAAGGGCGGGCAGCCCTTGCCGGGGCCGCAGCGAGGGCTGCAGCCCAGGGTACGGGGTCGCGGCGCTGCCTCCACAGGGCCTTGACCTTGGCCTCTCGCGCAGAGCGAGAGGCAGCGTTCGACTGCATGAGTGTGGAACGAGACGTCGAAGAGGAGAAGAGAAGAGAAAAAGGGAAGAAGAGAAGAGAAGAAGAGGCGACGCCGCGGCCCTGTGCAATTGTCTCTCTCTCTCTGTGTGTAAGAAGCGGGCACTAGACAAAAAGCGAGACTCTGTCGTGGGGGCGCTGATTCGATCGCAGAGAGAGGAGGAAGAGAGACGCGACAGGGGCGGGGTCGAAGGAAACGCAATCGATCCTTCGGTTTCGGGGGCAACGGAAATGGTTTCTCACCACTTTCCGTCGATCGAAGAAGTAAAAAAGAAAACTCTCAACCATGGCCCCGACTCCCGCGCGCCGCTCGTCGCGCCTAGCCGCCGCGGCGGCATCGCCCAAGAGGAAGCCCTCTGCTGCCTCCACGCCGAACTCGGCCCCGGAGAACGCCTCTACTTCCTCCAAATCCTGGGCCGACTCGGCCGGCGTCGGTGACCGCGACGGCGCCTGGGGGATCGGCGGGGCCGCGGGCTTTGTGCTGCAGTACGCAGGGGCGTTCCTGCTGCTCACTTGCGCCCCGGCCTTCGTGATCTACTTGTGAGTAGTTGTGGTTTTTTTTTGCGGGGGGGAGGGGGGGGCGAAGGGGGAATGGATGCGTGCTGTTTGGAGCAGCGAGGAGATGAAAAAGGAGGTGTCGAGATTGATCTAAGGCGAGAGAGACCGTCGATCGCCTCTCAAAAACCTTTCTCTTCCACCCCGGGAAAAAAAAAACTCACTCCAAAACCACAGCTGGCTCGCCATCACCAAGTTCGACGCCTCCCCGGCCCTCTTCTGCTCCTGGGCCTCGACCGTCGGACTGAAAGGGGTCGCCGCGGCCTGGCCCTCGCCCTTCAACAGGGAGGCGTGGACCTTCCTCGCCGCCTTCGGCTCCCTCCAGGCGGCGCTGCAGCTGCTGCTCCCGGGCAGGAGGGTCACGGGGCCCGTCACGCCCCGGGGCAACGTGCCCGTCTACCACGCCAACGGCGTGCTGAGCTACTTTGTCACCCTGGCGCTGCTCGGGGGCGCGGCCGCCGCGGGGCTGTGGAGGCCGGAGAGGGTCTTCGACGTCTTCGGCGAGATGCTCTCGTCGCTCAACGCGTTCTCGCTGCTGCTGTGCCTCGCGCTGTGGGCCAAGGTGGGGAGAGATTGCTTTATTCTGCTTTCCTTTTTGTTCGCGGGGGAGGGAGGGAGAGCAAGGCGCGAAGGGGAAAAAAAAGGCGAGGGAAAGAGAATGAGAGGGGGGGGAGGAAGAAACTTTCAACCCCGGCCGCCGTCGCGACCTCTGCCTCAAAAAACCTCAAAAAATCCTCCAAAAAAACTCCGAAACCTTCACTCAGGGCCACCTCGCCCCCTCCTCCTCGGACTCGGGCTCCACGGGCTCCCTCCTCTACGACTACTACTGGGGCATGGAGCTCTACCCTCGCCTGCTCGGTCAGAAATTCGACGTCAAGACGTGGACAAACTGCCGCGCGGGCATGTGCGGCTGGGCGGTGCTCTGCCTCTGCTTCGCGTGGAAGCAGTATTCCGTGATCGGAAGGGTCTCAAACTCCATGGCTGTCACCGCCGGGCTCATCAACGTCTACCTGCTCAAGTTTTTCGTGTGGGAGCCCGGCTACTGGGCGAGCATGGACATCGCGCACGACCGCGCGGGGTACTACATCTGCTGGGGATGCCTGGTCTGGGTCCAGTCTATCTACGCGTCCCCCGCCCTGTTCCTCGCGGCGCACCCCGACAGGCCCGACCTGAGCGGCGCCGCCGCCTCCCTCGTCTTCGCCGCGGGCCTGGTCGCGATCTGGGTCAACTGGGACGCGGACAGGCAGCGGCAGGAGTTTCGCGCGACGGGCGGGAGGGCCAAGGTGTGGGGCAAGAGGCCCGTGGCCATCGTCGCGTCTTACACCGCCGGCGGCGACGGCGGCAAAACCGTCCAGAAAAAGTCGCTGCTGCTGGCCTCCGGGTGGTGGGGCCTCGCGCGGCACTTCCACTACCTGCCAGAGATCGCCGCCGCGGCGCTCTGGACGCTGCCCTGCGGCCTCCCCCTCGCGGCGCCTCTGGCCTGGTTCTACGTCTTCTTCCTGACCTTGCTGCTCGTCGACAGGGCCTTCCGCGACGACGCGAGGTGCGCCGCGAAGTACGGCAAGGACTGGGACAGGTACCGCGCGCTCGTGCCGGCCAAGATCATCCCGGGGGTGTTTTGAGAGAGGGGGGGCCTCTCCTTTGTTTCTCGAAAAACTTGTTTTCGTTGCAATTTTCAATGGAGTGAGTGAAAATCTCTTTTTCTTTTCTTTTCTTTTTCTGGGGGGGGGGGAGGAGCTCTCTCTCTCCCTCCCTGACTCTCTCCTTCTTTCCTCTTCTCACTCCTCAACCGCCTCCTCCATCATGCGTCGCCTCACGCGCACCTCGAAAGCCTCCTTCCCCCGCTGCTCCTCCTGCAGCCACAGGGACAGCGCGGAACGCAGGACGAGGGCGCGGGAGAGGAGGGCCGAGGCCAAGGCGGCATCGAGCGAGGAGACGAGCAACCCTAAGTCGAAGTGGTCGTTTTCGTCGTCGGAAAAGGAAGAGGAGGACGAAGGAGAGGAGGAGCCAGTCGTCTCTTTCTCGGCCTTCGCTCTCTCTCGCCGCTCTCGTGGCTCCTCTGGCTCGTTCTCTGGTTCCTCGTCCGGGCTCGTGGGGAAGAAGAAGGGGTCCGAGGTCGGAACGGGAGAAGCAGGGGTGGAAGGGAAAAGGGAAGAGCAAAGAGCCTCTTCTTCTTCTCCTCCACCTCCTCCTTCTTCTTCCCTTTCTTCTTCTTCTTCCTCGGGGAACAGCAACAGTCGCGGAGCGGGAGGAGCGGGAGCGGAAGAAGGAGGGGGAGCGGGAGGAAGCGCTGGGAGGGAACGGAGCTCGCCCGCCGAGCCCTCTCCGCCGCCGCCGTCCCTCCTCTCTTCGGCGAGCCGCAGCCGAGACAGCTCTGCCCTCTCGAGGAGGCGCGTCACCCTCGTGTCGAGCTCGTCGAGGTCCCTGTTATCCTCGCCGCCGCCTCCGCCGCCGCCACCGCCGTCCCCTCTGCAAATTATGCTTCTGCTCTCCTCCCTCCTTCTTCCTCCTTCTTCTTCTTCCCCTTCTGTTCCTTCTTTGGGAGGTTCTTCTCCTCCTCTTGTTGTCTCTGGAAGAGGAGGAGGCGGTGTGGCTTTTTTTTCTTTCTCCTCTTCTCGAAAGAAGCAGCAACGCGAAGGAGGAGGAACAGGACGAGGAGAAAGAGGCGGAGGAGGAGGAAAAGGAGGCGGAGGAGGAAGCGGGGCCTCTTCCTCTTCTTCGGCTCCTTCCTCGCCGCCGCCGTCGCTCTCGCTCTCGCTCTCGGCAGGAGCAGCACAGGGAAGTCGCGGCAGCAACGACGCCTCTCCTTCTTGATCTTCCTTCTCCCCAGTCTCATTCCCTTCTTCCTCCTCTTCATCGTCGATTGCCCCCATCGTCTGTACGGACGCGTGCCTCTTCTCGGGGAAGAAGTCGTCCTGTGTTTTTGTTTACGTTGATTAGGGAGGGAAGGAGAGAACTTGAGGAAGAGGAGGGGAGACGAGGAGTCTCTTTTTACAGACTGGAACAAAGGCAGCAACTCGTGCTCCCCCCTCTTTTTTTCTCTCTCTCCCTGTCTTTCTCTCACTTACCAGGCTGGGCATGGGCATCGAGAGCTCCAGCTTGATGGCCGCGAGGAGGGAGGCGATCGACGGGCTCGTTTTTCCCATTTTTGCTGTTACTTCAGTGGAGTTTTTCTTTTTTTCTCTCTGCGAGAGAGAGGGAGTGAGGTAGGCAAAGTTCATATTTTTTTCAACTCTTTCTCTTCCTCGGTTCAAAAAGCAGAAGGGAAAATGCGGTCGGCGCTTCCAATTTCACCGTCGTCGGCTTTCTCTCTCGGGAAGAGACTCTGCTATGCGAGAGTGTCGAGCAAAAGGTAAAAAGAGAGAGAGACACAGAGAAAGAGACTGTTCCCGATGCGATCTGTTTTTTCAATGGACACTCAAGCCGTCACTTGGCCGCCGTGTCTCCTTTCCACTCAAACCTTGACTCTTTTCCGCCCCCTCCCTCCTCCTCTTCCGCGACAGGCGACTACTTAGCCCTTTCTGTGATGCGCCGCGACCTTTATCTTCTTCTCTGGCAACATCGACAACAGTAGCAGCAGCAACAGCCGAAAACGACGGAGAAGGAACGGCAGAGAGTAGCAGCAGCAGCAGCAGCGGCTGCGGCGGCGACAAGAAGAGCACCGCTGACGACAAGGACCTCTTCCCTCTCCTCTCGGACTATTCCTCCTTCTCCTTCGATCCCACGCTCCCCGCCGCCCCTCTGCTGCAGATGACCCCTCCGCTCTACTCCTACCTCCTGCGCCACACGCGCGAGCCTGCGCACCTCCTGCGGCTGCGGGAGCAGACCGCCATGTTCGCAGGGCCACGGGCGAGGAACGCAGTGTCTCCCGAGGCCGGAGCCTTTTTGAGGTTCCTCGTCGCCAGCCTCGGAGCCACGAGGGCGCTCGAGGTCGGGGTCTTCACCGGGTACTCCTCGACGGCGATCGCGTCGGCGCTGCCGCCGGCCTCGAAGGGAGGCTTCCTGCTCGCGCTGGAGAAGGACCCGAAGCCGCTCAAGCTGGCGCGGATTGTCTGGGAGGAGGCCGGGGTCGCGGACAGGGTCGAAGCGCGGGTGGGGGACGCCAGGGAGGAGCTCGCCAGGCTCGTGGCGGCCAAGGCCGCGTCGGATGAGCAGGAGGAGACGGCGAGGGCGGCGGCGGCGGCAGGAGGAGGAGCGGTTGCCGCCGAAACCGATTTCACCCCTTTCCCGCTCTTCGACTTCGCCTTCATCGACGCCGACAAAAAAGGATACCTCTCGTACTTCGAGTCGTGCCTGAGGTTGGTGAGGAAGGGTGGGGTGATCGCGATAGACAACGTGCTTTGGTACGGGAAGGTCGCCGAGGCAGCGAAAGAAGAACAAGGAGAAGAAGAAGAGGTAGAAGAGGGAGAGGGAGGAGAAGAAGGGAGCGAGGGAAGCGAGGAGGAAGGAGGGAGAGGCTCTGCTTCTCTCGAGGAGCGCTTCCCTTCCTCCGAGGAGAGGCTCGCCCCGGCGCCCCGCTCGGTCCGCCGCGAGCAGCAGCGCCTCAAGAAGAAGCGGGACCGGAGGTGGGCGGCCTCGCAGCTCGCGGCGACGGAGGCCGTCAGGGAGCTCAACGCCAGGCTCTTGGCGGACGAGCGGATCGATCTGAGCATCGTTCCCGTCGGCGACGGGATCGCGCTGTGCAGGAAGCTCTGATTATGGTGGTGATGATGAGGAGAGAAGCAAACGGAGAGAGAGAGAGGGAGAGAGAGAGAGAAAGAGAGAGAGGAGAGAGGAGAGAGAAAGGGGGGGGGGGAGAGACGAGGGGAGACTAGAACACTTTTTCGTCTTTTTTGTTTTGAAGCTGCGGGAAAGAGGGAATTTTTTATATGGTCACACCAACAACCGACAAACAAAGAAGAAGAAGAACAGCACAGCAGAGAAAAAAAAGGGAAGCAGCAGCAGCAGCAGCGGCGATAAAGAAAACGCATTACGAAGGGTTCGTTTTGACTTTTTAATTATTGGAAAGTTATTTTTGGGGGGGGCGGCCTAAAGGGGAAAACATTCACCTCTCTCCCTCTCTCTCCTTCTCTCTCTATTCTCTCTCTCTCGCCCTCTTTTTTCTCTCCTACTGGACCTCCACCGAGCCAGCAGCGGCAGTCTCCTGCTGCTGCTGCTGCTCCCCTGAAGTCCACATCTTTTTGAACGATCGCACCAGCTTGCTGCCCGAGCCGCCGCTGCCGCCCTTCGTCGGAGCGGCCCGCAGCCTTCCCTTCTTCGACGCGTGCTCGTCCGCGGAGGCCGCTGAGGCCTCGGCGCCGGCGCCGGCGCCGGCGCCGGGGGCACCCTTCATCCCCTGGAGCCCCTGCCTCGTCTTGGGGCCGAGCTTGCTGGGGCCGCACGAGGCGGAGGAGGCGCGGGTCGAGATTCTCTGGTTGGCCGTGGCCTTGGCCGCCGCCGCCGCCGCGCCCGCCTTGGCCGCCTCCTCTTCCCTTTCCCTCGCGACGGCCTCTGCCTCGTCCCTCGCGTGCTTCGCGCCCGAGCTGCTCAGCGACAGCTGCGTGCCCAGCAGCTGCGCCGCCGCGACCGTCTCGGGCGTGGGCACGGCGAGCGGGGACGAGGGGACAGAGTCCATCGCATCGTAGAACACGGAGTCGCCGCCGGCGGACGTCGGCCTCGAGGCAGCGGCCGACCTCGACCCGCCTGCGCGGCTGCCCCTGCGGGAGCTGGTGCTGCTGCCGCCTTCGACCGCCGCCGCCTTCTTCCCTCCGATGGGCCCGGCGGCCCCGCCGCAGTGCACTCCGCCGTCCCAGCTCGGCTCTCCCGGAAGGCTCAGCTGCCTGCTCCGCAGAGACCGCAGCGGCGGCGGCAGCGAGATCGGCGGCAAGGGCCCCGCCGGCGGCTTGGGCTTTGTCGGCGCGGCACCATCGTACTCCTCCCTGGCGCGGCGGCTCACCCATTCGATGAACGAGGAGGCCATGACCTCGCACTGGTAGAGCATGATGCGCTCCTGAAAGAGTTTTTTTTTTTGGGGGGGGGGGGGAAGAAAAAAAATGGAACGAGCAAAGAGGGGGGAGGAGAGAGGTGAGCATTTTTTCTGTTTCCGTCGATTCTTCGTCTCCTCTTCTCTTTCTCTCTTTCTCAAGATGGAAAAAAAAACGCTCAAGTGACGACTCACCACCGTGCTCTTGAGCCCGACGAGCCACTTCATCGAGTCGCAGCACGCAACGACCGTGGCGCGCATCACCAGCGTCGGCTTCTCCGTGTTGTTGGCCACGGGCCTCCTCTTGCTCCGAGAGGTCGAGGCGCCGCCGCCCGCCTCCTCGCCCGCCGGGCGCACGCCGCGAGAGAACTCGCCCTCGTCGTCCGTCTCCTCCTCGTCGTCCTCGGGCTTGACGGCGACGTCAAACGTGATCTCCGCAATCTTGAGCTCCGTGCCGGCCGTGGGCAGCCAGAGCCGGGGCTGGGACCGCATGATGATGGTCTCGAGCCTCGGGGCCCCAGCCTCCGCGCCGGCCGGCGCCGGCGCGCCCGTCGGACCGGCTGCCGGCGACCGGTCGACGCGCGCGACGAGGTCGTGGCAGTCGCGCACCTTGACGGTCTCGGTCCCGACGGCCTTCTTGAACCAGGTCGGGGCGCGGAAGGAGACGAGGAAGGCGACGTGGCGCGAGAGGGGCTCGCAGGCGGGGTGGCTGTAGCCTCCGTCTCCTCCCTCGGCGGCAGAGGAGGGAGGGGCAGCAGGAGGAGCGGCGGCAGCAGCGGGAGGAGCAGCGGGAGGAGCAGCGGCAGCAGCAGCAACAGCCTTGCTCTTCTTGCCGCCGCCCTTGCTCGCCGCGGCGGCCTCCGCGAGCGCCGCGGCCGAGGCCTCGACGGCCGCCACGCTGGCGGGGCTCGGCTTCCAGCGGCCGACGCGGACGTGGTCGTTGCCGTTGGACTCGCGGTGGTAGTCGACAAAGTGCTCGGGCCTCTGGAAGAAGCCGAGGATCTCCTGTTTGGGTTTGGTCGTGAGTTTTTTTTTTGGGGGGGGGGGGAGGTTACGGCAGGGAAGGGATGGAAGGTGGGAGAGGGGGAGAGAGAGGGGGAGAGAGGGGGAGAGGGGTGAGTGTGTTGAAAGAGGAGGAGAAGCGTTGAGGAAAGAAAAAGAGAGGGAAGGGAATAAGGGCGACGAGAGAGAGGGCGGAATGAATTGAGCGAGAGAGTGGGTTCGTTCGCACTCGCCGAGGTTTCCTCGAGATCCCCCGTCCCTTCGAGTGACGCACGAGGGTCACTTTTTCTCTCCCTCTTCCGAGATGCCATAGAAAAACGTTTCTGGTTTCCGTTCTAGCGCGCGAAGAGCGGAGCGCAGCGGCCTCGAAGGGAGCAATTGAGTTTTGCGAATGGCTTGTCCCGAGGGGCTACAAACCGCCGCTGCCGATTCCTCCTCTCATTCTCTCTCTCCCCCATTCGACCTCCCATCTTGTCCTCGCGTACCTCGAGGGTCACCCCTGGGATCTCAACGGAAAAAACGGAGCTCTTAACCATGGTGCGCTAGTCTAAAGGTGTGGAAACCGCGGGCGAGCTAGCTAGACTTTTTATAGAGCGAGAGCCTTTTAGACGTCGCAAAAAAGGGAGCGGAAAAAGTTGAATTGAAAGGGCAAAAAATCGCGCTGCGATTCGATGTCGCGTGGCTGCTGCTCGTTTCTGGCTTCAGTTGCGCTCGCGCAGAAGAACTTTCTTATAGACCCCTGGGGCCGGAAACAGAGAGCGGCGTCGAAAACAGGAACAAAGGAGCCGCTCGAACAGAAAAGATGTTTTTTCCTGTTCGACGACGCGAGATCTCGGGTCCTCGGAGGCGAAGGAAATGAAAAAAGAGCATTTTTTCTCTCCCTCTCTCTCTCTCTCTCTCTCTCTCTCCCTCTCTCTACTCTCTCGTCTCTCTCTTCTCTCTCGTCTCTTTCTTCTCGCTTTTGAAATATCGCGAAAGTATTACAAAAGATGTTTTATAAAGATTCAAGAAGGGGTGTTGTTGAAAGAGGTTCGATGAAGTCTTCCTCGTTTTTCCCTCTTTCTCTAAGTTATCTTTTGTCAAGCAACAGTAAAAACTTCAAAACGGTTCTCTTCGTCGCGGAAAGGAAAATTAAAGTGAGAGGGACGCGCCTGGTTACCTGTCGGCCTCCCCCCGACACCTCTCTATCCGTCTCCATCCGCGATACGCGGAGAGTCTAAGGAGGCAAGGCCGGGGGGGGAAAGAACAAACGAGGCGTTTCTCTCCTCCGGTGAAGATATCTCAAGGCAAGTTTGTTTTGCGTGTTTTTGTTTTCTCTCTCTCTCTCGTTATCTCTCTAACCCGCCTTGGGCGGCGGCACGCACTGGTAGCACTCTGTGGCAACGTCGTTGTTTTTTATCGAGGTGAAAATCGAAGAAAAAAAGGTGAGCGAAACGAAAAAGAAGAAGAAAACTCCCAGAAAAAAAACTGGAAGAATAGAAAACTTCTTACCGGCAAAGACCCCCCACTTGCTTGCCTGCGCCGCCATATCCGCCACGGAGTAGTAAATGCCCGCTCCCGACCCGATAACGGCAAAGCCCGTGCCCAAAACGCAGTTCAGAACGAAAGCGAGCTTCCACGCAGAGTCCGTCGAGAGGAGCCCAAAGAGCGTCGGCGGCGGGTGGGGCGCCACCGCCCGCGCGGCTGCGGCCCGGGCCCAGAGCGCCGCCGCTCTGCCGCCGCCCTCGCTGCCGCTGCCGCTACCGCTGTCGCCCTCCCTCGAAAACAAGTACGTCTTGTTGTACAGGTAGCACGGGATCGCGAACGACAGGCTGGGCACCCCGACGGCGGCGAACAGCGCGTTAAACCCGCCGTAAAAGGGGAAGGCCGTCGCGACGAGCATGACGGCAGCGACGACGGGCACGCGGGCGGCGGCACGAGCCGGACCGAACCTCCGCGCGTGGACTCCGAAAGCCCTCTCTGCGTAGTAGAACAGCGGCATGAGGATGAAGCCGAAGACGAGGACCTGGTGCGCGTTCATGAGCCAGACGGAGGCGTGCATCCTCCAATCCGGGAAGGGGAGGACGCCTGATTTTTTTGGAGTTTTTTTGAGTTTTTTTCCCACGAGGTCGAGAGGGGTCGAGGTTGAGAGTTGAGAGGCAACCCTCTTCTTCTCTCTCTCTCTCTCTCTCTCTCTCTCTCTCTCTCTCTCTCTCTCTCTCTCTCTCTCTCTCTCTCTCTCTCTCTCTCTCGCGCGCTCTCTCT
>Ga0315287_10004137_pt1 | contig 14097 bp, 10 predicted proteins | sample YL17G11_0_MG_FD_205037 | JGI IMG/M metagenome (GOLD analysis project Ga0315287, IMG submission 205037) | Sediment microbial communities from Yellowstone Lake, YNP, Wyoming, USA - YL17G11_0 | ecosystem: Environmental > Aquatic > Freshwater > Lake > Sediment | place: USA: Wyoming | collected... | reverse complement strand
CCTCAGCGCGGCGGTCGAGGGGATCGCGCGCAACCCCGCGGCGGCGAACGACATCCGCGGCAACCTGATCCTGGGACTCGTCCTCATCGAGTCGCTCGTGATCTACGTGCTGCTGATCTCGCTGATCCTGTTCTTCATCAAGCCGTTCGGCGGCTAGCCGGGCGCCCGGATTCCGCAGGCCGAGGGGCCGGGACGGGTGACGCCCGTCCCGGCCATGGTCCGCTTCGGCCGGCGGTGCAGCCCGGCGGCTGCCGCAGAGGTGGCGTGTGCGCCGCTGGCTGAGTTTCACTCCCTTCGACGGCCTGCTGCTCCTGATGGTCCTCATCTGGGGCGCGAACTACTCCGTCGTCAAGTCCGCGATCAGGGAGATCCCGCCCCAGGCGTTCAACGTCCTGAGAATGGGCGTGGCGTCGGCGGTCTTTGCCGCGGCGCTCTTCGCCACGGGGCTGCCTCGCGTGGCGCGGGCCGACTGGCCGCGCCTGGCGTTGCTCGGCGCCATCGGCCACTTCGTGTACCAGGTCTGCTTCATGGCCGGCCTGGCGAGAACCACGGCGTCGAACAGCGCGCTCATCATCGGCTGCTCGCCGGTGGCCGTCTCAATCGCCTCCGCCCTCGCGGGCCACGAACGCGTGCCGCGTGCGCAGTGGATCGGCGTCCTGCTGTCGGTCTGCGGTGTCTACCTCGTGGTCGGCACGGGTGCGGAGTTTGGCGGGAGCTCCCTCGCGGGCGACCTGTTCACGCTCGGGGCCGTCTGCTGCTGGGCGGTCTACACGGTCGGATCGAGGCCCCTGCTGGCCCGGTACTCGCCCCTCACGGTGACCGCCATCACGATGTTCGCCGGCACGGCGTTGTACGCCCCGGCCTCGGCGGCGCAGATGGCGCAGGTCGACTGGGGGCGCGTGCCCGGGTGGGCATGGACGTCGATGGTGCTCTCGGCGGTGCTGGCGCTGAATGTCGCGTACCTGATCTGGTACACCTCGGTGCAGCGCATCGGGAACATCCGCACCTCGGCGTACTCGAATCTCATTCCCATCGTCGCGATTGCGATTGCCACGGTGGCGCTCGGAGAGGCCATCACCGCCAGGAAGCTGGCTGGCGCAGGCGCCATCCTCGTCGGGGTGGGCATCACACGGATGGCGAGAAGGACTCAGGGCTCGGAGCCGCCTGCGGAAGAGTAGGACGGAGCCGGTCGAGCAGGGAGAGCGGAGGCGAGGATGGACGTTGGGCAGCCGGCAGGACCGTCGCACGAGGCATGGCTGATTCGCGCGCTCTTCCGGACGCAGGCCTTTCGAGCGGCCAGGGTCCTCGCCCGCCGCAGGATCGTGATGGCGATGTATCACGGCTTCACGGCCGCCGATTCGCACGAGGGGATCGAGAACCACGAGGGCAAACATGTGCACGTCGGCCGGTTCCGGGAGCACCTGGCCTTTCTGAAGCGGCACCACAACGTCGTGCCGCTGGGCGACGTGGTGCAGGCGCTGATTGCTGGGAGGCCCCTTCCCGAGCGGGCGGCGGTCATCACGATCGACGACGGCTACCGCTCCATCTACACGGTGGCGTACCCGGCCCTGCGCGAGTTCGGCCTCCCCGCATCGGTGTTCCTGACGACGGCATTCGTCGACAACCGCCAGTACCTCTGGACCGATCGCGTGGAGTTCGCGGTCAATCGCGCCGCGGCGGGCGTGGTGGACCTGGCCTTCGGCGCGACGGCGCTCAGCCTGGACCTGAGGACCGTCGCCGGGAAGCGGGCGGCCGAGAGCCGCCTCCGCGGGCTTCTGAAAGCCATGCCGCAGGAGTCACGGCTCGGCGCGGTCGAGGCGATCGAACGGGCCACCGGGCGCACGCTCCTCGACGCGGCCGGAGGGACCGACCTCTACGAACCGCTCACGTGGAACGAGGCGGCGGAGATGGCGCGATCCGGCCTCGTCTCGATCGGCAGCCACACGCACACCCACGTCATCCTCGCGCGGTGCGACCCGGCTCACGCCGCCGAAGAACTGCGCACGTCGAAGCGGATCATCGAAGGCCGGCTCGGTATGCCGTGTACGCTCTTCTGTTACCCGAACGGCCGCACCGGCGATTTCAACGCCGGCACCGGAGCGGAACTGCGCGCTCAGGGCTATGTCTGCGCGTTGACGACGGTTTACGGCGCGAACGGGCGCGACGCAAACGTCTACGAACTGAAGCGGTACAACCTCGGCAAGCCGATGATCCCGGGCGAGCTGGAAGTTCGCCTGTCGGGGCTGTTCGACATCGGATCGCGCCTCGCGCCTGGCCGGACGGCCCGGGCGCGGCCTGCGTGACGGGGCGCCTCAGCGCGCCGCCGCCATCACGAACTCGAGATTGCCGATCACGATGTCCTGGGTGAGGGGGCTGTCCCGGAGCCAGGCGCCAGCCGCGCGCGGGAGGCGCCGGACGCTCCCGATCAGGTGCAGTTGCTCGTGCTCGATCCGCAGGCCGGCGGCCTCGATGAGCGCGCGAAGCCGGCGCATCCTGACCTTCTCCAGCAGGTCGTCGTGCTTGGACACGCCCCGCTTCGCGTCGCGAATGAACGAGTTCTCGTGGGCCGGCTCGCGCAGCGTCCACGGAGCATGGCGGGCGAGCCACCGGAACGTGCGGAACGCCAGCGGTCTCCCGATCATGAGGTGGAGCGGTATCGGCATGAGCAGGTGGGGCAGGTGGGCCCCGGCCGGCGAGAGGTACGGCGCCGTCGACAGATAGACGCGGCCCTCCGGCTTCATCACGCGCCGGCACTCGCGCAGGTACAGCCCGGCGTCGGCGACGTGCTCGATGACGGAGTGCGAGAGCACGAGATCGAAGCTGCCCGACGGGAAGGGCAGCGCCATCCCGTCCGCCCGGGCGAAGAGGACGTTCGGCCGGTTCCACTCGCGCGCGATGACGGCGCCGGCCTGGCTGAACCGGTCCATGGGGTCGATGCCCACGACGTAATCGGCGTGCTCGGCGAAGGAGAGCGGCATGCCGCCGCCCCCGCATCCGACGTCGATGACGCGCCCGCCGATTGGGACGCGGTGGCGGTCGAGGAAGGCGATGAGCTTCGCGCTCCGGTAGTACTCGAACAGGGCGTAGTCGTGCTCGGAGCGGAAACGCCGTGTCGCGTGGTCCTTGATGAGGTCGTCCCTGATGTCGCGCATATCGTTTACGGCCGGTACCAGACGTGATCGAGGTCGCAGTCGCCGAGCGTCAGGTGCCATGACGCGGGATCGGCCGGCAGCGATTCCGCCGCCGCCGTGAAGGTCAGCCACTTTGTGTTGCCCCGGAGGCGGCGGCCCAGTACCGGCGTCGACGGCGACAGGAAGCCGTGCCTGGCGAGCACCCGCTGGCACGCGGGAACGGTGGACAGGCAGTAGATCCGGCGCACGCCGGCCTCGAGCAGGAACGACACCGCCTCGTGGAGCAGCGCCTGGAACACGGCCGGCTCGCCGGGAGGCACGAGATAGTCCACGATCAGGCCGTCTCGCGGCGGCGCGCCGCCCGACATCGGCTGCACGGGCCGCACCACCATGTACCCGGCGCAGGAGCGCGGCGTGTGGCAGCGGAGCAACTGGTAGCGCCGCGCGCCCTGCGCCGCGTACCGCGCGAGGATCTCCGCCCCGGTGCGCTGCGCCATCACGGGGTACGAGCCCTGGAGGCGCGACCAGAGGTCGTCGAGAGCCGACGCCGCGCCGCCGGAGGATTCGACGCTCGACGTCTCGACGCGGTACTCGCCGGCCGGCGCGCGGATCAGCCACCGTTGCGGAAGGGGGTGCATGTAGAGCGTCACGGGCATTCGTTCCTGCCACGCGAGCTTCCGGAAGACGCGGTACGCCATCTCCGTCTGCGATAGCGAGGCGGTGACGGCGAAACGGTCCTGCACCGCTCGGGTGAGGCGGCTCCCGATGCCCCTGCCCTGGCAGCCGGGCAGGACGAAGAAATCGACGAACCACGCCGCGGAATGCGCCGTTCCGCGGGAGACCAGGGTGAACGGCATGAACGCGCACAGGCCGACGAGGCGTCGCGGCTCGCGCTGCTCGGCGACCACGATCGGCGGGCCCTCGTGCCGCCACCACCAGCGGTCCTCGATCTGGGCCACGACGTCGCGCTTGTGAGGCCACACCTCGCGCAGCAGCTCCAGGAGCGGGGCCCTGTCGGCGTGCGTATAGGGCCGCACGAGCATGTCGGTGTCGGCAGGCGTCATAGTCTGGCGCGGACGCGTGGAAGCAGTACCCCGGGCCTCCAGGCAGGGATTCCTGCGTCGAATGGGATGCCGGATTATTCTATTCGGTCTGCTTCACGCTCCGCCAGTGTGCCAGAGGGCTGGCGCGCTCCTGCGCAGGACGGCCGACAGCAGCAGACCGGCCGACAGCAGCAGACCGGCGGCGAGTCCCAGTGCCTTGGGCGCCGTCAGCCTCCCGAGATGGAAAAGGTAGAGCCACCAAAGATCGAGGCTGAAGGCCAGCCTGCCGGAGAGTTCGCCGGCAGGCGCCGCGGCTTCGCCAGGCACGGGCCGCGAACCAGGCGGCCGATCCGTCCCAGCCAGGTAGCGGGCGTTGGCCGGCACGGCCGTCATGAGTGCGGCACTGTTGCGGACCAGGGGTGACGACCGCCGCGCGAAGGGCTCCCGGTTGGGTGAAGGCAGACCGTCCGCCTCGCCGACCGTCGCAAAGTTCACGAGCACGCCTGGCACCTGCACCACGACGCTGAGCACCGCCACGCCGATCGCCAGCCGCGTTGCCCAGGTCCGCCATCCAAGCGCGGGCACGATTGCCAGCGGGGCGTAGACCAGCGCCAGAAGCGGCACGAGATACCGCGGTCCGTACGAACGCGTGCCCATCCAGTCTTCCAGGAGCGCATAGAACACGAAAAGCACCGCCAGGACGGGCACGACCAGGCGCGCATAGGAATGGCCGTCTCGCCACAGCCGCATCAACACGATGAGGCCGACGCCGACCAGCGGCGCGTAGAGGAAGACAGAAGCCGCCGGCGACAGCGTCAACCCCAGCAAGCCCAGGCCTCCGAATGCTGGATGGTGCCCGGTTTCCAAAGGCCCGCCGAAGCGTACCGTGTTGTACCAAGCCCAGCTGAGAATGGCGAGCCCGAGGACGCCGGTCAGACAGCCGACCTGCCGGCGCCGGCATTGCGGGCGCGCGGCCGAGGCCGTCCACAGGATGCAGACGATGCCGGCGAGGAGCATCTCGTGGCGCGTGAGAAAGGCGAAGGCGAGGGCCGCGCCGCCCCAGGCCACCGGCGCCACGCGCCCGAGCTTCACCCCCGACCAGACTCCGTACATCCCTCCCGCCAGCATGACTGCCGTGGGCATGGCGTTGAACCCGAACTTCGAGTACGTCCAGGCCAGAGATCCGACCGCGTACAGTACCGCCGCCGCCACGCTGTGCCGTTCACGGCCGGTCAGGCGCCACGAGAACATGAAGACCAGGCTCGCGCAGAGGGCGCCGGCGACCGCGTTGCCCAGCAGGACGCTGGCCTTCAGCACCGTGTCGTCCGAGCTCCCGATTCGGACGCCGGTGAGCCGGATCGCCAGCTTCCCCGCCAGGTAGAAGGGGATGTTATAGAGCGCCTGGCCGATGCCGAACGGCAGGTAATAGCGGCCGTCGGTGCTTCGCCAGGCTGGCCCCGAGATCTCCGGCGGGACGTCCGCCGTGCCGCGCTCGACCAGTGACCGGGTCTGCGCATAGACCGCCGATGCGTCCTGGGTCGCCAGGCTTCCTCCCGCGGTGGCCGCGTAAAGCGACAACACCGCAAGGAACACGAGTGTGGCACTACGGCGCGCCGGCGGCCTGGCGCAGAAGTCGTACCCCAGCATCCCGATGGGCCCTCAGCGAAGAGCTCTGGCGATCAGCCGGAACGGCAGCACGAACCGCTCCACCCACAGCGCGTACCAGTTGTCCGGGTACGACGCGAGGGACGCGTGCCCCAGCATGAACACTTCATAGTGAAAGAGCAGCAGCAGATTGCTGGCAGCCAGGACGGCGGTCAGGGCCGCGACCGCGCGGAACCGCCACCCGTCGAGGGCGGCCAGCGCCGTCAGGCCGACGCAGAACACGGGAAAGCAACTCATGAACCGGCGGGCGCCAAATGCCTCGCCAGCCCACCAGTCGGCCACCGAGGCGTTGACGTAGGTGCTGACGACGAAGAAGCCGCCGAGCACCCACAGCAGTCTGGCGTCACGGTGACGGAGGCGCGCCAGCCCCACCACGCCAGCCAGCGCCAGCGGAGTCCATGAGAACAGCCCACGGAGCGGCGACAGGAGCACGGCGGCTACCTGGGGAGAGGCCCAACGCATGAAACCGCCGCCTTGCGGCACCGTCAAGAGCTGTCCGTAGAGAATCTGCCAGGCGATCATCTGCGGGACAAACACGATGAGCGCCGCCGCCGCGGCGGCGAGCACGCGGGTCCCGACGAACCAAATGGTGCGGCGAGGCGGGAGGCCGGCGTGCCTGGCGTGCCAGAGCACGTCCGGCACCACAACGGCCAGCAGCACGCCGTCCTGCCACCGGACCAGCGCCGTCGCGCCGGCCAGGGCACCAAGCAGCGCGTATCGTCCGAGTGTGGTGCGGGACTGCGATCGCCACCAGTACAGGAAGAAACCAGACGCTGCCATCGCCGACACCGCGTGGGAGTAAGACGGCGATATCAGGCCATAGTAAAGGAGGCTCGAACCGACGAGCATGCCCAGCACACCGAGCATCGCCGCCCGCGGCCCGTACAAGTCCCGACAGAGCAGGAACGTGAACCACAGCGCCAGTGCAATGGCGGCGAGGCCCGTGACATCGGGGAGCATCTGGAACGCGAGGCCGAATCCGTCGACAGGGTACGGGCTCCCGGCCATCGCCGCGATCTTCAAAGCGCCGGTCACCGCGAGGAGGAACGGAGCCCATGCCAGCGGCGTTCCGACGGCCATATAATTGCGCACCAGGCCCGTCGGCGTGCGCGGAAAGTCCCAGGAGAACCCGGGGGGAGGGCCGGCCGGTTCGAAGTCCAGCCGATAGAGCCCCTTGTAGTCGTTCTCGAAGTCAAGATCGCCGTCGAACACGACGGAACGGGCGTAGACGTAGTAGTGGACCGCGTCACCCCGCACCACGCGCGGGCGCACGCCCCGCACGAAGATGCCCGTGAAATGGACCACGGCCATCAGCAGTGCCACGACGACGATCGTCTTGCCGGGATGTTTCGTGAGCAGGCGCATCGGTTCGCATTCGGCCACGGGCCGCGTTCGACTGCCGGGCCCTCGCCTCGCGCCGAGGTGTCGTGCTAGTGTAACATCAGTACACCGACTCGGTGTCTGATCAGCACGCGCCCCGCCGCCCCGCTCAACCCGCCGCCTGGCTCGTCCTGGTGTTCATCCTCGCCGCCTACCTGACGACCGCCGGAGGCAGCCTGGCGACGACCGACGCGGTGGCCACCTACGAGGTCACGCGCCAGATGCTGGAACGCGGCACTGTGGCGTTGTCGTCGGATGTCGTGGGAAACGACGCGTACCGAGGCCCGGACGGCCGCCTGTACTCACCCTTCGGCCTGCTGCAATCGACCTGGAACGTTCCGTTCTACTGCGCCGGCCGCCTGGCGTCATCCCTGCCGCCGCTTCGCAGGGCCTCGCCCGTCATGGTGACCAAAGCTACGGTGGCGCTCGGCAACGCCGTCGCCGCCGCGTTGTGCGTGTGGGCCGTGTGGTGGCTGGCGTGGTCCGTCACCGGCGGGAGCGCGCGCACGGCCAGCCTGGCCGCGCTCCTGGCGGCGTTCGCTACCCCACTGTGGCCGTACAGCAAGTTCGGCTTCAACGTGCCCATCGCTGCGGGCCTGGTGACCTGGAGTACGTACGCGTCGACACAGGCCGCCGCGAGCCGTAAGGCGCGATGGGCGTGGGCCGCCGGCATGGCGAGCGGACTGGCCTTGCTGACGCGGCACGAGCTGGCGCTGGTCGCGATACCCTCGATGGCCGTCCTGGTCTGGGGCTGGCCGCGCGGCTGGCTCAAGCAAGCGGCCTGGTGGGCGGCGGGTGCGGCCCCGCCTGCGGCGGTCTGGCTCTGGTACAACTACGTCCGGTTCGGATCGGCGTTCGACACCGGCTACCTGCGCGACGAAACCATCGGCATGGGAAGCTCGATGGCCGACGGACTGTGGGGCCTCCTGTTCTCGCCGGGCGCCTCGATCTTCCTTTACGCTCCGATCACGATCCTGGCTGTGATCGCTCTCGCCCGGATGCGCCACCGCTGCCCGGGAGTGGTATGGCAGATTGTCGCGCTGGCCGGCATGTTCACGCTGTTCTACGCGCAGATGGCCAGTTGGGCGGGCGGGCGCTCCTATGGCCCGCGCTACCTCGTTCCGTTCCTGCCGGTCATGTGTGTGCCCCTGGCGTGCTGGATTGACGGGCAATCCCCCCGCATGCGGCGATGGCTGATCGCCTGGTGCGCCTTCAGCATGCTGGTGCAGATCCCGGGCGTCCTGGTCGACTTCGCCAAGGTCAGGGTGGCCTACGCGCGCCAGTTTCAGGACGGGCCGTACGAAGCTCGGATGCACACGTGGCAGGGCTGCCCGCTGGTGCTAAACACCAGGGCCGCGGTCACCGCGGTGCCGTCTGCCCTGCGTCAACTGGCGGGCCTCCAGCCGAGGCCGGCCATCGAAGGCGAGGCGGGCGAAGGCTCGCGCGGGTTCTCGCAACAGTTCGCCTTCGGCCTCGATTTCTGGTGGGTGTCTCTCTTCTCCCTCGGCCTCATCTCGGGGCTGACTTCGGTGGCGATCGGCCTGGGTCTGGCGTTGGTGACACTGGTGACGGGCGGTGCCCTGCGCGCCGCACTCAGGCGGGACGGCGCCGGCGAGCGGGCGTTGCGTTGATCGACTGTCCCGTGACAGCATTCGAACAGGCGAGGAACAACCCTGCTGGTCTCCGGCGACCCCGCGGGGCCGCCGAGGATCCCGTGTCGTGAACACGCCGAAGATTTCGGGGCGAACCATCGTGACCAGCGTGGCGCTGGCGGCCGCGCTCTACGTGCTCCTGCGCACGGCGTGGTACTCCGATGACTCGTACATCACGTTCCGGGCCGTCGAGAACTTCGTCGCGGGATTCGGGCCGCGCTGGAACCCCGGCGAGCGCGTGCAGGCGTTCACCCATGCCCTGTGGTTCTTCGTCGTGTCCGCCGTTCGCGCGGCGAGCGGTGAGCTCTACTACTCCGTCTACGGGCTGTCGATCGGATTGACGCTGGCCGCCATCGCCGTCGTGATCCAACGCGTGGCCGCGTCGGCCTGGCACGGCGTGTACGCCGCGGCGGCCCTCTTGTCCTCGAGGGCCTTCATCGACTACTCCACGTCCGGGCTGGAAAACCCGCTGACGAATCTCCTGCTCGCGGTCTTTGTCCTCGTGTACCTCGCGCCCGGGCCGGACCGCGCGGCCCCCCGGCTGGCGTGGCTGAGCGGGCTCGCCGCGCTGCTGATGACCAACCGCCTCGACACGGGGCTGCTGGTGCTGCCTGTGGTGGCAGTAGAGGCGTGGCACATCGGCTGGCGCTCGTTCCCCCCGCTCTGCGTGGGCTTTCTTCCCCTCGTCGCCTGGGAGACCTTCTCGCTCATCTACTACGGGTTCCCGGTGCCGAACACGGTCTATGCGAAGCTCCCGCCCAACCTGGCGCTCCGTGACTTCCTGCCGCAGGGCGCCTTGTACTTCAGGGATTCGTTGACGAACGACCCGGTCACCCTCCCCGTCATGGCCGCGGCCATCGTCGGCCCCCTGCTGGTCGGCCCGCGCCGGCTCTGGCCGTTCTCGGTCGGCCTCGCGATCTCGCTCCTGTGGGTACTGCGCGTCGGCGGCGACTTCATGAGCGGCCGCTTCTTCGCGTCACCCTTCCTGATGGCCGTCGCGGTATCCTCCCGGATCGGCAATCCCGGCCGGCGCCTCGTCCCGTTGCTGGCGGCCGTCGCCGTCTCCGCGCTGGGCTTCATGTCGCCGTTTCCCCCGCTGCTCGCCAATGGTTCCTTTGAAGGACGCGTTGAGCCTCCCTCCGGGATCACCGACGAGCGGCGGTGGTACTACCAGAACTCGGGACTGCTGCGCGACAAGAACCTGGAGGCGCCGCTCTCGACGCGCCGGCAGGAACACGTCAGGCGGGCCCTCGCCCGCGGCTTGAAGGTGGCCAGCACGACGGCAATTGGCTACGCTGGCTACTTCGCCGGTCGGCAACTGCACATCCTGGACCCGGTGGCGCTGTCGGACCCCCTACTGTCGAGGCTGCCCACGGCTGTGCCCTGGCGAGTCGGACATTTCCAGCGGGAGGTTCCGCCGGGCTATCCATCAACGCTCGAAACCGGTCGCAACGTCATCGTGGACCCCGGAGTGGCGACGTTCTACGACCAACTGGCGCTCGTCACGAGGGGCCCGCTGTGGACCCGGCACCGATGGGCGGCCATCGTCCGCATGAACCTCGGCCGGTTGTCGTATCTGCTCGATGGCTACTCGCGACAATTGCCCGGTGTGCGCGCAGTCGACCTGATCGGCCCGAGACCGATCAACTCGGATCCGGCGGGGGACGAAGGCGCGACGAGCTTCGCCGAGGGCCTCGTCCTCTACCTCGACAAGCCGCGGCGCCTGCGCCGGGTCGAATTCAGCCTCGACGCCACACACGACTACCGGACGGTGTACCTGTACAAGGGACAGGAGCGCTTCACGGAACTCATCCCCGCGCGCTCGCCAGACGGTGCGGGGTTCGCGCTCTACCAGCAGACCCTGCCCGAGTCGGCGGGCGAAGTCGATCAGATCAGAATCTTCCTGCGGCGAGGGCGTCCGCCGGGCCGGATCGCCTACTGGCGGATGCTCGAGTAGTCGCCCTCCTGGTGGCGGAGCAGCCTCCACATCCAGACGTAGAACGCCACCGCGAGCACCGCGAGCGGCACCGTGACGTCGATGCCGATCACGCGGCTGTCTCCGGGCCCCTGGCCGGAGATTCCATAGAAGAGGAGGAGGTTGAGGTTGGCGAACCCGCCGGTGATGAGCGCGGGCACGCGCCACGCGGCGTCGCGTGCAGCCAGGGTCACCGCCAGAAGGGCCGGGACGAACCAGTGGTTCTCGTGCACGCCGCTGTTGAAGATCAGGTAGGCGAGGCTGCCCATCAGCGCGTACGCGAGAGTGCGATTGACATCCGCGGGCCGGCGGGCGTAGTGCCATAGCACGAGCACGAACTGGCTCAGGAAGAGCGCCTTCGTGACCAGCCGCATCCATAACGGGGCGCGAGCCAGGTAGACGACGCGGTCAAAAAGCGCGCCGCCGCCGAGTGTCGCGCCCTGCTGCAGCCAGGTGATCACCCATCCCAGATTCAGGGCCTCGGCGCTCAGCGATCGGTGGCCCATGCTCCTGGCGAAGGCCCAGGCCACTGGTATTGTCCCGAACGCCAGCACGACCACGCCCACAACGGCGGCGGACGGCGCCAGCAGACGGGCGACCCTGCGCGCATCCTCCCGTGTTGGACGGCGAGCCGTCCCGATGACGTGCAGCACGAGAAACGGCCCGATCAACCCCGGCTGCCACTTCACCAGGCTGGCCACGCTGAACCACGTGAGCGCCCGGCCGTGCCTGGCCTCGGACAACGCCCGCACGCTCAGCACCAGGAACGGGGCGGTGTAGATGTCTAGATAGCCGAGCGCCACGCTGTTGAGCAGCACGGCGGCCCACAAGCCGAGTGTCGCCGCACCGTGTCGGGTCCATGCGAGGAACGCGACGAGCGTGGCGCCGAGGAAGACAGCCAGCGAGATCTTGATTGCGGCGGCCGGAGCCCATCCCAGGGCCTCGCCCGCCAGGCCGGCAATCCAAAGCACCACGGATGCGCCGGGAGGATAGTCGGCGGCGTTCTCGGCAAACCCCGCCAGTACCCCGAGGCGCGAGGCGTTCGAGATCCACCGCTCCCAGATTTCCATGTCGCCCGTCCCGGGGAGACGGGTGGCGAGAACGGTCAGGACCGCAAGGGCGACCAGCGTCCCGCCGCGCGCGATCCGGCCCATGGCGGGTGACCATCGGGGAGTCATCAGCACTCCGCGGCGCATGCGTTGCCGTCCGTCATGGCTGTCTCCGTCTGGCTACCGCGCCCACCGCTGCACGATCCAGCGGCCGAACCGGCGCGGCTCGCCCGCATCGAACCCCGGAAACGCGGGCACGAGATCCGCGCGGTCGTCGCGCCGGACGAACAGGAACTGCCGGATTCTCGCGGCCGTCAGCCGCATGCCAATGTCATCCGCGTCCGCCGGTGACGCTGCCAGCATGATCGTCCTGCATGAGTAGACCGCGACGACCGGATCGACAGCAAACGGGCTTCCGAGGATGATGACCTCTTCCGGCGCTTGCGCGATGTACCTGGTCACCTCAAGACCGGTGGCCTCGGCGTCCCGGTAGGCCGGCATGAGGAGGCCGGTATTGACGACAAGGCCGATGACCACCAGGGCCAGGCCGCCCGCGGCCAGGACCTTGTGTGAAGCCGCCCTGTTCCACGCGCAGAGGTGTCCGCGGATCACCTGCCAGGCGGTGGCGGTCAGGATGGCCCAGACGGGCATCAGGAGCCTCGCCCCGGGGAGTTTTCCGCCGGTCGTGTTCGTGGTGAGCAGGGCGACGAGGACATACACGGCCGACACCGCGAGCAGGGCGTACCGCCGTGAGGATCGCTCCTCGTCGGACGGCGCGGGCGGAAGCGCGGCAAAGACCACGAACGGCGCCAACCGCATCAGTCCCGGCAAGCGCCGCGGCGACGCAAGCAGCGACTGCAGATCCCGCCCGGCGTCGACCAGCAGCAGGACGAGCACGGGCAGCGCGCCCCAGTAGGACCCGCTCCACCGCCGGACGGCAGCCGCGACGCCAACCAGGGCGGCCACCAGCGCGACATGCGCGCCGCTGCGCCCATCGAGCCAGTACACGATCACGGTATCGAACCGCTCCGGCCATGTCAGTGTCTTCAGGACGGGCATCCCTCCAGAGGGCGCGTCCGGAAAGATCGACCCTCGAAGCACGTGCAGCAGATGCGCGCCAGCCGGGCGCCCGTAAAGTTCTGCGTCCACGGCGCCCATGACGGCGAGCGGTACCACGGCGCCAATCAGAAACCTGGCCAGCGTTCCCAGGCTCCGCGAGCGCCAGGCGCACACGAGCATCAGCCCCGGTGCGAGCGCCAGTGTCTCTTCCCGGATCGTCGCGGACAGGCCGAGGACAAGCCCCGCCGCAAGCGCGCGATCGCGATCCATGGCCAGGAAGACGGCCAGCATCGCCAGCGCCAGTGCTGCCGGGTGACTCGTTCCTGCGAGGGCATAGAACCAGAGCGGCGTGCCCAGCACCATGGCGCCGGCGGCGAGGCCATCGCCGTCGATTCGCGCGATTGTCAGCGTCAGCGCCACGGCCAGCAGCATGGCGCCGATGGACGCGAGGCGGATGGCGGCAAGGCCTCCCAACCGCTCGAATGGCACATCGATCGCGGCCGCGACCGTCGGGAAGATCGACTGCATCCCGGTCCGTGTCCGCAGGACGAACGGCTTCACGAACGGCAGGTACCATTGTTGTGGATCGAGGTAACGGGCGCGGTAGGGGAGGCTTTGCCGGAGAAACGCGCTGTCGGCCAGCGCCAGCGCCTGCACGCGCTTGACGGCGGAGTCAATCTCCCGCGGAGCCGGCTCGTACGGCGCGCGAAGGAGAAAGCCTTCAACCAGCAGGACGACGGCCACCAACGCCAGGCCTGCCGCTCGACCGGCACTCCAGACTCCGCCTGGCGCGACGACCGGCAGGCGACCGAGACGGAACGTGCCCAGACTCGCCATGGCGTCAACTCTCCAGGGCTAGTACCGCGCCGTCTGGCGGATGGCTTCCAGGATGTTCGACGCGTTCGGGAGGATCACCTCTTCGAGGTCCGGGCAATACGCCACCGGCGCGTCGAGCGACGCGACCCGGCGGACCGGGGCATCGAGGTGATGGAAGTGGTCCTGGGCGATGCGCGCTCCGATCTCGGCGCCGAACCCGCATGTCAGCTGGTCCTCGTGCGCGATGACCACCCGGCTCGTGCGGGTGACCCACTCGCCGATGGCATCCCAGTCGCACGGCACGAGCGTCCGCAGGTCCAGCACCGC
>Ga0315287_10004136_pt1 | contig 14099 bp, 14 predicted proteins | sample YL17G11_0_MG_FD_205037 | JGI IMG/M metagenome (GOLD analysis project Ga0315287, IMG submission 205037) | Sediment microbial communities from Yellowstone Lake, YNP, Wyoming, USA - YL17G11_0 | ecosystem: Environmental > Aquatic > Freshwater > Lake > Sediment | place: USA: Wyoming | collected... | reverse complement strand
AGGGGTGATGTTCTGATGAGAGGGCTGAATGTGATCTGGAGCTTCGTGATATCTTGAACTGTGAACATGCTCAGCCTCATATACTTCGATGGATGAAGATGTCGCCAATCTCTACCCCTTTCGGAACACGGCCACGACGTTCTCGACATCCACCACGAAGAGGCGGTTGCCGCCTTCAAAGTCAACCGGAATCGCACCCTTGGGATTGAACAGGACCTTGTCGTATTTGGCCAGGGGGATCTCCGGATTGTTCTCGACCTCTACCGATACGGCCACGATGCGGCCCGTAATAGTCGGGATCTCGATGTTGTCCGGCAGTTGGATACCGCCCTTGGTCTGCTTCTTGTCCTCGTCCTTGCGTATGATGATCCGCTTTCCGATCGGCTCCACGGTCTCGAACGTCACTGCATCCAACGAATCGTTGCTAACCATGAGCAGCCATCCTTACCAATGATACACCCTCAAGACGGAGGCCATTATACCTGCTTAGAGGCCGCTGTCACCATGCTGAAAGGCATGATAGATCATCCCTGTAGCGCCATGCGTTGCCAGATACCTACCAACAGGGCCCCGGTGACTAGGGAGACGAACACGAACAGGACCGCAGGCAGGGCCGCCTGGTCGCCGAACTGACTCTTGGCCAGGGCTGCGCCCAAGGCGGCGTTCTGCATACCCACCTGGATGGCCAGGGCGCGACGCTGGGCCACGGGCATGCCACAAAAGACCGCCACGAGGTAGCCGCCCACCAGCCCCAGGACGTTGAGCGTCAGGCACGCACCCAGGATCCGGACGGTCGTGGCCGAGAACTCGGCGGCCTGCAGGTGATGGGTACTGCCGGCCAGGACCACTGCACAGATGACAATGATGAACGTGACCGACAGGGCTGGAAACACGGCCTGGATACGCTCTACGCGATCCCCCAGCCTTCGCCGTGCGGCGAATCCAAGGAGCAAAGGCACGATCACCATATAGGAGAGATCGAAGACCATCCTCCAGAAGTCAATCGGCAGGATCGACCCGGCCAGCCACCGCGTAAGGGCCGGCGTCAGGATGGGACACAGGAGGGTGGAGACCATGGTCAAAGACACGGTATATGCCGTATCTGCATGGGCCACATAGCTGAGGGCATTGCCCGACATCGCATCCGGGGCAGCACCTGCTATGATCAGACCCACCGCGTGGTCCGGCTGCAGGGCAAAGGCCTTGGCCACAAGAAACGAACCCACAGGCATGATGATAAACTGGGCACAGGTCCCGATTACGATCAAAATGGGCCGATCCATGATCCGCCTGAAGTCCTCGGGCCGCAGGACCATGCCGATCCCAAATAGGGTCACACTGAAGAACAGGTTCAGAAGGGGTATGTACCCGCCCACGCGGTAGGCCCCAATCCAGGCAAAGGGATCGGGCCACTGAAGGGCGGCCAGGCCCAGGAGGATCACCCAGACCACGAATGACCGTGTGTAGAGATCAAGGACCTTCTGCCACATGCGGAGGCAGTATAGCTCCGCATGGAGGGGACACCAATAGCAAACCACCCTCCGGATAAGTATGGCGACAACGGTATTGCATGGACGCACGGCTCACACTATCATAGGTGGCGTCCGGGGGCAACAGAACGCCTGTGCCCCCCATGAAGGATAGGCCTGTTGCAGATAAAGGGGTGTATCATGGCCAAGATAGGGCTGGGCATCAACATGGAGTTCGTCCGACATGCGGACAAGCCTTTTGAATGGGGCGTCGAGAAGGCGGCACAGATCGGTTACGAGTACGTGGAGCCCATGGTCCATTGGGGCCGAGAGCTGCTGAGTGAGGCCGGCTATTTTCACAGCGTCTCGATGCTCGACGATCCGTACCGGCTCAAGCGGGCCTGTGAGAAAAGGGGGATCAGACTCTCGGGCCTATCAACCCACACTCCCCTGTGCAAGCCCGAGATCAGCGTCGAGTACCTCAAGCAGGCCATCCGCTTTGCCGCCGAATGCGGAGCCCCCGTCGTCAACACCGATGAAGGACCCAAGGCGACGTGGACGACCGAGGAGGAAGACTTCGTCCTGATGAGGTACGTGCTCCTTGAAGCGGCCCTGGTCGCGGAACCGCGAGGTATCCGGATCGGTCTCGAACCGCACCAGCAATACAGCAAAACCCCTGCGGGCCTGGACAGGATCTATCGGCTGGTCCAATCCCCTGCCATCGGAATCAACTTCGACACAGGGAACAGCTATCTGGCCGGTCAGGACCCCTATGCGTGGCTCGAGCGCGTCTGTGACCGCCTTGTGCATCTCCATGCCAAGGACATCACGGTCAGGCAATCCGAGTCCGAACGCGGCAAGGTCACTGGAACACCCGTGGGCTGTGCCTGCGGTGAGGGGGTCATCGACTGGAAGCGGGTGACCGCCCTTTGCCGGAAGGCGGATCGCGATATCGTGTTCAGTGTGGAGTGCGGCACCATTGAGCAGGCAGAACGGAGCTATGACCACCTTAAGAAGTGGATATGATCCCGGGGAGAACGGATGATCCAACACAGGGCGTGGATTCTGGCGGCGTTGATGGGTCTGATGGGCGAGGGGAGGGCGGGGGCGTCCATTCTGATAAACGACAGCGAGGGGCTAGCCACAGTCCGAAGCGAAAAGGGACCACTGCTGGTCTACGCCTTCCGTCATGTACCTCGTAAGCCGTACGTCATGAAGCTCTATTCACCCGACGGAGTCAATGTCGTGCGTGACCAGGTCCCCGATCATCTCCATCATCACGGACTGATGCTGGCCTGGACGGTCAATCCTGTCAGATTCTGGTCGGAAGAAGCGGAGTCTGGTTTTGAGGTGTCCACGAAGGTGGAGCCGTCAGATCCCCAGCACACAGGCCCGGCCCATGACAGCGGACTTGTGGACACGCTTGTCTGGCAAGACGCCCGGAAGACCGAGACGATCCTGCACGAGACCCGTACGATTCAGGCCGTGTTGGACACGGATCTGGCCGTCACAGTGGTCACATGGACGTCAGAATTGAAGGCCCCTTCCGGTGACGCGAACACCGTTCTCGCCGGTGATCACTACCACGGCCTGGGCATGCGGTTCGTGGAATCCATGGACAGGTCCGGGACCTTTGTGACCTCGAATGGGAAAGAGGGGACTGTTTTTCGTGGAGAGGAACGCCTTGTGGAGGCAGATTGGTGCGCTTATACCGCCCTGGTCGACGACAAGCCGGTGACCGTGGCGATGTTTGACCACCCGGCCAATCCAAGGCCCGCGACGTGGTTCACCATGAAGACACCCTTCGCCTACCTCTCCGCCACCATGCGGACCCATGAGAAGCCACTCCAGGTCAAGATGGGCCAGCCCCTGCGGATCCGCTATGGCATTGCCGTCTGGGATGGGACGCAGGACCGCTCGGCCATCCAGAAAACCTACAAGAAATGGCTTGCCAGCCACAAAGAAAGCACCCAGTCCGTGACAGGAGGAAAACCATGACACCCAGTCCCCGTATCACCAGCCGATCCACACGCCGCCGATTTCTGCGCGACAGCGGCGCTGCCGCCCTCAGCATGGGCGGGATTCTGTCTCTGGCCGGCGAGGTCCGGGCCCAGTCCAAGGGCCCCAACGAAAAACTAGGCATCGGGGTCATCGGGACAGGAGGGCGCGGCAACGCCCACCTTCAGATGCTCCAGTGGATGAAAGACCAAGGCGACAACATCCACATCGCGGCCGTGTGCGATGTCTACCGCCCTCGCCTCGAAAAGGCCTCCGCCCAATACCATGCCAAGGCCTATGCCAGCCACCACGAGCTCCTGGCCGACAAGAACGTGGACGTCGTCTGCATCGCCACACCGGACCATATCCACGGGTATCAGGCGATCGATGCCATCAAGGCCGGCAAGGATGTCTACTGTGAAAAGCCGGTCACGCACTGGCGCCAGTTTGAACTGACCAAGAGACTGGCGACGGTGGTGGCCGAGTCGGACCGCGTCTTCCAGCTCGGCACGCAGGCGATGAGCGATTCAGTCTGGCACCAGATGAAGAAGCTCGTGAAGGAGGGGCTGATCGGGCAACCCCTCTATGGCGAGACCGGCTTCTTCCGCATCGGCGATTGGGGGGAGAGCGGCATGCCCGTGGATGATCCCAACGCCAAGCCTGGCAGTGACCTGAACTGGGAGGCCTTCCTCGGTGACGCCCCGAAGCGGGAATTCAGCGTGGACCGCTTCTTCCGGTGGAGGATGTTCATGGACTACGCAGGCGGCCCGGCCACGGACCTCTATCCGCATTGTCTGACCCAGGTCATCGACATCCTCGGTGTGACGATGCCGGAAAGCGTGGTGGGTCTCGGGGGGATCCTCCGGTACAACGATCCCCTGCGAGAGGTCCCGGACACCTTCAACCTGATCGCCCAGTACCCTGAGAAAGTCACGGTCTCCATGCTGGGGACACAGGGCAACGATTTCAACGCCACGCCACAGCGCGGCGCGGGTCAGCGATGCCCAGTCATCCGTGGCTGGGACGGCTCTCTGACGATCCAGCAGAACAAAGAGATCGTCTTTACCCCCGTGCAGGTCAAGGATGCCAAGGCCCCCCAGCGGATACCTATTGAACACGGCGAGGACAACGTCGAACACTGGCGGAACCTCATTGCGTGTTGTCGGAATCGTGACAAGAAGACGTGGAGCCCCATGGATCTGGCCTTCCGGACGCAGACGGTCCTCCAGATGGCCATGCTGGCCTGGCAGGCCGGCAAGACCGCCAGGTTCGACCGCGACAGACAACAGATCGTGGTATAGCAGTCGATCCTAGTTGAATATAGGGGTAACGTCCCCCTGCGGAGGAGAAGGCAAGAAGCGGTTCAGTTGTCCAGCCGCGGAGCGGCTGGTGTGAATGAGAAACGGTAATCCCAGGATTCAAAGGGGCGGTTCAAGGGGGAGAGCTGAGACGGATTCTCTATCCAGAGGTCCTTGGCCTTGTTGACCGTCAGGGCGGGCCCATCGTCTCGCGGTTCATGGCCGGACCGATTGAATACCGGCCATAGGAGGACCGCTTCGCGGCTCATCTTCTCAACCAACAACATCAAATAGGATGGACTACTCGTCTGCATATCAACTCGACGCCCCGGACCGAGGTCACAGACCAATGACGCGGCTCCGCAGCCCCCTATGAAAGGCGATCCCCAGGCCGGTCGCGACACCTGCCATCGCCCAGGCCCATGCCAGGTAGCCGGTTGTGCACTGAACCAACAGGTTGACTACGGTCTCCAATGAGGGCATCCGGCTTAAGGCCGTTCTAAGCACCAACACGGCCAGGATGGCCACTGAGGCCGATCCCAGGACATCCAAAAAGACCGGCAGGTTGACTCGCCAGGCCATACGCGGCAGGCCGGCCATGATCGTCGCGAACTCGGTCTCCAGTTCCCGCTTCCTTGCTTCGATCGCCTCTCTGGACAGGCATGGAGCCTCCAGATCGATCCGTCGCAGGAGTCTGGTCTTGAAGTTGGCAGAGAGACCGGCAGTGCGGTACGCCGCTGTCATGGCGACATCAAGCCCCTGGAGCCTTTGAGAGAACCGGCGGCACACCTCGCACACGGTCAGGTGGTCCTCAACGTCGCGCCGGTTAGCGATCGGCAGCATTCCTTCTTGCATCTCCATGATCCGGTCTTCATACTCAGGACAGGCCATAGGCATTCACTCCGCGTGAGGATCGCGCAAGCACACCCTCACGTCTTTCAATGATTTCCACAAGTTCTTTTTTAGCGCGGTGCAGGAAGGTCTTGACTGTCCCTATGGGGATCCCCAACATCGCCGCCACCTCCTGGTAGGACTTTTCTTCAAGGTAGTACAAGGTTACTGCCTGCCTATATCTTTCAGGCAAGAGGCCTCGCTACCTTCTCGGCGGTCTTGTGTGGCTGCTCGTAGGCATCGGCGGTCTGGTTGCCCTGTACTTCGACCCCAGACAGCGAGAGTGGGCCTTGTATGCCCTGATCCCAATGGGCGTGGGTCTGGCGTATCTGCTCTACTATGCCGTCGAGGGCAGGAAAGAGGAGGAACAGGCCAGGGACACACAGGACCGTAGAACCCTGTGAGAGACCTTGAAGGGCCTGTAACGAAATATCTGCAATAGTGGTAGAGGGGTATGGCAGTCCGTTCATGGTGTTGTGGGGGGCGATCTGGACGGTCTGCTATCTGGGATCGCATTTCTTTCCGAGATCGAGCGGCTGGATGTTTCCAGCGGGGAGTATGGTGGGCGTTGCGGGCATGGTCATTTTCCTCGTTCGCGAGAACAGACGCGGTCCAGCGACACGGAATCCTCTGGACAAGAGCCTGGTACTGCGGACGCAACTTCTCTGGCTGCTTACCTTCGCCTATGCGTGTGCGTATTTGGCCGTACTCAGGCCATACGACGGCATACGGATGAACGCGTTTCTGTGCATGGTGGCATTGTTCTCATGCGTAGTGCTGGATCTGTGGTTCTGTAGCTGAAGCAGGTGTCCATACTATTGGTACTGGTGTCTGTCATTATGGCGTCAATAAGCCGTCAGACGGCTTCAGCACAATCAAGTCGCAAAGACCCATTGGCTGAAAACGCGCACATTGGCAGTTCTGTTTTGAATCTCTATCGCCAATACAGTTCATTCACCGATCCTGGCGACTACAAGCGATTGTATGAAGATCTTCCCGCTCCGCTGCCGGAGCTTTGTCAGTTGATGAAGTCTCAGACCATACATCCATTTGCTGAACTGCCCATGTACCGAGACCAGATCCCCTAAAGGGGCTTCCAGTCCCCTCATTGGTTCACATCGCGATGCAATAGCCGTTGTTGGTTGAACGCTTACGAACTGGCTATGCCTCAACCAGCAGATCCCCAGACCCGGAAGACCGGCCAGCGGTAGGAACAGGAGCGACAGGAACTGGGTCCAGGTCGCTGAGGCATAGATCAGCGCGGCGACCACACCCAGGGCGGACAGAATCCCCAGGACCTTAGCCGCCTCCTTTAGCGTCCACGGGAGGAAAAGGCAGGCAAAGAAGTAGAATCCCGCCAGGGGCGCGAACACCTCAAAGGGGTGCTTCAAGCTCGACGAGCTCCCAGCCAAGGGACGACCCAGCCATGGGACGATGAGAAACGTGACCACCCCCGCGGCGAAGACGAGCCAGAAGGCCAGACGCACGATGTCCGTGGGTCTGTTGATCCACCACCTTCCGAATCCATATCCGGCCACGAACACGGCGATGTGGAGGATATCCGGCAGGGCCTTCCCTTCTCTTTGGTGGGCGACGGCCGCCAGGACGGCGATGATGGCGGAGAAGAGGCAGAATCGCTGAAACTGCCTCCTCATCCATGTAAGGCGTTCCTGCTCGTAGGCCTGGTTGATCTCTTCCTCGATCTTTCGGTTCATGGTTCGACCGGCCCCTTCCACACGCTGCCGCCAAACGTGGTGACATACATCAAGGCATCGTCCGAGGGGTCGAACATGACCCGCTGGATGTTCGAAAACGGCAGGTCGTTGAACGCCTCCCAGGTTCGGCCGTTGTCCCTCGTAAGCCACAGTCCTGCGCCGGGCGCCCCTTCGGTGAGCGTCATGTAGATCCATCCTTCGAGCTTCGGGTGAAAATACCCGCCAAAGGTCTGAGGCCCTTGCCGACCGATCCGCTGCCACTTCTTGCCGCCGTCCTCAGTGCTATACAGGCCGCCGGACTTGTCCTGCCAGCTTGAATCGCAGGCGCCTACCAGGATTCGATTACTGTCCCGTGGATGGACCATAAAGTCCTTGGGGTATAGGAACAGTTGGGAGGCATTGACCTTCTCCCACGTCTCGGACCCATCCCTGGATCTGTACAATCCAACTCCCGCGCTCATCAGCGGTTTCCCCAATGCGGGACGCATGGCACAGACCATGGCAAAGAGCACACCATCATTGTGCAGGACTACCCGAGAGACACGCCGATTCTCATCGCTACCCAGGCCGTTCCTCATCAACGTCCAGGTCTTGCCGTCGTCCGTGGATTTGTACACGCCTTCCATGAACACCCCGGCATACAGGGTGCGTGCTTCCTTGGGGCTCCGGGGGTCCAGCACTATGGAAGTCACGGATCTGGGTGGGAGGCCCCGGGCCTCGGACTCCCAGGACGCGCCAAAGTCACGTGAGATGCACACTCCACCGGGACGATCGTGGCCGTGGCGTTCGGAGATGATGTTGTCGTTGGGGATGTCATGCACATCGGAAAATGCGCCCCATATCTTGCCCGGTATGGCCGGATCGAACACGATTTCGTAGCAGGTATTCCGCCACGGGGACCAGGAGTCCTTGTCCCACCAGATCCACGTCTTGCCCCCGTCCAGCGATCGTGAGAAGCCGATGTCCGTATAGGCGATATAGTGGCGGCTTGCCTCAAGAGGATCGATGTAGTAGTTCCATGTGGTCGTGACCACCAAGCCATTGCAGACCCAGGCCGAGCCTGGTTTTGGGATCTGGCCCTTAGCCGGATAGGTGTGCCCGCTGATCCACGCGGTACCGCCGTTGTGGGTGACGTGGACCTCATTCCTCACCAGGATCACGCGATTCGGGTCCGTGTTGCAGATGGCCGCTCCGAAGGGCGTCTCACCTCCCTTGAAGGACTGACCCGTAGAGGCCGTGACGTAGTCAGGGGCCACGTTGTATTGTTCGAAACGCGGGTCCTGGAAGTAGGTCGCCCGCCAGGTCTGGCCGCCGTCATCGCTCCTGTACACCGTGTCGCCGTGTGGAGGGTGGAACCCTGTGCTGGTGTTCATGGTATATACCGTGAGCGGCTTGGTGTCCGTGGAGAGGACCTGATGGTACTGTGATATTGAACCATAGGCCCACTGGTCGGCCTTTTGCGTCTCGGTGTTGAGGCCCCCGCCCATGGCCGACTGCCAGGTCTCGCCGCGATCACAGGAACGGTAGATTCCACCCTTGAAGACGCCGTTCTCGTCTCTGCTGCGAACGGTGCAATATAGCATGATGAGGTTGCCCGCCTCATTGGAACCACCGGCAAATCCCTGTATCTCCTTCCACGGCAGGCCCTGGTTCTTCTCCACCCAGGTCTGGCCTCCGTCGTCGGAACGCCAGATGCCCTTGTCCGTGGCAGCGAACATCACGCGACCTTGGCTGGTACAATCAAAATGGAATCCGATTACAGGCCCTTCCGGTCCCTTGCACGCTACCCAGGTGGCGCCCGCATCACGTGACAGCCGGCATTGGCCGTTGCGAGTACCCACTAGCATCATGTTTGGATCACACGGGCTGATGGCGATTTCCCCTTGCAGCGATTCCCTGAGATCGCCGATCTGGGCAAAGGTCCGGCCGCGGTTGCGGCTGATCCGGAGCTGACCGCCGGAGGAGGCATAAACGATGTCCGGATTGGACGGATGGAAGCCCGGCCGACATCTGGTGTCGCTTCTGAGCTGGGCATGGTGGATCATCCGCCAGTTGCGGCCACCGTCTTCGGAGATGTAAGCAGCACTCATGTCGCAATTGAGCATCATCAGATTCGGGTCCGCAGGGGAGATGGCGGGTGAAAACATGCCCCCTCCTCCGGACAGGCCGACCGGTTCCCACGCAATCGGCCGGATGAAAGTCTCTGAACGGGCAGGCGTCTGCCCTAAGCCTGCTGACGCAAACCTTGCCAGCCACAGTAATGCGGTGGTTGCGATGCCCACTTCTTTAAGAAATTGTCCTGTGTGGATTCTCAACACACTACCTGCCGGCAACCGCGATTTCACCCAAACCCGACACACCGTCCATGGCGGCCCCAGAGGCCAGCCCAGCATTCTACCCCCGATTCCGGGCCGCGATCACCTGGGCGTGGGCGCGGTGCAGCTTGTCCAGGAACTTGTCCTTCTGGAAGTGCAGGGCCCACTTCCTCAGGGTCAGCCAGCCGCCAAAGCGGATCAGGCGGTTTCGCCAGGACCGGTACCAGGTGGCCCAGGCCGGCTTGAGATTGTGCAGGGAGAAGGCAATGGCTGGAAAGGACAGGACGCTGGCGCCCACGAGGAAAAGGTAGTGAAACCGATAGAACCCCCGCATGATGCCCCTGACCGCCTCTTGCATCTCTTGGGCGCTGCCAGGCTGATCGGGTTCAAACAGGGGGAAGTTGCCGTCGTAGTACTCCCAACCGACCGTGTCAATGGGATAGACCCTGTGCTGTTGCTCAAGCCTGTTCCGCAGTTCCGTGCCCGGCAAGGGCACAGGGAGCAGGACTTGCACGGTGTCGAGCCTGGCCTTGCGTATGAACAGCTTGAACCGACGTGCTCGCTCCTTGAACGGCAGGGTGAACGCAATCGGCTCTCTCGCAGGATAGCCGAAGATGAACATTCCGTGCACGATGAACCCGAACCGATGGAAGACCCGCACCAGGGACATCATCTCGTCCGCGCTGACATGCTTCTTCATGGCCTTGAGCTCCTCGTCGATGGGGCTCTCAAAGCCGATGGCCACGTACCTGATGCCCGCCCTGCGCATGGCCGACAGGAGCTCCGGATCACGGGCCTTGTCCAGACGGATCTGGACGGTGAGAGACAAACGCCTGCCGATCCGCTCCTGGTACTCGCTGAGCCGGTTGCAGAATTGGATGGTCTGGTCCCGGTCCTGGCCGAACAGGTCGTCGACAACGAAGAACTCCTTGGCCCCATGGGTCTCCACGAGCTGCGAGATGTTCTCCAACAGCCGTTCAATGGGGGCAGGTCGAGGTTTGCCTTTCACCGTACAGAACTCACAGTGCATGCAGCACCCGCGTATCCGCTCGACAGGATAGAGATCTATCTTAGCGTGGCGGACCAGGGAGAAGTCCGGCTGGGGCAGGACATCGAACTCTGTCAAGGGCTCACGGGCCGAAGTATAGACCACCTGTCCTTTCTCAAGATAGGCGATACCCTTGACGTCCTGGATCTCGCACCGGCCTTCCAGTGCCCCAAGCAGCTCGCGGATGGTCACCTCCCCCTCGCCCAGGACCACGTAGTCGATCCCGGAGGCCAGGGCCTCTGCCACGTTCTCGCCTGCAAAGTGTTGGCCGCCTGCGACCGTGATGACTCCCTGGTCCTTGTAGAACCGGGCCACTTGATAGAGCCTGGGGATAGTGCTGGTCAGGCCCCCGTATAGACCCACCACGTCCGCGGGCCTTTCCCTTTGAAGGACCGCGTGATCGGCCCCGGTCTGGTCGCCCCGTGGAGCGTAGCGGCGGAGGTTATTCTCATCTATAACCTCCGCGTCCCAACGCTCCATCTCGTTGACGGCACTGGCCACGTAAACCGGTCCCAAGGCGGTGGTCTTTCGGGCGATCCGCGAGTAGATATTGAACGTCGGAAAGGCCGGCACCACCACCCTCAGCCGATGCCTCTTCCTGGTTGAATCTATCGACGACACCGTCATTGTCACTCCTCTTGGATCGTGATCTAGTCCATTCTGTATACGAACAGGGTATCCCTATGGGCTATGAATAGCAAGCTTCCTATTTGGCACCCCACTTGAGTCAATGGCCGTGTCCGTAACGAATCCGCCCCTGGGGCGTGACGCCATGGATCAAGCAACGGTTGGCCCTGGTCCCCTTGGTCAGGCCGCTGTCATGGAGTGGGAGACCGACTATGTGAGCCTGTGTGCTCTCCCGGCATGGATTGTTGTTCTGGTGCCTGGGCCGGGTGAATCATCCTGTGCTTCGACTTAGGTTCATTTGACGCCCTGTAGGCATATGAACGTGTGACGCAGGTGTTCGGCACCGGCCGTGTCCAGCTCGCCACGTTGTTCGAGTGAGAACGGAACGACCAACTCATAGCCGCTTTCCACTCCCTCGATCGGGAACAGACCCAGAAAACAGGCGGAGAAGAAGTACGTCTCCCAGGTCGCCGTGGGTCTGATGTCGTTCTGGTCAAGCAGGACCACGGCTCGGTCCAGGTCGAACGTACCTCCTTGGTTCGGCACGCGCAGGACAAGGAAACGGCCATTGTAGTCAGTCTTGAATAGCACGTCGTCGCCGTTGGGTCTGGGCAGGACCACCAGGCCATAGGCACTGAGGTAGTCAGGACCCGCGTTAGGGTCAGAGGCCCTGGCCGGTTCCAGGGTGAATCTCAGCTCCTCACCCTCCATGACTCCCCGTAGCACGACGAATCCGCCGGCCACGGGTCGAAGACCGTCACCGAAGTCGTGGATCCAACGGCCGGGATCCGACGTTGGTCTGCGCATGAGCCCGCATACGAAACTTGGGGCGTCTGCCAGCCGTTGGGTCAGCCGGATCGGCAGCGGCCGCAGTGCCCCCGGTATGTACCCACCCACCATGGCCGCTGAGCCAGACAGGGCATTGCGGGGATCCACGATCGTCTGCACGAGTTCCACACGATAGTCCATGGCTTGAATGGAACTCGGACTCTGAACAAATCGATAGAGGAAGATGAAGCCACGAGAGGAGGGGTTGGAGTAATAGTCCGCCTGCTGCGTGGCGCCACCGGTGACCAGCAGGTACATCTGGCTGCGAATCGTGAATACCGTCGCCTGGGCCTGCAGGCCCGGATTCGTCCCCGGGGACGGGACATATGCGCAGAGATCGATTGGATTCCAGCGGAGGATCTGCCATCGATCCTCCGATTGTATCCAGAGGTGCTGGTAGCGATTGGGAGGCACGTCGGCCCACGTCTGATTCGGCTCGCGGTCAAGGACAACCGGATATGTGGACCAGATCGCTGTGGGCAACTCGTCGGCCCGATGGCCCGTGGGCATGCTCAGCAGGCACGACCGGCCGGCCAGGGTAAAGGGTACGGGGAGGTTCCAGATCCCGCCCCTGGAGATGGGGTCCCCTGGGCAGCAGGGATCATTGCGGTAGGTCAGGAGGGCATGGCCCTCAAATGGCTGGTCCAGGCATGTCGTTGCGGGCCGAGGCGACATGTACCATAGAGCATGACAGCCGTTGGGGTCACTTCGCTGATAGGTCACCCAGTAGGCCCCTGGCCTATTGGGATCCAGGAGGAAGTTGCACCCGGAAAACGGATCCGCGGTTGGAGGATATTCAGGCATGGTCGCCCGATCCGGATAGACCGCAGGCCGCCACCGCCACCGGCCATTCGAGTCGCGGTACTGAACCGCCACATGCGTGCCCCCGTGGTGGCCGGTGTTGATCATCTCGATACCGGGGTGGTCAGGGTAGACATCGTAGCGATCCAGGAAGAAATTTGTCTGGTTCTTGCCGTCATCACATCGGACATCGAAGGCACAGCCCAGGTAGCACCAGGGTTCCGGAAGCGACGGATACTCGATGACCATGGGTTCGGGACACGAGCTTGTCTGGGGCTCGCTGGCCCAGGAATAAGCCGAGCACACCAGGAACCCCAAGGCCGCCACCCTACAAACGAATTCGCATCTCATGAGCAACTCCTCCTCCACGGGTTGCCCATCTGGCCCTTCTCCTCCTCAATAGGGCAGGCGACGTACTCCCCGCGGGCACTCGACACCAAAACCCAAATCCTTCAATTCGCAAATAATAGCATATCACACTTTTCAGTTCCATACAAGTCTTTCGGACTAGACTTGAGTCAGGGCCCACGTTTTTTGTATAATAGACTCACGCTAGGATTCGGGCTTGCAAAAACAGATTGATTGGAGGAGCGTTCCGATGCAGATATTGCTGAGTCAGAAAGCCAAGGTGGTCGCGGTGCTCATGGGCCTTTCGTTACAGGCAGCGATGGCCCAGGACGTGGACCCAAACTTGGAGCCACGGCTAGCATACAGGCACCAGATCACAGTCCCAGGAGATGAGTTCCAGAGCTGGACCTCGCCTGCCTTTATTAAGTTCACGATCATCCTCAAGGAGGGCTTCGACCCCAACGTGGTCTGGTTCCAGGACTGCCAGCGATATGAATTCCATTTCGACTTCGCCACAGGGCAGCTCGAACCCTTTCTTGGCATGACCCAGGCCGAGTATGACCAGGTCACCATGTATACCGAGGGCCAAGAGGCGGTGCTGGGGGCCGTGATCCTACCCCCTTCGTGGGGCAAGGTATTCAACGAGTACGGCATCCAGTTGACCAGATACGACGCCTATACCAAGGAAGAGGTTGCCCACTGGTTCACAGTGGTCAAGACTGCCATAAAGGCCGATCACACAGTGCAGCCCTACTACTTCC
>Ga0315287_10004134_pt1 | contig 14101 bp, 15 predicted proteins | sample YL17G11_0_MG_FD_205037 | JGI IMG/M metagenome (GOLD analysis project Ga0315287, IMG submission 205037) | Sediment microbial communities from Yellowstone Lake, YNP, Wyoming, USA - YL17G11_0 | ecosystem: Environmental > Aquatic > Freshwater > Lake > Sediment | place: USA: Wyoming | collected... | reverse complement strand
GGCCTTGGGTGTGCCGTCTTCCTCGACGAACACCTGCTTCACCCGGTCCATCGCGTCCTGGACCAAAGACTGCGGCGCGAGCCGGTCGGAAAGCTCATCGACCTGGTCGGCCAGGCGACGCTGGGCCGCGTCGATGTCGGACTGGATCTGCACCGGAGTCCGTTCAGGGGCGGCGGGCTCGTCCTCGGTGCTGGTCGGCTGTGCTTTAGCTGTCTTGGTCGACGCTGTGTTCTTGGCTTCGATCGGCTTGGCTTCGACCGGCTTGGCTTCGACCGGCTTGGCTTCGACCGGCTTGGCTTCGACCGGCTTGGCTTCGACGGGCTTGGCATCGGTTGGCTTCGCAGGGGCTGGCTTGGCCGGGGCTGGCTTGGCCGGGGCTGCTTCGATGGGCTCGGCTGGCGGGGCGTCGACGGGGGTGCTTGGCTCGGTCACGTCCTAACCGTATCCGGGGCCAACTGGTCGCGTGCAGGCGACTCCGCAGCTGCCCGGCGCGCTCGCCGTCGACCGGCACCGCTGGCTTGTTGCGAACAGTTTGCAGGAGCAAGGGGGCTGCAGTAGCGTCGGCGTCATGATTAACTCCGCTCGTTGTGCCTCTCGCTCGATGTCGTCGGCTATTTTCGCCGTCTCAGCCCTAGTTGCGCTCTCTGCCTGCTCCTCTGACCCTGAGAGCACTGGAGCGCTGAAAGTCGCCACAACCGTGGCGCCCATCACCTCCATCGCCGCAAACATTGGCGGCGACCGCGTCGACATCGAGGGCATCGTTCCCGAAGGCACCAACAGTCACACCTTTGAGCCCGCCCCCCAGGTGGCTGAGCTCCTCAGCACTGCTGACGTCATCCTGGTCAACGGCCTGCAGCTCGAGGAGCCGACGAAAGACCTCGCAGAGCAGAACAAGAAAGACGGGGCCGTCATCGTCGACATCGGCGACGAGGTGCTGCCTCCCGAGGACTACATCTTCGACTTCTCCTTCCCCGAGGAAGACGGCAAGCCGAACCCGCACCTGTGGACCGACCCCAACTACGCCATCCAGTACGCCGAGGTCATTGCCAAGACATTCTCCGATGAGGACCCTGACAACGCCGACTACTACGCCAAGAACCTCGAGGCGTTCACCAAGAAGGCAACCGCCCTCTCAGATGCGCTGCGCTCCGACCAGATGTCAGTGCCCGAGGGCAACCTCAAGCTGCTGACCTACCACGATGCCTACGCCTACTTCGCTAAGGACTACGGCTGGGACGTCATCGGCGCCGTCCAGCCGAAGAACTTCGAAGACCCGACACCTGAGGAGGTCGCGGCCATCATCGACCAGGTTGAGGCCGAGAGCGTCCCGACGATCTTCGGCTCCGAGGTGTTTCCCTCCGCAGTCCTCGAAGAGATCGGGCGAGCTACCGGAGCCCGCTACGAAGACACCCTCCGCGACGACGACCTGCCCGGTGAGCCCGGTGACGCTGAGCACTCATGGCTCGGGTTGATGAGGTACGACTATGCGACCATGGTTGAGGGACTCGGTGGTAATGCCACCAAGTTGGAGTCGGTGGATGTCGCCGACGTGGCACCGGACGAGGCGGAGTACCCGCAATGACAGCGACGGGCGTCGGGCCAGTAATCCTCAAGCTCGACAACATCACCGTGGGGTACGAGCACGCTGCGGTTCTGCGAGACGTCTCGTTCCACGTCCACTCTGACCAGTTCACCGGCATCGTCGGCCCCTCCGGTTCCGGCAAGACCACGCTCCTCCGCACACTGCTTGGCGCACTCCGCCCCCAGCGCGGAACGGTGACCACCAAGCCAGGGCTCCGGATGGCTTACGTGCCGCAGCTCGAGACGGTGAACTGGAACTTCCCGGTGACGGTCTTCGAGTGCGTCCTCATGGCCCGCACCGAAGGTCGACAGTGGCCGCGCGCCAGCCGCACCGACAAGGCCGACGTGGCGGCGGTTCTGGACCGGCTGGGGATCGCCGAGCTGGCAGGGCGGCACATTCGTCAGCTATCCGGCGGCCAGCAGCAGCGAATGTTCATCGCCCGCGCCTTGGTGAGCAACCCTGGCCTTCTGGTCCTCGATGAGCCGACGTCCGGTGTCGACGTCAGCACCCGGCACGATATGTTGCACCTGCTCGCCGACCTGCACGAAGACGGCATCTCGATCGTGCTGACCACGCACGACCTCAACGGCATGGCCGCGCACCTGCCTCATCTAGTCACGATCAACGGCAAAATCATCGCCGAGGGAACCCCGCACCAGGTCATCACCTCTGACGTGCTGGAGCGGACGTTCGGTGCCCGACTTGAGGTGCTCGAACACCTCGGCATGCCCGTGGTAATCGACGACTACCACCGCGTCGGTCCGCGAGCCGTTTCGTGAACGCCGCCCTGCTGTTCCTGGACACGCTGTCCGGCCCGCTGCAGTACGCCTTCTTCCAGAAGGGGCTTATCGTCGCCACGATCTCCGGTGCGCTCCTCGGCTTCGTCGGGGTCTACATCACCCTTCGTGGCATGAGCTACATCGGTCACGGGCTCTCGCACGCGATCTTCGGCGGTTTTGCCGCAGCCTCCCTCGTCAGCGCCTCGTTCATCTACATCGGTGCCGGTATCTGGGGTGTCAGCTCAGCGCTGGCGATCAACTGGGTGACGCGCAAGCACCGCATCGGCGCCGATGCGGCTATCGGCGTGATCACGACGGCGTCCTTCGCCCTCGGTGTCGCTCTGCTTTCGTACTACGGCAGCTCGGGGCCGAGCTTTGACAACGCTCTCTTCGGCTCGATCTACGGAATTACCCCCGACCAGATCGTGATGCTGATCGGCGTCTCGGTGGCGACAGCGGCCTTCGTCTTCTTCCGCTACCGGTCGCTGCTCTTCACGACGTTCGACCCCGAGGTGGCGGCCGCGTCCGGAGTCAACGTCGCGCGCACCGAGGCGATGCTGATGCTGCTGCTGTCGCTGTCGATCCTTGCGACGCTGACCGTGATTGGCGTCACGCTGGTGGCTGCCATGCTGGTGATCCCGGCGGTGGTGGCCAGGATGATCACTGACTCCTTCGGGCGGATGCTGATCATCTCGACCGGTGTCGGCGCATCCTGCGGACTGGTGGGCATGTACATCAGCTACTTCGCCGGCGTTCCGTCCGGCACCATGATCGTTCTCACCGGGGCCGCAGTCTTCTGCCTGGCCCTCGCATGGCAGGGTTGGCGTTCCCTGGCCCGAACCGCGGGCCTGGACGACCACCATGAAGACGCGCTCGAGGCCGTTGCCTCGCCCACCAGGAGCAACTGATGCCCGAGACACCACGCCTGTCCCCCGGGGACAAGGCTCCGGACTTCACGCTCATCGACGACTCCGGTGCCAGCGTTCGGCTGGCTGACCTCCGCGGCGGCAAGGTGATCGCCTACTTCTACCCAGCAGCGATGACTCCTGGATGCACGACTCAGGCGTGCGACTTCACGGCGGCCATGACCGACTTCACGACAGCCGGCTACACGGTGCTCGGCATCTCACCCGACAAGCCGGAGAAGCTCGCGAAGTTCCGCGACGAAGGATCGCTCAACTTCACGCTGCTCTCAGATCCTACGAAAGAGACAATGACGGCCTACGGCGCGTTCGGTGAGAAGCAGCTGTACGGCAAGACTGTCGTCGGTGTTATTCGGTCAACCTTCGTGATTGACGAGGACGGCTTGATCGAGCAGGCGCAGTACGCCGTCAAGGCCAAGGGCCACGTCGCCAGACTTGCCCGCGAACTCGCGATCCCGCTGCCCCAGTAGTCAAGAACGACGCATTCACGCGCGCTGCTGCAACAAGCTGCGCACTCATCCGGTGGATGAGCGGTCGACATACACTGTTGCGTCACGCGGAAGTGGCGGAATTGGTAGACGCGCAGGATTTAGGATCCTGTGCCTTCGGGCGTGGGGGTTCAAGTCCCCCCTTCCGCACTCAGGTCGCGCACGCCACCAGGAGGGCCGCGAGCGCGCGAAATGCGGCACCGCGGTGGCTGATGGCGTCCTTCTCATGCGGTTCCATCTCCGCCGTTGTTCGACCCTCGCCGTCGGGGCAGAAGATCGGGTCATAGCCGAACCCGTTCGTCCCCCGCGGCTCTCGGATTAAGCCCCCTTGAAGCTCTCCACGAACGACCTGCTGCTGGCCCCCGGGACGAGCAACAGCGGCGGCACACACAAATGCTGCGCCGCGGTGTCCATCTGCCACATCAGAGAGTTGCGCGAGCACCAGCCGCAGGTTTGCTGCGTCGTCCCCGTGTTTGCCAGCCCATCGTGCGGAGAAGATGCCTGGCATGCCGCCGAGGATGTCGACGGCCAGACCCGAGTCGTCAGCGATCGCCGGCAGCCCAGTTGCCTCAGCGATCGCACGCGCCTTCAGCAGAGCGTTCTCCTCGAACGTCAGCCCTGTTTCGGCCACCTCGGGGGCATCAGGAAAGGCGTCCAACCCGACAAGGTCGATGTCCAGACCGGCCTCGGCCAAGATCCGACGCACCTCAACAACCTTGTGGGCGTTCCGAGACGCCAGGACGACGCGTTGGCTCACCGAGCCAACGCCTCCTGCTGCAGGCGCGTCAGATCCCGGCACCCAGCCAGTGCAAGATCGAGCAGCGCATCGAGCTCGGTACGGTCGAAGGGCACTCCCTCGGCGGTTCCCTGAACTTCGATGAAGCGGCCGTCGCCCGTGCAGACCACGTTCATGTCGGTCTCGGCGCTGACGTCTTCCTCGTAGCAGAGGTCGAGCACGGGCTCGCCTCTGACGACACCGACAGAGACGGCAGCCACGGAGCTCGCGAAGGGGTCTGCGCCGGCTTTCACGAAGCCCTGTTGCTGTGCCCAGCTGACAGCATCGGCAAGCGCGACATAGGCGCCCGTGATCGCAGCCGTGCGTGTTCCGCCGTCGGCCTGTAGGACGTCACAGTCGAGGACAACAGAGTTCTCGCCGAGGGCCGACAGGTCGATCACTCCGCGCAGGGCCCGTCCGATCAGGCGTGATATCTCATGCGTTCGGCCGCCGATCTTTCCGCGAACCGACTCTCGGTCGCTCCTCGTGTGCGTCGAGCGCGGGAGCATCGAGTACTCAGCCGTTACCCAGCCGAGGCCACTTCCCTTGCGCCATCGGGGCACACCTTCGGTGAGCGACGCCGTACAGAGCACCCTGGTGCGGCCGAACTCGACCAGTACCGATCCCTCCGGGTGCTCGCTCCATCCACGGGTGAAGGTCACGGGACGGAGCTGGTCGGCCGTGCGGCCATCGGAACGCGTCATGCGCCGAAGGCTACCGAGCGGCCTCGAACGTCGCTCCGGGGGTGGCGAGGTCGATCTGACCGTCGAAGACCGACGCAGCTTCGGCCATTGCCACCTTGGGGTCGTTCCACGGAGGAACGTGGGTGATCACCAGCCGCCTGGCTCCCGCATCGCGCGCCAGTTGGCCGGCTTCGCGTCCCGTCAGGTGGAGGTCGGTGGGGTTGTCCGCACCGTCGACGAACGATGCCTCGCAGAGCAGCAGGTTCGTGCCACGTGCGATCTCGTCGATGGCTCGGCACGGGCCGGTGTCGCCGCTGTACACGATTGTCTGGCCGTCGACTTCGAAACGAACGGCGTAAGTTTCCACCGGATGCGCAACGCGCTCGGCGCGCACCCGGAAGGGGCCGATGGACGCGGCGACCGAGAGCTTGTGGAAGTCGAAGGATCCCTTCATGCCCTGTGGGTCTTTCATGCCGTACGCAGAAGCCAGCCGCTCAGCGGTGTCCGATGGGCCGTAGACAGGCAACCGTCCGGAGAAGTCATACGGCCCGTAGCGATGCGCGACGTACAGGGCGGTGAGATCGATGCTGTGGTCGGCGTGGAGGTGGCTCAGCACGATTGCGTCGATGTCGACGAGCGCGATGTGTCGTTGCAGAACGCCGAGGGACCCGTGGCCGAGGTCGACAACAACCCGATAGCCGTCGTGCTCGAGCAGGTAGCACGAGGACAGGCTCTCGGGCCCGGGGATGCTCCCAGAGCATCCGACGACGGTGAGCCTCACGCAAAGGCTCCGGCTGCCTCGACTGTTGCCACCTCGGGGCCAAGGAACCGCGAGGCCAGCGCCGCGAAGGGAGCTGGGTCGCCGGTCGCGAGGAATCGATGCTTGGGAAGTGGAAGTGCCTCGTCGCGTAAGAGACCTCGCTCGGCGAGCACGCGGTAGACATCGCGTGCGGTCTCATCAGCGCTGGAGACCAGCGTTACCTCGTACCCCATCACGTACGAGATGACGCCGGCGAGCAGCGGGTAGTGGGTGCACCCCAGGACGAGCGTGTCGACGCCGGCCTCACGCAGGGGGTCGAGATATCCGTGTGCAGTGGCCAGCACCTCGGGGCCACCGGTGAGCCCCTGTTCGACGTACTCGACGAACTTCGGGCACGCCTGCTGAGTGACCTCGATGCGAGGTGCGGCGGCAAAAGCGTCCAGATAGGCGCCAGATGTGACGGTGGCCTCGGTACCGATGACTCCGACGTGGCCATTGCGGGTGGCGTGCACGGCGCGACGCACGGCTGGCTGGACGACCTCGACGACCGGAACGCGGTAACGCTCCCTGGCATCGCGCAGCACCGCTGCGCTCGCACTGTTGCACGCGATCACGAGCATCTTTACGCCTTGCTCCACGAGGTGGTCCATCACGTCAAGAGCGAAGGCACGAACCTCAGCGATCGGTCGAGGACCGTAGGGGCTGCGTGCGCTGTCCCCCACGTACAAGATCGGCTCGTGCGGGAGCAGGTCGAGGACCGAGCGCGCCACGGTGAGACCGCCGACACCACTGTCGAAGATGCCGATCGGTGCGTCCGCCATCAGATCAGCGTAACGGCGAGGCGACCAGGACACCCAGAGGTGGTGGCAGGTGGGCAACGTGGCGCTCGAACGCCACCTTTGTGCGCGATGACCAGGTTACGTGGTCAACGTGCAAGGTGGTGGCGGGTCAGGCCCAGAGCTGGCCCTCGATGGACGACTCGGCGGCCTCGAGGTCGATCGCGTCGTAGACGCCGGTGGAGAGGTACTTCCAGCCACCGTCGCAGACGATGAAGGCGATGTCGGCCGGGACGCCGGCCTTCACGGCCTTGGCCGCCATCCCGAGTGCGGCGTGCAAGATCGCCCCGGTGGAGATCCCGGCGAAGATGCCCTCTTGGTCAAGTAGCTCACGGGTCCGGCGAACAGCGTCGCGGGGCCCGACCGAGAAACGTGTCGTGAGGACCGAGGCGTCGTAGAGCTCGGGGACGAAGCCCTCTTCAAGATTGCGGAGACCGTAGACGAGCTCGCCGTAGCGCGGTTCAGCGGCAACGATTGCGACGTCCGGCTTCTGCTCCCGCAGGTAGCGTCCTGCCCCCATCAACGTTCCCGTCGTACCGAGCCCGGCGACGAAGTGGGTGATTGTCGGCAAGTCACGCAGAATCTCCGGCCCGGTGCCGCGGTAGTGCGCGTCAACGTTTGCAGGGTTGCCATACTGGTACAGCATCACCCAGTCGGGGTGCTCGGACGCCATCTGCTTGGCTACCCGTACTGCCTCGTTCGACCCGCCCGCTGCCGGGGAGTAGACAACCTCGGCGCCCCACATGCGCAACAACTGAGTGCGCTCGGATGAAGTGTTCTCGGGCATCACGCAGACGAGCCGATAGCCCTTGAGTCGTGCGGCCATAGCCAGTGAGATCCCTGTGTTCCCCGACGTCGGCTCCAAGATCGTGCAGCCCGGGGTGAGCGTCCCATCGGTTTCGGCCGCCTCGACCATAGCCAGGGCCGGCCGGTCCTTGACCGAACCAGTGGGGTTGCGATCCTCCAGCTTGGCCCACAAGCGAACATCACTGGATGGAGACAACCGGGGCAGCCCCACCAGCGGGGTGTTTCCGACAGAGTCGAGCAACGAGGCGTAGCGAGTCATCGGGCGACGACAGCAGCGCTCAGCACGAACCGCCGGCCACCGCCGGCAAGATGGTGACCGAGTCGCCATCGGTGACCTCGGTGTCCAGTCCAGAGAGGAACCGGACATCCTCGTCGTTGAGATACACGTTCACGAATCGTCGCAGCCCGGCATCGTCAATGAGTCGGTCAGCGATCCCGGGGTGATTGGCCTCCAGGTCATCGACGACCGCCTTCAGCGTCGCCCCGCCTGCCGAAACGGTCTTGGCGCCACCTGTGTAGGTGCGCAGGATCGTCGGGATGCTGACCTCGACGGTCACGGTGGTCTCCTTCAGGTGCAGGTTCTTAGGCCGGTCTATGGTCTAACGTTGAAACGATGCTCACTTCTTCCTCGGTGACGACGCCATCCACGATGCGAAACGAACGGATCTCTTCGGTGTCTGGCTCCTTGGTTGATACCAGAACGTAGTGCGCCTTGGGCTCGGAGGCGTAGCTGACGTCGGTCCGCGACGGATAGGCCTCGGTGGCGGTGTGCGAGTGGTAGACGACTACTGGCTCCTCGTCACGCGCATCCATCTCGCGATAGAGGCGAAGCAGGTCGATCGAGTCGAACTCGTAGAACGTCGGTGACCTGGCGGCATTGACCATCGGGATAAACCGCTCAGGGCGATCTTGATCGATTGGCCCGGCGATGACCCCGCACGCCTCATCGGGGTGGTCCGCGCGGGCGTGGGCCACCATCGCGTCGATGAGGTCCTGGCCGATGACGAGCACAATCTCAAGGCTATGGGGCCGGGTCGCCCTCGCTCGGGCCACCCCGGTGGCCGGCCAGCACATCGACAAGGAGCCCCTGCAAATACGTGAAGAGCCCGTACGAGTGGTACGCCTGCAGGTCCTCGCCCCCAGCCAGCACGCCCCCCTCAGTCACCCCCAACCTGGTACCCAGCATCAGACGGAGGTCGTTGAGCGCTCCTAGCAGAGACCGCGCACCCGCGGCGTCGACATCCCCCGGTGCGCCCGCCGCGCGGCGAAGGGCCTCGGCATCAGCACGCTTGCGCTCAAGCAGCGTGGTCTGAGCGAACCTGCGGAACTCAGCGGCGGCCTCGGGATCGTCGAGGACACCGTCGGGCAGCAGTCGGGCTCTTACGGGGTCGGACGACAGCTCGGGTGGGTCCTTCATCGTGGCCGCCAGAGCTTCGAGGGGATCGGCCGGAATCTCCAGGGCTGGCCCGAGCAAGTCCTCGAGATCGTCGACGTAGAGGTTGATCACCCAGGCCCACTGCTCGAGGTCGACCCGTACGCCGGTTCCATCCTGGCCAGATGGGGTGAACTCCGGCGTCATTTGTCCTGCTGCATGGTGGCCCAGAGGCCGTAGCCGTGCATGGCCGCGACGTCGCGTTCCATCTCTTCCCGTGAACCGTTCGAAACCGCCGACCGGCCTTCTTCGTGCACCTGCAGCATGAGCTCTTCAGCCTTCTTTCGGTCGTATCCGAAGTACTCCTGGAAGACGAACGACACGTAGGTCATCAAGTTGACCGGGTCGTTCCACACGACCGTCACCCATGGGAAGTCGGGAGCGGGAAGCACCTCGGTCTCGGGGCGTTCGAGCTGACTGGGCGCGGTGGACACGACGCCCATGGTGCCACTGGTGCCGACACCGCATCCACCCTGACATCCCGAGATGACACCAGGTGACAACATGGAGCCACGAACCAAGGAGGCACGATGCAGATCCCCGCCCGCACCCCCGGGTTACCAGAGCCCGCGCTGCTCGCCCGGATCCGCGAGGCCGTGATCGGTGACGACACCGTCATGCCTGGTCCCTATGGGCCGAGGCGCGTTACCTACGCGGACTACACCGCAAGTGGGCGGGCGCTCGACTTCATCGAAGGCTTCATTCGCGACCAGGTGCTCCCCCGCTACGCCAACACGCACACCGAGTCGAGCGGCACGGGACGGCAAACCACCCGCCTCCGAGAGGACGCTCGCCAGATCATCACCGACGCTATAAGCGGTGACGACGACACCTGCGTCATCTTTTGCGGGGCGGGCGCCACCGGCGCCATCGATCGCCTCATCGCTGTGCTCGGGCTCCGGATTCCGTCAGCCCTGGAGGACGCCTACGGCCTCGACGCACACATCCCAGATGTCGAGCGTCCCGTCGTCTTCACCGGGCCTTTCGAGCACCATTCCAACGAGCTCCCTTGGCGCGAGTCCATTGCCGAAGTCATCCGAATCCCCGAAGATGCAGACGGTCACATCGACCAACGGGTGCTGGCCGAGGAACTCGAGCGTTACCGTGATCGTCCGCTCCGGATTGGTGCCTTTTCTGCCGCCAGCAACGTCACCGGAATCGTCAGTGACACCTACGGGATCTCGGCTCTGCTCCATCGTCATGGTGCAATGGCCGTGTGGGACTTCGCCGCAGCTGGACCCTACGTCGACATCGACATGGTGGGGCCTGACGGTGGGGATCCACTGTCCTACAAGGACGCGATCGTCCTCTCGCCACACAAGTTCGTTGGTGGTCCCGGCACCCCCGGAATCCTCGCGGTACGTCGCCAGCTTCTGCACAACCGCGTTCCCGCTGTCGTCGGCGGCGGAACCGTCGCCTATGTGAACCCCGAGGAGCACGTCTATCTGTCTGACCCGGTACATCGAGAGGAAGCCGGCACTCCCGCCATCGTCGAGTCAATCCGTGCCGGACTCGTCTTCCAGCTGAAGGATGCCGTGGGTGTCGACGTGATTCGCGCCCACGAGAGCGACTACGTGCACCGCGCCATCACAGCATGGTCGGCCGTGCCAGAGATCGAAGTCCTCGGCAACCTCCAGGCTGAGCGGCTCTCGATCCTGTCCTTCGTCGTTCGCCGCCCGGGTGGTCGGTACCTCCATCACAACGCCGTTGTCGCGTTGCTCAACGACCTCTTCGGCATCCAGGCGAGAGGCGGGTGCTCATGCGCCGGCCCCTATGGCCACCGATTGCTCGGAATCGACGTTGAGCGCTCACACGAGTACGAGCGCGCGATCACGGCCGGCTGCGAGGGCATCAAACCGGGGTGGGTCCGCATCAACTTCAACTACTTCATCGACGAGGACGTGTTCAAGTACGTTGTCGAGGCGATTGCCTTTGTCGCGCGTCATGGACATGCATTTCTGGCTGACTACGCCTTTGATCCTGATACGGGTCTGTGGCGTCACCGCGCAGAGCCAGATCAGGCCCCCCTCAGCCTCGCCGACCTGTCCTACGACTCCGAGGGCCGGCTCACGCAGCCACCTCACCCCAAGAGAGCCGACGCCTCCGCATTCGGTGACTACCTTGCCGAGGCCGAGCGCCGACTCAGCGAGCGGCGGCAGATCCCCGTCAAAGAAGACAACGCGCACGTCACGGCCGACTTCGATGCGCTTCGGTGGTTTGAGCTCCCAGCAGACTGTCTGGTGTCGCGGCACTAGCCCGTCGCCAACGCCCGCCCGTATTGCTTCAGGAGTGGCCAGGCCCCGGACCCTTCGTTGCCGAGCGCCCAGATTGCGATACCACGAAGGGCATAGTGGTCGACCACCGTCGCCTTGGTCTCGAGCGAGCGTGCATCGTCGTACCAGGCAACCCTCTCGACGCGGCAGGTGTCGCCACCAGCAGAGTACTTCCGAACGTAGGTGAATCGCTGGCTCGTACCACGCGCCTTCCACTCCAGAGTCGTTCCGATTGATCGAGCGAAAGACCTCATCTGCCGAGTCGTGCGTGACACCGTCTCGTATGCCTGTGCCGGGCACGTGCCCGAAATCTTCTTGCCAAACCAGTCACGCCCGTACGCAGGCATCCCCATCGAAATCTTGCGTGAGGTGATCACAGTGGATGCGTACGAAGCCACGTCGTTGACCCACCACTTGGGTGCCATGGGGCCCGGCGAGCCACCGCTCCAGTGGAAGTCATAGGTCATGATCCGAACACGGTCGGCCTGACGGCCCAACGCCGGGTAGTTGAACACCCACCAGTTGGGATCGGTCCTTGAAGTTCGCGCGGCGACCGTCACCGAGGTGACCGCGCCCATGCGATCAAGGCGCGTATTGAGGTCACCCAGAAGTGCCGGATAGTACTTCCGCACCGTTGCTCTAGCCCGTGAGGAGCCGAAGTTGATCGACTCGTAGTCGAGATCAATTCCGTCGAGGTTGTAACGGTCGACCAGGTCGGCCAGTGCCCTGGCGTGCGTGGCCCGACGATCCGGGTTCTTCAGTATCCGGGCAAACTCATCTGCGGTCAGGTCTGTGGCGACCGTGGGGATGTTCGCAACGCCGGCACGCTGCAACGACCGACGCATGTGGCGCCATTCGTCAGCGCTTGCCGTCAGGGCTATGTCGGTCCCCGAGTTGGCGTCGAAGACGAAGGGCGAGGCATCCTGGAAGACGTTGGCGTTGTTCACGACCGACCGTGTCGCGTCGTCGATGTTCCAGTAAGGCAGCCAGCCGGTGACGAACTTCTTCGGAGCCGGAGGATCTGCCGCGCCGGCTTGACCAGGGACCAGGACAGCAAGCACCGAGGCCGCTGCCAGACAGGCGACGAGGGGCGCGCCGATGCCACGCAGAACTCTCACGAGAGAAACGTCCTCACTCCACGGTGACGGTCATGGCGCCGCTGGACCCGGGAAGGTGCTTTGAGTCACCAGCGGCCACCACGCGTACCCGATGTACCTCGACGTTCCGGAAGGTCCCCTTGAGCGCGAACGAGCCATCCGCGGCCGTCTTTCTGGAGACAACGCTCACCCACCGCCGGTCCACGCGCTTTTGAAGCGTGACGGTGGTCCCTTCCTCGGCCGGAGCGACCGTCCCGGTGACGAAGAAGGTCTCACCCTTCGCGACTACGGGGTCAACGACCGCAGCTCGGACCACATGCCTCACCGCAGCGCCAGCCACGGGGGTGAGAGTCGTGGCCCAGTCCCATCCCCGCGCCAGCCTGAGGCGCCACTCGAAGGTGCGGTCGGCGACCTCGGGAATCGACACAGCACCCCTAGCATCGGTGGACGCGGTACCGACGGCGGACCATGCCTTGCCAGGAAGCCGCCGAAGAACGGTCACCTCCCGACCGGCAACAGGCAGACCAGACAGCGAGAACTTCGCGTTGACCGTGAAGGCTGTTCCATAGTCGAGGGGGGCCTCGGGATCAATGGACACCCGTGCCCGAGCCGGCGCAGGGGAAATGCTCTGCGCAAGGGCCTCGGCCTTCGACCACAGCGCTGGGTCCTCAACGCCGAGGCGCCAGATGGCGATGCCCTGAACCCCCAGCCGCCGGGCGAGCTGCAGCCTTTCCCTCGCCGAGCGTCCCTCCCCAAACCAGACGCGGCGCTGGACGACGCAGTTGCCGTACTGCGGATAGGGGCGCCGGTAGTCGAAGTGGTACTCGCCGGCGGAGTCACTCCAGACGGCAGTCGCGTTGTACGTGTCGATCAGGTCGAGCGCTTCCTGCGCGGTGGGTGAAACGGTTCCTTTTGCCGCCTCCGGACAGCTTCCCCTCAGTGTCTTGACATACCAGTTCTGCCCGTACTGCGGGACCCCGATGGAAAGGGGGACGCCCCTGAACTCGGACTTGGCGTACTGGATGACGTCGCGCGTCCAGCCAAGGGGTCCGATCGGCCCTGGCGCGGTGTCGCTGGTGCTGTAGTCGTAGGTCATGATCCGAACACGGTCGACGCTGCGTCCGATCGCGTCGTAGTCGAAGACCTCCCAGTTGGGGTCCGAGGCCGACCGACGAGCGGGCACTGCCACGGACAGCAGTGCGCCCATCGCGTGGAGGCGGGTGCGGAGCTTTTCGAGGAAGATCGGGTAGAACTTCTTGACGGCAGTACGGTCAGCGCCGACATTTCCGACGTTCATGCCCTCGAAGTCGATGTCGGCGCCGTCGGCGCCGGTGCGCACCACCATGGCGACAATCTCGTCGATCAACGCCGCACGCCGGACGGCGTCCGTGAGCACTCCAGCCATTTCAGTTGCGTTCATGCCCTCGTCATTGATGCTCGGCAGGGCCGCGATGCCGACGCCGTGCAACTCCGCGATGCCGCTGATCAAGGTGCTCTCTGGCTGCACGTTGCCGCTCTGAGGGCGAACGTGCGACTGAACCGTCGCCCGGTACCAGAAGGGTGATATCTCCGAGACGACATCAGGGTGGGCGACGACCGATGCGACGCCACTGCTGAAGTTCCAGTGCGGGATCCATCCCGTCACCACGCGACGATCCGACAACGG
>Ga0315287_10004133_pt1 | contig 14102 bp, 13 predicted proteins | sample YL17G11_0_MG_FD_205037 | JGI IMG/M metagenome (GOLD analysis project Ga0315287, IMG submission 205037) | Sediment microbial communities from Yellowstone Lake, YNP, Wyoming, USA - YL17G11_0 | ecosystem: Environmental > Aquatic > Freshwater > Lake > Sediment | place: USA: Wyoming | collected... | reverse complement strand
GTGCTCGATCTCTCCGTGGATCATGTGCAGCGCGTTGAGCCGGGCGTCGGACTCATCGGTGGCCGGAGGCAGCGGATCGGCGAGGAACAGGTGCGCGCTGCCCCAGGTCGCGCCGCGCACCGCAGTGCCGGCGTCGCGCATCTTCTGCAGCGCGGACGCCATCGCCGGCGGATAGCGGGTCACGGCCATGGCCGCCATGTCGGTCTCCATGGCGCGGTGATCGCCGTAGAGGCGGCGGATGCGATCGGCCCGGGCCCGCATCCGCACCATGGCGAACGCGGGAGGTCGGGTGGGGGTGGCCGGGCCGAACCGCAACGAAGGGCCTGCGGTCATGGCAGCGGCCAGCGTGCCGACCAGCGCATCGTTGTTCCGGATGCGGACCAGGCCGGCGGCGACCACCGCCTCCAACTCGACCCGGTTGAGACCGGCGAGCAGCCCGGTGGTCGCGATCATCGACGCTCCCTGACCGGCCTCGGCGACCACGGCGAGGTTCATGGCCGGATCGTCGATCACGTGGAGCGACGGCTCGTCGACACCGGTGTCCAGGCAGACCGATTCGACCAGGTTCACGAGGCGGGGGAACTCGTCGGGATCGACATCACGGAGATCGAACAGGCCGAGCACCTTGGCGCTGGCGTTGCGAGGCCGCAGCACGAAGGCCGCGATGCCGGCGATGGCGCCGACGGCCAGTCCGAGCCACCACCAGGTGAGCACGCCGATCACGACGGCCAGCACCACGCCGGTGACGACCGCCGGCACGACCGGCATCCGTCGGGCAGCGCCCAGATGATCCGCGCTCCGGTCGGGAACTCCGGCAAAGGTGATCGTCACGTGTCGAACTTCACTTCGACGTTCTGACGGTCGGCGACGTCAGCCTCGAAGTACTCGCGTTGCTTGAATCCCATGGTGCTGGCGATCAGCGCAGTCGGGAAGGTCTGCGTCTTGGTGTTGTAGCCCCGGACCATGTCGTTGTAGTACTGCCTCGAGTAGGCGATGCGGTCCTCGGTGCTCGACAGCTCGGCCTGGAGCTGCTGGAAGTTCGTGTTGGCCTTCAGGTCCGGATATGCCTCCGACAGAGCGAACACCGACTTCAACGCGCCGGTGAGCACGTTCTCGGCGCCCGCCTGTTCCTGCGGGCCGGTGGCCTGGGTGGCCAGGTTCCTGGCGGCGATCACGGCCTCGAGGGTTCCGGACTCGTGCTTGGCGTAGCCCTTGACGGTCTCGACGAGGTTGGGGATGAGGTCGTGACGCCGCTTGAGCTGGACCTCGATCTGGGCGAACGCACCTTCGATGGCGTTGCGGAGCTTGACCAGACCGTTGTACTGCGCGACGCCGTAGAGCGCGAACAGCACGACCACGCCGACCAGGATGAGCACGAACACCATGCGCGGATCTTAGGACGTTCGCGGCCGCCGGCCGGGCCAGGATGCCCGATCGCAGGTCCGCTCCGCTCAACCGGAGCGGGCCAGCACCGATTCGTAGATGCCGAGGTACCGATCGGCCAGCCGGGTCATCGACAGCTCCGAGGCCCGTTGCCGGCCGGCGGCGACCCGCCGCTCGACGAGATCAGCATCGCCGAGCAGGGCGCTCAGTGCACGGGCCAGCGCCACCGGATCCCCCGGCGGACAGAGCGACGCCGCACCGGCGGCGACCTGGCGGTACCCGTCGATGTCGCTGGCCAGCACCGGAGTTCCGGCGGCCATGGCCTCGACGAGGATGATGCCGAAGGACTCCCCTCCCGTCGATGGAGCACAGAACACGGTGGCGCCCGCCATGCGGGAGTCTCGCTCGGCATCGGTGATGCGTCCCAACCACTCGATGCGTTCGTCGTGTTCGTGGGCGGCCCGCAACTCGTCGGTCTGCGGGCCCTCGCCCGCGACCCACACCGCGAGGTCGGCCGGCAGGTGCTCGAGCGCCGCCAGCAGCACTGCCAGACCCTTGCGCTCCTCGTGACGACCGACGAACAGCACGGTCGGGCGCTCGGTCGGCCACGGCTCCGCTCCGGCGAAGCGCTCGACCTCCACCCCGTTCCACAGGATGGTCCACGGTTCGGGCAGCGCGAACGCCACCAGCGACCGGGCAGCCTCCGACACGGCCACCTTGGCATCGAGGCGGCGTCCCAGCCACTGCACCAGCGCCCGCATCCTCCGGTACTCGGGGATGTCGCCGGCAGCGTGGAACGTCCCGACCAGGGGAGCCGGCTTGAGCACGAGCGTCGTGGCCGACGGGCCCGGCACGAGTGGCTCGTGGAGGTGGACGACGTCGAAGCGCTCGTCCCACATGGCGGCGATCGTGCGCAGCTGGGCGGCGGGCATCGGTGCGATCGGGGCGATCGACCCGTTCGACGCGTTCTGCTGGGACGGCCCGATCACGGTCACGTGGGGATCCGGCGGCGGACCGTCGCAAGGAGCGAGGACCCGCGCCTCGTGCCCCGCAGCGCGGAGCTCGCGGGCCAGGCCCAGGACCTGACCCTGCACCCCGCCGGGAATGCTCAGGCTGTACGGACAGACGATGCCGATCCGCACGGGTTCAACGCCCTCGGGCGAGGGCCTCGTGGTCGCTCGGCCAGTTCGGCACCATCAGGTGCCACTGCTCGGGGGCGCGACGGATCAGGAGCTCGAGCTCGGCCGCCAGCACCTGGGTCAGTGTCGTCACGTCGTCGCGGAGGCTGTCGGTCCGCTCGATCGTGAGGGGCGGTCGGATCACACCGTGCACACCGCGGTCGGTGAAGTACACCGCCGTGGGCAACAGGGCGGCACCGGTTCGCAGCGACATGAGTGCGGGCCCGGCCGGCAGCCGGGTCGCCTCGCCGAAGAACTCCACCTCGGGTCCGACGCCCGTCAGGTCCCGGTCGCACAGCAGGCACATGATCTCCTTGCGGAGGCACGCCTCGACCACGTCGGACGCCGCGGTCGGACCGAGCGGGATCACGTGGATGCCGATCGATTCACGGAACTGGAGGAACCACTCGAACACCTCGGGTGGTTCCAGCGCCTCGACGACGGCGGCCAGCTTCCAGCCCCGGATCTTGGTCACCCAGAACGCCGCCCACTCCCAACCGCCCAGGTGCGGCAGCGCGAGGATCGGTCCGACGTCGCCCCCGGCCATCGCCTCCTCGAGGTGATGCAACCCGTCGACGGAGAACCCTGCATCCACCTGATCCGACGACATCGCCGGCAGTCGGAACGAGTCGTAGTAGTAGCGGGCGTAGCTGTCGAAGGTCGCTCCCACCTTGGAGATCAGCTCCAACCCGGCGAGATCCGGGCCGTGGGCGCGTCGGAGGTTGCGCTCGACCATCAGCCGCCGTTCGGGAGTGACCAGCGCCATCGAACGGCCGAGGCCGTTGCTCACGCCCATACCGATCGGTCGCGGCACGCGCTGGGCCAGCAGCGATCCGGTCCTGTAGGCGCCGAGGGCGGCGCGCGCCTTCACGCGGTCGATCGGAGAACTCGGCATCGGACGCGGAGTCTGTCAGAGACTGCGGCGCGTGCGGGCACGATCCTGGGCCGCCAACCGGCGGGCCCGCCAGCGATCCGCGGCGTTGGTCTCGACCACGTGGGAGCGGCGACGGGTGCGGCGCACCGTGCCGACCCGGGGCTTGGATGCCTGACGCCACACGGCGACGAATCGCTGTCCGGCGGTGATGCAGTTCAGCACCAACATCACGACGAGCGTCGCGACCAGCAGACGATCGAACAACAGGCCGAAGCCGAGGAGCACGAATCGTTCAGCTCGTTCGACCACGCCGACGTGGGCGTCGTATCCCAGCGCTTCGGCCTTCGCCCGGATGTAGGACACCAGCGATGCGCTGACCAGCACGGCGACCGGCAACATCGGCAGCGCTCCGTCGGACGTGGTGGTGAAGTACCAGGCGACGGCTCCGAACAGCAGGGCGTCGGTGAGGCGATCCGCCACCGAGTCGAAGAAGGCACCTCGAGGGCCGGTGGTGCCCGAGGCCTTGGCGACCGCGCCGTCGAGGAGGTCCGGGATGCCGGTCAGGACCATCAGCAGCAGCCCGAGTCGCAGCGCGCCGGCAGCGATGGAGATGGCGCAGGCGATGGACATGATCACGCCGACGACGGTGATGAGGTCCGCGGGGATGCCCGCCTTCTTCACGCTGCGGCCGATGGGGGTCGTCCAGGTCTCGATCTGCGGGCGGAATCGACCGTCCAGCATGGCTGCTCCTCAGAGAGTGCTAACTACAGCAAGCACCTTAGCGGACACTCGGTCACCGTATCGCATCATCCGGTGGATTCGGTCGCAACCGGGCGCTTCGCCACGTCGTCGACCCAGGTCTCGGGGTTGTCCTCGCTGAACCACTGCACGACATCGCCCGTGATCCCATCGACGATGACCATCGCCCGTCGGGTCGGCGGCGTCTCGGCCGAGTACATCAACAGGCGCCACACCGGCCGGGACCACAGGCCGCGCCACGCCAGCTGCGCCGACGCGTGGCCGACGGCGAAGCCGATGGTGCGGGTGGCAGCGCCGAGCGCCTCGGTCTCGTCGATGCGGAGCCGGCGGCCGGCCACCATCCCGTAGAGGCCGAACGCAGCGAGACCGCCTCCGGCGATCAGCAGACCGCGGTCGACCAGCGGCGAGCTGTCCTTCCACACGAGGTACGCGACCGCGGCGGCGGCGCCGAGCACGAGGTACATGGCGGCCGGCACGCGTCGACGGCTGTTGTTGGGGAACGTGTACTCGACCCGGAACGCCGACGCGTCGAGGTCCTCGGGCAACTCGTCGCGGAACGCAGCGTCGTCGTCGGGCGCGCTCTCGTCGGGATCGGTCACGCCGCTCAATCTACGGCAGCGACGGCACCCTGAGGCCAGACGGCCCGCAGGCGCGAACACGCCTCGTCGAGGCTCATCGGCAGGACGCGGGTCTCTCCCACCGACGCGATGAAGTTGGTGTCGCCGACCCATCGGGGGACGCAGTGGACGTGCAGGTGATCGGACTGCGAGCCCCCGGCTGCGGCGCCCAGGTTGACTCCCACGTTCACGCCGTCGGGGACGAACGCCAGCTTGAGGGCGACCACCGCACTCCGGACGAACGCCCAGAGCTCCTCGTGGGTCCCTGCGTCGAGGTCCTCGATCTCGGCCACGGCGTGGTTGGGCAGCACCATCAGGTGGCCGACGGTGTACGGGAACTTGTTGAGCAGCACGAAGCACCGCTCGCCACGGTGCACGACGTGCTTGTCGTCATCGGTGCCGGGGGCCTCGAGGATCCGCTCGAACAGCGATCGCCCTGCCGCCTCCTGCGCCGTCGGGGCGAGGCGGGAGTCCGACACCGAACCGAGGTAGACGGATCGCCACGTCGCCCACAGGTGGTCGAGCGGCATCAGTGCCGCACCCCGACCTCGTCGCGGAGCCGTTCGATGAACGACACCACCGGCACGTTCCGCTCGACGTCGCCACCCCTGACGTTCACGCCGACGGTGTCGGCGGCGACGTCGTCGTCTCCGACCACCAGCACGTAGGGCAGCTTCTCGATCTTGGCTCGACGGATCCGATTGCCCAACGACTCGGCGGCATCCACGACGTCGGTCCGGAAGCCCATGCCGCGCAGACGGGCGGACACGGCGTGGGCGAAGTCGGAGTGGGCGTCGGCCACCGGCAGGATCCGGGCCTGGACCGGCGCCAGCCACGTCGGGAACGCGCCTGCGTAGTGCTCGACCAGCACGGCGAAGAACCGTTCGATGGATCCGAACAGGGCGCGGTGGATCATGATCGGCCGATGCTTGTCGCCGTCGGCGCCGACGTAGGCCATCTCGAAGCGCTGGGGCAGCTGGAAGTCGACCTGGATGGTCGACATCTGCCACGTCCGACCGATGGCGTCGCGGGCCTGCACCGAGATCTTGGGTCCGTAGAACGCGCCACCACCGGGGTCCATCACCAGCTCGAGGTCCATCTTCTGGGCCGTGGCCCGGAGCACCTCGGTGGCTTCGTCCCACTCGGCGTCGGTGCCGACCGCCTTCGCCTCCGGCTTGGTCGACAACTCGAGGTAGAAGTCGTCCAGACCGAAGTCCCGGAGCAGGTCGAGCACGAACGTCAACGTGTTGTGGAGCTCGATGCCCATCTCCTCACGCGTGGTGAAGATGTGGGCGTCGTCCTGGGTCATGCCTCGGACCCGTGTCAGGCCGTGCACGACGCCGGACTTCTCGTAGCGGTACACCGTGCCGAACTCGAAGAACCGCATCGGGAGCTCGCGGTAGCTCCGCATCCGTGACTTGAAGATCAGGATGTGGAACGGGCAGTTCATCGGCTTCAGGTAGTACTCGGTGCCCTCGCCGCCGTGGTCGTGGTCGAGGATCATCGGCGGGAACATGCCATCGGCGAACCAGTCGAGGTGGCCCGACGTCTCGAACAGGTCCTTCTTCGTGATGTGGGGCGAGTAGACGAACTCGTAGCCGGCCTCCTCGTGGCGGCGACGCGAGTAGTCCTCCATCAGTCGCCGGACGATTCCGCCCTTGGGATGGAACACGGCCAGGCCCGAGCCGATCTCCTCGGGGAAGCTGAACAGGTCGAGCTCCGCGCCGAGCTTGCGGTGATCTCGCTTGGCCGCCTCCTCGAGGCGGTGGAGATGGGCGGCCAGCTCCTTCTTCGTGGCCCACGCCGTGCCGTAGATCCGCTGCAGCATCGGGTTCTTCTCCGAGCCCCGGAAGTATGCGCCGGCGACCCGCATGAGCTTGAAGTGGCCGAGTCGTCCCGTCGACGGGACGTGCGGGCCGCGACACATGTCCACGAACTCGGGGGTGTTTCGGTAGAAACTGATGGACGTGCCTCCGGCGGCCTCGCCCTCGGAGTCGTCACCGCCGGCAGCGGCTTCCATGAACGCCCGCTTGTAGGGGTGAGCGACCATGAGATCCCGTGCCGCGTCGATCGGCAGCTCGAGCCGTTCGAACGGCTGGTCGGCGTCGATGATCTCGCGCATCCTGGCGTCGATCGTCTCGAGGTCGACCTCGGAGAAGGTGGCACCGCCGGGCAGTTCGAAGTCGTAGTAGAAGCCGTCGTCGATGGCGGGACCGCCGGCGAAGGTGGCGCCGGGCCACAGCCCGAGCACGGCCTGGGCAAGGACGTGGGCCGTGGAGTGGCGGAGATGCTCGAGGACGTCGGGATCCCGATCGGTGAGGAACCGCACCGCGGCGCCGCCGGTGAGCGGAGCCGCCAGGTCCGTCGGGTCGCCGTCGAGCTCCATGACCATGGCTGCCTTGGCCAGTCCGGGCCCGATCCGGGCGGCGAGCTCCGCCCCGGTGGTCCCCGCTTCGACCTGACGAACGGAACCGTCGGGAAGGGTGATCGTCATGTCGGACATGGTGGGTCACGCTACCGGCGCGACGACATGGTCCCGATCACCTTTCCGGGTCCGGCTCGGCCCGGCCGGGCTCGACGGGAGCGCTCAGAAGTTGAGCAGGTCGACCATGGGCCGGCTCTGCAGCACGCTCGACGAGCTGCGCGCCTCGGCCGGCGACGCCGCCTCGCCGTCGGCGGGTTCGACCGGCGCCGTGTCGACGACCGTGACGGGCTCGGCCACGCCGATCACCGCCGGCATGGCAGGGATCGATTCGTGGCGCTTGGTGGCGTAGCTGTCGACGTAGTCCTGGCCCGAGAGGTTGCGGATCTCGAACATGAGCTCGTCGGTGATCTGCCGGAGGACCAGGCGGTCGTTGTCACGGTCGCTGTAGCGGCTCACGTCGATCGGCTCCCCGAAGCGGATGGTCAGCTCGCGGAACAGGCGCGGGAACCTGGCATCGGGCGGCTGGATCTCGACGGCGCCGACGATCCCGACGGGAACGATCGGACAACCGGTGCGGAGCGCAAGTCGGGCGACGCCGGTGTGGCCCTTGTGGAGCTTGCCGGAACGTGAGCGTGTGCCCTCGGGGTAGATGCCGAACAGCTCGCCACGCTCGAGCACGCCGGCGGCGGCATCCAGCGCGGCCGCGGAGGCGTCCCCGCCGGAGCGGTCGATCGGAATCATTCCCATGGCGGGGAAGAGGCGCTTGGTCTTCCAGTCGTCCAGGTACTCGGCCTTGCCGACGTAGGTGATGCGACGGCGCAGCGTCAGCGGGATGAAGAAGGAGTCCAGCACAGAGGTGTGGTTCGGCGCGATGAGCGCACCGCCGGAGCGCGGCACGTTGTCCAGCCCCTCGGTCCGAACCCTCCAGCCGAACCTGAACGCCGGCTTCATGACCGCCTTCGCAAGCGTTTGGATCTGTCCCTGATCTCGATTCGGCATGTCACCCCCTCGGGCTGATCGTTTCGATTGCTGTTCCCTTCGTCACAGTGTGACAAAGACTGAGCCGCCGGACGTGCATCTTCAGGTGAAACGTTGATGTCCGAAGTGTGTCCCGCGTGTTGCCGGGGGGCATCCTGGCAGGCACGCCACCGTGGTTGCGGTCATGATCCTGAGACGGCTACCAGTGTCAGATGATCACGCCGAGCAGCGCAGCGGCATCGCTGACGCCGAGTCCCCGGCGCGCCGCCCGGTCGATCGCAGCGATGGCCGAGGGCGTGTCGAGGTCGTCGTCGAGCGCGGCGCGCACCTCGTCGAGGGCTCCGCCGCCGTTGCCGGCGGCCTCCCATGCCGACAGCTGTTCGGACGCGGTCTGCATGATCTGGTCGTTCCACTCCCATGGCACCCGGTAGTGGTGGGCGATCACGGCGAGTCGGATGGCCCGGGCGTCGAAGGTGTCCCGCAGGTCGGACACGAACACCAGGTTGCCGAGCGACTTCGACATCTTCTCGCCATCCATGTGGACCATGGCCTGATGCATCCAGTGGCGGACGAGCGGCTCGCCGGTGGCGGCCTCGGACTGTGCGGCCTCGCACTCGTGGTGCGGGAAGATCAGGTCGGTCCCGCCGCCGTGCAGGTCGATGGTCGTGCCGAGCTCCCGGAGACACAGCGCCGAGCACTCGATGTGCCAACCCGGCCGGCCGGGACCCCACAGCGATTCCCATGACGGCTCGTCGGACAGGGATGGTTGCCAGAGCACGAAGTCCAGCGCGTCGCGCTTGTTGGGGTCGTCCACGTTGCCGCCGCGCTCCCTGGCGAGCTCGAGCATCTGCCCCGGGGTGTAGTGCGAGATCTGCCCGAACTTGGGGAACTTGGAGACCTCGAAGTAGACGGCGCCGCCGGCCTGGTAGGCGTAGCCCTCGTCGAGGACCATGCCGATGAAGCCCCGGATGTCGGCGATGGCGCTCGTGGCCCGCGGCTCGCTGAAGCTGGGGATCATGCCGAGCGTGACCATGTCGTTGTCGAAGCGGGCCATCTCCTGGGCGGCCAGGTCGAGGTAGTGCACACCCAACTCCCGGGCTTTGCCGAGGATGGAGTCGTCGACGTCGGTCACGTTGCGCACGCAACGCGTCTCGTGGCCGAGGTCCCGGAGTCGTCGCTGCAGGACGTCGTAGCTCAGGTAGGTCGCGGCGTGGCCGAGGTGGGTGGAGTCGTACGGCGTGATCCCGCACGTGTACATCGACACCACGGGACCCACCTCGAAGGGGATGATCTTCTCGGAAGCCGTGTCGTACAGGCGCACGGCCGGTCAACCTAGCGGCACCACCCGGACCCCCCGACCCTCGCTCGCCCACCCGCACCACGTCCGTCCTCGCGCCGCGCCCAACTTCGGGACATCCGATTCTGGGGGCCGCGTCCAACTTCGGGGGAATTCGTGCCACCTGCGCACCAGAGCCCCCGAAGGTCATCTTTGGGGGCTCTGGTGTCGACCCGATTCGGGCCCGTCGTCCCATGGCCCCGGCCTCCCCCACGGCATACGGTCGGAGCACTTCCCCTTCTGCCACCGCCGAGCCCGACCGGACCCTCCGTGGACCACCGAGCCCTCGCCAGCATCGCCCGGCGCCAGGACGGTCTGCTGACCGTGGAGCAGCTCATGCGGATGGGAGCGACCCGGGATCAGATCGACGACCGGGTCGAGGACCTCCGCTGGCAACGCGTCCATCGGCACGTGATCTGGATCAACGGCGCGCCGGACACGCCCACCCGACGACTCCGCGCCGCCCTCCTCGCGCTGCCGGCCGCCGTCGCGAGCCACCGGTCGGCCGGGCACCTGCACGCCTTCACGTTGATGCCGCCCGGGTCACCGACGATCACCGCGCCACTCGGCTCGCACCACGTCCTCCCCGGCATCCACGTTCGTCGGAGTGGAACGATGCCTGATCACCACGTGGTCCAGCGGTCGGGACTCCGGATGACCTCGCCGGGACGGACGATCGTCGACCTTGCCGCCGATCTCGACGACCGGACGTTCCGACGCGTCGTGGAGGACCAGCTCGCCGGTCGCCGCATCGACCTCGACGACTGCGTGGCGGTCCTGGCCGAGCTCACGGTGAGGGGTCGTCGCGGCATCGCACGCGCCCATCGCATCCTTCTCTCCCTCGACGAGCAGCCGCCCTCGGAGTCTGAGCTCGAGGCCCGAGTGGTCGACCTCATCGAACGACAGGGGTTGCCGCGTCCTCGTCGCCAGCTCCCTCTGCCATGGGCGGACGCCGAGGCCGGCCGCGTCGACTTCGCGTGGCCGGATCAACGCGTGATCGTGGAGGCGGACGGGCGGCGATATCACACCCGGATCGATGCCTTCGAACGGGACCGGCTCCGAGATCAGCTCGCCACGGCGGCCGGCTGGCGGCCGATCCGGTTCACGTGGCGACAAGTGGTTCGGGAGCCTCGCCACGTCGAGACGATCCTCCGTCGCGTGCTCGGATGATGCACACCTGCCCCCGGAGGTGACCTTTGGGGGCGGTCGTGCCGCATTGGCACGAAAAACGCCAAAGTCGGGGTTTGGGGGCGGGGGCGGGTCAGAGCTCGGGGCGGGTCAGAGCTCGACGTCGTCGAGGCCCGTGAAACGGATCGCCACCCGGGTCTTGTACTTCACGTTGATCTGCAGGAGCACCGCGGCGAACGCCTCGATCGGAGCAGCGTTGGAGAGCTCACCGGCGTCAAGCGGGCGCAGGTCGGGCATGCGCTTGACGATGTCGAGGGTGGTGGCGAGCGCAGAGGGGTGATCCGAGCAGATCAACACGTCGCTCTCCACCGGATGGCTCAGGTCGCCCAGTTCCTTGGCCGGCACGTGGTGCATGGCCGCGGCGATCAGCGCCTTGGGCACAGCGGCCTGGACGCTGGCGGCGACCGAGCCGCGGGGCGGCACCAGCGGTTGGAACTCGTGGCCGACCTTGGCCAGAGCGTTGGCCATCGAGATGACTGTCTTGCCGCGCAGCCTCCCCTCGACCTCGGCGACGGTCGCCGCCGCAGCGTCCCACGGGGTCGCGACCACCACCACGTCGGCCGACGCCGCGGCGTCGTTGTCGCCTGCGGCCAGGGGGAGGTCCAACGATTCCCACTTCTCGGCGAGACGGTCCCGCACCTCCATCGCCCGGTACTTCGAGCGGGAGCCGATGACCACGTCGAACCCGCTCGACGCGAGCCGGGCCGCCAGTCCGCTTCCAGCGGGACCCGTACCACCCAAGATGCCGATCTGCATCGGCACAGGTTGCTACCGGCCGGTAACTTCGCGCCAGTTCGCGGCCGTTCGCGGCCTTGGCCACCGGGTCGATCAGGACGGCGGATCGAGGTGGGCGGGGTTGGCCACCGCCACCTTGTCGGCGACGCTCGCCCGGACCACGGCCACGACCTCGTCCCAGCGGTCATCGAAGGATCCGTCCCGGATGGCGCGGGACAGCGCCGCGTCATCCGCCATACCCAGCGACGCCAGCCGAGCGTTGTGGTCGGCCGTCATGGCGGGACCATCGGCGAGCTCACGCTCGACCATCCTGAGGACGTTCACTGCGACCCGGGCGTGGAACCGCACGCGGCCATCGGTAGCGCCGGCGACGTCGGTCTCGAGGAACTCTCGCACCGCTTCGATGAGCTCCGCTGCGTTGGGGCGATCGTGGAGCCCGGTCACGAGATCAGCTCCAGCAGGTCCCACTCGTTCTCGCAGGTCCGGCGGCCGATGGCGGCGAGCTCCACCGACCGGCTGGCGCCAGCCAGGTGCGTCATCGCCTGGATCACGCACATGACCCCCCACTTGAGAGTCCCCATGACCTCCCACCAACGCAACGTCTCGAGGTCGACCTCCGCACCTCCGCCGTCACGGTACCCGGCGAGCAGGTCCTCCGCCGAGCCGAACCCACCGGCCCGATGGGGGGAACCGAACCGCCAAGCCCGCACGCAGAACCAGCCGAGATCCTCCACCGGATCGCCGAGGTGGGCGAGCTCCCAGTCCAGCACCGCCCGGACACCGTCGGGGCCGATGATGAGGTTGCCGTTGCGGAAGTCGCCATGGACCAGCGCCGCCTCCAGCCCGTCGGGCCGGAACCGATCCAGCCATCGGAACGCCAGCTCGAATGCCGGGTGCGGTTCGCCGAGAGCGTCGAGCAGGTCACGGAACTGGACGATCTGATCCGGTTCGGTCAGCACGTCGCGCACCGACGCGACCGGCACGGAGTGGATCTCGGCCAGGATGCGCCCGCACTCGCGCGCCAGGTGACCGCGGACGTCGTCGAGCTCGGGGTCCCGCAGCAACTTGCGTGGGATGGTCTCTCCGGGGACCGCCCGGGTGATGACGAACGGCGCGCCCATCTCATCGCCACCGTCATCGGTCGCCAACACCTCAGGGACCGGCACCCCGACCAGTTCGGCGGCCCGGAGCAGGACGGCCTCCGATGCCATCCCGCCGCCCGTCCTGCTGCCACCGGGCCGCTCCCGCTGAAGGATCATCCCGTGCACGCGGTGCAGCGGCGAAGCCTCCTCCGACACGACGAACGCCCACGTCTCCCGCGACGCCCCCCCGCTGAGGCGCCGGAGCCCCTCGACACCGACGCCGTCGGGCACGACGCCGCGGTCGACCAGGACCGCGGCGATCGATGAAGCCAGGTCCTCGGTCATCTCAGCTCTCCTCGGACAGGGGTTGGTCGCTCTCGTCGAAGATCTCGCCCACGATCGACTCCAGGATGTCCTCCAGGGTCACCATGCCGACGGTCCGACCGACCGGCAGGGCGGTCGCCGGCCGGGCCGACCCACCCGGCGCGACAGCCGAGGAGCTTCCCGGCATCGGGCCGGCATGCCGGGTGGCATCGTCGGCGGCGTCGCCGCTGACCACCACGGCCACGTGACGTCGCTGCTCGCGCATCGCCAGCAGCACCTCGCCGAGCCGCTCGCCGGCGGTGACGACCAACGTCGCCCGGAACACGCCGGTCGGCAGAGGACGGCTCCCCGCCTCGGGCGGCAGTCGGAGGAGGTCCTTGACATGCACGAAGCCGATCACGTCGTCGAGGTCCCGTCCGGTGATGACGACGCGGCTGAGCCCACTGGCACGGATCACCTCCTCGATCTCGGCCACCGGTGTGGAGCGTGGCACCGACACGATTCGGTCGCGGGGCAGCATCGCCGTGCTGACGGTGCGGACCACCACGCCCAGCGCTCCGGTCAGCAGATCGTGCTCTGAGTCCGCGAGCAGGCCCTCCTGGCGGGATTCGGCCATCATCATCGAGATCTCGGCGGAGGTGCGGGCCTCGCGTAGAGCGACACCCGGCGCGACCCCGAACGGGCGGGCACCGAGACCGGCCAACCAGTTCAGCGTGGCGATCACCGGGCGAAGCACGGTGATCATGAGCAGCATCGGCCCAGCAGTGAGGAGCAGCGACTGTTCGGGCTTGGCGAGCGCCAGGCTCTTCGGCACCATCTCGCCGAGCAACGTGTGCAGGAACACCACGATGACGAGCGCGACGACCAGGGAGACGGACCGGCGCACGCCCTCGCTGAGGGCGGACCCGAGGAGGTGCTCGAGGATCGACCCGACGGCCGGCTCGGCGATCTCGCCGAGCAGCAGCGACGCCACCGTGATGCCGAGCTGGGTGGCGGCGAGCACCAGCCCCACGCGACCCATGGCGCTCAGCGCCCAGCGCGCCCCGGGACGCCGGTCATCGCGCAACCGTTCGATGCGACTCCGCATCGATGCCAGCAGCGCGAACTCGACGGCGACGAAGAACCCGTTGACGAGCATCAGTCCGGCGAACCCGAGCAGGGCGCCGGTCGGGATGCCGGTCCACTCGACCGAGCCGGAGGCAAGCACTGACGCCGAGCCCGAG
>Ga0315287_10004132_pt1 | contig 14102 bp, 12 predicted proteins | sample YL17G11_0_MG_FD_205037 | JGI IMG/M metagenome (GOLD analysis project Ga0315287, IMG submission 205037) | Sediment microbial communities from Yellowstone Lake, YNP, Wyoming, USA - YL17G11_0 | ecosystem: Environmental > Aquatic > Freshwater > Lake > Sediment | place: USA: Wyoming | collected... | reverse complement strand
AAAATGATTTCAAACGGCTGGAAGTGCCACGACGGGCTTCTCATGAATATGGACCCGGACGGATCGATCACGCGCGGCTGCTATGTCCGCAGCCGCGGGGAGGTCCGCTGTGGCGATTGCGGATTTACGCCCGTGGCCGAGCTCTCCGGCGCCTTTGATTGGATGCCCGGCTCCATCCTCGCCGGCTGGAAAGCATTTATCTGTTCGTAAGACTGGCTTCGGATACAGATTTTATATCATGCAATTCCGACAAAGTTCTTCCTGCTATACGTAACAAAATGCTGATTGACAGTTGATTGGCGAGCGGCCCATCATCTGCCTGTTTTTCTTGTGGATTCACAGAAAAATGAGGCAGAGATGCACGTTCAGGGTGCAACTTAGATCAGGCGTCCCTTCTGTCTGACGGGTTCTTTTCTGTTGATCCATGCGAAACACTAGCGTAGACGGTTCATGGCCCGGACACACCGGTAAAGGATGGACAGGACTTCAAAGGGCTGCTCGATTTCGGGGAAAGTAGGGACGCCGAGCGGTTCAAGATAATTCTTGCACTCATCCATATATTTCTTGTCGGCGCTGAAGGTGACGATGAGGGGCTTGTCGGGATATCGGTTTTTCAGGTCCAGGATAAAGTCGTAGGACGGGATTCCTGTGTCTTCCGTCAGCATGAGGATGGGGACCACCGCATCAATGTTCGGATCCTTCATCACCGCTTCCATCCCTTCCCTGTAACCGAATTCGACGCCGTGGACCGAGGCGGAGGCCCAGATGTCCACCGGATTTCGCATCCGGATAAAAGGAGGGCTGATATCCTGGAGCCTCTGGACTGTGGCAGGTTCAATTTCGGGGACATCGAGGCCCAACCGGACGCAAAGGTCGGACATCACCACGAGCATGGCCCCGGAAGGGGCGAGGAAGCTTACCCGGTTCCCCTTGGGGAGAGGAAGCATGGAGAAGGCCTTCCCTGCCAGAATCAGGTGGGTATAATCCCATATTCTCACCACCCCCGCCTGACGGAGCATGGCGTCAATGAGGCGATCCTCGGCGGCCATGGCGGCCGTGTGGGCGACGGCGGCGTGTCTGCCCGCTTCGGTGGAGCCGCTCTTCAGCATGACCACGGGCTTGTGGCGCGTCACCTCCCTGGCAATCTCCAGGAACTTTCTCGGTCTCTTGATGCTCTCGAGGTACATGACGATCGCGCTCGTCTCGGAATCCTCGGCCAGGTACTCCAAAGCCTCCGTTTCATCGATATCGATCTTGTTGCCCAGCCCGATGACCCGGGAGACACCGAAGTGCTCGCCGGTCAGGATGTACTTCATGGTGTGGGTGGCGAAGTTGCCCGTCTGGGCAATGTAGGATACCTTCCCGCGGCGGATTTTGCCGAGGGGGAAGAAGGTGGACGTGAATTGATGGGGCGTGGAGGTGTGACCCGATGTGTTCGGCCCGATGACGCGGAGTTTTTTCTCCCTGATAATCTCGACCAGTTCCTCCTGGATCTGCACCCCCTGGTCGACCTCGGCAAAGCCGCCGGCCGAGAGAACTGCATGCCGGATACCCTTTTCCGCGCAGGCACGCAGGGCCGCTGGTGTGTCTTTCGCGGCGAGGATGATGATCGCCAGATCGACTCCGTCGGGGAGGTCCGCGATGGATGGAAGCACCGCAAGGCCATGGATTTCGCCCCCCTTCGGGTTCACGAGGTAGATTTTCCCCCGGTATTCGTTGGCGAGAATATTCCGTATGACGTCATTGCCGGGACGGCCGGGGGTCGCTGACGCGCCAATGACCGCTACACTTTTCGGCTCAAAAAACGGACTGAATTTTTCTTTCATCATGTTTCTTTCCTGAGAACAACAAGGGCGTCAACGGCTACAGGCTTTCCATCCGGCCGGACTTTGAGTGGATTGATATCGATGGCCGAGACATTTTCATGTTCAACGCCGATCCTTCCCAGAGACACCAGGATCTGGCAGAGAATGTCCTGATCGATCGCTGATTCTCCACGGAACGGGTTCAGGATCTTCCTGGCCCTGATTTCGCCGATCATTTCCTGCGCGTCCCCGGGGGTCAACGGGGCGATTCGGAAGGCGACATCGTCAAGGACCTCGGTGAAAATGCCTCCAAGACCGAACATCACGCAGGGCCCGAGTTGAGGGTCTCTCGTCAATCCGCAGACCAGTTCTCTTGCCCCTTTGACCATCTCCTGAACCAGCAGGGCCTCACAACCCCGGATTTTCATGAGACGGAGGCCCTCTTTCCTCACATCACGGATATTCTTCAGGTTCAGGGCGATCCCCCCGACCTCGGTCTTGTGAGCCAGGTCGGCGCCTGATGCCTTCAGGACGACGGGATAACCGATCTTCCTTGCCTCGGCTGCCGCTGAATCAGGGTTCTCGGCGAGGACTTCCCGGCAGACGGGAATGCCGAAAGAGGAGAGAAACCGTTTCGAGTCAAACTCGTTGAGGGACGCTTGGCCTTTTGCCAGTGCTTCTTTTAACAGGTTCATCGTGGGGTCCATGTGCCGTAAAGTGACAGGCTGTATTTATAGAGAGTTTATAGAAATTATTAGCATAAAGAATTGTATCCTCAAACAATAAATCGCGGGGTCTTCGAGGGGTCACCTTCCACGTTTAGACTGCTATTTGAACTTGTCTTCCATCAACTCCGCAGGATGTTTCGCTTTGATCTTCGAGCCTGATTTATCGAGACCTCCCGCAAGCTGTATCAAACAGCCGGGGCACTCCGCAGATACGTATTGCGCGCCCGTGTCCTCGATATTCTTCAATTTGCGTTTGAGCATCTCCATCGAGATTTCGGGCTGTTTTACCGTATAGGACCCCCCCATGCCGCAGCACGTGTCGCACTCGAACATCTCCTTCAGCTCATATCCGGCAGCCGTCAGCGCCGTGCGAGGTTCCTTATCGATCCCCAGATGCCGCTTGGCATGGCAGGAATCATGATAGGCAATCGACTGGAGCTTGAGTCCGTCTTTCGGGGTCAGTTTCTTTTCTTCGATCAATTTGTTGACCAACTCCGAGAACATGACCGTTTTTGCCGCCACTTTTTCGGCATCGGGAACCAGGCTTGCCATATTCTGGTCCTTGAGCAGACGCGGCCATTCCTTTTTCAGTGCGGTGGCGCATGTTGCACACCCCACAACCACATATTTCACGTCGTCTGCCAGGAGCGGCTTGATATTGTGCGCCGCGGCAGCGGCGGCCATATCAAAGCTGCCGCTTCCCCAATGCGGTATTCCGCAGCAGGACTGGTCTTTGGGGAATACCACCTCCATGCCCGCCTTGTTCAGGACTTTCACGATGGCCTCTCCGATCCCGGGGTATACGAATTCAATGGCACACCCGGAGAAGAACGAGACCTTCGCCTTGCTCTTCGGCTGCTTGATCTTCCTGAATACATCGCGGAACGGAACCGGTGCAATCGTCGGCAGGCTCCGGTACTCCGCAAGATTGGACAGGAACATGGGCAAATGGCGGATGAACCCTTCTTTGACAAAAGGCTTCTGCGCGATAGAGGCGGCCCTCAACATGGAATGGAAGAGCTTGCGGTTGTTGATCACCGACAGGGCGGTCTTCTGAATAAAAGGCAATCCCTCCTTGGATGCCAGACGGCGGCGGATTTCGAGGATCAGCTCCGGGATGTCGATCTTGCCGGGACAAATCTCCTTGCACTTGCCGCACCCGATGCAGAGCCCCTGGATCTCCTCCGCTGTCTTCATCTCATTAAACCACGCGGTAAGGATCGTGCCGATGCCGCCGGTGTAGATATGACCGAATACGTGGCCGGTCACCAGGCGATAGACCGGGCAGACATTCAGGCATGAGGCGCAGCGAATGCACTGAAGCGCCTCTTTGAACTTGGGGTCCTTTGCCATGGCGATCCGCTTGTTGTCCATCAGAACGATATGAAGCTCCTTCATCGAGCCGTCGTCGTTCGGCGTCGGGCCGGTGATAAAAGAAACGTAGCTGGTGATGAGCTGGCTGGTTGCGCTCTTCGGCAATGCGGTCAGGATCGGCGCTGCGTCGGTATAGTTCGCCACAAGCTTCTCAAGTCCGACCAGGGCCACGTGGATCTTCGGAAGCGTTGTGACGAGGCGGGCGTTGCCTTCATTGGTACAAATAACAAGCGTGCCGGTCTCGGCAATGGCGATGTTGGCGCCGGACATGCCCATATCCGCTGCGAAATATTTCTCCCGCAGCTCCTTGCGCGCGACCTTGACCAGCTTCTGTATGTCGGTGGACTGCTGCTGATGGGTCTCTTTGCTGAAAAGGTCCGCAACCTCTTCCTTGGTCAGGTGGAGGGCCGGCATGACCATGTGCGAAGGCGTCTGGTGGGCAAGCTGGATGATCCATTCTCCAAGGTCCGTCTCGTCCGCCTGAATGCCGAACTTGGCAAGATGCTGATTCAGATGGATCTCTTCGGATGCCATGGACTTGGATTTGACGATCTTCTTGACGCCTTTTTCTTTGCAGAGATTCGTGATGTAGTCCTTGACTGCCTGAGGGCTGTTCGCCCGGAAGACCTTTACGCCACGGGCTTCTGCGGCTTTCTTGAACTTTTCGGCAAGCTCCTCAAGATGATCTGCCGCGCTGCCCTTGATCTCGGCGATCTGGTTCCTGAGCGCCTCAAAATCAATGCCTTCGTATGCCTTGGCACGGGTGGCCGGGTAATTCCATCGGTCGAGAATGCCGGCAAGGTTCTGCTTCTTGAGGGCTTTATGGATTGATTGTGCCATTTCCTTTTTCATGAGTTCATCCCCCCTAATTCATCAACGCACACGATGACAAGACGCTCGGGGCCGTGGACGCCGATGGCGAGCACGCGTTCGATGTCTGCGGTCTTGCTCGGACCGGTGATCAGGGCGATATAGTTGCTCTTGTCCGGATGCATTTTCGTCATGAGCGCAGGCAGGTCCGCCACGATCTTGTCCGTGGGAAGAAGGGCAACGTGGATCCACGACAGCGCGGATGCCAGCCGCTGCTCAACCGCAGAAGAGTCTTGCGCCATCGTTCCCATATTCGCCAATCCCCACTCCATCTGGGTGATGCCGATCTTCGCATTTTTTGACAGCTCGCGGGTGACCTGGAATTTCAGGCCGGGGACCTTTGCTGCGAGAGCCTTTTTATCGACTCCCTTCAGGATCGGGGCATCGGCCCAGACTGCATAAGAGCCGGGACTGTCCTTGATTTCTTCCTTCTTAAGGAACCCTTCGATAAAATTTAGCGCCTCGGCATTGGTGGCGAAACGCTGCACCTCGGTGTTACCTGCCGCTTCGGCCGCTGCTTTGAACTTGTCGAACATGGTTGCCCCCTTCACCGCAATGATTATGGACGACCGAGAAACGAGGGCTTTTTTGTTCCCTTGAAGCCCTCGTTTTGGTCCTGCCATGAAGCCTGTCCAGTGGTCTGACCGTATAACGGACATTATCTTTCTGTCAAGTGTTTTTTAGACGGTCCCGGCGGCAAGATAATCGACGGATTCTTTCGAGGCTTAAGTGATCGCGCCGGCAATGCCCGTGTAGACGAAGGCAATTAAGGGTTTGCAATAGTTACAGAAAGGCATAAGCATAATAATAATTGACAACATTAATTGTTCACTGGTAAGACCATCGAACAGGATTCATGGTCTTCACATTTCAATCAGGAACAATCGAGATGGATTTTCGACCGATACAAGCAAAAAAGATCTACGAAGAGATTGTCGAACAGATCAGGCAACTCATGGAAAATGGAAGCTTGAAACCCGGCGACAAGCTCCTTTCAGAGAGAGAACTGGCGGAAAAACTGCAGGTCAGCAGGGCTTCCGTCAGAGAGGCCCTGCGTGCCCTGGAAATGATGGGTTTCGTCGAGATTAAGGCGGGGGGAGGAACTTTTGTCAAGGAGACGAGTGAAGAGGGGATCATCCAGCCGCTGGCCATGTTTATCTCCATCGAGAAAGGGGCCTTCTTTGAGATTTATGAGATTCGGAAGATCTTCGAGACTGCTTCGGCCCACCTGGCCGCGGAGCGGGCCACGCCCTTGGACTTGGCCAAGATAGAAGAAAATCTTGAAAGGATGAAAGCCGCCCTGGCAGAAGATGACTCCGAAAAAGGGGAGGATATCGACACGGCCTTTCATTACTCCATTGCAGCAGCAACGCAGAATGGCTGGCTTCTTCGTCTTCTGAACACGATTTCGGACTCTGTTCACAAATCCGTCTCTGCAGCGCGGCGGCAATTGTACATGACGCCGGGCCATGCTCAAATCCTCATTGAACAGCACACAAAGATCTATGAAGCCATCCGTGACAGGAACCCCGACTTGGCCGAGAAGGCTATGCTCGAGCATCTGAGCTTTGCAGAGGCCTCCATGGCTAGGACCTTGAAGATCGAGTCTAAATTTCAGCTTTACACCTGAAACACTCCCCAATTTTCCCTTCCCACAATGTCCACTTGACAAAAGAGATTGACAAAGGATGCAATATTCTGTAGTCGGTATATTGGTCTGACCATAGTACCTGTATAGTTATCTGAAATGGTGAACATGCAGCTCTCTATATAGACGGAGGAATATACGTGGATCTTCGCCCCATAAAATCCAGGAAAATCTATGAAGAAATTGTTGAGCAGATCAAAAGGCTGATGGCAGACGGCGATCTGAAACCAGGGGATAGATTATTATCAGAGAGGGAACTGGCAGAACAGCTTCAGGTGAGCCGTGCCTCGGTGCGGGAGGCTCTCAGGGCCTTGGAGGCAATGGGTTTTTTAGAGATAAAAACCGGCGGTGGAACATTTATTAAGGAGACCTGTGCCAACGACATCATCCTCCCGCTGGCCATGTTTATCTCTATAGAAAAAGGTTCTCTTTTTGAAATTTATGAGATCCGGCAGATTTTCGAGACCGCAGCAGCCCGCCTCGCGGCCCGTCGTGCAACCCTTATCGATCTGGCCAAGATCGAAGAAAACTTGAAAAAGCTGGAAGAGGGGCTGGACAATTTTGACTCGGAAAAGGGAGAGGACAGCGACACGGCGTTCCATTTTGCCATTGCCGAAGCAACGCAGAACAGCTGGCTCCTTCGACTTCTCCACACGATTTCCGACAGTTTTCACAAGACCGTGTCAGCAGCCCGCAAGCAGCTGTATCTGACCCCAGGCAATGCGCAGGTTCTCATTATTCAGCACCGGAGAATCTATGAGGCCATCCGCGATGCAAATCCGCACCTTGCCGAGAAAGCCATGCTGGATCACTTGGCCTTTGCCGAGGCGGCCATGGCAAAAAATCTGAATGTTGAAAATCAACTCTCAGAAGGAACCCTTACCTGATCAAGGGAATTTCGTGAAACATTAATTCAATGTAATACTCTAGAATTACTCAATATTAATCAGGTAACAAATAAAAACCACCGTCCTCAAAAAAACACTTGACAACGAGATCATACCTGCTATATGGTCAGACCACTAGACAGGTATTTCAGGCAGGCCGCACTGGGGATTCAAGGGGAAGTTCGCGTGGTTTCATCTCGCTCAAACGCACTGGAGATCTTTTAAAAGGGGGTACACGATCATGACCTGGGCAATGAATGTTAATCCGTTGGGGAACCTGGCGTTGTCGGCGCTGGCTGCGGCTGTTCCCATTATATTTCTCTTTCTCGGTCTTACGGTTTTGAAAATGAAGGGCCATTGGGCAGCGATTATCGCCACCGCGCTGGCCGTAGCCGTCGCGGTGGTCGTATACGGCATGCCGGCACAGCTTGCCGGCCTCTCGATCGTGTACGGAGCTCTGTTCGGTCTTTTCCCTGTCTGCTGGATCATTATTACCGCCCTTTTCATCTACAATATGTCGGTCAAGACGGGACAGTTTGAAGTGATCAAGAACTCCCTTGCAACGATTTCCGATGACCGCCGCATGCAGGCCCTGCTTATAGCCTTCTCCTTCGGTGCCTTCATCGAAGGTGCTGCAGGGTTCGGAACGCCCGTGGCGATCACCGCTGCCATGCTGGCCGGTCTCGGTTTCAATCCCCTCTATGCCGCCGGCATCTGTCTTCTGGCCAACACTGCCCCGGTTGCCTTCGGTGCCATCGGTATCCCTATCATCGTCGGCGCGAGCGTTTCCGGCGTGAATGAAATGGCCTTGAGCCAGATCGTCGGCCGTACCCTGCCCTTCCTGAGCGTCTTCGTCCCGCTTTATCTGGTGGTCCTCATGGCCGGCTGGAAGAAAGGCTTCGAAGTCTGGCCCGCCTGTTTTGTCTCCGGCGGTTCTTTCGCCATCGTGCAGTTCTGGTCTTCCAATTATCTTGGCCCGATGCTCCCGGATATCCTCGCGGCCATAGCCTCGATCATCTGCACCGTTATCTTCCTGCAATTCTGGCATCCAAAGGAAAGCTGGCACTTCCCCGAGGAGGCAATGAGCGAAGGCAAGGCAACGCTCAAATATAGCGGCGGCCAGGTATTTCGGGCATGGGCGCCCTTTATTCTGCTTTCCATTTTTGTTGCCGCCTGGGGCGTCAAACCCATAAAGGTTGCCATGGACGAGCTCTTCCTGTTCAAGCTACCCATTGTCGGCCTTGACAACATGGTGATTGACCACGTCGGTAAGGCAAAGGCCGCCGTCTATGTCTTCAACGGGTTGAGCGCTGCCGGTACGGCCATTCTTCTGGCCTGGTTCTTCTCGATCCCGGTGATGGGCGCCTCCATCGGCACCGCGTTGAATGTCGCCGGCAATACCCTGAAGCAGTTGAGGTGGCCGATTGTCACGATTTCCACGATTCTGGGCTTCGCCTACATCATGAACTTCTCCGGCATGGCCATCACACTGGGCTATGCCTTCGCCTCCACAGGCTGGCTTTTCCCGTTCTTCGCCGCGTACTTAGGTTGGCTGGGCGTTTTCATGACCGGTTCCGACACGTCCACGAACGCCCTGTTCGGAAAGCTGCAGGCCGTTACGGCAGAACAGCTCGGTATCAATCCCCTTGTCACCGTCAATGCGAATACCTGCGGCGGCGTATGCGGCAAGATGATCTCCCCGCAGTCGATCTCCGTCGCCACGGCGGCGACTAACCAAGTCGGCAAAGAGTCAGAGATCTTCCGGTTCACGCTGAAGCATTCGCTGATCCTTGCCGCGGTGGTCGGCATCATCAGTATGCTCTGGGCCTATGTCTTCCCCTGGGTGGTTCCGACCGTCGAGAAGGCGGCGCCCGCAGCCGCCAAAGCCGTTGCGGCTGCAGGCTCGGACGGCCTTCTCTATCTCGGGGTCACATTTGCCGCAGCAGTTCTCATCACTGTGATGTCGCGCATTTTAGGCAAAAACCTGGTGACGCAGGAAGGCACGATTAAAACGGTTTTCCACTGACGAACATTATCGCCAAAGATAGAAGGAGGATAAAACCATGCCTATTTTCATGTACCAATTTAGATACACACCCGAAGCCTGGGCGAGTTTCATCAAGAAACCGGAGGACCGGGGCGCTCTCGTCGACGAGTTGCTGAATGGCCTGGGAGGCCGGCTGATTTCCATCTATTACACCACGGGCGAATGGGATGGATTGGTCATCTATGAGGCCCCTGATGCAAACGTGGCCATGGCCGCCCTTTTGGCCATTATTGAGCCCGGCCATATCATGGAGTCCCAGACGTACTTGCTGTACACGATGGATGACACGATACGGGCGCTGAAAACGGCAAAGTCCTTGCGATTTAAAGGAATAGGAGGGGTGTTGCCTTCTGAAGCCTTCACATAAACTGAATGGACAGCGAGTCCCGCTAAGGAAAATCAGCCTTAGGCGTGTAACTCTTGTGCCAAGGGGCCGGCACAGCGCCAGCCGGCCCCTCCTCCCTCCGCGGGAGATCCCTTTGGGGGGCATTGCCCGATTTCAGTTCAGGCGGACCGGATTCAAGTTTGGAAATCCGGCATCACAAGTAGAAGCTGCGTAACATGATCTGCGGGGCCGGTTGTGGCATCCGGTCCCGCCTCCCCCATTTCCTTTTCAGGCCCGACGGAGCCGCATTCGGGAATCCGGCACAAAAAAAATGGACAGTCAAACATTAAATCACGGGCAGATTAAATCAGAAGTCGAAAGCTCAACGTGTATGCGAATTGATCGAGAAGCAACATTCAAGGTTTGTCGCAACTGCTCGACGGTCGTCTTCAAGAAAAGACTTTTTGGGGATGGCTTTGTTTTTGTTTGCGGCTGCAGCAATTACATCTACTGCAACAAAGACGGTTCGAATGAACGTCATTTAAGATGACAGGGAGAAGTGAAATGTTAGATACGGCAATCATCAAGCACTTGGAAGAAATCGTTGGGAAAGGCAATGTCCTGACGAAAAAAGCTGATCTGGTGACGTACAGCTATGACGCGACGGCCGATATGCCAAGCCAGCTTCCGGACGTGGTGGTCATGCCCACCACGACGGCAGAGGTGCAAAAGATAGTCTTATTGGCAAAAGAAAAGAAGCTGGCCATCTACCCCCGGGGCGCAGGGACTAACCTCAGCGGCGGCACCATCCCCCTGAAAAAAGGGATCGTCCTCTCTTTTCAGAAGATGGACAAGATCCTGGAAGTGGACCCGGCAAACCTGACAGCGACGGTTCAGGCGGGGGTCGTCATCCAGGCGCTCAATGATGCCGTGGCCGTCTATGGCCTCATTTATCCTCCCGATCCGGGGACGGTGACGACGGCGACCATGGGAGGCTCCGTCTCGGAATGCGCCGGCGGCCTGCGCGGCTTGAAATACGGCGTGACCAAGCACTACATCATGGGGATGGAAGCGGTCCTGGCGTCCGGTGAAATTTTCCGCTTTGGCGGGAAGACCGTGAAAAACGTCACCGCCTACGATTTCGCCGCCCTCTTTGTCGGCTCCGAAGGGACCCTGGGGATCATCACCGAGATCATCGTCAAGCTCATCCCGCCCCCCAAGTACCGCAAGGCCATGCTGGCCAATTTCAAGCGGCTCGAGGATGCCGGAAACACCGTGACGGGGATCATCGAGGCCTACGTCATCCCCGCCACGCTGGAGATCATGGACAAGATGACCATACAGACCGTTGAAAATTACGCGAAGGTGGGCCTCCCCACGGACGCCGAAGCCGTGCTCCTCATCGAGGTCGACGGAGGCGCCCAGCAGCTCGTCGATTCGGAAGCGGAGGCGGTATTGAAGGTCATCAAGGAGAACAACGGCGAAGTGAAAATAGCCCAGTCCGATGCCGAGAGGGATCAGCTCTGGGCCGCCAGGAGAGCGGCGCTGCCGGCCCTGGCCCAGCTCAGCCCCACTACCGTTCTGGAAGATGCCACGGTGCCGAGGAACCGCATCACCGAGATGCTCGTAGCCGTTCAGAAAATCGCCGAGAAGTACCAGCTCAAGATCGGCACCTTCGGGCACGCCGGTGACGGGAATCTCCATCCGACCATCCTGGCTGATGCCAGAGACAAAGAGGAAATGGAGCGCGTCCACCAGGCCGTGGATGAGATTTTCGCCGCCGCCCTCAAACTGGGGGGAACCTTGTCCGGTGAGCACGGGATCGGCATGGCCAAGATGAAATACCTCAAGGACGAGCTGGGCCAGAGCGGTCTTAATCTCATGAGACGCGTCAAGGAAGCCCTCGATCCCGACTACATGTTGAATCCGGCCAAGATGGTACCCGTAAGAGGTGAGTGAGATGAAGACGACACCCTACGATAAGCTGGAAGAGGTGCAGGATGCCCTGGCAAAGTGTATGAAGTGCGGCAACTGCATGGCCGTCTGTCCCGTGTATCTGACGGAGAAACAGGAGGCGTCCTATGCGCGGGGCAAGCTGTCCATCGCCGAAGCAGTATTGAAAGGGGAGCTCGATCTAAAAGATGAAGATGTGCAGGAAAAGCTGTTCAATTGCCTGGTCTGCACCTCCTGCATGCAGAACTGCCCCTGCGGGGTGGATGTGTGCAAGATCATGCTTTCGCTCCGTGCCGCCCTGGCCCGGGAAACAGGACTTCATCCCATCAAGAAGATGATTTTCGGAGCTTTGAAAAACCAGCCTTTTTTCGACAAGGCCATGAAAACCGGGGCCACCCTGCAGTGGATGGGCCTGCGCAAGCTCCCCGGGAATGCCGGTTATGAACCCCGCTTTAACATGGGTCTCGCCATGAAGCGGATCTTCCCGGGACTGGCCAAAACGCCCTTCCGCGACCAGGTGCCGACGCTCATCAAAGCAAAAAACAGGAAGATGAGGGTCTCGTTTTTCACCGGCTGTGCCTTCAACTACATTTTCCCTGAAGTGGCCCTGGATGTGGTCGAGGTCCTGAAGGAAAACGACGTGGAGATCGCCATCCCGAAGGATCAGCAGTGCTGCGGCATAGCCGTCTTTGCACACGGGGACATAGAAAGCGCCAGGGAACTGGCACGGAAAAACATCGATGTCATGGAGAAAACAGGCGCCGATTATATTGTCACAGCCTGCGGGTCCTGCGGCGAGTCCTGGCAACACGGATTCAAGGAACTCCTTTCGGAAGACCCCGTCTATGGCCCTAAGGCCGATCACTGGAAAAGCCGGACTCATGACATCTCCACTTTCATGACCAAGGTCATCGATTACAAAAAACCGGAAGGGTTTTTGGAGGCAACGGTTACGTACCACGACCCCTGTCATTTGAAAAAGGTCATGAAGGTATTTACGGAACCGCGGGCTATCCTGAAATCGATTCCCGGTGTGACCCTGAAAGAGATGGCGAAACCCGACGCCTGCTGCGGGAGCGGCGGCTCTTACACGATTACCCATCTCGAAACCTCCATGGAAATCACCGGCCGCAAGATGGCCGACATAAAACAGACGAGGGCCGGCATGGTGATCACTGGCTGCCCGGGCTGCATGATGCAGCTTTCCGAGGGCCTCACAAAATCGGGGCAGGAGCAAGTGGCCACACACTACATATCGCTTTTGGCTAGATCATACCGTCAAGCCAGAAAGAGCAAGACAGAAGAAATCAAACATGCTGCTCGATAAATTCAAAGCAAAAGCCGAGGCGGTGAACAGCGAAGTCCACCGGTTTGCAACAAAGGCTGAAACACTGCACTTTATCATGTCGTTTCTCCAGAAGGAGGAAGTGGCAGAACTGCCCGGCGCTTATGCCGTGTGGGCGGATAGCCCTTTTCTTCAGAGGATCCAGAAAGAGCAGCTGGCACTCAAAGTGCCAGGCTTGAAATTCGATGTGACTCGCGAGACGGCGGCATCCGCCAAAATCGGTATCAGCCAGATGAATTGGGCGATAGCCGACACGGGCACCCTGGTTCAGGACTTGACCGATCTCTCACAGCGCCTGGCATCCGCGCTGCCCGAAATCCATATCGCACTGCTTGAAAGTCACCGAATTGAGTTAAATATGGTGTTTCTTTTAAAGAAAATTAGTCTTGAGACGACGCCCTACCTGGCCTTCATAACAGGACCCAGCCGCAACGCCGACATTGAGCGAGGATTTACCATAGGCGCGCATGGTCCGGAGCGACTGGTCATTGTCTTTGTGGATGAAGTAAGCAGAGGTCGTCGATGAGCAAATACCTGACGGAAAAAATGACAATGCGATGGCCGGTGCCACCTAACTGGCAGAAACATGAAACAGGGTCGTTGGAATTTAACCCATATGCAGTGAGTAGGAGATGGTTGTCATGATCGAGATCAGATGGCATGGAAGAGGCGGCCAGGGGGCAGTTACGTCCGTCGAGATGATGGCCCTGGCTGCTATCGAGGCGGGAAAATACGCCCAGGGCTTCCCGGCCTTTGGGCCGGAGAGGCGCGGCGCGCCCGTCATGGCCTTCAACCGCGTATCCGACAAGCCCATCAAGATCCGTTCGGGCATCTACCAGCCCGATGTGGTCGTCGTCCTGGACCCGAGCCTCGTGGGCCTCGTTCCCGTCACCGATGGGCTCAAGCCCGGAGGGATCCTGATCGTCAACACGTCCAAGCCCGCCGATGAGCTTCGCAAGAAGTTGAATTACAAAGGGATACTGTTCACCGTCGATGCCACGCACATCGCCCGGGAAGAACTCGGAGTCCCCATCGCGAACACGACCATGCTGGGGGCCGTCCTCAAGGCAACGGCCGTTCTCAGCCTCAACGCCATGCAATCACCCCTTGAGCACCGTTT
>Ga0315287_10004131_pt1 | contig 14104 bp, 14 predicted proteins | sample YL17G11_0_MG_FD_205037 | JGI IMG/M metagenome (GOLD analysis project Ga0315287, IMG submission 205037) | Sediment microbial communities from Yellowstone Lake, YNP, Wyoming, USA - YL17G11_0 | ecosystem: Environmental > Aquatic > Freshwater > Lake > Sediment | place: USA: Wyoming | collected... | reverse complement strand
TCCGCGTGCTGGCCCGACGCGACGACGCGGTGTTCGTGCGCCTCGACGCCCGCGCCGACCGCACCTGATCCTCCCCCGCCCCCCACACCAAGCCGCCCTCCCCCCACGCCACCGCTCCGCGGTTCTAGAGAGCTTTCCGGTCGAAAACCGCGCCCGAACCTCTCCAGAATCAGCCCCGCGCCCAGGATTCTGCGACCTCGGCCGAGCCGCGTCTGTTGCGGTCTGCGTCCATCAGCCCGAAGCACACGTCGTGGCCGTGCAGCCACTCGTAGTTGTCCACCCCGGACCAGTGGAAGAAGCCGCGCACGTCGATGCCGCCGGCGATCTTCGCCGCGACGATCCCGAGCGCGCGCTCGAGGATGTCGCTGCGCCGCTCGTCCTCCACAGCATCCTCCGAGCGGGTCGCCCTCCGAGGGGTGCCCACGCCGAACTCGCTGATCACGAGCGGCCGGCCCGGGAGCTCGTCAGCGAGTCGTTCGAGGCACTCGCCGAGACCCTCGGCGGCGGGGACGTAGCCCAGCGGACCGACGTCGCCATCGATCGGGAACGGTCCCATCGCTCCGTGCTCGTCCACCGTCGCCGAGTGGTAGTGGCTGAAGCCGACGAGGTCGAACGAGCCAACTCCGGCCGGCACCTCGATGTCAGCGGTCATCGGGATCTCGAGCACGCCCTCGCGCAGCATCCGCGTCCATCCCCAGATGACCTGGTCGATGAGCGCGGCCCATTCGCGGGCCTTGTCGAGGGCTGCCGGATCCGTCGAGGACGCCTGCGCGGTGATGGGGGAGAGGTTCATCACCGTGGCGACCGGCTGGCCGTTGCCGTGGAGGAGTCGGGCGGCGTCGACGTTGGCCAGGTGGATCGCCCGGAGCGCGCCGAGGAAGTGATCGGCGCCGGTGCGTCCCGGTGGCATCGAGCCGTCGAGGTAGCCGCCGGCGGCGTAGGCGACGGGTTCGTTGATCGGCATCCACCCGTGGATCAGGTCGCCGAAGGTCTCGGCGACGAAGTCGACGTGACGGGCCCAGTGCAGGGAGCGTGAATGATCGTCGACGAAGCCACCGAGGTCTTCGGAGAACCAGCCAGGCAGCGTGAAGTGGTGCAGGCAGGCCCACATCGACAAACCCGCCGTCCCACCGGCGCGCAGCACCTCCCGGTAGTGCTCGATGGCCCCACCGTCGTGGTGGCCCTGGCGGGGCTCGAGCCGGGACCATTCGAGCGACAGGCGGTGATGTGTCAGCCCGAGCTCGGCGAACAGCGCGAAGTCCTCGGCGTGACGGGAGGCGAACCCGTTGCCGTCGCCGGAGGCCGGCGCCCGACCGAGCTGTTCCCACCGCCACCAGTCGCTCGACGGTGCTGCGCCTTCCGTCTGGGTCGCCGAGGCGGCCGTCCCCCACATGAAGCCCTCGGGGAACGGGCCGGCATCTTCAGCGGTGGGCATCCCGCCATCCTCGCCCATCGGGCCGGCCCCGATCGTCGCCCCGGATCGGGGCCCTGCCCCGCGGTACCCTGAGCCGATGTCCCGTCGGCGTGCCCGCTACTCACCGTGGGACGGGACCCAACGCGGCTTCGAGCTCGACGCCCTCGACGTCATGGAGCAGCTGACCGACGACCTCCTCTACCACGGCGACCTGAACGCCGCGCTGCGCCGGATGATCCAGCAGGGCTTCACCGACCGCAACGGCGAGCAGATCCAAGGCCTGCGTGAGATCATGGAGCGGCTCCGAACGGCGCGCGAGGAGCGCCTTGAGCGCTACGACCTCGGCGGCGTGTACGACGAGATCGCCAAGGAGCTCTCCGAGGTCATCGACACCGAGCGGACCGCGCTCGAGGACATGCGTCGGGAGGCGGCCGAATCGGGTGATCCGCGCCGCGAGCAGCTGACCGACGAGGTCGCGACCGAGCGCAACCTCCACCTCGACATGCTCCCGCCCGACCTCGCCGGTCAGGTCAAGTCGTTGCAGCAGTACTCCTTCACCTCCGCCGACGCCCAGGAGCGGTTCGACGAACTGGTCGACAAGTTGCGCCAGCAGATCATGCAGTCCCATGTCGACCAGGTCTCCGGCGACATGTCGTCGATGACGCCGGAGGACATGGCCCGCATGAAGGACATGCTCGCCGACCTCAACGCGATGTTGGAGCAGCGCTCCCGCGGCGAGGAGCCCGACTTCGACGGGTTCATGGCCAAGCACGGCGATTTCTTCCCCGAGAACCCCGAGACTCTGGACGAGCTGCTCGACCTGATGGCCAAGCGGATGGCGGCCATGCAGGCGATGCTCAACTCGATGACGCCGGAGCAGCGCGCCCAGCTCGCCGATCTGTCGAACCAGCTGCTCGAGGACATGGACCTGCGCTGGCAGATGGACCAGCTCGGCCAGAACCTCCAGCAGATGTTTCCCGGCGCCGGGTGGGGCCAGCAGTACGAGTTCAGCGGCGTCGACCCGCTCGACATGAGCCAGGCCACCTCCCTGCTCGGCGAGCTGAACGACCTCGACCAGCTCGAGAACCTGCTGCGCGGCTCGGCCAACCCCGGTGCGCTCGCCGAGGTCGACCTGGACCGCGTTCGTGACCTCATGGGTGACGGCGTCGCCGAGAGCCTCGACAAGATGGCCGAGCTGTCCAAGATGCTCGAGGACGCCGGCCTCATCGAGAACAAGGAGGGCCGGCTCGAGCTCACTCCGGCCGGGATGCGGCGTCTCGGCCAGAACGCCCTCGCCGAGCTGTTCAAGCGGCTGTCGCGCGACATGTTGGGTGGACACCGGATCGATCGCCTCGGTGTCGGCCACGAGCGCACCTACGACACGAAGCGGTACGAGTTCGGCGACCCGTTCAACCTCGACATCGGCACCACCATCCGCAACGCCATCTCCCGATCGGCGGCCGAGGGCCGGTCGACCACGCGGGGTGGCGTGGCCGATGGCGGCGGCCGGATCCGGCTCTCACCGGATGACTTCGAGATCGAACAGACCGAGCAGAGCGTGCGCTCGGCGACGGTGCTGATGCTCGACCTCTCGCTGTCCATGCCGATGCGCGACAACTTCCTGCCGGCCAAGAAGGTGGCGATGGCGCTCCACGCGCTGATCTCCATGCAGTACCCACGCGACTACCTCGGCATCGTCGGGTTCAGCGAGATCGCCAGGACCCTGACCGCCGAGCAGCTCCCGGAGGTCAGTTGGGACTTCGTGTACGGCACGAACATGCAGCACGGCTTCGTGCTCGCCCGGAAGTTGCTGTCACGCCAGACCGGGACAAAGCAGATCATCATGATCACCGATGGCGAGCCGACCGCTCACATCAACCGTTACGGCGAGCCGGAGTTCCACTACCCACCGATCCGCGAGACGGTCGACGCCACGCTGCTGGAGGTGGCGCGCTGCACGAAGGAGAACATCCGGATCAACACCTTCATGCTCGACGCCGATCGGGGTCTGCAGCACTTCGTGGAGAAGATGACCGAGCTCAACCGTGGGCGGGCCTTCTTCACCACGCCTCAGACGCTGGGTGACTTCGTGCTGGTGGATTTCATCGATCAGAAGCGGGCGATGTTGCGAGGGCGGCGGCCCGGCTGAGCCCGTCGCAACCGGCTCCGTCATGTCGATGACCAGCCGCCTCGGCCGGTCCGCTGGCGTGGTGGTCGGAGAACCGCGGAAATCGGGGCTTGCGAATTGCGGTGGTTGGCGCAAAGATGACGGTTTACATCATTGTAATTACGGTTTCGTGAAGCACTGTTGCCAGGACGTTGGACGACCGACTGGTCGGACCGAGAGGTTCGTCGTGCAGTGCCCACGGTGCCGGGGGGAACCCGGAGACGCCAATGGGAGTGCGAGATGTCTGACACACCGGTCGACGAGAGCGAGGAGGCCGGGTGGCAGTCCGAGGCGAACTGTCTCGGGGTCGATCCCGATCTGTTCTTCCCCGAGCGGGGCGCGTCCACGAAGGAGGCCAAGGCCGTCTGTCGGGGCTGTGTCGTCCGGGAGGACTGCCTCGAGTACGCCCTGGCGAACGGTGAGAAGTTCGGCATCTGGGGCGGGCTGTCGGAGCGTGAACGTCGACGCATCCGCCGCCAGCGGGCCCTCGCACGCGTGGCGCAGGCCGAGCGTTCAGCCAGCGCCTGATCCGTCGGTCGGTGGTTCGGATGGTCGAGTCGGTCGGATGACACGGGTCGGGGTGACGATCGCATCCAGCGGAACGTCGGCCTCATGGTCGGCCACGGCGTCGACCTCCTGTTCATCCCAGGCGTAGCCGATCAGCAGCGGCGGGGCGCCCCGGTCGAGGCGGAACGAGAACGCCCGGTCGTAGTAGCCGTGGCCGTGTCCGAGTCGATGTCCGCGACGGTCGAAGCCGACCAATGGCATCACGACGAGGTCGAGCTGGTCCGGAACCACGGTCGCCGCGTCGGCGGGTTCGTCGATGCCGAAGGAGTTGGTCCGCAGATCGGATCCTTCTGTCAGCGCGGCGAACTCGAGAGTTGCATCGGTGATCACCGGCAGGAACACGGTGGCTCCGAGCACTGCAGCCGTCCGTTCGAGAGGGAGGGGATCGAGCTCGCCGTCGTGGGCTCGGTAGAGGCCGAGACGGGGGGCGCCGGTGACCGCGAAGGCCGCGACGAAGCGATCCGCCGCCGCCGATGCGGCGGCGGCGGCCGCCGATCGGTCAGCGCTCAGGCGCCGACGGATCTGCCGGAGCGCGCTCCGGATGGCGAGCTGATCGTTCGATCGGTCCTGACCCGCCACCTCCCCAGTCTGCCCGCGGTGTCGATGACACGAGTGGCCGGTACAGTGAACCCATGGTTGCATTCCTGCAGGGCAACGAGATCATCTGGGTGCTCGTCGTCGTCGTGTTGCTGTTCGGTGGGTCCCAGATCCCAAAGCTGGCCCGCTCGCTCGGGCAGGCCCAGAAGGAGTTCAAGGACGGCCTCAAATCCGGGGACACCGAGGATTCCGAAACTACCGAGACCAAGCCCGAGACAAAGAGCTAGTCGGCGGCGGTCAGGAACCGTTGGTCAGCGCGCGGCGCTGACGAGGGGAGCGCGCCCCGACCGTGCGCGGAGGATGCGTCGGCGCTCACGCTCCGAGGTTCCACCCCACACGCCGTGATCGATCCGGTTGTCGAGCGCGTAATCGAGGCATTCCGCCTTGACCGGGCAGTCGGCGCAGATTTTTCGGGCGACCTCCACCCCGACGCCGTCGCTCGGGAAGAAGGTGGAGGGGTTGTGCGCTGCACAGTTGCCCTCGGCCATCCAGGTGCTTTCCATGATCTCCTCCTCGGGTCGGCCCGGAGATCGGACCGCCTTCGTGATCCGTTTCATGATCGTCGTTCCGGCGGTGATTGACACCCGCCGCTCTGAGATCGCTCTCAGTTCGGCCGATCAGCCTGAGGTCGGGCTCAGGCGCCGGGATGGTGAGGTTGACCCAGGTGTGGATACTTTCCCGTGCCTGTTGGCGCGCCGATCCAACCACGGCGCCGGGCTCGACGAATGCCCTTGGACCGGCGGGATCGCCGAGAAAGACAGACGTGGAACAATGGTCGACACCATGAACGAGCCTCTGGACCCAGCACCCGGCGCGTGGGCGAGACCAGATTCCGGTCCGACGGACGCGGAGCTCCCCGGTCGTGTCCAGCCGCCGCTGTTCGAGGCGCAGACCGCGCCCATGCAGCTGCCACTCGGCGGCACCCCGCCTCCGGTGACCGGATGGTCGGCTGCGCCGTTCGTCGGTCCTGGGTCCTCACCGGCACAGGCGACGCCGTACCCGACCGGGCCCTACCCCTCCGGGCCTTCCTCCGCGATCCCCTCCGGGTCGAGTCCGTACTCCGCTGGATCGGTGCCGACCGGCCAGCCTGCCGTCGCTCGCCAGGGCGCACCGCTCGGGGGGGCCCAACCGCCGTTCGGCGGGTATGGCTCGCTCGCCCCGCCGCCGGCTCCGGTCGCCGACGACGGGGGCCGCAGGTCCTCGGGGGCGCGGTCGGCGGTGCTCGGCGGGCTTGTCGGCGCCGCAGTGGCGACGCTGATCACCGGCGGGCTCCTCGTCGGGTTCGGCAACCAGACCTCGAAGGTGGTCACCGAGATCCGGCCCTCTGCCACGCTGGCGACCACCGGGCTCGACATCCAGACGCTGCTGGCCAAGGTGAGCCCTTCGGTCGTCGCCATCAGGACAGGTGCCACCTCCGCGAGCGGGGTGTTCGAGGCAGCCGGTTCGGGGATCGTCGTGTCGTCGGACGGGCTCGTCCTCACCAACGCACACGTGATCAAGGGCGCGTCCACCATCGACGTGACGTTCGCCGATGGGAGCTCCCATCCGGCCCGGATCGTCGGTGATGCGGCGTCGAACGACCTGGCGGTCATCCGGGCAGCGGACGTCTCGGGGTTGACGCCGGCCGAGTTCGAGACCACCGGCGACCTCAGGGTCGGCGACGACGTCGTCGCCATCGGCAACGCCCTGAACCTCGGCGCCGATCCCTCGGTGACGTCGGGGATCGTCTCGGCGCTCGATCGGTCGATCAGCGCCGAGAACGAGACCCTCGATCACCTGATCCAGACCGACGCGGCCATCAACCCCGGCAACTCGGGAGGTCCGCTGGTGAACTCGAGGGGGCAGGTGGTCGGGGTGAACACGGCGATCATCGAGGGCTCCCAGAACGTGGGCTTCTCCCTGTCGGTCGTCGACAACGCCTCGCTCATCGAGGACCTGAAGAACGGCAAGGGCACCGTCAGCGCCGACGTGGCGTTCCTCGGGGTCACCACGACGGGCATCGACAAGCTGACGCCCCAGGTCAAGTCGCAGTTCGGCATCACCGACTCCTCCGGAGCGTTCGTGACCGACGTGTCGGCCGGTTCCGGGGCCGACGCGGCGGGACTCCAGCCCGGCGACGTGATCGTCAAGGTCAACGGGGAGGCCATCGCCGGTGCCGACGACGTCGGCAAGCAGGTCCGCGGCGCCAAGCCCGGTGACACCCTCGAGATCGAGATCGTCCGCAGCGGTGAGCGCTCGACGTTGCAGGCGACGCTGGGCCGCCGCGGGGGCTGACGTCGGCACCAACTACGATCGCCTTCCTATGTCTGACGTGAATCCCGACGCGCCCTCCGGTCCCCCGATCGCCGAGGTCACCGTGGTGTACCTGGGTCCGGTCGCCCCCCATTGGGAGATCCGCTGCGATCGCGGAGACCGCAACGCCGCCCAGGACTTCGCCGCCCGCGTGCACGCCCGGCTCATGTTGTTGCCCCCGCACGACCCGCAGTTCCGCCGCAACCGCGAGCGGGTGATCCGCGATGCCGAGCGTGAGAACCTGCTGCTGGCCTGGGATCCGCCGGAGCTGATGGCCGACTACGTGCCGCGCTGAGCCTCGCGTCGTCGAAGTTCACGGGGCCGTCCTGGACTGAGCTCGGAATTGTCTCGGTACCCTGAACACCATGTCCGGCGATGTGGCTCGTTTCACCAACCGCGAGCTGTCCTGGCTCGAGTTCAACGAGCGTGTCCTGGCCATCTCGGCCGATCCGGACACCCCGCTTCTGGAGCGGGCCAAGTTCCTGGCCATCTTCGGGAGCAACCTCGACGAGTTCTTCCAGGTCCGCGTGTCGGGGCTGAAGGACCAGCTCGATTCGACCAAGGAACGGCGCAGTCCTGACGGGTTGACTCCGGCGGAGCAGCTGGCGGCGATCCACCAGCGCGTGTCGTTGCTCACACGCCGGGCCGAGGGGATCTTCCTCAACGAGATCGTGCCCGGCCTCGCCGATGCCGGCGTGCAGTTCTCGTCCTGGGACCAGCTCGACCCCGAGGATCGCACCAGCGTGTCGGACACCTTCGACCGTCGCATCTATGGGGTTCTGACGCCGCTGGCGGTGGACCCGAGCCATCCCTTCCCGCAGGTGTCGAACCTGTCGCTGAACCTTGCCGTCACGGTCGCCGACGGGTCGGGCGACGAGCACCGCTTCGCGCGGGTGAAGATCCCACGGCTGTTGCCCCGCTTCCTGCTGCTCCCCGGATCCGAGCGGTTCGTGGCCGTCGAACAGGTCATCGCCGCCCACCTCGGCCGGCTGTTCGAGGGGATGGACGTCGTCGAGCACGCCAGCTTCCGGGTCACCCGTGATGCCGACCTGGATCTGGTCGAGGACGAGGCCGACGACCTCCTGGAGGCGATGGAGATCGAGGTGCGCCGTCGCCGTTTCGGGCGCGCCGTGCGCCTCGAGGTGTCCGACGACATGAGCGCCGAGGCGCTCGAGCTGCTCACCGAGGAGCTCGAGGTCGGACCGGACGACGTCTACCGACTGGACGCGCCGGTGGACCTGACCGGGCTGTTCTCGGTGTATGACCTCAACCGTCCCGACCTGAAGTTCGCTCCGCACCGGCCGGTGACGACACGGCGCCTGACCATCGATGACGGCTCGCCGGCGGACTTCTTCAGCGTGATCCGCCGTGGTGACCTGCTCTTCCACCACCCCTATGACAGCTTCACGACCTCGGTCGAGGAGTTCGTCCGCCAGGCGTCGGACGATCCCGATGTGCAGGCCATCAAGATGACCATGTACCGCGCCGGGGGCGACAGCGAGATCGTCAACAACCTCATCGACGCCGCCGAGCGGGGCATCCAGGTCGCGGTCCTCGTCGAACTGAAGGCGCGTTTCGACGAGGAGAACAACATCGGTTGGGCGCGGCGCCTCGAGGAGGCGGGGGTGCATGTCGCATACGGCCTGGCCGGGCTCAAGACGCACGCCAAGATCACGCTCGTCGCCCGGGCCGAGAGCGACGGCATCCACCGCTACTGCCACATCGGGACGGGCAACTACAACGCCAAGACGGCGCGCACCTACGAGGACATGGGGCTGCTGACCGCTGACCCCGAGATCGTCGAGGACGTCGGCCGCCTCTTCAACGTCCTCACCGGTTACGGGCGGGGGGTTCACTACCGGCGGCTGCTCGTCGCGCCCGAGCATCTCCGGCCGGGGCTCCGCGACCTGATCCGACGCGAGGCGGCGGCCGGATCGGCCGGCCGCATCACTCTGAAGATGAACAGCCTGGCGGACCCCGAACTGATCGACGAGCTGTACGCCGCATCCTCGGCGGGGGTGCGGGTGCAGCTCGTCATCCGCGGGATCTGCTGCCTGCGACCCGGCGTGGCGGGGTTGTCCGAGAACGTCCAGGTCCGCAGCATCGTCGGCCAGTTCCTGGAGCACTCCCGGGTGTTCCGGTTCGGTAACGCCGATGGGCCCGGCCGAGCGCGGACCTACATCGGCTCAGCCGACGTGATGGGCCGCAACCTCGATGGCCGGGTCGAGGCGCTGGTGCCCGTGACCTCGCCGCACCTCCGCGATCGGCTCGACATGGTGCTGGAGATGAACCTGCGCGACGACACCCGGGCGTGGGAGCTCCGTGACCGTACCTACCTCCCACCGGTGCCGGGTGGAACCGTCGATGCCCAGCACGACCTGGCCGAGCTGGCGCGGGCGATGGCCGAGCATCGCTGAGCCGACGACGACGTGAAGGTCGATTGCCGTATTGCCGTGTGATTGCCGTGTTCCGGCTTCGTGAACTCCGCGAGAACAGCTGCGCCACCCCCTTGTGAGTGGCCGCCGGGCGTGGTCTGGTGGCGCCATGACACCGAACGACCTCTCCCTCCGCACCGGTGGCTTCGACGGGGTCCTGCGCGCCGTCGACGTGATCGACACCAATGAGGCGTGGCTCGTGGTGGCCGTCACCACGGTGGGCACACGCTTCTGCTTCTCCACCCGCGACCGTCAGGTCCTCGACACCTGGATCGCGATGTCGAGCGGGGTCCCGACGTCACCCGAACAGACTGCCGATCAGGTCGACGGAGTCTGCGGCGTGGTGGCCGACGATCTCGTCGGCGAGCTGACGAGCATGGAGGTCGGCCCCTGGCCTCACCCGGCGGGCGTGGGCATCGGTGGCTGGAGGATCACCTTCGAGACCCCCTCCGGGCCGGTGCGCCTCCTCGCCCGTCCGGGCTTGATCTCCCAGCTGCGTCAACTGCTGCGCTGAGCTGTCCCCGGTCGACGGGTCCCGTCCCCGACCTCGACTGTTCACCTGAACGTCACCCGGCGCGGGGAGGAACGGCCATCTGGCCTTCCTACCTTGAGCAGATGGGAACCTCGAACGTCTCCGTCGCCGCGGCCACCGATCTCGACCCCCGTTGGATCACCGCATCCGGCGCATGCAACTTCCGTGACCTGGGCGGACTCGAGCTGGTCGGGGGAGGTCACACCGAATGGCGGGCCCTGTTCCGCTCCGACCTGCTGACACCAGCCTGGGGTGCGACCGACGTGGAAGCGGCACGGCTCCTCGACCTGCTTGGCATCAGCACCGTGGTCGATCTGCGGACCCACGCGGAGCGTCGCAACGACGGGTTCGTCAAGGCATCGCCGTGCCTGGAAACTCGGCACGTGCCGCTCTTCGAGGAGGTGTGGCGTTGGGAGGAGGAGATCGTGAACCCGATCTCGTTCCTGACCGAGCGCAGCATCGAGGCGCTCGCCAACCCCGAGCGTCCCCTGGCCACGGTGGTCCGTTGCATCGCCGAGGCGCCGGGCCGGGTCGTGTTCCACTGCACCGCCGGCAAGGACCGCGCCGGGCTCGTCGCACTGCTGTTGTCCGCGTTGGCGGGAGTGTCCGACGATGCGATCGTCGAGGACTACTGCATGTCCAGTTCGGCCATGCAAGCGTTCGTGGACGGACATCTGGTCCGCAAGCCGGTGACGCCGGCGTTGGCCGACCTGTTGCGGGCCTGGTCGACAGATGCTGCGCCGGCCGAGGTGCCGCGCCGCGTGCTCGCCTGGATCGTCGAACGTCACGGGACGGTGGAGCGCTACGCCGCATGGCTCGGCGTGTCCGTCGGCGCGGTCGAGGAGATTCGCCGGCGGCTCCGTGGCGATGTCGAGCACGCGGCTCCGGCCACTGCCGTCGCCTGACACGAGCCACTGGACCGGCCGTCTTCGCGTTCGGACGCTCTTCGCGTTCGGATGTTCAGCGCACGGCAGGTGTCGCTGCTGGATCGATCGGCCGGCGGCTGGGGTCGGTGTCCCGCCCGTCGAAGGCCGACTCGATCAACCGACGGGCGAGCATCGGCATGCCTGCCAGACCGAGCTCATCGACCTCGGACACGAGCCACGATCGCTCCGCCAGCTGCTCGAGACGGTACGGAGCGCCGTCGAGCGACTCGGTGTGGGTGCAGGTCCATCGCCGCTCGACCAGCGGGAGTCGGGCGCCGACGATCGCCTCGAGGCGATCCTTCAGATGACGTTCAGGAAGGGGGGAGCGCTGGGCCGTCGTTTCGGCATCGGTGGCCGAGATCTCGCCGAACACGATGCGGCCGTCGCGGCGTTGCACGGCCCGGAGTCGGGCGTGCCAGCGAGCGGCGTCGGGTTCTCGGGGGCCCAGCAGCGACGCCGTCGAGACGAAGCCGGGCTGCCGGCGCATGGTGTCGCCGTCGGCGATCGTCGCGGTCAGCCTCGGCGCTGTCGGCGCGGTCTCGAACATCTGGTGCCTCGTGACTCGTGTCCGAGGACCCAGGTCGGGCGGAGTGGACCAGTGCTCGGATGAACCCGGGCAGACGAGGACGAGGTCGGCGCGTTCCCGGCGACGGACGCCGGAGTCGAGCATCTCGACGCCGTCCGGTTCGACGGACGTCACCTCGACGTGACGGTGGACGTTCACGCCCAGGGCCGCCAGCTTCGTGAGGAGGGCCGGAGCGCTGCGCGTGGGGTCGAACGAGCTGTCGAGCCGACACCACAGCGCGCCCCGCACGTCGCCGCCGCAGAGGCCCCTGGCCCGGAGCGACTCGCCGGGCAGCAGGGTGAAACCTCGACGCTTGGCGTCGTCCAGCTCGACAGCGGCAGACATGGCCTCCCAGTCCATCTCGGTGACGGCGACGATCAGAGCTCCTGCCGATGAGTAGCCGATCAACGGCACCTGATCCGCGTGCTCACGCCACATCGGGATCGACGCCAGAGCGAGCTCGAGATGTTCGCCCGCCCGTTGACCGCCGACGCTCAGGAGACCCAGTCCCCGGACCGACGCCGACCGTGGCTGACTCGACCTCACGAGCACGGTGACCTCGTGACCTTGTCGACGCGCCTCGAGCGCGTGGAGGCACCCGACGATGCCACCTCCGACCACGACTACCGACGTCACGCTCCGATCCTTCCGACTCGACATGTCGTTCAGATGTCCGTCTCCCGGCGACGAAGTGAACACGTCATGCCCAGTGGGGTGCCTGAGGTGGTCTCGGACCGTTCGGCACGCCGTTGGCCGCAGGCATCTCGTGAGGGGAAGGAATCGGAGTTGCATCTTCGCCGACTCTTCGTCCCTTCGTCCCCACTCGGTTCAGGAGTGGTCACGTTCGGCGTGTTCGATCGACAGATGCGGGAACCATTCACGAGTCACGGGCTGGACACGAACGACGGGACCCAGTCGGACCGGGCCGACTCGGGCTGGGACGAGAGCGACGAGCGATGGTGGGACGCGATGATGCGCGGGGTTGCGGTGCTGTCGTTCGCCGATCTCATCCACCGACCCGAGTGGCACGTCCGCTCGGCCTGCCGCGATCTGCACCCGGACACGTTCTTCCCTGGGACGTCTGCGTCGGAGGTGGAGGCGAAGTTGGTCTGCGCCGGTTGTCCGGTTCGCAGCGAGTGTCTCGCCCATGCCATCGAACGGGACATCCGATACGGGGTGTGGGGAGGGCTCGCAGCACGCGAGCGCGTCTCGGTGCACGATCGAGCGACGGTGCGCGAACTGGTGGTTCGACGTACCCGCATTCACGTTCGCGCCGTCTGACGGCGTGAACGCTCGGCACAGCCTTCATGACGATCGCGCGAACTGAAGACGACTTCGCGGCGGCGGCCCCCGGCACGACAGCGATCTCCCAGCGGGCCGGCGCGCTGCGCCGTTCGGGCGCTGGATCCGCGGACGCTGACGATGGATATCGTCGGGCCTCGTGAGGCGGATCTGGACAGCAACTGTCGCTGCGTTCGCGCTGGCACCAATGATGTTTGTGGCAGCGGGTTGCTCCAAGGCGGCCGACACGACGCGCGGTGAGGACTCCGCAGCATTGCTCCGCGATGCCGCCGCAGCCTCGGTGTCGGCCGGGTCGCTGAAGTTCTCGTTCAACGCGGCGATCGACGGACAGCTCCAGGTCCACACGGAGTTCGCGGGAAAGCCGGCGGGCAACGGCAGCGGCCGGGTGCAGACCGGCCAGCGCAACATCCCGTTCCTGGCGATCGATGACCGGTTCTACATCGGCTATGCAGACGTGGCCCCCGACAAGAAGTGGGTCGTGATGTCACTTCAGGAGCTCGAGAACCTGGGTGTCTCGGCGACGGTCGGCGACCAGCGAGATCCCCAACAGGCGCTGGCGCTGCTCAGTTCCGTGAAGGAGCCGGTCCAGAAGGTCGGCACCGAGACGCTGAACGGTGTGCCCGCCACGCGTTACCGCTGCACGATCGACATCAAGGCGCTGCTGGCCGCGCCGGGTGGAGGCTTCTCCGCTGATGGCGCCCGGCGCCTCAGCGGACTTGTCGGAGACTCAGCGGTCATCGACGCCTGGCGCGGCGACGACGGCAAGATCCACCGGATCAGCTACGGAGTGGATCTCGCGAAGTCTCCCGCTCGGCCGAGTGAGTTCCCTGAGACGGGCAAGCTCGCGTACCAGTACGACTTCTCCGACTACGGCAAGGACCTCTCGGTGGAGACTCCAGCGCCAGATCAGGTCATGACACTCGATGAGTACAAGGCGTCGCCTCGCGCAGAGATCGGTGAGCCTCCGCCGACCACCACCGTCGTGCCACCCGGCGGGTGAGAGATTCGCCGGGCTTCAGGGCCGTCAGGCCGCAGAGTGCGTCAGCGTTCGCCGTGAGCGTCGGCGCAGGACCACCACGCCGCCGAGGACGCCGCTGAGGGGGAGCAACACGGCCATCGGGACCTCGGGCACCACCGGTGGGGGTGGGTCGGTGGTACCCGAGGAGCAGGCCGAGTCGTCCGTCACGACTGGAGAGGTAGGTGTCGGCTCGAAGATCGTGTACCGGGTGCACCCGAAGTAGAAGGTGCACGAACTCGCGGAGAACAGCACGCCCAGCACGACGACGACCATTACCACTCGACGCGCC
>Ga0315287_10004128_pt1 | contig 14105 bp, 10 predicted proteins | sample YL17G11_0_MG_FD_205037 | JGI IMG/M metagenome (GOLD analysis project Ga0315287, IMG submission 205037) | Sediment microbial communities from Yellowstone Lake, YNP, Wyoming, USA - YL17G11_0 | ecosystem: Environmental > Aquatic > Freshwater > Lake > Sediment | place: USA: Wyoming | collected... | reverse complement strand
ATGACCGTGAAGGAGGCCACGCCGAAGTTCTTGCTGGTGAGGGTCTGCCCGGCCTGCAGGTAGATCCCGTTGATCGCCGTGGCGCTGGTCGGGAAGAAGCCTGCTGGAGCGAGGGTCATGATCGAGTAGGGCGTGGTGTGCGGCGGGTCGTTGGCGGGCACGTCGATCGAGTAGTTCCCGCTCGCGTCGGTCCAGGCGTACCCGGGCACCGTGATGCCGCCGTCCGTGGTGATGCCCACCCAGACGTTCTGCATACCCGGCTCGCCGGTATCGAGCACGCCGTCCCGGTCGGTGTCACGGAAGACCGTGCCCTGGACGGTGCCGACCGCCGGCTTGTAGATGCCGAACGACAGGGAGTGGTTGTCGTGATCCGCGACGGTCAGCACGACGGGATTCGTCGTGGTCGCGATGAAGGAGTCGGGCGGCGTCACGCTGACCGAACAGGCCCCCACCGGCGCGAAGAGCGCTGAAGCCAGATTGCCCGATGCGTCCGTGTAGGCCGACGTGCCGGCGGGCCACAGTTTGACCCGGACGTTCTGCTTGCCCGTCTCGCCCACGTCCAGCACGCCATCGTGGTCGAGATCCTCGTAGACGAAGACGCTGATGCGCCCACCCGCGATCGCCACGTCCGGGAAGGAGCGGGAAGCCGAGGGCGGGATCGTGACGGAAAGGCTCTCCGGGACGCTGGTGTTGGCATAGCCGGCGGGCGGGAGGATCTGCTTGAGCCAGTAGGTCCCTGCCAGGGCGTGGAGGCTGAAGTACCCGCTGGCGGAGGTCGTGGTGGTCATCACCCCGAGCCGGATGGTCGCTCCGCCCAGGCCCCGCTCGCCCGGATCCTTGGTCCCGTTGACCAGGACGCTGTCCAGGAAGACGTATCCGTCCACGGCGTACTCGTCGGCGCCACCCTGCGGCGTATTCCGCAGCGAGTTCACTTCGGTGCTGTAATGGCTCTCCGCGTAGCGGCCGAGCCAGTCCCGCTTCCCACTCGGGGCGGTGATCCGGAGGGCGATGCGTTCGATGTCGGCGAGTTGCGCCGCGGGGACGGGCCCGCTCGACCAATCCCAGGGCGTGGTGCTGCCCTTCAGGTAGACGGAGAAGATGGGGGACACACCGCTGCCCGGCCGGCGCACCAGCGCCACGCGCTGTGTCACGGGCCCGTTGTTGCCCGCGGTGTTGTTGGTCCTGTCGCCATAGACCTGGCGGACCAATTCGAAGTCGTCGGGGTTGGGCGTGCGCAGTGCATCCACCGCGTTGACGTCGGCCTGATCGGCCTCGTCCACGAGCCCGTCGTTGTCGAGGTCGAGCGTCCAGCGCACGATTTCCGCCCCCGTGCCGTACTTGACAGGCGGGGTCCAGTCCGTCCCGCTGAGCGGCTGGGGCTTCGGGTTCCCGCTCGGGTCGTAGGCCTGCGGAGTGGCAGGCCCGGCACTGGCGGTGTCGGGATAGGGCTCCAGGTTCTCGTTGATGAGCACCTGCATCGAGTCGATGTAGGCGATCGCGGGCTGCGTGTTATCGAGGTCCGCCCCGTAGCCCGCCGAGCGCAGGTCCCGGGCGATCATGTCGAGCGCCACCCTGCCCGCCTCGGAGGCCTCGATGTTGTTCGCGCTCAGGGTCTTGCTGCGCGAGGCGGAGTACATCACGGTGGTCAGGGTGATGATCACCACGGCCAGCAGCATCACCGTGATCATCAACTCGATGAGCGTGAAGCCGCGCGACTTGCGTCGCGCCGGGAAGCAGGGCTTGGATGTCATGGCTAGCGCCTCACGTAGGTGGTGGAGGTCACCGAGCGGTTCCCGAGATAGACCCACTGCACGGTGACCGTGACCTTCTTGAGGTTGCCGAGCGGGGCGGCCATGGCCTCGACCTGGTAGAAACGCCGCCACTGGCCCGAGCTGCCCAGGGCCTCGAATCCGCTGGCCGGGTGGCGGCCGGCGGTGAGACTCGCGTCCGTCCATGCGCTGCCGGCGAGTTTTTCGAGTTGCTCCTGCGCGTAGTAGTTCCCCGAGGTGGTCATGCGCGCCTGGAGTTGGCTGCGCGAGCCCGCGGGGAACAACTGGCCGACGGCCAGGATGCCGACGGTGAGCATCACGAGCGCGATCATCAACTCGATGAGCGTGGACCCGCGTTCGTCGTGGATGGCGCGTGGACCCGGGTTGCGCATGGTCTGCCTACCTGATGAGGACGAGGCCGGAGAGTTGCACGCTCACGGTGTCCAGGGCGCCGCTCGGGTTGCGGACGACGATGACCCCCGATTCCAGTGAGCGGCCGTCGGGCTTCATGTGGTACCAGCTGCCGACGGTCGTGAACGTGATTCCGCGCGGCAGCGTCCACGCCGTGGAGATGCCGCTCGTGTAGTGGATGTGGTAGGTGGTCGAGGTCACGATGTGCACCGGCTGCTCCACGCCCGTGGCGATGGCCTTCTCGCGAGCCAGCCGCAGCTGCCCGGCGACGTTCTCGGCCGCCCCGCGCAGCTGGTAGGTGGACGAGATGCGCTGGAAGTTCGGGACGCTGAAGCCGAAGAGAAGACCCATCACCACCAGCACGATGGCCAGTTCGACCAGGCTGAAGCCGCGCTCGGCAGGATCCCGCATGGCGTCCGAATTCCCTCGAGAGAGACGTGGCAATGCTGCACCCGATGAGTCCTGGGTCACAGACTCATCCGGAATGGTTATCGGCCGTCTCAAGGGAGGACTTGAGGGTTCAGCGGTGGCGCCTAACCGGGCCCGCAGCAGGAGCTTGGGGCGCAAACCGGAGAAGTGAGCGAGGAGCCGGTGGCGCGGACCACAGGGATTCCCCGGAGTCGGCCGCCGTTCTCACATCGGCGGGTCGTGCAGCTTCAGGCCGCGCGCGAGGTGATGGCGGCACAGCCATTCGCGAGCCGCGGCGATCTCGCGCGAATCGAGTTCGTGGCCCGCGTTGTCCCAGTGCAGGGTGACGTCCGCGCCAGCGTGGCGCAGTTGGTAGGTGAGCCCCTCGAGCCGCTCGGGCGACACACTTTCGTCCGCGCGTCCCGCGGCGACGAAGACCACCACGCCGTGCAGGTGCGGATTGCGCTCCGGCTCGAGCGGCAGTGCCGGGCGGAACAGCACCGCACCCGCGAGCAGTCCGGGCTCGAGCAGCAGCAGGCTCATCGCCATGTCGGCGCCGCACGCGTGCCCCACCGCCACGACGCGTTTGAGATCGAAGCGGTGGGCCACCGCGGCCGCCCGCACCCAGTCGGCCAGCTCGTAGGTGCGCGCGTGCAGGTCGTCGAGGTCGAGCGCGCCGGCGACGAAGCTCTGCAGGAAACCGGGTCCCGCCCCGGCCAGGTCCTCCCCGCGCGGGGCGAGCATTCCCGCACCCTCGTCCAGAGCGGGGCCGAGGTGGAGCAGGTCGTGCTCGTCGCCCCCCGTGCCGTGCAGCATCAGGAAGGTGACCGCGTCCCCGCCGCGCGGGGCAGGCAGGTACTGGTGGACGAACTTGTCGAGCGAGACGGCCATCGCGAGGAATCCTCCGGGGAGCGGAACCGGACGGGAACGTACTCCCGGCCACCCCGGCAGACCAGCGGCGCCCGGGCCGGCCGGGCTCACCCCGGAGCCGTTACGGCCGATACTGACAGGGAGAGTCCGGGCTGGCTCCCAGTCTGATTCCGCACATGCCCGGGGGCGGTCGGTCCCACAGAACCTCACGGGAGGTCGGGTGCGTTCATCGTTTCGGCGTGGCACCGGCGCCACGCGCCGCGTGGCCGCTGGCCACCAGGCATCCTTCGCGGGGCTCGCCCTGACCCTGAGCCTTCTCCTGTCCGCCGCGCAGGCCAGCGCAGACACGGAGCGGATCCGCCTGGTGCTCGGCTTCGCCCGCTCGGTGAACCGCTTCCACTCGTTCGAAGCCGACTCGATGGGGCTCTCCTACGGTCTCACCAACTCACCCGAGGTGGGCGTCGACTTCCGCGTCCTCGACCTGCCGATGCCGAAGGCCCCGCGCCCCGCGCTGCACGTGACGGCTGGGGCACTCACCGACGAGCGCACGCTCGGGCCGTTCCCGCCGGGGCAGCCGCTGACCCGGCAACCGGTCCTCGTGCTGCGGTCCGGCGTGCACCTGCTGCTCCCACTGGAACTCGTGCGTCCCAACGCGGGCGTGGCGTTCCGGGTCGGCTGGAGCGGCGCCTATGTGCTCGGGCGCACGGGGGGGGCGGAATTCATCACGATCTCGAAGGCCCGCTTCGGCTTCGAGCGGACCGCGGGCGGGTTCGAGGGTTCCTGCGTCGAGGTGGGCATGGGGCGCGACGAGACCTACGGCAGCGAGTTCGCCGCGAAGCGCTGGGACGTGCACGTCGCCCTCCAGGGACGGCTCCTCCCGTGGCCCGTCCCCGCTGCGCCGGCGAAGGCCGGGAAGACGGTGGCACCGCCCGACGAGACACGCCGCGTGCTGTGGGCGTTCGCGGACGTGGATGTCGACACGGACGGCGGCGCGGGGCCCGACGGCCTGCAACTGCGCTTCGGGCTCTCCACCGACGTCGCGGGCATCCTCCAGACCGCCTTCGGCGCGCCGGCGCACTGACCGCGCGCGGCCCGCGCGGCGACCGCCCCGCAACCGCGCGGGCCCGGGTGTCGTGGACACCCGGGCCCCCAGCGCGTCCGGATCAGTAAGGCTTCCGGGCGAAACCGTCGTACTCGTCGCCGCGGGGATCCATCGGGTTGCCGTTCGCGTCCGTGCCGGAGAACTTGAAGACCCAGTGCTGAGGGTCGATGAGTCCGTCCCCGGTGGCGTTCTGGGTGATGCGGAAGTACACGGTCGCCTCGCGAGTCACCGGATCGTAACGCACGGCCAGGGGAATGGGCATGATCTCAACTTCGCGGGCGGGGTACAGCGTGACCCCGTTGTTGTAGACGCCGCCGGCACCGCCCGTGGCCTTGCTGATGGACCACTTCATGGCGTTCTGCACCGAAACCAGATCCATGGCCTGGTTGAAGCGAAACACCATCGAGAACATCTTCGACGCTCCCGGGGTCGACAGCGAGGGATCCTGCAGGGAGACCCACGCCCCCGACATCAGGAACGGATTGAAAGTGGACTTGGCGGTGTCCGCATACTGGAACTTTGGCGTGAACATGACCGCCTCGATCTCGGCGGCCCGGACCCAACTCTCCTTGGTGTCCATGTTCCAGAGCGTGGTGGCCTGCGTCGTCGCCTGGTCCTCCAGGCCGAGGCCCAGGTAGGAGTACGCCAGTTCGGCGATGGCGTCCACGCTTCGGGGCTGCAGACCGAGGACCCGCTCGAACTGGCTCACCGCTTCCGAGTAGCGCCCCTGCTTGTTGTACACCAGGCCCAGGTTGTAGTAGCTGTTCGGGTCCAGTGGCGACATCGTGCCGACCTTCTGGAACTGCGTCTCAGCCTCGGCGTATCGTTCCATCAGGAGGTAGAGGGAGCCTAGGGAGCTGTGCGGCGCCACGGCCGAACTGTCCAGCTTGATCACTTCCTTGTACTGCACCTCCGCCTCGCCGTACCGCTGCGTCCCGACCAGGGCGCCTGCCAGGTAGGTGCGCGCGTCCACGGAAGTGGGGTCGGTCTTGACTGCCTTCTGGAACGAGGCGATGGCGTCCGCGGACTGACCGATCAGCGAGTACGTGCGACCCATGATGATGTAGGCGTCGATCGACTCCGGGTTCAGGGCCGCGGCCCGCTTGAATTCCTTGATGGCGGCGTCGTAGCGCTGCTCCTGGAGAAGGCTGGCCCCGCGGTTGAGCGCGGTGGTGGACAGCGAGGCACGCTGGTCCAGGGTCGTGGCGAGGGCGGAGAAGATGCCCTCCAGAGACACCGGCGACATGTCCATCGTGAGAGTGACCTTTCTTCCAGGGCGGCCGTCAGACACCGCACAGGTCGCGTCGGCGCCAGGGTCAGCCGGAGCGATCCCAGCTCCGGCGTGAGGGCGTGGGGAGCCCTCGACTGACAGAGTCGGCACGATGGAAGAAAGGTTGAGCCCCGATCTGCGCCGGCGGGCCCCGGGACAGGTGCTGCTCCACCGCTTCCCGGGTGAAACGACAGGCAGGGCCGGGCGGGCCAGCCCCGCCAGCAGCCCCGGCCGGTGGTTGTCGGACCCGGGCGCAGCGGCTACTCTGCGCGCCGTGAGCGGGACACGGACGTCACTCGCCGCCTTATTCCTGGCCCTTGCCCTGCCGCTGGCGGGGTGCCTGCTCTGGATGCTGCACGCCGACGCGTGGGGCCTGGGCGGGCGTTCGCCGGTGCTCAACTACGACTCGGCGCAGTACGCGTTGGCGGCACGCGAACTCGCCACGCATGGCCGGCTCGCCACCACCTTCGCCCTGCCGCTCGAGCTCGCCCGCCACGCCGCGCCCCCGTGGCCGCTGGCCGTCGTCCAGCCCGGGCTCGTGCTGGCCGAGGCCGCGCTCTTCCGCCTGGCACCGAAGGAGATCCGGGTGGGCGGCACGACCCTCATTCAACTTTCCCGGCCCGACCAGCGCGAATGGCTTGCGCTCGTCCTGCCCTTCTGCTGCTTCATCCTGATCGGGCTCCTGCTGGCGGTCGTCGTCTCGCGCCTGCTGCGCAGCCACGCGTCGCGACTGCCCGAGGGACGGCGTCTCGTGGCAGCGCTCACCGTGGGGCTCGCGTTCTACCTCGACCCCGAGGCGCAGCACTTCGCGGCCGGGGGCTTCACCGAGCTGCCTTTCACGCTCGGCCTGCTGCTCGCGCTGGCAGCCCTGGCGCTCGGCCGGACGCCGCGCCGTCCGCTGCTCTTCGGGCTCCTCCTGGGCGTGACCGGGACGCTGCGCGCGAACATGCTGTGGCTGGCGCCCGTACTGGCGCTGGGCGCGATGCTGCTCGCTCCGCGCGGACGCCGCCTGCGCGCGCTCGCACTCGTGCTGCTCGGCTACGCCGTGCCGCTCGCCCCGTGGTGGCTCTACAAGTGGCGCGAGTTCGGCTCGCCCGCCTGGGACCTGACGCGGTTCGTGATGTGGGACGGCGTGCAGGGCCGCACCTGGTTCTCGCTCTACCACCTGCCGGAGTTGCCGGTGCTGCCCGCAGGCCTCGAGGCCACGCGCCTCCTCGCGACCAAGGTCGCGGTGAACCTCCCGCGGCTGCTGCTCGACGTCTTCACCGGGCCGCGTGCCCTCTGGCTGGGCGCGATCGTCGTCTGGTTCATGATCGCGCGACCGTGGAGAAGCGTCGGGGGACTCGAGCCCCCCGACGCCCCCGGCACGTCCGAGGGGTCCGACCTCCGCCCGCCCGCGGTGGCCGCCCTCGCCGTGCTCGCCGCCTTCGCGCTCGGCGTACTCACCGCGGCAGTGAGCATCCCGTGGCTCCGGTTCGTCTTCCCCGCGCGCGTCCTGCTCGAAGCCGCCGGCCTCGTGGCCCTGTGGGCCGTGCTCTCGTCGGCTGCGGACCTCGGGTCGCGTCCAGCGCTACGGCGGGCGCTCACCATCGCGGCCGGCCTGCTGGCGCTGGGCTGGGGCTCGTTGCAGACCGTGCGCGGCAACGCCGAGGCGCGCATCGCCTCGGCCGAGCGCGGCGTGCCGGGCGTGCTCAGCCTGCTCCAGATCACGGTGCTGATGAACCGCGAGATCCCGGCGGGCGAGGTGGTGATGAGCAACCTCGGCCCCATGCTGGCCTGGCACGCGAGGCGGCCGGTGCTGCACCTGGCGCTCTCGCCCGCGGACCTCGAGGGCTGCAGGCGACGGCTCGAGTTCCGCCACGTGCTGCTCGTCTTCCGCGATCGCGCGAATGCCTGGCCCGAGTGGCGCGAGGCCGTGGCCGCTCCGGCCGAGGCTCCGAACCGGCCCGAGTGGAACGTCCGGCGCGCCCGCGAGTGGCGCACCGCGGACGGGTTCAGCGTGATCTGGCTCGAGCTGAAGCCCCCGCTGGCGCGGTTGGCGGCAGCGCGCTAGGAGCCGGTGATCAGCCCGACGGCGGGCCGGGATCCTCCAGGCGTGCGGCCCTGAGGTCAAGGCGGGCATCACCGTGCTCCGCCACCGTCACCGCCACGCGCCAGGCCCGCTGCGCGGGCACGCACATCGCCTGGTCGCCCTCGGTGCAGTAGGCAAACGAGAGGTCCACGTGCCAGACGCCCGGCCCCACCGCCGCGGGCGGCAGCGCGAACTCCACCGGGAACGCCGCCACCGTGCGCGTGGCCTGGAAGAGCGCGCGTCCGTGCGCGCGCACCCGCAGCGTTAGCGGTGCCTCCGGATTGGGATGCGCGTCCGCGGGCAGGCCGCCATCAACGACGAGTGTGACGCCACCTTCGCGGCGCAGCGTTGCAGGCGGTACCTCCTCGCCCGTCGCAGGCTCACGCTCTCTGCGGACCGGCGGATCGAGTCCCTCGATGGCGAGTTCACGCCAGGCACCGCTCGCGAGGTCGGCCCAGACGACGCGGTGGTTGTTGGTGTCGGCGACCAGCAACTCGTCACCCGCGACCGCGAGTCCGCCCGGCTCGAAGAAGCGCGGGCCACCGTGCCCGTCGTCCGCGCCGGGCTTCCCGTCGCCGAGCCGCGAGGTGACCGTGCGCGAGCCCGGCTCCACGACCTTGATGCGGTGGTTGTACGAGTCGGCGACCAGCACCTTCCCATTCCACGCGGCAACGCCCATCGGGTGCTGGAGCCGCGCTTCGGGATACGCTCCGTCCACGTCGCCGAAGTCGAAGAGTCCCTCGCCGATGACGGTGAAGACCTTCTCCTCCCGCAGGTCGAGTCCGCGCACCGCGCTCACCTCGCTGTCCGCGATCCAGAGCATGTCGCCCGCGACCGCGAGCCCCGAAGGCTGGGCGAGAGCGGCGCGCTCGGCCGGTCCGTCCTCCAGGTCCTCGCGCCCGGTGCCCGCGTAGGCGCGCCCGAACGCGTTGCCCAGCTCGAAGCGCCAGACCTGGTGCGTGCCCGCCATCGCCACCAGCAGGCGGCTGCCGTGCACCGCCAGGTCCCACGGCGAGTTGATGCCCTGCTGCGAGCCGCGCCCGCCACCCGCGCGGTCATTGGTCATCTCCCCAGTACCCACCCAGGTCGAGACCTCCCAGGTCGCGAGGTCCACCGCGCGGACCAGGTGGTTCCCGGTGTCGGCGACGAAGAGTTTCCCGCGCGCCAGCGCCAGACCCTGCGGGGCACGGAACGTGGCGCGCTCGGCCGGTCCGTCCACGCGCCCCGCCACACCCGTGCCGACGACCCGCAGGAGCGTCGAACGCCCGGAGGCGTCGGGCCACGAGGCGACCACGATGCGGTGGTGCGCAGTGTCGGCGATGAACAGGCGCTGCGCCGACCCGCTCTCGCCGGTGCCCCGGTCGGCAAGCACCTTGCCCGGGAACGAGAGCCCCGAGGGCGAACGCACCGTCGCATCGGGCATGAGCGTGAGCGGCGCGGCGGCCAGCGTGCCCTGCTGCGCGTGCTGCTCTAGTTGCGTCTCGATCGCCCGCTCGAATTCCGCGCGGCGCCCCTCGCCCCCGACCGTCATCATGATGGCGCCCGCCGGATCCACCAGCACGCGCGTCGGCCAGGAGCGCGCCGTGTAGGCGCGCCACAACCGCATGTCGTCGTCCACCACCACCGGGTGGCGGATGCCGTAGCGCTGCACCGCCGCGCGGATGCTCCCGCGGTCCGCCTCGTTGTCGAACTTCGCCGAGTGCACGCCGATCACCAGGAACGGCCGCCCGGCGAAGCGCTCCTCGAGGTATTCGAGGTCGGGCAGGATGTGCATGCAGTTGATGCAGCAATAGGTCCAGAAGTCGAGCAGCACGACCTGGCCCTTGAGTTCGTGCGCGAAGCGCAGCGGCCGGTCGGTATTGAGCCAGGCGAGCCCCTTGTCCAACTCGGGAGCGTGGATGGTGGCGCTCAAGGCGGTCCTCCGGGTGGATGAGGCGGGGAGACTACGCCGGGAAAGGGCACCACGCCAACGCGAACTGGCTGCGCCGGGCAGGCGGATTCGCAGCGGGAAGATCGGCAGCGGCCGGCGCCGCTCATTGGCGCTATGATGGGGACCCTGACCGTCGGAGGGCAGGATCCCCGTCGCGCGGTCCGACCCGTGGGAGTCACGCATGAAGCAGGAAGACGCCAGCCCCGTCGAGAAGGCTTCGCTTCCGCCCGGCACGGCGATCGGCCCCTTCCGCATCACGCGGTTGCTCGGCGCCGGCGGCATGGGCGAGGTCTTCCTCGCGCACGACTCCCGGCTCGACCGCGACGTCGCGCTCAAGTTCCTCCGCTCGCAGCCGGGCACCGACCCGGCGGCACGGGCACGTTTCGACCAGGAGACGCGGGCCATCGCGCGACTGGACCACCCCAACATCGTCGCCCTGCACGAGGTGGGCGAACACCAGGGACGACCGTATCTGGTCATGCAGTTCGTGGAGGGCCACTCGCTGACGGAGTTCTCGCGCGACCGCACGCTCTCCCTCGAGACGGTCCTGGATCTGGGTCTGCAGCTCTGCGCGGGATTGCAGGCGGCCCACGAGCGCGGCGTGATCCACCGCGACCTCAAGCCGTCCAACATCCTGGTGGACGACCGCCTTCGCGCCCGGATCGTGGATTTCGGCCTGGCCCGGATCCACGGAGCCCGCCGCCTCACCGAGACCGGTTCCATCTGCGGCACCACCGGCTACATCCCGCCCGAGTTGATCAACGGCGAGGAGGTGGATGCCCGCAGCGACCTGTTCTCCCTGGGCGTCGTGCTCTACGAGTTGCTGGCCGGCCGGCTGCCCTTCACGGCCACGTCGGAGGTCGCCTACGTCCACGCGGCGCTGTACGAGCGGCCGGAGCCGGTGAGCCGATTCCGGGAGGACGCGCCCGCGGAGTTGGAAGCGATCCTGGAGAAGGCGCTCGCCCGGGACCGGACAGCGCGCTACCAGAGCGCAGCCGAACTGGCCGCGGATCTGCGCGGCATCCGCCTTCGACCGGACGGGGCAACACCGGGCGCGCGACCGAGACCCTCGGTCGCCGTGCTGGCCTTCGAGGACATGAGTCCGGAGCACGACCAGGAGTACCTGTGTGACGGGATCACCGAGGAACTGATCCACGCGCTGACCCGGATCGAGGGTCTCCGGGTCATCGCGCGGACCTCCGCCTTCGTCTTCAAGGGCAGCCGCGCCGACGTCCGGGAGATCGGCCGCGCGCTGGGCGTCGGGGCGCTGCTCGCGGGCAGCGTGCGCAAGGCCGGGAACCGGGTGCGCATCGGCGCTCAGCTCATCGACGCACGGGACGGCAGCCATCTCTGGGCCGAGACCTTCGACCGGACCCTCGATGACGTCTTCGCCATCCAGGACGAGGTCTGTCTGGCGATCGCCGGGCGGCTGCGGGGGACACTGCTCGAGGAGGAGAAGGCCCGCCTGGTGAAGCGGTGGACCAGCGACCCACGCGCCTACACGCTCTACCTGAAGGGGCGGTTCTTCTTCAACCAGCGCGTCGAGCCGGCCCTGCGCAGGAGCCTGGAGTGCTACGCGCAGGCCATCGAGGCCGACCCGCGCTTCGCGCTCGCGCACGCGGGCCTGGCCGAGGCCTACGAAGCGCTCGGCACGATGCGCGCGCTGGCCCCCGAGGTCGCCTATCCCGAGGCCCGCAGGGCCGGGCTCAGAGCGGTCGAGTTGGACGATTCGCTGGCGGAGGCCCATGTGGGCCTTGCCACGGTCCGGATGTACTGCGACTGGGACTGGTCCGGAACCCGGCATGAGCTCGAGCGGGCGCTCGAGATCAATCCGGCCTGCTCCGGGGCGCACCACATGAGCGCACACTGGCACGAGATGATGGGTGAATTCGAGCAGGCGACGTCCGGGATGGACCGGGCGCTCGAGATCGAGCCGGTCGCACCGGGCCTCCGTTCATGCCTGGTGCAGATCCTCTTCAACGCCAGGCGCTACGACGAGGCCATCCGGGAGGCCGCGATGACCCTGGAGATGGCTCCGAACTTCGTTGGCGTGCTGGGCTGGATCGGCATGGCCCACCTGCAGCAGGGGCACGCCGAGGCCGGGCTCAAGGCCCTGCGCCAGGGACTCGAACAGCGCCCCGGCGATCCCCGGCTGGATGCGCTGCTCGGCTACGCCTGCGCCGTCGCGGGCGACTCCGCGCAGGCCCGGGCTGCGCTCGAGCGGCTCGCGGCCCGGTCCCGCGAGCGCTACGTGGACCCGTATTTCCTGGCGTGGACCCACACCGGCCTGCGGGACGCCGATGCCGCGTTCCTTGCGCTCCGCACCGCCTGCGACGAGCGCTCGCAGTGGGCCTGCCTGATGGGTGTGGACCCGCTGCTCGACGGCCTGCGCCCGGACGCAAGGTTCTCCGCGCTGCTGGAGCGCATCGGGCTCCACATCTGAGAGGAGCGATTGCGCCTGCGCATTCTCAGTCCAGGGGTGGGCGCATGCTTCAGACGTGCGTAGGATGCCGAGACTCGAGCGCGGACGGTCCCTACGGCTTCACCTCTGGCGGCAGGCGGGACACGAGCGCCTCTTGAACCTCGCGGGCCACGGCCAGCGCTGCTTCGGCTTCACCCTGAGGCGGCATCTCGAGATCGCCGGGATAGCGGAATCTCCACGCGTACTCGGTCAGGGGTGCGGCCGGCCTCAGGATCGATTCCAGCGTCACGTCCATTCGGACGCACGCCTGGCCGAGTTCCACGAGGTTGTGCGTCTTGCCGAACGGTACGTTGTGCCATGACAGGAAGCCCTTCATAGCCTTCTCGGCCGCCTGCTGGGCATGAAATGCAATGTCGGCAGAGAGGGGCGGCCGCGCAGTTCGCTCGAACTCAGCGGCGCGCAGGTCCTCACCGGACTTCTGGAACCAGGCGCGGGTCTCGGCGATTCTGGCCGGGTCAAGCGGCATGCAGGAGCCTCCCCTCACGGAGGACGGTTGCAGGAAGCGAGGCCGGCAGGTGGAGCCGACTCTCGAACTCGCTTCGCGCCCAGACCAGCACGTCGGCTGCGATCCCGGTTTCCCACAGGCACACATAGGCCAGCCGGCTGCGGCGGCGGTCTGGGGAAGCGGCGTCGGGCACGACCACGAGCAGGTCGAAGTCGCTGTCTGCCCTCGCTTCGCCACGCGCATGTGATCCAAAGAGGTAGATGCGATCAGGCTGATAGACCTCGACCAACTTGCTGACCACCGTGGTCAGGCGGGGGTCTTCCACAACTGACATCGTCGCATTCCTCCTCCGGCGGCGTCGGGAGTCCGCCGCACACCCATTCTGTCAAAAGCCCCCCGCCGCAACAACCACACCACCAAAGCAGGGCGAGCCGCGGCCTATCGGCCTCAGCCTGGAGCCGGTCCAGCACCGGCTACACGCTCGGGGGTCCGTCGGTGCGTTCCTCGCCCCCCAGTTCGGCCGGATACTCGGCTGGCAACTCGCGCAATTCCTCGACGAAGAGCGGCACATCGGCGCCGGGGTGTACGAGCGCCTCGGGGCCGGGCGACACGCTCAGGATCTCGTAGAGCGTGGTGCGCTGCGCGGGCGTGAAGCCGGCCTCGCGGATGAGCGTCTCGATCTCCGGCTGCGTCACCTTGCTCAGGTGCCCGGTGGCAAGGTGGACGTACTCCTCGAAAAGCGTGCCGCCGAAGTCGTCGGCGCCGAAGTGCAGAGCGATCTGCCCGGTCTTCTTGCCCTCGCCGAACCATGACGCCTGGATGTGGTCGAAATTGTCGAGGTAGAGCCGAGCCGCCGCCAGGATACGCAGGTAACGCGAGGCGCCGGCGACGTGTGGGACCCTAGCCTCCATCGGAGTGTTGCCGCGCTTGTAGGACCAGGGCACGAACGCGGTGAAGCCCTTCGTCTCGTCCTGCAGGTCGCGGATGTGGTCGAAGTGCTCGACGATCTCGGTGTCGGTCTCGACATGGCCGTACATCATGGTCGCAGTGGAGCGCATGCCCACCCGGTGCGCTTCACGGTGCACGTCGAGCCAGGTCTCCGGTCCGCCCTTCTTCACGGAGACGCGCTGCCGCACTCTCCTCGCGAGGATCTCGGCGCCGCCGCCGGGGAACGTCATCTGCCCCGCCTCGTGGAGCGCTTCGAGCACGCCGCGCACCGTGAACCCCGAGACCGCCGCCATCTGGTGGATCTCCGGCGCCGAGAAGAAGTGGGGCGTGATGTGCGGGAAGCGCCGCCGCGATTCGCGCACGATGGCCGGGTAGAACTCCCAGGGGATCGCCGGATTG
>Ga0315287_10004127_pt1 | contig 14112 bp, 12 predicted proteins | sample YL17G11_0_MG_FD_205037 | JGI IMG/M metagenome (GOLD analysis project Ga0315287, IMG submission 205037) | Sediment microbial communities from Yellowstone Lake, YNP, Wyoming, USA - YL17G11_0 | ecosystem: Environmental > Aquatic > Freshwater > Lake > Sediment | place: USA: Wyoming | collected... | reverse complement strand
GTGTGATCCCGACTATCTGCAGGCGATGGCGGAAGAGATCGCGTCGGGTGTCGGTCGCTTCCGCGACGAGGCGGCTCCGGTGGTCGCGGAGCTGCACCCGTGAGCGCAGCACCGGAAGCGGTACGCGGCTGGCTCGCCGCACTCGGCGAGCGCGGTCCAATTCCCGACGGGGGCGAGATCGACGTGCTGCGCACGGTACGCGGCTACCTGGCCGCGGTGCGCGAACATCTGGCGGAGGTTCATCGTTCCTCGCGCGCCGGATCGCGCGTGAACGGTCTCCACGCGGATCTGATGGATCGGCTCGTGCGGCGCCTCTACCGGCTGGCCGAAAGTGAGCACTTTGCCAGGGAGGGCGTCGTCACGTCGCGCGCCGCGTTGCTTGCGGTCGGTGGCTACGCACGGCGCGAAATGTCGATCCACTCGGACGTGGATCTGTTGCTGCTGCACGAAGGCGAGCTCACGCCGCACGTCACGCGACTCTCGGAGCGGGTCCAGCTCTGGCTCTGGGATGCGGGCCTCACGGTCGGTTGTGCGACGCGCACCGTCGACGACACGCTCGAGCTGGCGCGCGCCGACAACACCGTGTTCACCGGGATCCTCGATACGCGCTACCTCGCGGGCGATCCGGTCTTCTATCACGAATTCACCGATGCGATCAGGCGCGAGCTGCTCGCCGACGTCGAGTACTTTCTCGAGCGTCAGATCGAAAGCGCGGAGCAGCGACACCAGGCGTACGGGGAATCGCTCTATCTGCTGCAGCCGAACGTCAAGGAAGGGGCGGGCGGACTGCGCGACTACCACGCCGCGATCTGGGCGATGCGCGCCGTGCTGCCCTCCGCGCGCGGACTCGACGACCTGCTCCACTACGGCCTGCTGACGGAGTCCGAGATGGAGGACTACCGCGACGCGCTCGACTTCCTGTGGTGGGTGCGCAACGAGCTGCACCTGCTCGCGAAGCGGCGGCAGGACCAGATGAGTTTCGAGGTGCAGGAGCAGATCGCGGCAGCGCTCGGCTACCCCGACGGCGGTCCGGAAGCCCCGCTGCCGGTGGAGCTGTTCATGGGCGACTACTACCGCCACGCGCGCGCGATCCGCAGCTACTCCGAGCTGGCGATCGAGCAGTGTCGAGGGCGGGTGCGCCGTGCGCCGGGACCTCCGCCCCGGGTGATCGAGGCTGAGGACGGCTTCCGCGTGGTCGGCGAGCACCTGGAGATTCCCCACGCCGCGCATCTACACGAGCGACCGTTGCGGCTGCTCACCGCGTTCGCGGTCGCGCAGCAGAACGACGTCGCGCTGTCGCGCACCGCCGAGCGCATCATACGCGAGAACCTCCACCTGATCGACGACGCCTATCGCCGCGACCCGGAGACGATGGCCGCATTCATGCGGATCCTCGACAGCGAGAAGCGCGTGATGCGCACGCTGATGACGATGAACGAGATCGGCCTGCTCGCGCGCTATCTGCCCGAGTGGGAACACATCGTCTGCCGTTGGCAGCACGTGATCTATCACACCTACACCGTCGACGTGCACTCGATCTTCCTGGTCGAGGAGTTGCGGCGTTTGTGGGCGGGCAAGTACGAGCGCGCGCTGCCGGACCTGACGGCGCTGATGAACGACGTCGAGGATCGTCCGGTGCTGTTTCTCGGCTGCCTGCTGCACGACATCGGCAAGGGCTTCGGAGTTGGCGATCACTCGGCCAAGGGCACCGAGCGCGCGCGGGTCTGTCTCGGCCGGCTCGGGCTCGACGCAGAACGCGTCGCACGCATCCTGTTTCTCGTCCAGCATCACCTGACGATGTCGCACATCGGCCAGCGCCGGGATCTCGCCGATCCGAAGATGATCTTCGAGTTCGCGAAGCTGGTCGGCGACCGCACCAACCTGCGCAACCTCTATCTGCTCACCTTCGCCGACATGCGCGCGTCGTCGAAAATCGGCTGGAACGAGTGGCGCTGGGCGCTGCTTCGCGAGCTCTTCGAGCGCGCGGCGGAGGTCCTCGAGACCGGCGGGCCCGATGAAGGCGTCGCCATCGCGACGATCGAGTCGCGCGTCGCAACCCGCCGCGAAGCGGCCCGCGACGAGCTGCGCGCACTCGGCGTCGCGGAGGCCAAGATCGACGGTTTCTTCGACGAGATGCCGCGTCGCTACTTCGTCTCGCACGGACCGCGGCAGATCGCCCGGCACGCGCGCACCTTCCTCGGCTTCACCGAGGCGAAGGGCGTCGTCACGGCGGTGCGTGAAATGCGCGGCGGCTTCTCGGAAGTGATCGTCGTCACGCGCGACGTGCACGGTCTCTACTGGAGGGTCGCCGGGACGCTCACTGCGAAGGGGATCAACATCTTCGCGTCGAACGTCTACACCACGCGTTCGGGCCTCGCGCTCGAGATCTACCGCGTGGCGACGCCGGCGGGCGTTGGGGAAGACCGAGACCGGACCTGGGCTGGCTTCGAGCAGAGTCTGCGCAAGGTGCTCGCGGGCGAAGTGCGCGTCGAGGAACTGGTGAAGCGTCGCCGGCGCCCGGTCGGATCGACCGGGACGCCGTCGCGGACGCCGCCCAGCGTCACGATCGAGAACGATGAGTCGGACTTCTATACGATCGTCGACGTCTCGGCGAACGATCGGCGCGGCCTGCTCTACGACTTGACGCGTACGCTCGCCGAGCACGATCTGGAGATCTACATCTCGAAGGCGACGACGGTGCTCGACCAGGTCGCCGACACCTTCTACGTGAAGGACGCGCGGGACGGGGGATTCCAGAAGCTCGCCGATCCGGAGCGGACCGCGGCCTTGCAGCGCGCGCTGTTGGAAGCCGCACAGCTCGACGAGGCTGCCGATGGCTGACGGCGAGCGGCGGCGAAGGGGCAGCATCGAGGTCGCTGCGGCGATCGATGGGTTCCTGACGCATCTGGCGGTCGAGCGGGGACTCGCGCGCAACACGCTCCAAGCGTATCGCCGCGATCTCGAACGCCTCGCCGCGCATCTTGCGGTGGAAGAGGTGCGCACGCCCGACGCGATCCGTCCCGAACACTGGCGGCGTTTCGCGCTGGCGCTCGAGGCCGAGGGCCTGGCGCCCGCCTCGCGCACCCGGATGCTGGTGACGGCGCGCCGCTTCGGCGCGCGACTGCTCGCGGCAGGCGTGCTTGCGCGCGATCCGTCCGAGGGTCTCGCAACGCCCGGCCGCGGCCGTAGGCTTCCGCGCGTGCTGCGGCTGGACGAGACCGAGGCACTTCTGCTCGCGGCGGCGGCTGGCGAGGGTCCGATCGCGACGCGCGACTGCGCGATGCTCGAGGTGCTCTACGGCGCGGGCCTGCGCGCTTCCGAAGTGGTCGCGCTGCCGCTCGGTGGGCTCGACCGGCGAGCCGGGCTGCTGCGCGTGCATGGCAAGGGCAGTCGCGAGCGCATCGTGCCGCTCGGCGAGCCCGCCTTGCGTGCGATCGAGATCTGGCTCCGCGACGGGCGACCGCTCTGGGCGCGGCGCGCGCGCCAGGGCAGCGATGCGGTCTTCCTGACGGCGCGCGGCGCGTCGATGACGCGGCAGAACTTCTTCGTACGGCTGCGGCAGCTCGCGCGCCGCGCCGGCATCGCGATCGATCGCGTTTCGCCCCACGTGCTGAGACACTCGTTTGCGACGGACCTGCTCGAGGGCGGCGCGGATCTTCGCGCGGTGCAGGCGATGCTCGGTCACGCGGACCTCGCGACCACACAGATCTACACCCACGTGAGTCGAGAGGGGCTGCGTGCGACGGTCGAGGCACACCATCCGCGCGGCTCCGGGACGCGCACCCCGTGAAGGGACCGGTGCTCGATGCCGTGCGGCGCGGGCTCGCGCCTGGCGTCGTCGCGCTCTTCGACGCGGTGCTCGCCGAAGCGGAGCGTCTCGACGTCGCTCTGTATCTGGTCGGTGGACCGGTGCGTGATCTGCTGTTGGGCCGTGGCCTGCGAGACCTCGACCTGATCGTCGAACCGCGCGAGGACACGCCGTTGGCCGCCGAGGGGCTGGCGCGCGCGGCCGCACCGGAAGGAGCGCAGGTGGTGAGTCACGATCGCTTCGGCACGGTGCGGATCGAGGCGGCCGACGGCGCGCTCGACGTCGCGACCGTGCGGCGCGAGCGCTACGCGCGTCCGGGCGCGCTACCGGCCGTCGAGCTGGGTACGCTCGATGACGACCTGCGTCGCCGCGACTTCACCGTGAACGCGCTCGCCGTGCCGATCAGCACGGCGGCGCGCCGGGGCCACCCGGCTTTGATCGATCCCGAGAGCGGACGCGCAGACGTGAGCAGCGGCGTGCTGCGGATCTTCCACGCCGCGAGCTTCCACGACGACCCGACGCGCGCGATCCGCGCCGCGCGCCTCGGCGAACGGCTCGGGTTCCGGCTCTCGCGCGGTTCGCGAACGGCGCTCCGCGACGCGGTGGGTGCGGGCGCGTTCAGCGCGGTCTCGGGCGATCGCTGGCGGCGCGAGTTCGAGAAGCTGTTCGAGGACGTGCGAAATGGGCTCGATCCTGCGGCGGCGTTGCGATTGCTCGCCGAGTGGCACGTGCTCGGAGCGCTCGAGCCGGGTCTCGCATTGCCGAGCGCTGCGATTCCGGCGTTGCGGCGACTCGGGCGCAGTCTCGCGACGCCGCCGTTTCCGGCGGCGCGCCTGCGACCCTGGGCAGCCGGCCTTGCGGTGTGGCTCGCCGAAGTCGACGCGACGTCACGGCGGCGCACGCTGCGGCGACTCGCGGTGCGCGGCGAATCGGCCCAGCGCATCGTCGAGTTCCCGCGTCTGCGCGATCGCTGCCTGCGCACACTGGCCATCGCACGGGGGCGCGGCGCGGTCGATGCGTTACTCGGCGGAATCGACGACGAGCGATTGCTCGGACTCTTCGTCTATGCGCCGCCGGCCGGCCGGCGCAGGCTGTTGCGCTGGGCCCTCGAGGATCGCATGCGAAGGCCGCCCGTCAGCGGCGTGGATCTTGTCGCGGCGGGACTCACCGGGCCGGTCGTCGGCGCGGCGCTCGCGCGAATCCGCCTCGCGTGGCTCGACGGCACCGTGCACACGCGCGACGAGGCGATCGCGCTCGCGCGCGAGATCGGCGCGCGACTCGGCCGTCGTAATGCGAAGCGACCGCGCAAGGCGGCGAAGCGCGCGACGAAGCGGCCCGCAACGGCGAAATCGCAAGAAGCGTCGTTGCCGGCACCCGAGCCTTCGTCCATACTGCCGACCGCCTCCCCACCGACACGGGCCCTCCACCCGGAGCGGCAATGACGAATCCCTCCGCCACGTCTCCGCTGTCCGGAGTCGTTGCGTCACTCTTCGAACCGATCACGGACGCAGGCTCCGCCTGCGCGATCCGGCTGCCCGCATTCGAGGGGCCGCTCGATCTGCTGCTGCACCTGATCCGCCAGAACGAGTTGGAGATCACCGACCTGCCGATCTCGCAGGTCGCGAATCAGTACCTCGAGTATCTCGACGTGCTCCGCGAGCTGAACCTCGACCTCGCGGCCGAGTATCTGGTGATGGCCGCGACGCTGGCATGGATCAAGTCGCGGATGTTGCTGCCGCCGGACGGAGAGACGGAAGAAGAGGGCGGCGACCCGCGCGCGGAGCTGGTCGCGCGTCTGCTCGAGTACCAGCGCTACCGCGAAGCGGCCGACGCGCTCGGCGCGCGCCCGCTGCTGGGCCGCGAAGTATTCGCGGCCGCGGGTGCGGCGATCGCAGCGCCGCCCGAAGGCGAGCGCGAGATCGAAGTGGGATTGCTGCAGCTCGTCGAGGCGCTGCGGCGCGTGCTGCAAGAGACGAAGGCGAACGATTCGATCCACGAAGTGGTGGGCGAGCCGATCACCGTGCGCGAGCGCATGGTGCTGGTGATCGACGCGCTCGAGCGTGCCGAAGTGGTCGAGCTCGAAGAGCTGCTGCGTGGCCCCGACGGCGGCCCGCCGACGCGGCCGATCATCGTCGCGACGTTCCTGGCGATCCTCGAACTCGCGAAGATCGCGACGCTGCGGATCTTCCAGAGTCTTGGCGACGCGGGCGCGCCCGAAGGTCCGATCCGGCTGCGTCGAGCGGGCGATCCGAGCGCGGCGGGCGCCGAAGTTTCGTGAGCAGGGAAGGGGAAGCATGGAGCCGCAGGAACGACGCAGGATTCTGGAAGCGCTGTTGCTCTCGTCGTCCGAACCGGTGACGCCGGCACGCCTCGGTCGCATCGTGCCCGAGAGTTCGGCGCGCGAAGTGCGTGAAGACCTCGAAGCGCTGAACGAGTCCTACGCGAGCGAGGGTCGAGGCTTCCGCATCGAGGAAATCAGCGGGGGCTATCAATTGCGTACGCTGCCCGACCTCGCAGCGTTCGTGCAGCAGCTCGAGCCGGTTCCGCCGCTGCGGATGTCGCGGGCAGGCCTCGAGACGCTCGCGATCATCGCCTACAAGCAGCCGGTCACGCGTGCCGAGATCGAGCATGTGCGCGGCGTCGATGCCGGACCGCTGCTGCGCGGTCTACTCGAGCGCCGCCTCGTGCGAATCGCGGGGCATCGCGAAGTGCCGGGGCGTCCGATCCTCTACGCCACCACGCCGCGATTCCTCGAAGTGTTCGGTCTTGCCGGGTTGTCCGACCTGCCGACGCTGCGCGAGATCGAAGAGCTGCTGCGCGATCGCCTGCCCGAGAGCGACGACACCGCGGAAATGACCGACGCGGCGGACGCCGACGACGCCTCCGCAGTCCCGCGGGACGCGGACGCGCCGCCGCAGACCCACTGAGTCGCGAGCGCCTCCAGAAAGTGCTGGCCGCGGCCGGTGTCGGGTCGCGGCGCGCCGCCGAGGCGTGGATCCGCGCGGGTCGCGTGACGGTAGACGGCGTCGTGGCGGAAATCGGCGACTCGGTCGATCCGGCGACTTCGCGAATCGTGGTGGATGGCAAGTCCCTGCGCCTCGAGCGCGCCGTCTATTGGATCGCCCATAAGCCGCGCGGCGTGCTCACGACGACGAGCGATCCCGAGGGTCGGCGCACGGTGTTGCAGCTGCTGCCCGCCGGTGGGCCGCGCGTGTTTCCGGTCGGGCGCCTCGATCTCGAGACGGAAGGGCTCGTGCTGCTGACCAACGACGGCGAGGTGACACACGCGTTGTTGCACCCGTCGCTCGAAAGCGAGCGTGAGTATCGCGTGACGGTACGCGGCCGCGTCAGCGACGAGACCCTTGCCCGGATCGCGCAGGGCGTCGAACTCGAAGACGGCATGACCGCGCCGGCGCACTACGCGAAGGTCGGCTTCGAACGTGGCGCCGACGAGACGTCGTTCACGCTGGTGATGCACGAAGGCCGCAAGCGCCAGATCCGGCGCATGATGGCGCTCCTCGGTCATCCGGTGGTGCGACTGGTGCGCATCCGCATGGGGCCGCTGCTGCTCGGTCGTCTCGGTTCTGGCAAGGTCAGGGTGCTACGGGCCGAGGAGATCGCACAGCTGAAGGCGCATGCGCGCGCCTGTCTGCGGGGCGAGCCGGACAAATCGCAGCGGCAAGCAACCGGAAGCCGCCCGGCGCAAGCACCCGCAGCCGGTCGCGAACGCGAAATCAAAGCTCGCAGATCGTCTCGGGTTCGCGATCGAAATGCTTGAATTTGCAATGCTTTCTGGATTATTATGGGCCTCTCTGAAAGAGGTCTCGGGCGAATGCTGTTGCTGCTCCGCCGCCCCCCGTCTCGCCGCGACGCTTCGCCGTCGCAGCGACTCGGCACCCTGCTCGTCACAGTCGGGCTGAGTCTCGCGACTGCGGCAGACGCCGGTTCGATCACCGGTGTTTGCCCCGACGGCAGCATCTTCATCGTGCGCAATCCGGCGAGCATCCCGTGTCGCGATGCGCGTCGCATCGAACCGCATCAGGTGCCGCCGATGCGACCCGAGAATCTGCCGCGCTCGTATCTGTGGGACGTCTACCACGAGAAGCAGAACGAAAACAATCCCTACAACCTGGTCGACCGCGCGGCCAAGGTGCGAAGCTCGCTGGCGAAGGGCGGCTCCGCGCCGCCGGACGAGGGGCTCGCGCCGAGCGACGGGCCCGAAGCCGCTCACGGCGCAGCACCGCCGCAGGTCGCGTCGGCGCCGCCGAGCCGGCCCGCGACGCCTGCACCTGCGAAGCCCGAATTGGGGCTCACCGACGGCGAGCTGCGCGATCTGTTCTATCTCGTCGAAGTGTCGCAGCAGTCGGCGCCCGCGACCTTCGCAACCGAAGCGGGCGGCCAGGAAGCGCTGCGCGTCTCGTTTGCGCACTCGCAGGCCTTCGAGGCGCGCGTCCGCTCCGCGACGTCGGTCGATGGGCGGGTCGTCCTCTTCACCGTGCAGCCGAATCAGCACGACACGTTCCGGCCGAACTTCACCTTCGTGCAGGGGCAGACGTCGTTCCACCCCCAATCGAGCGATGCGCGCCAACTCGGCGTGCTGGTCGGCCGTCTCGGGGAGCTGAACAAGGACGACCTGGTGCTCGGCTATGCCGTGCTGCCTGGCACCATCGACATCGCCCGTCCCGTCGATCTCTATTGGGATGACCGCCGCCTCGCGGTGACGTTCCAGCGCTGATCGCTGGCCTCATGGATGTCGCCGCTCGGCTCTGCCTCGCTACGCGGGAAGCAACTGATGATTCTCGCCGCTCGGCTTTGCCTCGCTACGCGGGAAACGGGGTGAAGTGGGGCAGCGGGGGTCTCGGGGGTCAGCGCGGGCGGGTGCCGTACAGCTGCGTGTAGTACCAGGTCCCGTCGGCGGAGAGCGCGATGCCCACCCCGGTCGTATTGAAGACGGGCGCGAGCACATTGTCGCGATGTACGGGGGAAGCCATCCACGCACTGACGATCTCGCGATTCGGGTCGCGGCGCGTGGTGGTGCCGATGTTTTCGCCCGCGAGCGTGTAGCCGACCACGCCCGCCTGCTTCATGCGACCGGGCGGCGTCAAGCCCTCGGGTGTTTCGTGCGCGAGGTAGTGGCGCGTCGCCATGTCCTCGCTGTGGGCGCGCGCGACCGCATCGAGCGACGCATCGCGCTGTAGCCGCACGAGGCCCTGTTCGGCGCGCAATTCGTTGATCGCGGTGTGCAGCGCCGACTCGAGCGTTGCCGTTTCGGCCGGGCCCTGCGCCGCCTTCGCGGCGCTCCCGAGCGGCTGCACCAGCAGCACCGAGAGCCACATGCCGACCAGGAAACTCCCGGCCTGTCCGATTGTGCGCGGCATCAGGGCGTCGCACCCGCCTCGGACGCGTCCAGGATCTCGCGCTTCACGAGCCGTCCATCCGAGTAGTAGGACTTCACGTCGATCTGACCGTCGCCGTCCTTGTCCTCTTCGAGTTCGGTCTGCTTTCCCTGTGCGTCGAAGCGCGTGGTGCGATCGGGCTGGCCATCCCCGTCGAGGTCTTCGGTGCGGCGGGCGATCTTGCCGTGTTCGAAGAGCTCGGCGCGATCGCGTGTGCCGTCGCCGTCCAGATCCTGCGCCTGGCGGGTGATCTGGCCGCTCTCGTCGTAGAAGGTCCACGCATCGACCTGGCCGTCGTGATTGGTATCCGCGCGACGCTGCGAGATCTTCCCGTTCTCGTTGAGCACCCACGAGTCCGGAGCGCCGTCGCCGTCGGTGTCCTGTTCGACGCGGACGACGTCTTTGCCGTCGGTGTCGTAGTACTCCGTGCGATCGGGACGACCGTCACCGTCGTCATCGTATGCAGCGCGCGTCTTCTTGCCGTTGCTCTCGAAGACCCATTGGTCCGGCTGACCGTCGCCGTCGCGGTCCTTCGCTCCATTCGCGGCGACGGCGCTCGCGACCGGCGCGGAAGCGGACGCCGTCGCAGGCGTCGGGGCGCTGCGCGCGCCGTGGCTGCGCAGCGCCGCGAGTTCATCGGCGATCGAGAGCGTGCCGCCACCGGCGGTCTGCGTCGTTGCCATCTGCGGTGGCGCCGTGCCCTGGCTGGCTGGGGTGCCGCCCTGGCGTTGCGCGAGCTCGCGCTCCATCGAATCGACCTCGTTCTGCTCGTAGGCCTGCTGCGCCTGCTCGCGCGTGCCGGGCCGCTGGATCGGTTCGCCACCCGACTCGATGATCGCCTCGGCGCGCTTGGAAAGCGTCTCGCGTTCCGTGTCTCCGCCTTTCGCCTCGGAGACCACCTGCGCGACCTTCTCGAAGGGCCACGCGATGATCGCGAACGGAAGCATCAGCGGACTCCCGCTCAGCGAGTTGCGCGGTTTCTCGATCTCGCGCGTGTCCACGGTGATGGCGCCACCGAGCGATTGGAACTCGCCCTGGCTGCTGTACGCGGACGGCGGCGTTCCCGGCGGCGGCGCACCGCCGGCCTGGCCCGGATAGCCCTGCTGTCCTCGCGATCCGGACGTGGAGGATCGCTGGCCGGGCATCGGCGGGGCGTTTTGCCCGGGCGAGATGATGGTGGCGCGCGCTCCGGTGTTGAATACCGGTGCGTACGGAAGACCCCGCTGCACCGGCGTACAGCCGAGCAGAAGGCCCGTCCCGATCGCCGCGAACCAGACTGTGCTTTGCATCGACATTTCCACACCTCGGCGCATGAGTCCTGGGCTTCGGATTGCAAGATTCGTGCGGCGAACGGGCCGACCCGTCATTCTCGCTAGCGCGGGCGCTCGTGGCGGCCCTCTCTGCACGTGGATTGCACGCGCAGCAATGGGCGGGTTGGAGAAGCGCTTTTCCCATTCGCGCTCCCAGGCGACCGCTACCTGCGGGTGCGTTGCAGGCTACGTTGCCGTTCGCGATGTGCGGACGTTTCTTCCTCTCGAAGTCCGGCGCGGAGATCGCGCGCCATTTCGACCTCACCGACGAGCCGGTGCTCGCGCCGCGTTTCAATATCGCGCCGAGCCAGAGGATCCCCGTCGTGCGCGCAAGTGTTCGCCCCGGCGACCCGCGCGTCCTCGAGTTGCGCACGTGGGGTTTCGTGCCGCGCTTTGCGAAGGATCTGCGCGCCGGAAGGCGCCCGATCAACGCGCGCGCCGAGACCGTCGCGACGAGTCCGCTGTTCCGGGGCGCGTTCGCCCGCCGGCGCGGACTGGTGCCCGCGAGCGGCTTCTACGAATGGCAGCACCGCGGCCGCAGCGCGCGTCCCTTCGCGCTGCAGGTGCGCGGCGGAGAACTCTTCGCCATGGCCGCGCTCTTCGAGCGCTGCGAAGCGGAAGAGGGCGTACTCGATTCCTGTGCGATCGTGACGACCGAAGCGAACGAGCGGGTGGCGGTCGTCCACGACCGGATGCCCGCGATCCTTGCGCCCGCAGCGTACGCGCTCTGGCTCGATCCATCGGTGTCCGAGCCGGAACGTCTGTTGCCGTTGCTGCGCCCGTGCCCCGCCGACTGGATCGATGCCCACCCGGTCGAGCGCCGTGTGAACGACGTGCGTTGCGACGATCCGCAACTGATCGAACCCGAGCGCGACTTGTTCGCGCTCGGGCACGGAGAAGCAACATGAAGCGCGTCGCGGTGGGACTGGCCGTCATCGTTGCGGTGGTGGCGTTGCTCTATGCGGCGACGCTCGCGGGCGCGCAGACCGAGTGCGAGGTCTGCATGCGCTACGAAGGACGCGAAGGCTGCCGCAGCGCGACCGGAAGCAGTCGCGAGGCCGCGGAGCAGGCGGCGATCATGACGGCGTGTGCGCTGGTCGCGAACGGTGTCACCGCGACGATCGCGTGCCAGGGCCTCGAGCCCACGAAGCTCGCGTGTCGAGCGCGCTAGGAGCCTGACCCCAGACTGTGCCGTGCGTCTGCGCGCCCAGACGCGCGGAGCCAGTCTTGGGGCAGTCTCCCCGCACCCTGCTCGATCAGGCGTCGCTCGACAGCGCTTCCAACTCGCGTCGCCCCGTCTCGGGCAGCAGCAGTACGCAGAACGCCGCGATCGCCACCACCAGCGCGAGACCGCTGATCACGCGCGGGAGGTCCACGTCATCGCCCATGCCGCCGCTGACCAGGGCGAGGCCCCCGATCCAACCGAAGGTGCGCACCAACGTGAGCAGGCCGGACGCCGCGCCGCGCTGCGAAGTCGGGAACAACTCGGCGGAGAACGCGCTGATCACGACGTCGGCCGCACTGCTGGTGAACACGATCAGCGCGAACGACACCGGCAGGAGCCACGCGGGTCCCTGGTAGAACGCGATCGCCGCGACCGGGTAGAGCACCAGCGCGACGAAACCAACCACGCGGCGTCCGAAGCGATCGCCGAGGTTGCCGGCGACCACGTTGCCGACGACGCCGACACCGCCTGCCGTGAGCAGCAGCACCGAATACTGCCACGGCTCCCAGCCGTGCACCGTCTGCAGGAAGTACGAGGAGAACGCGAAGACCGAGATCGCGCCGAGCGCCAGCAGCATCCCTGCGGCGCCGACGCCGAGCGCGCGCCCGGGATGCGCGCGCAGCAGTGCGACGAGCGGTTGCGCCCAGCCGAGCAGGCCGCCGGCGGCCGATGCTTCCCCTTCGAGCGCGTGGCGATCGGCGAAGCGCGCCGTCTCGCGCAGCGAGCGGCGAAAGCGCGGCAGCGCCAGCAGCGGCACCGCACCGATCGCATAGAGCGCTCGCCAACCGAACGGCAGCACGTCGACGAACGCGAAGAGCAGCGCGCCGAGCCCGTGCCCGAACGCGGCGAGCGCCCCGAGGATACCGAGGCCCCAGCCGCGATGCTCTGCCGGGAGTTCCTCGGCCAGCATCACCACGCCGACGCCAGCGGCGGTCAGCATGAACGCACGCGTCGCCATCTGGAGCAGCACGAAGACGAGCGGCGTCGGGGCCAGCGCGGTCGCGAGTGTTCCCACGCTCATGCCGACCAGCGAGAACAGGAACATCGGCCGCCGCCCGATGCGATCGGCGAACGGCAACAGCGCGAACGCGAAGAAGCCGCCCACGCGCACGCCGGCGAGGTAGTTTCCCATCTGTCTCTCGTCGATGCCCAGATCCTCGCTGATGTGCTTCAACGCCGAGGTCAGCAACGAGAGGTCGTAGGCTTCGAAGAAGGATCCGAGTACGACGAGGCCGAGCATGCTCAGCTGGGCGGGCGGCAATGCCGGCGCGCGGCCGAGCCAGATCGGGATCCACCAGGGGTTGCTACGCCGTAGCGCGTCGCCCGACGGGTCGGGTGTCGCACCGGAATGGGACGGGGGAGGGGTTTGCACGCGCGGCGGAGGCTAGCGGCCGCCGATCGCGATGCGAATGCGTGCCTCGACACCGCGCAGGCGCGCCGAATGTCGTTGGAGAGACGGACGCCGCCCGGTAGGCTTCGAAGCCCGGAGTCGTGCCAGTGCTCCGTGAAAGGAACCCGCGGGTGCACAGCGACGACGAGATGCAGTGGGCCTCTGCGATCACCGAAGAACCCGACGCGGAGCGCGCGGCGGACGCCGTCGTGGCGTCGGTGCGAGGCCAGCTCCACGAACGGGCTCCCGACCTCGCGTTCCTGTTCTGCGCCGATGCGTACGCGCCCGGCTACGACCGCCTCGCCGCACGCGTTCGCGAGAGTCTGCCGGGCGCGCTGCTGATCGGTTGCAGCGCGCGCAGCGTGATCGGTGCCGGCCGCGAGATCGAGGGGCGTGCGGCGCTGTCGCTCATCGTCGCGTACCTCCCGGGCGTGGCGTTGCGGCCGATGCGGCTCGTCGGCGAGGGCTTTCCGCGCGGCACCGCTTCGTGGCGCGAGCACTTCGAGATCGGCGCGTCTCCGGATCCGCATTTCGTGTTGCTTGCCGATCCGTTCAGCAGCGACGCCGAGTCGCTGGTGCGCCAGCTCGACGCGGACTTTCCGGACAGCACGGTGGTCGGCGGTCTCGCCAGCGGGGCGGAACACGCCGGTGAGAACGCGCTGTTTCTCGGCGACCGCATCCACTGCGATGGACTGGTCGGCGTCGCGCTACAAGGCAACGTGCGGGTCGACAGCGTCATCGCTCAGGGGTGTCGCCCGATCGGTCAGCCGATGTTTGCGACCCGGGTCCGCGATCATCACGTGCTGGTCGAAGTCGATGGGCGGGCGCCGATGGACGTGATCCGCGATCTCTTCGAGCACGCCGACGCGCGCGACCGTGGGCTGTTGCAGTCCGCGCTGTCGATCGGCATCGAGATGCGCCCGGATCTCTCCGAGTACCGGCGCGGCGACTTCCTGATCCGCAATGTCGTCGGGGCCGACCCG
>Ga0315287_10004126_pt1 | contig 14113 bp, 11 predicted proteins | sample YL17G11_0_MG_FD_205037 | JGI IMG/M metagenome (GOLD analysis project Ga0315287, IMG submission 205037) | Sediment microbial communities from Yellowstone Lake, YNP, Wyoming, USA - YL17G11_0 | ecosystem: Environmental > Aquatic > Freshwater > Lake > Sediment | place: USA: Wyoming | collected... | reverse complement strand
GGCCGTAGATGGCGGCTATGCTGGGATGGTTGAGCGAGGCCAGCACCTTGGCCTCGCGCTCGAAGCGCGCCATGCGCTCGGGATCGGCCACGAACGCGGAAGGAAGCACCTTGATGGCGACGTCCCTTCCGAGCGTCGTGTCGGCGGCGCGCCACACCTCACCCATCCCGCCTTCGCCGATCTTTCCGGCGAGGCGGTAGTGGAGCAGCATGGATCCGGGGCTCGGCGACATCTCTTCTCCACCTCGCGAATCCGGGGGATTCTACGGCGAAGTCACGGCCACTCCCGTTAGAATCACGGCCGCACGTTGTTTTGCAGGAGTTTCAGCTTGGCCCTATCCGCAGGAAACCGCCTCGGCCCCTACGAGATCGTCGCCCCCTTGGGCGCCGGCGGCATGGGAGAGGTCTACCGGGCCAAGGACACCACGCTCGGCCGCGAGGTTGCGATCAAGATCCTCCCGGCGGCCTTCGCGTCGGACCCGGAGCGACTCTCGCGCTTCGAGCGGGAAGCGAAGCTCCTCGCTTCCTTGAATCATCCCAACATCGCCACGGTTCACGGTTTCCACGACGAGGGCGGCGTGCGTTTCCTCGCGATGGAGCTCGTGCCCGGCGAGGATCTCGCCGAGCATTTGAAAAAAGGCGCGTTGCCGCCGGCCGAGGCGGCCGACATCGCGCGCCAGATCGCCGAGGCGCTCGAGGCCGCGCACGAGCAGGGCGTGGTGCACCGCGACCTCAAGCCCGCGAACGTGAAGCTGACGCCCGAGGGCCGCGTGAAGGTCCTGGACTTCGGACTGGCCAAGGCCGCCGACGCCGGGCCCTCCGCCGTGTCGCACGAAGCGGGGATGTCGCCGACGATCACTTCGCTCGGCACCGTGGCCGGCGTGATCATCGGCACCGCGGCGTACATGAGCCCCGAGCAGGCGCGAGGCAAGCCCGTGGACAAACGGGCCGACGTCTGGGCGTTTGGATGCGTCCTGTTCGAGATGCTCTCCAGCGCCCGGCCGTTCGACGGAGAAACCGTCAGCGACACCCTCGCCGCGGTGTTGGCGAAGGACCCCGACTGGAGCGCGCTCTCGACGGGAGTGCCCCGGCCGCTGCGCGAATTGATCGGCCGCTGCCTCGAGAAAGATCCGAGGCGCCGCCTGCGGGACATCGGCGACGCGCGCATCGAGCTCGAAAACGCGCTCGCGAGCCGCACGACGTCGGGGCATCTGAAGGCACCGGTCGAGGCCGCACCGTCCTTGGCTTCCGCGGCGCCGGCTCGGCGCGCTCCGGTTGCGGCACTCATGACCGCGCTCGCCGTGCTGGCGACGGCGGTCGCCGCGTGGGCGCTGTTGCGTCCCGCTCCGGCCACGGCGCCTGCGCGGCTCATGCGCCTGCGCGTCGAACGCCCGCCGGGTGAGAGCAACACCGGCCCTGGATCGTTCGCCTTGGCGCCCGACGGGAGCGCCGTCGTCTTCGTCGTCTCGGGAGGGACCGACGTCACGCACCTGTGGCTTCGCGAGCTCGGCGACGTCACCGGCCACGATCTCTCCGGCACCGAGAACGCGTCGTTTCCCTTCTGGTCGCCCGACTCGCGCCACATCGCGTTCTTCGCCGAGGAGAAGATGAAGAGGATCCCGCGCTCGGGAGGCGCCGTGCAGACGATCTGCGAAGCGCCGAACGGGAGAGGCGGCGCCTGGAGCCCGTCCGGCGAAATCGTCTTTGCGCCGATGCCGTTCGGCGCACTCTCCAAGGTCGTGGCCAACGGCGGCGCGCCAGATCCGTTGACGAAGCTCGACACCGCGAAGGGCCAGACCTCGCACCGGTTTCCGTCGTTTCTTCCGGACGGCCGGACGTTCGTCTACGCGGTCCAACCCGCGCTGCAACCGAATCTCGTGCAGAACGAATTCGCCTCGCTCGACGATCCGACCGGACATGCCCTGCTTGTTTCGCGCAACGCGGCGCGATACGCGCCGCCGGGCTACATGCTCTTCCCGCGGGATCAGGCTCTCGTCGCCCAGAAGATCGACCTCGCGGGAAAGACGATGACGGGCGACATCGTCCAGCTTGCCGAACGTGCCGCGGTCGTCGAACGTGTCGTCTCGACACCGGCGATCTCGACGGCGAAGGACGGGACCATCGTCTACGACGAACCGGACAGGAGGGCGACCGACGGGATCTGGTTCTCGCGCGACGGGCGGCCGATCGAGCGAGCGTTCCGGCATGCGGGGCGCGTCTTCGCCTCCGACATCACCCCGCGTGGGGACCGGGTGCTCCTGACATCCCTCGGCGAAGCGGGCTCGACGGGGAGCATCGTGAATCTTCAGGACGGCACGGAGTCGCGCGTGATCCGGGAGGATCGGGTGCCGCGATTCATGATCTGGTCGCAAGGCGACAGCCGGATCATCGCGAATGTTTACGTCGGCGGGAAAAACCCCTCGGTCGTTTCCATCGACCCTGTCGGGGGGAACGCAACCGACGTGCTCGCGCTGCAGAACCGCTGGATCACGACGACCGCCGTCGGGCCCGACGGCACCATCGTGTTCGACGACCCGTTCAGCGGCCACGGCTCGGACATCATCTTTCTGCCACGCGGTGGCTCCGAGACGAAACCCTACATGACGAACCCCGCGAACGAGCAGGGGGGCGTTCTGTCGCCCGACGGCAAGCTCATCGCGTACACCAGCGACACGTCGGGACGCTACGAGGTTTACCTCGACGCTTTCCCCGAGCATCGCGAGGCCCGGCGCGTCTCCTCCGATGGCGCGACCTTGTCCTCGGTGCGTTGGCGCGGCGACGGCCGCGAGCTGTACTTCACCTCAGCCGACGGCCGCACGCTCATGGCCTGCGACGTGACGCTTCCGCCGTCGCCGGGGCTCGGGAAGCCGCACAAGCTCTTCGACCCGCCTCCCGAGACGATCGCCGCGCTGCCCGTGCCGCAGGGGGACAAGTTCCTGATCCTCGTCCCCGTGGGCGAGCCGCGGAATTCCCTGACGCTCGTCCAGAACTGGAGCGCACAGCTGCGCAACGCGGACTGACGCGGCCCCTCAGCGACCGGACATCCTCTGCAAGTGTTCCGGGTACCGAGCTCCGTGCACGGTGACCTGTGAAGCGAGGTCGTCGATCTCGCGCAGATCGTCGGACGTCAACTCGACGGACGCCGCTCCGAGGTTCTCTTCGAGCCGGTGCCGCTTCGTCGTGCCGGGGATGGGAACGATCCACGGCTTCTGGGCGAGTAGCCAGGCGAGCGCGATCTGGGCGGGGGTCGCCTCCTTTTCCTTTGCGATCGTGCTCACTCGATCGACGAAAGCCCGATTGGCCTTCCGGTTTTCGGGCGTGAAACGCGGGAGGCCGTTGCGAAAGTCGGAGCTGTCGAACGTCGTGCTCTCGTCCAGCTTTCCCGTGAGAAACCCTCGGCCTAACGGACTGAACGGAACGAAGCCGATCCCCAGCTCCTCGAGGACGGCAAGCGTCTCCGCTTCCGGCTGTCTCCACCAGAGCGAGTATTCGCTCTGGAGCGCGGTCAGAGGCAAAACCGCGTGGGCGCGACGGATCGTCGGCACGCCGGCTTCGGACATCCCGAAGTGCTTGACCTTGCCTTCGCGAATGAGGTCCTTCACCGCCCCCGCGACGTCTTCGATGGGCACATCCGGGTCGACACGGTGCTGATAGAACAGGTCGATCGCCTCGACCCTGAGCCGCTTGAGCGAGGCCTCGGCGACCTCCCGGATGTGCGCCGGCCGGCTATCCAGGCCGTTCTGTTTGCCGGCTTCGAACTTGAACCCGAACTTCGTCGCGATCACGACGTGCTCGCGAAAAGGCGCGAGCGCTTCGCCCACGAGTTCTTCATTGGTGAAGGGGCCGTAGGCCTCGGCCGTGTCGAAAAACGTCACGCCGCGCTCGACGGCCGCGCGCAGCAGAGCGATCATCTCTTTCTTGTCGCCGGCCGGGCCGTAGCCGAAGCTCATGCTCATGCAGCCGAGCCCCAGGGCCGACACTTCCAGGTTGCTCTTTCCGAGTCTGCGCTTTTCCATGATGTCTCTCCGACCTCCTGGCCCGTCCGTTTCTACCGGTCCGAGGTTGAATCGGCGAATCCTAATGCTTCCGGTTTCGGAACGGAACCACCGCGAAGCGAACCGTCTCCCGGAGTGCGCGAGAGAACGCGGCCCAGAACCGCGATGGCGATCGATCCGGCGATCAGCATCGCCGCGGCCGCGAACGTGATCCGCATGCCGCCGGCCACGGCCTCGGGGCGTGCCGTCGTGAGGTCGGCCGCCGCCGAGGCGTACGCGAACACGGCGCCCATGACGGAGGCGCCGGTGATCAGCCCGAGGTTGCGCGACAAGCTGAGCATGCCGGAGACGACCCCCCGTTGGTCGGGGCGGATACCCGTCATGATCGCTGTGTTGTTGGCCGCCTGGAACAGCGCGTAGCCTGCGGTGACGACGACGATCGGGGCGAGGTAGCCGGCGATGCCGAATCTCGTCGGCATCAGGGATAGACCGAAGGACCCGGCCGCCATCCCGCAAAGTCCAACGAGGGTCATGCGGCGTGCGCCCAGGCGGTCCACGAGGCGGCCGGCGGGGACGCCGGTCAACGCGGCGACGAGCGGACCGACCGACAAGACGAATCCGACGAGGGCCGCGTGGAGGCCGAGCGCACGCGAGAGATAAAACGGCCCCACCACCAGCGTCGCCATCATCACGGTCGAGACGAGAGCGCTCATGGCGAGGCTCGCGCTCAGCACGGGATTGCGGAACATCGCCAGCCGGACCAATGGAGACGAGGCTCTCGCCTCGGCGAGCAGGAAGAGGCCGGCCCCGACGACGGCCGCCACGAGCAGCAGCTTGTTGAGCGGGCCGAAGTGGCCGCGGCCGACCGTCATGGCGACGGCATAGGCCGAAAGCGAAAGAGCGAGCGATAGCGTGCCCACGGGGTCGAAGCCGGCCCGCGCGGACTTCGTCTCCGGACGATCCACGGGCAGGTAGCGATACGCGAGGAGCCCATTGAGGAGGCCCAGCGGCACGTTGACCAGGAAGATCGTCCGCCAGCCGGCTCCGGCGATCAGCACGCCCCCGAGCGAAGGGCCCAGCGTGGTGCCGATCGCGGACATCGTTCCGAGCAGTCCCATGGCGCTGCCGATCTTGGTTTTCGGAACCGTCTCGCCAACGAGGGCCACGGTGAGCGCCATCATGATGGCCGCCCCGAGGCCCTGCGCCGCGCGGGCGGCGATCAGCATCCCGAGCGTGGGCGCGACGCCGCACAGCAGCGAGGCCACCGTGAACAAACCGATGCCCTCCAGCAGCAGCCGCCGGCGGCCCACGATGTCGCCGAGCCGTCCAACGCTGACGATCAGGGTGGTGATGGCGAGGAGATAGGCGAGGACGATCCACTGAACGGCCTGGAATGAAGCGGTGAACGCGTGCGCGAGCGTCGGCAAGCCGGCGTTGGCGATGCTGGTGTCGAGCGACGGCATCAACATGGAGAGGGAGAGGCTGGCCAGCGCCCAGCGCGTCGAAGGGGTGCGTTCCGCGGTGATTGGCTTCAAGAGGGCCTCCGCCGTGCAACCTAACCTGTTGGATGACATGGCGGAAGACGCACCAGTTACACTTTATTAGTGCGTTTGACGCCTCATCAAACTCAAACTGTGCCACTGTGGAGGCATGTCGACGCCCGATCTCAATCTGCTCGTCACCCTGGATGTCCTGCTCGCGGAAGGCAGCGTCGCGCGGGCGGCCCGCCGTCTGCGTCTCAGCCCCTCCGCGATGAGCCGGGCGCTCGCGCGATTGCGCGAGACGACGGGCGATCCCCTGCTGGTCAGGGCGGGACGAGGGCTCGTCCCCACCCCCCGAGCGCTCGAGCTCCGCGAGCGGGCCGCTCGCCTCGTTCGGGAGGCCCAAGAGGTTCTCCGTCCCGCCGAGACGCTCGACCTCAAACGCCTCGTCAGAACCTTCACCCTTCGCGCCCGCGAGGGCTTCGTCGAAAACTTCGGAGCGGGTCTCATCGCTCGCGCCGGCGAGGAGGCCCCCGGCGTGCGGCTCTGCTTCGTGCAGAAGCCGGACCAAGAGAGCACGGCTCTTCGCGAAGGGACCGTCGATCTGGAAACGGGCGTCGTCGGGAAGACGACCGGTCCGGAAGTTCGCGCTCAGGCTCTATTCAGGGATCGCTTCATGGGCGTCGTGCGCAAAGGGCACGCGCTGGGCAAGGGCAAGGTCACGCCCACCCGCTATGCGAAGGGCCGGCACATCGGCATCTCGCGGCGGGGCCTCGGCAAGGGACCGATCGACGCAGCCCTGGACCCTTTCGGGCTGGAACGAGAGCTCGTCACGATCGTCCCGGACTTTGCGAGCGCGCTGGCTCTCGCCCGGGCCTCCGATCTGATCGCGACCGTTCCGGAACGCCAGACCGGAAACCTGCGCGACGGGATGCACAGCTTTCCGCTGCCGTTCCCCGCTCCGGAGGTCACCATTTCATTGCTTTGGCATCCGCGGCTGGATGCCGACCCGGCGCATCGCTGGCTGCGGGGCCTCGTGCTGGAGGCCTGCGCGGCGACCCGCTGAAGGGGTAGCGCTACGGGCACCCGGGCGGCGCGGGACGCGAGGGAGTCGTCGCGTCTCCGAGACTGGATTCGCTGCACGCCAGCGACGACACCAGGAAGTAGAACGCGACGGTGGGCCGCACCCCGTCGTCGTTCGACGATGTGCCCGTCACACCGGTCTGGAAGCAAGCCAGACCGCTCAGATTGGAAGACGTCGTCCGGTAGATGTTGTAGGAGGTCGCCCCGGCGACCGGGGTCCAGGCGAGAGTGGCCACCGTGGAGAGAGGAGCCGGGCGACTGAGGTCGAGCCGCGCCACCGCCGGAGGAGGCGGGGGCGTGTGGGAGCACGTATCGGTGTTTTCGGTGCACGAGTCGGAGGTGCACGCGTTGTTGTCGTTGCAGGCGGGAGGACCCGGGGCGCAGCCACCGGAAACGCAGAGCTCCGCGCCGTTGCAGAACAACCCGTCGTTGCATGTCGAACCGGTGGAACAGGGGCAGCACGGGCTGATCGTGAGCATCGTCCGGTAGACCGTCACGAGCGCCTGTTCTCGCAACCGTTCGTCCACCGTCAACGCCGGCAGGAGCTGGCCGCTCGTTCGTTCGAGAAGCGCCTTCACCTCCGGCGTCTTGATCCGCGGCACGTAGGCGTCGATGGACGGCGGCTCCACGAGTCCGCCGCGCGCCCGCACGTAATCGAGCATCTTCTCGTGCTGAAGCCGGGGCAGGGCACTCTCGCTGGAGGCGTCGTGCTCCTGCGCCGTCACTGCCGGTACCGGCGAAGCGCTCAGCCCGACGGTCAGCGCGCACGCGGCGGCGACCAATCGAAGGTTCAAGGGCAGACCGCGTTCACGAGCGTCGTGCTCTGGGTGCCGCCCGCTTTGCCCGAACCATCGAAGAACGTGTACGACATGAGCAGTTGGGAGTAGGCCAAGCTCAAGGATTCCGAGGGGCGATCTCCTCCTGAAGACGTGGAGATGCCCGTGACCACCGCGTTCGTCAGCGTGTAAAACTGAGAGATCTGGTTGTCGGCCGCGCGCACGAAACGGATGGTCGCCGTCCCATAAACGGTATGGTCTCGCAGTGCCGCGTAAAGGGGGACGGTAGCCTTGTCCTGCAGCTTGGTGACGACGATTTCACTGTAGGAGCGCGTTCCGCCGGCGCAGGGGGTCCCCCCAGCGCCGAACTGGAGGGAATTGAGACCGATCTGGCCGGCAAAGGTCGCCGGTGTGACCACCTCGCCCGGGACACCCGTGATCTCCAGGAAGATGTAGTCTGCTTGCGCGCGGCCCGTAACCAGCAAGCAACACAACGCAGCGGCTGCGGCCAAGACGTATGGGTGGAGTTTCATGAGGCCCCCTGAACGATCCCTATCTATATGATGGGAAGCGTCGCGTATTTGTACGGGGAGAACCGGCATTGTCAAGACAAACCCGTGGCGTCGCCGCCATTCTTTTGCTCACGGGATCGGCCGGTCTGATCTACGAGGTCGCCTGGCAGCGGTACCTGGGCGTCCTGGTTGGAGTGGATCATGCCGCGACGGCGGCGACATTGGCAGTCTTTCTGGGCGGATTGTCCCTGGGCTACGCAATCTGCGGCGGGCTGTCCGCTCGGTCGTCCCGCCCCCTCGCGACGTATGCGTGGCTCGAGGTGGCGATCGCCCTGTGGGGTCTGGCCTTTCCGTGGACGTTCGCCGCGACCGAGAGCCTGACTCGCACGTGGAGCTTCTCTCCCCCATTCGGCCTGATCGCCGCCAGCCTCGGCGCCGCCGTGCCGCTGATCCTGGTGCCCGCCCTGCTGATGGGGGCGACGGTGCCGTTCATGACGCGCGGCCTGGCTGTCTCGCTCTCCGGCCTGACCGCCACCCACGCGCGCGTCTATGGCTTGAACACTTTGGGCGCCGTCGTTGGCGCCCTCGGGGCGGGCTTCGTGATCCTGCCGGCCTGGGGCCCGGGTGGAGCCGTGCGCTTGGCCGCCGCGCTCAACCTCGGCGCGGCGCTGATCCTGTTCGCGTTGCCGCAAACGCGCGTCGCGGTCGCGACGGCTCCATCGCCTGAGGCCGGACCGCCCTCGGCGCCGAGACGCTTCCCGATGTGGACTCTCGCCGCCTTGGCGCTGCTTGGCGGCGTGGCCACGATGGCGCAAGAGAACGCGCTGATCCGGCTGTTGGGCCTGACGGTGGGAGGCACGCCGTTCGTGTTCGCGCTCGTCGTCGCGACGTTCGTCGCCGCAATCGCCGTCTCAAGCCTCGTGGTCTCGCGGATGCGCGGGATCTCGACACGGGCTCTGTTTCTGGCCTGCTCCATTTCGAGCACGGTCTGGCTCGCGCTGTTTCCCACTTACGACACCTGGCCATGGCTCGCCCACGCGATGCGGTTCGTCGCCGGCGAGAACGGCCTCGGCTTCGGCGCCTACTATGCGCTCGTGGGGCTGGTCCTGACTGCGGCGCTCTTCCTCGCGGTCGCGCCGATGGGAGCGGTTCTGCCGCTGGCTTTCCACGAGCGGCGAGCCTCGCTCCCCGGCTCCGGGCGGGTATCCGGACGACTCTTGGCTTGGAGCGCCTTGGGCGCGCTCCTCGGCAGCCTCGGCGGCGGGATCCTCCTCTTCTACGTCATCGACCTGCCTCGGGTGCTGCTCGTCGCACCGCTTTTGGCCGCGGTGATGGCGTGGCTGGCGGCGCCTGCCGCCGGACGCTGGGCGCGCCCGGCCGCGAGCGCGTTGATCGCGGTTGCGGTTTGCGCGTTCCTCTGGCGCCCCGGCTTCGATCCCGCGCGTCTCGCTATGGGCACTTACCGGCTACACAAGACCAACTCCTTCACGTTTTCGGGGCCGCGCGTGTTTCAGAGGGAACGCATGGTCAACCGCAATTTGATCCACCAGGAGGACGGACCGCTCGACTCGGTTGCGGTCCTGGAGGTTCCCGCCTGGGACCTGCCCCTGCCCCGCCCGCGCGAGATTTACATCAACGCGAAGTCCGACTCGAACACGATGATGGACGCCGAGACGCTGCGCCTGTCCGCGCACCTGCCGATGCTGTTCGCCCCAGAAGCGCACCGCGTGCTGCTCATCGGTCAAGGCACGGGCGTGACGCTCGGTGAGCTCACGCTGTGGCCCGGATTGACGACCATCGACCTGGTCGAGGTGTCTCCGAGCGTGGCGCGAACGCTTCCCCTGTTCCATGCGCAGACCCACGATGCCGGCAAGGATCGCCGGCTCCGGGTTCATATCGAAGACGCGCGATTTTTCCTCCGACGCCAAGGGGAACCGTGGGACGTCATCGTCTCCGAGCCGAGCAATCTGTGGGTGGGAAGCAACGACCTGCTGTTCACCGACGAGTTCTTCCGATCGATCGCCAAGCAGCTCGCGCCGGACGGCTTGCTGCTGCAGTGGGTCCATCTCTACGAGACGGACGCCCCATCGATCTGCTCGGTGGTGGCGACGATGGCCGCGGTGTTCCCCGACCTCACCGCGTTTCGCGGCACCAAGGGGGACTTCCTGGTCGTCGCCTCGCGCGGACTCCTCGAGGCGGCGGAACCGCGCGCGCGCGCCCTTTGGGCGACGCATCCCGAGGTGCAGGCCTCGCTGGCCGAGTTGGGCATCAAGAACTTCGACGAATTGTGGGCCCGCCGCGTGCTCCCCTTCCCCTCCTATGCGACGCGCGCCCAAGAGAACTGCCCGATCCACACCGAGCTCGACACGCGGCTCGGCTATCGTTCCGCACGCGCGTTGTTTGCGGGCACGGCCCTGTCCGAAGACGAATTGCTCGGCACGGGTGACGGCGTCCCGTCGCGGTGAGTTGCGCGCTCAGGCCTGGTTCACTCGACCGCGGTCAACTTTGAGGACAGCGCGGCCACCACGACCTCGACCGCCGGCTCGATGCCGAGCGTCCCGAGGTTGACGACGAGGTCGTACCCCATCGGGTTGTCGATCTCCTGCTTGTAGACCTGTCGCATGAATTTCGCGCGATCGAGGTTGTCCTCTTCCACGCGGCGGATCGCCTCGGCCTCGGACATCGCTTGCGTGCGCATGAGCCACGCCGCCCGCGTTTCGACGGGTGCGATCGCGCGTACGCGCAGCCCGTAGCGCGGATCGAGCAGCCAGTTCGCCCCCCGGCCGAGCACGATCGCCTGTCCTTGTTTGGCGATGGCCCACAGCACGCGCATCAGCTCGACGACGTAGGCGGAACGTCCGAGATGTCCCGGCACGAGCAGGTTGGCCACGTAGTCCTCGAATGCTCCGACGGCGTGATCGTCGAGCCGGGACAGGACTTTTTCCCTCGTGTTCGTGTTCTTTGCGATCTCCCCCAGGATCTCCTTGTCGTACACCTGCCACCCGAGGCGCGCGCCAAGACCTTGGGCCAACTCGGGGCCGCCGGCGCCGAGTTGCGTCGAGATCGTGATCCAAGGGCCTTCGGGCAGATGCGCGAGCATGTGGAGGATGGCAGCCCCCCCTTCCACCTGCACCCTCCGCTTCGATTCCCAGAGGGAGACCTGCCGATTGATGAGATGACCGACGTGGGATGAGTCGTTCATGGGGGGACCTCCTCGGAATGGTATAGGACTTCTTGCGACCTCCGTCGAGTGGAAGACGGACGCGACGGTCGTTTTGGCGTCGCGTCGCAGGCGCGGACAAGCCGGGATGCACCGATCACCCAAGGCATGTTCTGGCCACGCGTCAGCGAGAAGCAGGAGATGCAGCAGTGCGTCGGTCTACGGCATCGACTTCGATACCGGCAAGCCGGAGCTGAAGCCCGAGTCGACGCGGGGCCCGACGGGCCCCCTCAGGACGCTCACCCCCAACCTGAGTTCGAGGCGCACGAGGAGCCGGATGCCGCGAAGATCGAGGGGACCCGCTCCAGCGGACCCTGCTCGCACTTCTCGCACTCCAACTTCTTCCCGGTGCTCCCCATGGGCAGGAGCCGTTCCTGAACCAATCCGCACTCCGGACAGCGGAATTCGTAGATCGGCATGTCGGTCTCCTCACAGACTAGGATGCAGCCTGGCAGGTGGAGGTCACAACCGGAGCCGTTTCGCAAGCCCGAGGCGCGGGCTCTCAGGGGCTACCGCAGCGAGGCCATGTCGACGACGAAGCGGTACTCCACGTCGCCCTTCAGCAGGCGGTCGAACGCCTCGTTGATCTTCTGAATGGGGAAAACCTCGACGTCGGCCGTGATCCCGTGCTCGGCGCAGAAGCCGAGCATCTCCTGGGTCTCCCGGATGCCGCCGGCCGAAGATGAGACTGAAGGCCCCGACCGGCTGCGGGTTCTCCGGCGCTCCCACCAGGGTCATCGTGCCGTCCCGCTTCAGCAGGTCGAGATAGGCGGTCACGTCGTGCGTCGCCGCCACGGTGTTCAGGATGAAGTCGAAGCTGCCCAGGTGCTGCTTCATCCCGTCGGCGTTCGTGGACACCACCACCTCGTGGGCGCCGAGGCCCACCACGCCACTTTCTGTCCCTCGCGAACGTTCCAGTGTCGAAGGGGCGAGTACGTGGTGATGCCGGCCCCTCGCAGAACTGCTCCTGCCCCTCCCGGCACGCCGGGCACGTGCGGCACGAGTCGACGAGGCAGCCCACCGCCGCCAGGTCGCCTTCCCTGAAACTCTTTACGGCGCCGCCTACCTTCGTCACCCCGCCGACAATTTCGTTGCCCGGGACGCACGGATAGATGTCGGCATCGCCTTTTGCCACTCGTCGCGCACCTGATGGAGATCGGAGTGGCAGACCCCGCAGAAAAGGATGTGGAGCTGCACGTCGTGCGGACCCGGCGAGCGGGAAGCTATCCCAGATCAACAGTGCGCTCGTGCCGTCGGCGTCGATGTGCCCAGGCAGAACCCGCGACTTGGCATCCACCAGGAAAGCACTCGACAGAGCCGGGACCCACTCGCGCGGCTCATCCTCATCGCATGGCCCTGACCGTTCGCCTCCGGAGCTGCCGCGGCCGACAGATCCTTCGCGAAGCAGAAGATCAACAGCGCTGTCATGACGTGACGTGTCATTTCGACCTGCTTTCGCCTGATTCCGGGGGTCCAGAGGCCTGCGCGGCGCCGCGATCGCGCTTCCTGGGCGATCCTGGAGGGCCGTTTTGGGTGCAAAAGTCCTTTTGGAGCGCCTTTTCCACCGCTCTCTCGGAAAAAACAGCGGAATCGAGGTCTTTTGCTTCGGGTTGACCCTCTGATGGGCAGCCGAAGCGATCGTCACATGGTCGGGAAGCGATGCCCGCCGGGCGCCTCGAGCAGCGCTTGGTGCTTGAGGCAGTGGGTCACCCACGGCGACGCCTCCAGCCGCTCGGGCTCTATGGGCTGACCGTCCACGGCGCACATCCCGAAGGTACCTGCCTCGATCCGTTGCAATGCGTCTCGCACCTGCTGCAAGACGGCCGAATCGCGCTCGGCTTCGTTGAAGTCAGCGCTCGAATCTTCCTCGGCGACACCGGCGTCCCCAAGATCGGCGACACCCTGGTCACTCTGCTCGCGGCCCAGCTTCATTTCACGCTCTGTACGCGCCACGAGGTCCCGCTCGAGATCGAGGAGTCTCTGTTTGTAGTGCAGCGGTTTCATGACATCCCCACGGTACGCCCCCCCGCAGCGTTGTCAATGCCTCGGTTCACTTGAACCACGAACCTCCGCAGGCTGTTAAGATCCCGCCGCCATGGACCACACTCTCGTAGCAGGCGACGTCATCTCCCACTACCGAATCGTGGGCGCGCTGGGAACCGGCGGCATGGGCGAGGTGTACCTGGCCCAGGATCTCACCTTGGAAAGAAGCGTTGCGCTCAAGGTCCTTCCGCCGCGGCTCGTCCACAACGAGGAGCGGCTCCGGCGCTTCGTCATCGAAGCGAAATCCGCGTCGTCGCTCAACCACCCGGGCATCGTCACGATCTACGAGATCGGATCGGGCGCGATCGAGCGCGACGGAGAGCCGTCGGCTCCCATCCACTTCATCGCCATGGAGCGGATCGACGGCCACACGCTGGCGGAGTCGATCCACACCGACAAGGAAGACCTGCGGCGCCTTCTCGGCTACCTCGCCCAGGCGGCCGACGGCATCGCCAAGGCGCATGCGGCGGGGATCGTCCACCGCGACCTCAAGCCTTCGAACATCATGGTTTCGCGGGACGGCTTCGCGAAGGTGCTCGACTTCGGTCTGGCCAAGCTGACGGAATCCAGAACCGGGGACGATGGCGCGAGCGTCGCACCCACGCGCACCAGCGCGCATACCGGCGCGGGGACGGTGATGGGAACCGTCGGCTACATGTCGCCCGAGCAGGTCCAGGGGAAATCCGTCGACCACCGCTCCGACATCTTCTCGTTCGGCTGCATCCTCTATGAAGCGGTGACACGCCGGCGCGCCTTCGAAGCGGACTCCGCCGTCGACACGATGCACAAGATCCTCCACGACGCACCGGTCGAATCGCACGAGTTGAACCCGAACGCTCCCGCCGACCTGCGCCGGCTGGTGCGGCGCTGTCTCGCGAAGAGCCCAGACCAGCGCCTCCAATCGATGAAGGACCTGGCCATCGAGCTGCGGGAGATCGCGGACAACTACGAGTCCCTTTCGAGCTCGACGAGCTCGGGGAGCGGCGTCAGCGCCGCCTTGGCCG